>ERZ1034917.626-NODE-626-length-30467-cov-11.028278_pt1 | contig 30467 bp, 29 predicted proteins | sample MGYA00520605_ERZ1034917 | MGnify/ENA primary metagenome ERZ1034917 (study PRJEB33766, sample SAMN09781784) | gut metagenome | biome: gut microbiome | host: Homo sapiens | place: Madagascar | study: EMG produced TPA metagenomics assembly of the PRJNA485056 data... | reverse complement strand
ACTAATCACTGACCACTAATCACTGACCACTAATCACTGACCACTAATCACTGACTCTTCCGGAGTCAGCCCTGCTTGTCTTCCGGTTCGAGCCGTGAGACAAGGTGCAGACATTTCTTCGGGCAGGCTTCGACACAGCTTCCGCAAAGAATACAGCGGAAACGCTCGAACTTCCACGACTGCTCCGGCTTGCGGGTCACGGTCAGGGCATGAGACGGGCATTTCTTTGCGCAGATACCGCAGAAAATGCACTTGCCCTCCTCCATGACCAGTTTGCCACGTTCACCGGGAAACGGCGGACGCTTCACGGCAGGATAATTTCTCGTCACGGGTCCGCAGACAGTGTTGCGGGCGATCTCTTTCATCATCGTAAACAATTTCATTTTCAACGCTCCGTACAGCTGACACAGGGGTCAACAGAAAGAATAATCACGGCGACATCCGCAAGACTGCATCCGACCAGCATCGAAAGCAGAGGTGCAACGTTTGCAAAGGTAGGCGTGCGCACACGCAGACGCTCCAGTTTGTCGGTTCCGTTCGCTTTCAGATAGTAAAGCACTTCACCGCGCGGTTGTTCGGCACGAACGGCGACTTCGCCGTCCGGGTTGCCCTTGAACGGCGTCTTGAGTTCGGAATCCGGCATGCGATCCAGAGCCGTACGGACCAGGTCAATCGACTGCGACAGTTCCCGCACACGTACCTTGGTCCGGGAATAACAGTCGCCGTCCTGTTCCACAACCGGCTGAAACGCAAGCTCGCCGTAAGCGCAGTAACCCGTCATGCGGTGATCCATCTCAAGCCCGCTTCCACGCGCCGTCGGACCGACCGCACCGCTTTCGTAAGCAGTCTTCCTGTTCATTACGCCGACGCCGACCAGACGCTGTTTCACGCTGTAATCGTCAAGCAGGACATGGGAAAGGGATTTGAGTTCTTTCTCCACCGTGGCGAGCTGGTCAAGAACAAACTTTTTCTGTTCGGGATTGATGTCTTTACGGACGCCGCCGATACAGCAGCTTCCGAGCATGACGCGCCCGCCGGTGGTATATTCCATTGCGTCCATGATGCGCTCGCGTGTCTTCCAGAGAGACATGAAAAGATTCTCAAAACCGAAAGCATCCGCCAGGAGCCCGAGCGCCAGCAGATGGCTGTGCATACGGTGGAGTTCGCTCCAGACTACACGGAGGTATTTTGCCCGCGCGGGGACTTCGATGTTCATCAGTTCCTCGATGCCCATGCAGTAGGTCAGCGAGTGAATGAAACTGCAGATGCCGCAGACACGTTCAATCAGATAGGTGTCCTGCTGGAAGTCCTTCTGTTCGGCAAGCTTTTCGAGTCCGCGGTGGACATAGCCGACGACCGGCATGGCGGAAACGACCTGTTCGTCATTGATCTCCAGACGAAGCTGGAGCGGCTCCGGCAGAACCGGATGCTGGGGGCCGAAAGGAATCAACATACTCATTTTGCACCTCCGTCGGCTTTCTTCTGTTCCACTGCCGATACATAAACACCGGGAACCCGGCAGAAGGGTTTCTCGGGGGCGCCGTCCGCCAGCAGAAAGTGCTGCTGATAGTCAATTGCCAGACCCGTGAACGTGATTCCGAAAAGGTCCTGAATCTCGTTTTCCACAATCAGCGCCGCGGAGCAGATGCCGGAAATGCTCGGCACCTTCGCGCCGTGAGCGACTTTCAGGCGCAGATTGTTCAGTTTGTATCTCCGGTCGAAATGATAGTAGATATCGAATGTGTCGCCGCAGTCCACCGTGGTCATTGTGACGAAACGGTATCCGCGGAGCGGCATGGACGCAATCTTTTCAAGGATGTTGTCCAGCGTGAGTTCTTCATTGATGTTCATCAATTTGCCACCGCCTTTGCTGGTGCTTCTGCAGCCGGCGCGGCAGGGGCGGCGGGCGCAGGAGCGGGTTTTACGATTTTTACAGGAAGTTCGGGAGTGATGGTTTCCGAGTTGCAGCGTTTCTTCTCAAGGATGCCGACCGCCTCGATAATACCGTCGATCATCGCTTCGGGTTTCGGCGGGCACCCGGGGACGTAGACATCCACGGGAATTACCTTGTTGACTCCGCCGATCACGTTGTAGCAGTCGGCGAAAATACCGCCCGTTGCGGGGCAGATTCCCATTGCCACGACGACTTTCGGGGAAGGCATCTGCTCATAGACGTTCTTGAGAACGCGTTTGTTGCGGTGGTTGACCGAGCCTGTCACCACCAGGATATCCGCATGTTTCGGATTGCCCACATGAACCACGCCGAGACGCTCCACGTCATAAACCGGCGTCAGGCACGCGAGAAACTCAATATCGCATCCGTTGCAGCTGTTGCAGTTGAAATGCACGATCCACGGGGATTTTGCTGTTGCTTTCGTCATTTTATCATCTCCATAACCAGATCAAATTCGCCAGTGCCAGCGTCAGGGGAACGGTCCACATATAACGCAGCATCCAGTAGGAAGTCAATCTTGAAAAAGCGTTGTCCAGAATCAGAAGGAACAGGAAACTGCAGAAGGCCAGCAGGAAGCCCGCAATCAGGCTCGTATGCCAGAACGCCATCATCAGCCCGAAGAAGATCGCAAGCTCATAACAGTGCGCGATCTCGATCAATCCGAGGAACGGGCCGGAAAACTCCAGCGTGATCCCCTTGACGATTTCCTGATGCGCATGATGCGAAGTCGCTACGTCGAACGGCGATTTCTGGAATTCAATCGCCACGACGCAGAGAAACGCGAGAAACAACAGCGGCATCGAGAAAATCAGCGGATTCGGATTCTCTATCACTTTCGAAGCGAGAAAGCTGTTGTCGCGCAAATTGACCGCGAGAATCAGGAGAACCAGAACCGGCTCATATGCAAGCATCTGCAAAATTTTACGCTGACTTCCGATCCAACTGTAGGGCGAACGCACGCTCATGCCGCCCAACACCAGGCAGATCACGGAAAACGCCTGAACGAACAGAACCATCAGAAGGTCCTGTCCCTGAACCAGCAGAACCACGACCAGCATCATGAACACAAGGTGCAGAACCGCATACATGATCTGCGGACGGTGCAGCGCCAGCGGCTGTTTGCCGAAAAGCTTGATGAGGTCGTAGAAAGGCTGAAGGAAAGGCGGTCCCATGCGGCCCTGCATCCGCGCCGTGATACGGCGGTCAAGGCTCATGAGGACTCCTCCGAACAGCGGCGCGAAGACCAGCGCCAGAATCGTAAGGATGATAGGATTGTTCCAAATATAACGGACCGTTTCATGAAAACTCATTGTATCTTACTCCTGCTTATCGGGTTGCCATGATGCTGTTGCCGATCAATACGACGATGATCAGCCACGCCGCCCAGTTCAGGCACATCGTCACGAGCTTCTCGCTGATGATGCCGTGAAAATAGAAGCTGGAGAAAACGCAATGCTCCACTTTGCCGCAGACCGAATGGAAGTCATAGGAACGGACATCGGTATCCTCATCCACGTTGTCGATCTCGATATTCTCGCCGCAGAGGAACGGCAGGCGGATATTCTCTTTCCTGAAACGCCGCCAGAATACGAAATAATAGATCAGCAGCCCTGCGCCGACCGCGGCGAAGATCACCACGGCGGAGAAGGTGCCGGGTTCGCTCAGCGCCTGCCAGTTGGCATTCGGCACGCTGTCGAACACGGAATGCGTCATCGGCACGAACACTTTGCCGAAGATCAGCATGGTTGTCAGCCCGGTTCCGAGGATCATCACGGCAAGGAGGCTCATGGCGATGCGCATCGCAAGGCTGATGTCCTCCTTGTGCATGTGCTCATGGTAACCGGTATTCTGCATGCGCCCGATCCACTTCGCCCAGAAGAAAACGGTCAGCGCGCTTCCGAGCACCATGAAGACCAGCAGGAACGGGGAACGGATCGTCGCCTCGATCGCCAGCCATTTGCTCAGCAACATGCCGAACGGCGGAAGCAGCATCGACATCATGCCCAGCAGGGCGACGCAGGTCGTGAACGGCATCTTGAAAATAAGTCCGTCCATATCCTCAATGTCGCGGCTTCCGATCTTCTGCTCGATTCTGCCGACACAGAGGAAAAGCAGTCCTTTGGAAATCGCATGGAAGGTAATGATCGCAAGTCCCGCCGCATAGGCAAGCGGAGAGTCGATTCCGGCGCAGGCGACCACGAGTCCGAGGTTGGAAATCGTGGAATATGCCAGCACCTTTTTCGCATTGCTCTGAGTTCCGGCGAGCAGTGCGCCGCCGACGAACGAAAGCGCTCCGGCGAACGCCACCACCATCATGGCGCGTTCATTATAGAAGCCCGGAGTAATGCGCATGACAAGGTAAACGCCCGCTTTCACCATCGTCGCCGCATGAAGCATCGCGGAAACCGGCGTGGGAGCCACCATGGCTCCGAGCAGCCAGCTCTGGAACGGGAACAGCGCCGATTTCGTGAACGCCGCCACGCAGAGCAGCACCGCCGGAAGCAGCGTAATGCTCTTGTTGGCAAGAATCGCTTCGAAGCTCTCGCCGCCGGTATTCCATTTCAGAAGGAAGATTCCTCCCAGAAGCAGAACACCGCCGAAGCTGTTGATGAACAGCGCGCGGACCGCATTGACGCGCCGCGCCTCACCGCCGTCCTGACCGATCAGGGCGTAGGAACAGAAAGTCGTCGCCTCCCAGAAGAAAGAGAAGAAAGAGAGGTGATTCGAGCAGACCAGCCCGATCATGAATCCGACGAAACTGATGAAATAAAAGAAAAACCGTCCGTTCGAACCGGCTGTCGGCGGAGCATGTTTCGCATGTTCCTTCATATAACCGATTGCGAAAATCAGGATCGTCGCACCGACCAGCGAAGTGACAAGGAGCATAATCCGTGTCAGGTCATCGATCCGGAAAAGCACCAGTTCCGTCTCTCCCTCATGCGCGGGCAGGAAATTGACCGCGAGCGCCAGGGCAAACTGGATCACCCCGAAAAGAGCGATCCAGAAATTTCTGATTTTGAGTGCGACTCCGAAGATGATCGCAATGATTACAAGCTCCAGCCCGCTGCCGATCCAGCCCGCCTGAACCGGAGCGGTCAGGCTCCAGATTTTACCGGGGGTTGAACTTTGCAGAGACTCCCACACCAAAGCAAGCCCCCCCGCCGCAACTGCGACCGCACTCAACGCCACGATCACATTGCGCAGACGGTCATGCTTTGTCAGCAGGGCGAGAACACCGCAAATCAGCGGGATTCCCATCATACCATACAATACCCATTCTGCCATTTTTTGTTACTTTCTTTTATTGATATATTATTTTGTTAGATTTTTCAGATATTCGATCCATGCATCCAAACCTGTCCCGCGGCGCGAAGACACCTCAAGAATTTTTGCGGCAGGATTGATCTTCAATATATTTTCCCTGCAAAGCTCCCGGTTCCATTCCAGAACTTCCGCAAGATCCATCTTCGTCAGCAGCACCACATCCGCAACGGCAAAGAGCCCCGGATATTTCAGCGGTTTCTCCTCGCCCTCCGGAGTGGAAAGCAGGGCAATTTTCCTGTCTTCCCCGAGGTCGAACGCAACAGGGCAGACCAGATTCCCGACATTCTCAATGATGACGAGCTTCGTTCCCTCCGGCACAGCTTCCTGAAGAACCGCTTCCACCTGCGCAGCATTCAGATGACAGCTGTCATGCACCTGTATCTGCGTGACTTTCGCGCCATGCCCGCGCATCCGCTCCGCATCCGCCTCGCCATACTGATCTCCGACAATCACCGCAACGGGAATCCGCTCATCTTTCAGAAGTTCCAAAGTCCGTTCCAGCAACGCGGTCTTGCCCGATCCGGGAGACGAAATCAGGTTGATCACGCGGATGCCCCGGTCATGGAAAAACTTCCGGTTATTCTCCGCCTGTTCGTCGTTCGCCGCCAGAACCGCCGTCCCGAGCGGAACCGTTTTCGTGTGCCTGTGGGAATAGAGATTCCCGTCGGCGTCCCTGTGAAAATGCTCGCCGTCACCGTGATCATGATGATGGTCATGCCCGTGATGGCGGTGGTCATGCTCATGGTCATGTCCGCATCCACAATTCTTACACATCTTCTACCTCAATGTCTTTCAGTATCAATTCACGTCCGCCCTGCCGCCGCAGACTTCCGCCGCCGCAGTCCGGACAATTCATTACCAGTCTTTCCGACAATATCTTTTTCCCGCACCCCGTGCAGAGAAACTCCAGAGGAAGCATCTCCACTTCCAGGCGGCATTGCCGCAGGTGCGGGTTTTCCGACGACGCAAGCGCCATCGGCCACGCATAATCCAGCGCCTCCGGGTCGATTCCACCGAGACGCCCGACCACAATACGCAGACGGATCAGCTCGCCGCCATGTTCCCTCTGCCACCGGTCAATCGTATTCAGCAGAGCCTCCGCCACAGACAGCTCATGCATCAGCAGATCCTCGGAAGCTGATCGCTTTCCGGCAGAATCATGATTCGCCGTCCGCCCCATTCTCCGGCAAGCGTCACCCTGCCGGCATCCGGATTGACCGTTCCGATCCGCGCCGCGAGTTCCCCTCCCGGAAGCTTCCGCCACTCATTCAGAATCTCATCCGCGCATCCGGCGTCCACAATCATGACCACGCGTCCCTCGCAGGCGGAAAACAGCGGGTCGATTCCGAGCATTTCCGACAATGTCTTCACCGCCGGACGGCACGGCAGAGCCGCCTCCTCCAGTTCCGCGCCGAAACGGGACGGTCCCAGAATCTCCTGTAAAACAGAGCCCACTCCGCCGCGCGTCGGATCGCGCATGAACTTGATTCCGTCTCCCGCAATTTCCGCAGCACACGTCACAAACGGACCGACGGAAGCACAGTCGCTGACGATTCCCTCTCCGCCGATCTTATGCCGCGCCGCAAGAATCGCCATTCCGTGATCGGCAATCCCCCCGCTGACCAGAATTGCATCGCCCTCTGCAAGATGCTCCCGCCCCAGCCGGAGCCTTGCGTCACGCACTCCGATTCCCGCGGTATTCAGGTAAATGCCGTCCGCCGCGCCGTGCGGAACCACTTTCGTATCTCCGGTCGCAATCTCGACGCCGCAGGAACGCGCAGTCTCCGCAACAGTGTCCAGAATCTTTGCAAGATCTTCCCGCGGAAACCCTTCCTCCAGAATCATCGCAAGCGACAGGTAACGGGGAATCCCGCCCGCGACACAGAGATCGTTCACGGTTCCGCAAACCGCCAGCTTTCCGATGTTGCCGCCGGGAAAGAAACGCGGAGTCACAACAAAACTGTCCGTGGAGAAGACCAGCCCGCCCGGAAGCTGTGCGCCGTCCGGCAAGCCCGCCAGAGGACCGTTTCCGAAACGGGAGACGATCTCCTCCTCGATCAACTGATTTCCGGCACGCCCGCCGCTTCCCTGTGACAATGTGATCAACATGCCTTCCACTCCCTGTAACGGTAAAATGCCGCACACGCACCCTCGCCGCTGACCATGCATGCGCCGACCGGATGCTCCGGCGTACACTGTTTCGCGAACAGCGGACACTCCGCAGGGCGCAGATATCCGCGCAGGACGTCGCCGCAACGGCATCCGGCGGGAGAGCGGACAACGCCGGTGTTTTCAAGATGATATTTCACGGAAGCATCGAAGCACGCATATTCCTCCCGTATCTTCCAGCACCCGCCGTCCACAATGCCGATCCCGCGCCATTCACCGGACACCGGTTCGAAATACTGCCCGATCAGCTCCAGCGCGGTCCGGTTCCCGCCAGGGGAAACCATCTGCGGATAATTATTGATTACGGCGGTTTCTTTTTTGCCGATCAGTTGCAGGAGAAGAAGGATGGAGTGCAGGATATTTTCAGCGGTAAAGCCGGAAATCACACCCGGCAGAGAGAGTCCGGCAAAGCCCTGTTCCCCTGTTACGGACGCCACATGCCCCGGCAGGATAAAGCCGTTTAGTTTTGTTTTCGGATCGTGTGCCAGATCATCCAGTACCGGGCGTATCCGCTTGAAATCCGCCAGCATGGAAAAGTTTTCCGCACCGGATTTCCGCGCCTCCTCCAGCACGGCGGCTCCGGCGCAGAGCGTGGGATCGAAACCGACCGCCGCCAAAACAACTTCCTCTGCGGGATGCGCCTTTGCATAGTCCAGTGCCTCTTCCGGGGAATAGATCACGAGCAGCTCCCTCTCATTTTGCAGAGTGCCTTCCGAACCGGGAATGCGCAGAAGATCGCCGAAGACGGCAACCTTGATTCCGTTCCGGCTCAATGCAATGGCGTTGTCGATGAAACGCACGCCGGAGACGCAGACCGGGCATCCGGGACCGGACAACAGCCGAAGTCCCTCCGGCAGGAGCGCGCGCAGACCGAACTTCGCAATGGCAAGGCTGTGGCTCCCGCAAACCTCCATCAGGTTCACGGTCCCGCCGATGGTCTCCATCGCTTTTTTCAGTGTCCCGCGCCAGAATGCCGCCGAAGAATTCATGTTTGCAGGCTCCGTTTCAACTCATCGAGAATGCGCAGATTTTCCTCTGCGGCTTCAGGAGAAATTTTTTCTATGGCATACCCGGCATGAACCAGCACATAGTCGTTTACGGAACAGTCATCCAGAAGACGAAGATTGACTTTCCGTTCCACTCCGTCATTTTCGACTTTCCCGTGCCGGTCCGGCAGCAGTTCCACTATTCTCATCGGTATTGCGACACACATATGATCAATCACAACTTTCAAAAATACTTCCCAAAAAATCAAACCGTATAATCTACACCCGAAATACGGAATTGCAAGCCGCTCCATAACGCTTGCCCGACAGAAATTCCGCCATCGTTCGGCGGCACCTTGCGCGGGATAAAAACTTCCATCCCGCGGGACGCGAGCCGTGCCGTCACAAGCTCCGTCAAAAGCCTGTTTTGGAACACCCCCCCCGTCAAAATGACGGGAGGATTTTTCAAGGACCCCTCCCGTTTCGCCAGTGCGAATTCCACCATGGACAATGCCGCATCCGCGACAGATTCATGAAATCCGCGGGCTGTCAGTCGACGCATCATGGAACAATCTCCGAACAGAGGAGTCCAGTCAATCATGAATACCCCCTCTTTCTCCTTTCCGACATAAGGGACAAAGCCGCTTTCCCCCGCAGTTTCCTTTCGCGCCGCCGCTTCCAGGCGGATCGCCGCCTGTCCTTCATAAGAAATGCGCTCCGGCGCAATCCCCAGAAGCGCCGAGACAGCATCGAAAAGACGTCCGGCGGAAGGGCTGTATGACGTATTCAAATTTGCAATGCACTGATATTCCATCAGTTCCAGCTTATCCGCATATTCCGGGAGAAATGTCTTCACCTGTTCCCGTGTCATTCCGGCGGCGAAACAGCGTCCGGCGAACTGCCGCCACGGCTCGCGCACAGCCAGCTCCCCGCCCGGCAGAGGCGCCGATTCCCATGTCGCCAGCCGGCGGCCTCCATGATCCAGGCTGACGTTTAAAAGCTCCGCGCCCCAGAGCCTGCCGTCCGGTCCGAGCCCCGTTCCGTCAAAAACCAGCGCCAGCGCCTCATTTCCGCCGCATTCCATGAGCCCCGCCAGAGCATGTGCGTAATGGTGCGGCACCCGGCATAACTCCATTTCCTCGCGCCGCGCCAGACGTTCCCCTGCGATCGAACTGAAATAATCCGGATGCAGATCCACGGCAACGGCATCGGCTTTTCCGCCGACCTGTGCAAGAATCCGGTTCAGAGCCTGTTCCCATGCATCGGCATTCGCGGCGTCTTCGAGCCCGCCGTGATGCGGAGAGAGCAGAAACAGATGACGGTCCGCCACGGCAAATGTATTCTTCCAGAGCCCTCCCAGAGCCACGACCCGGCGCGGAATCCGCCACGGCAGGCTCCATTCATATCCGCGTGCCCGCCGCCAGAGCTGGAATTGCCCGCCGTTCACGACGCCAAGAGAGTCATCATGCCGCCAGTAAATCTGACGGCAATGAGTCAGAAAGCCGTCCACTTTTCCATGCAGCGCCCTGACTGCGCTCTCATGATCGAGAGCCGGCGGTTCCCCACCTCTGTTACCGCTGGTCGCGATCAGAAAACTGCCGGAAAAACGGCGCATCAGAAGTTCATGCAGAGGAGATGCAGGGAGCATGACTCCCGCCTCCGCCGGATTGTCCGGCGCAAGCAGAGCAGGATGGAACGGACTTTCCTTTTTCCATTCGAGCAGAACAATCGGCGCGGCGGGTGCCCTCAGAACTTCCGCCTGCAATTCATCTGCATGAAAAAAACTGCGGACATCCTCCAGGGAACGCCCCATCAGAGCCAGCGGTTTCTCTCTGCGATGCTTGAGCTTGCGCAGTCTGTCAATCGCCTCCGCCGACCGCGGATCGGCAAGCAGCTGGAATCCGCCGACGCCTTTCAATGCAAGGATTCCGCCCCGCTCCAATACGGCAACAGCCCCGTTGATCGGATCGGGCACGGGAACTGCGCATCCGGAAGAGTCCAGCAGTTCCAAATGCGGCCCGCACTTTGGACAACTGATTCCCTCCACATGAAAACGGCGGTCCGCCGGGTTCTCATACTCTTTCCGACAATCGGGGCACAGCGGAAAATCCTTCCATGCGGTATGTTCCCGTTCATAAGGCAGACATTCGATTACGGTTGCGCGCGGCCCGCACTCAGCACAACTGTTGAACGCATAACCGGAATGGCGATCGGCAGAGGAATGGATTTCTGCAAGGCACTTCGCACAAGGCGCACGGTCGGGCGGAGTCAGGCGGTTTACCTGCCCGGCGGAAATTCCATCTTCTTTTATAATGGAAAAATCAGGATAAATGCAATCCGCCTCGGAATCCGTAAATGCCGGAGGGAACTCCACACGGCTGCCGTTCGGAAAAGCACTGCTGAGTTCCGCAAAAGCCTGTTCAATTCGGGATGCGTCTCCCTGCCAGAGCAATTTTACGAAACCGGAAAGATTGCAGACATATCCCCTCAAGCCGTGCGCCACGGAAAAACGGTACAATGCCGGGCGCATCCCGATTCCCTCCACGATCCCGTGTAAAATGATAATCCTCTGCCTCATGCCCGCTGTCCTTTCCGTAAAAATGCAAATCATATAAAATACATCCTCTCCTCTGAACTTGCAAATTTCCCCTGTTCCTGTACTTACTTCCGTCCACTCCCCTTCTTTCCATCAAAGAAAAAAATCATCCGTTTTACATTGCAAAATCATATTCCTTGTTTTTTACCGGCAAGTCTTGCATTTCCGGCAACGGGATATATTGTGTACCCACCGCAAAATGAAGGATAAAGAACCATAAATGAAGGAAAAAAGATGAATCTCATTCCGCAGGTGAAAGAACTGGTCCCGTCTCGTGGAACATGCAGAACGGATGCATTGACCGTCCTGAATTACGCAGGCTTGAACAAAGAAACTCTGATGCTTCTCAGGGAACGTTTTCCGAAACTGAAAGTAAAAAAAGAGAAAAAAGGCTGTTTTGCGGAATTTTCCTGCGGCGGAACGCTCCCCGCTGCTGATGCAGGAACAAAGCCGGATGCTTATGTGCTGCGCGTAACAGAAAATGCCATCCGCATTGACGCCGCTTCGGAAAGCGGGCTTTTCTACGGAATCCAGACCTTTCTTCAACTGCCCCGCCCGATCCCCTGTCTTGAAATCCGCGACTATGCCGCCATTCCGCTGCGCATGATCCACTGGGATCTGAAAGGTTATCAGCCGAAGCCGGAAGTCCTGAAAGAGGAGCTGAGACTTCTCGCCTCTTACAAAATCAACAGCATCCTGCTTGAAATTGAAGATAAATATGATTACCGCTGTGCTCCCGGCGTCGGTGTCAGGGGAGCCTATACTTTTGAGGAAATGCGGGAAATCAGCCGTTATGCAAAGTCGATGAACATCATGATCGTCCCGAAGCTTCAGAGCCTTGCGCACGTGGACTACCTGCTGAAACATGCGAGATACGCAAAACTGCGTGAAGACGGACATCCTTTCCAGTATTGCGCCTCCAATCCGTCCGCGCAGAAATTATGGGAGTCCATGGCGGATGAACTCATGGAGTGTTTTGCCGAGCACAAGGAGTATTTCCATATCGGCGCCGACGAAACGGACCTGCTCGGCAGATGCGAAAAATGCTCGAAACTCGGCAAGGGCGGTTCCTACATTCATAAAGTGGAACGCTGTATCGACTTCCTGCTCTCCCGCGGCAGGACTCCGGTCATGTGGGATGATATTCTGCGGAATCTTCACGGAATCCTTTCGGAACAGGAGGCCAGAGCCTGCTGGAAACTCGGTAAAAAAGCAATCCTGATGTACTGGGCTTACGGTTACGGCGGGGTCAACAATGTGTTTCCTTTCCTCCACGAATACCGGAGCGCGGGAATGCGCGTATGGGGAGCCAGCGGTTTTGCCGGCTGTGATAACTGGGCGGGAGCCCTGCCGCCGCTGGAAATCCGGGCGTTGAATCTGGATGCGTGGACGAAAAGCGCGATAGAAAACGAACTGGAATGTGTTGTCGCAACAGGCTGGACCAGAATCGCTTCTGCGGATTGTCCTGCGGAACCGCATGAAAGTTCCTGGTTTACGGTTTTATATGCCGCACAGAGCATGTGGAGCGGAAAGCACATTCATTATGAACGATTTGTGCTTGATCTCGCGCGGAATCTCTACGGGACGATGCTTGATGAAGCTCTTGCGGCATCGGTCATGAATATTGCCCGGACGCCTTATTCTTATGACAAACTCCCGGTCGACCGGGAGGAAGATAAGCGGTTGCGGTTTCTGCGTTATGCCGCTGCGGCGGAGTCACTTGCCACAGACCGCACACGCCTGGCCAACTATCTTCAGTATTATGATGGACAGCTTGGCGGCACAATGCCGGATTACCGTCTGAACATGCTGAAAAAGTATTCCGCTTCTCTTGCGGAAAAACTGGAGAAATTCAAAGCGGAAATGCGGACTCAACTGGAGCAGTTCTATACGGAAACAACCGTCGATGACTTCATCCGGAGCCGTTTCGGTTATCTGGAGAAACTGACAGCCGATTTCCGTTCGCAACTGGCTGAAACCGGAGAGTGCTGAAAAAACTGAGAAAAGTCCAAAAGACTGGAACAAGATTTTTTCCAGCCTTTTGACAGACTACGTTTTTGAATCATTATTGAAAACTTGATTCCGGCGGAGATTTTTTCATGCTGTCACGTGTCGGCATTTTCGATAAAAAAACAGAAATCCTGCTTGAAAAAGCAGGATTGCAGGATTATGTTATGACTTCCTGTGCCGAAGTGGCGGAATGGCAGACGCACTAGACTCAAAATCTGGCGCTCTTACGGGCGTAAGGGTTCAAGTCCCTTCTTCGGCACCACTTATCCGCAAGTACTTATGACTTTTCCGATTCCGGCGGCAAGAAAAGTTTTTTCATTTGCAGTACTGCAATGTTCCCTGCATGTATTTAAGGAATATTCCGGTTCAATCGCAATCGTGCAGTTTCCGCCGGTATGCCAACGGCGCAATGCCATACTGACGCTGGAAGCAGCGGCGGAAATAAGAAAGATTGCAGAAGCCGGAAGCATGGGCGATCCCGCTCACATTCATGGAGGAATGTTCCAGAAGCACAGCCGCATTCTGAAGACGCAGTTCAATAATCCACTGCTGCGGAGACTTTCCGTAGTAAAGCCGCATGGTCCGGCACAAATGTTCCGGCGAACGCCCTGAAAGTTCTACGAAGCGGGGAAATCCATTCAGGTAATTTTCCCGTTTTTCCATTTCACGCATCGCATTCTCCAGCCACGGAACAACAGGATGGGTCTCCCGCGCATTGCGCCGCAGAAGCAGATAGATCACCTCCTGTGTCAGCAGACGGCAAAGCGAGTACCGCAGTTCCGCGGAATGATGGACTTCATGCTGATGCACGGCAAGAGTCTCCGCTTTGGATATCAGCGACCGCCATTCGTAATCAGGAACACCGGAGATGATCTGAACGCCGTCCAGCAGTATATTTCCTTTTGATGGCGATACAAAATACAAGTTTTTCAGAAATTCATGAGATGCCACATTGACATTGTAAATTTCCACCTGACCTCCGGGATCGGCGCTCCGCAGGGCATGAGCATCCTCCGGCTGGAGCAACTGGATGCTCCCCGGATTCAGACGGTAATCCACACCGTTCAGCCGATGGAGCAGGACTCCGGAAATCACCAGAAAAAACTCAAAAAAACAATGTTTATGCTCCGGGAAAAATTCCGTTCCGCAAAAACTGTTGCGGAAACAGTTATAGTCTCCCCGTTTCAATGTCATTTCTGCTGTCAGGCGCATCGTCGGGCATACTCCTCGCGTTTGCCGTCAATATAGTATTCTTTTTCCGATTTTACAGGCGGCTGATTTTTAAAAGAGAAAAAAACGCAATATGTCACCGATGCGAGTCCGCCGGAAATCCGGAACACGAGAATGCGACTGTCCGGAATCAGGAATAAGGAAAAACCTTTTTTCTCCTGCCGTTTTCTCCGTTCTTTTCTTGTATAGTGCAGAAAAACTGATTATATTTTCACCTTATTCAAGAGGGGATCAAAAGCAATGTTTGACGAAAATGAAATACGGCAACTGAATGAAAAACAGCTCGCGGAGCTGATCGAATATCACAACAGGAAATACTGGGCGGAAGCCGAACCGGAAATCACGGACGATCAATACGACTTTCTGATGCGGCGTCTGGCGGAACTCAATCCGTCGCATCCGTTGCTTTCCGCAGTCAACGCACCCGTCGTGGCGAGTTCCGGCAAAGTCATTCACCGCGACCCCATGCTTTCCCTCGACAAAGCCTACTCCCTCGATGAAGTCATGGAATGGGCGGCAAAATATGCGCGCACTCCGGATGAAAAACTGCTCATCCAGCCGAAATACGACGGCATTTCCGCAATCTGGGCAGGCGGTATCCTTGCGACGCGCGGCGATGGCGAAACCGGGGAAAACATCAGTGACAAGGTGCCGCTGATCGAACTGGAACATCCGAAAGGAATCATGCCGCTTGCTGAGTTCAAGGAACAGGCACGCGGCGAAATCGTGATCCGCGATGACGACTTCAGAAATCTCTATTCCAGAATTCACAACCGCAGCGGCGGCACCTACAAGAACTCACGCAACGCCGCCGCCGGAATCATGGGACTCAAGGACATCGCCATGATGCTTCATCAGCACGCCAAGCTCACACTGGTGGATTACTCGCTTCACTCATGGACTGTCACTTACGGGGCGCTTCGTTCTTCGTGGGACGATCTGGTGCAGAAGATCGAAGCCATGCCCTATCCGATGGACGGCATCGTAATCAAACTTGCCGACGAAGTTTATTCGCGTTCTCTCGGCAATACGGCGCATCATCCGCGCGGTCAGATCGCGTTCAAGTTCAGCGGTGTGCGCAGGGAATCCAGACTCCTGAATGTGGAATGGAGTTTCGGGAAAAACTGCCTTACCCCCGTGGCTGAAATCGAACCGGTGGAAATCAGCGGCACGACCATCCGCCATGTGACGCTTCACAATCTCCAGAACGTCATCGACAAGGATATCATGATCGGCGACACGGTTACAGTCGAGCGGGCGGGCGACGTCATCCCCTACATTGTCTCCTCCGAACCCGGCGCGGAGGCGGAACGAAAGCCATGCATCATTACGGAATGCCCCTCCTGCCGTCATACGCTGGTCCGGGACCTGCCGGAACTGCGCTGCGTGAATCCGGAATGCCCGGAGACACGTGTCATGCGGCTGCTTGCGGCGGTAAAGAATATCGGAATCGAACGTCTCGGCGAACCTAATATCCGTAAGATGATGAGCATACTCGGAGTCAAGGACCTGAATGATATCTTCAAACTCAAAATTACCGACATCATGAAGCTGGAAGGGTTTCAGGCGCTCTCCGCCACCAATCTCTACAACGAGATTCAGGCGGCGCGGAATGTTCCCGACTGGCAGGTGCTGGCATCGCTGAACATCAAAGGTATCGGCCCGAATATCGCAAAGAGCATCCTGAAAAACTACACTCTCTCCGAGCTCGAATCCATGAATGCCGCGGCTCTTGCGGAAATTGACGGGATCGGACCGGAGCGGGCGGCGGCAATCGAGCAGGAACTCAAAATACAGAAAGAATTCATCGACGGACTGCTTTCCTGCGTCAATGTCCAGGTCACCAAAAACAGCGCGGAGGAAAAGAAGCCGACGGTCTGCTTTACCGGCAAGATGCCGGAAAAACGTTCCTATTACGAGAAACTGGCGGCGGCGCACGGCTATGAACCTGCCGATTCCGTGACCTCCGCCCTGTCTCTGCTGGTGACTGCCGAGGGCGATTCCAGCTCCTCCAAGGCGCAGAAAGCAGCGAAACTCGGAGTCAAGGTCATGCAGCTCAACGACTGGCTGGCATCGCTCTCCGCTGCAAAGCAGGCGGAACCGTCGCCAGAGGCGGAGGGCGATCTTTTTTCCGGGTTCGGATTCTGAAACAATGTGGAGAGCTCATGAAAAAGCAGTTTGAGCTCTCACAAAGCCCCGGAAAAAAACGGCGGAGATTTCAGGGAACTCCCGCCGACCCATACACAACAGCTTGCCGTCGTTATTTTTGCCGGACAGACTGAACTGCCGGCGCGGCGCTCTTTTTCTGTTCCGCCTCAATGGCTTTCTTCAACTCATTCTGCAATTCAAGAAGATGTTTCGCCACGGCGTTCTGTCCGACTTGCGCGGAACGCAGGGTCAGTTCCGGAGTTTTTTCGATTATTTTCTTACCGAGCGGAGTCTCATAAAATGCAATCAAATCCTTGATCTCCTCCGGAGTGAACATATCCAGATAAATATCCGCCAATTCTCTTTTCAGAGAATCAAAAACGAGATATTTTTCAAAAAACTTTACAAAAATCTCCTTGTAGGGAGTCAGTTGGGGAGCTGCCTTCAACTGCATCTCCAGCATTCCGTTTTTCATAATGTCAAACTGTTTCTTCATATCCATGGTTTCCAGCAGCTTGTAGGCAAGATCATATTCCGCCTTTCTGTAAACCTTTCCCGCCGGAATCTCCGCGGCGGACAATCCCGCAAGAATCACCGTCAGGATCAGCATCGACAACCATTTGCAGACATTTCTCATGATTTTCCTCCTGTAAAGAACTGTTGAAACTTTCCGGGATACTCCCCGGACAACAGGAATATACTTGCAACATTCCGCAAGAACAAGCAGGAAACAGGAAAACAGATAAAAAATATATTAAAAATAATGTGTCTGCCTGCCGTCAAAAAAGCGAATCATTTTACCGTGGCATTTACTATGACAATGCAGGAAGGGGAACACCGTGTCCAGATGCGGAGCTGCAACAGAAGATGAGTCCGGAATTTACGATATCTCCCGTTTACGGAAGCACTTTTTTTCTGAAAGAGCATTTTTCGCATTGCAATTGCCTTCTCCAAGATTTATATTATTCATTTTTAAGTTTATTCTGCTGACATGAAGGAGATGCTGTAATGAGATCAACCGGAATTTTTGCGGCTTTTGCCGTTCTTGCAATGGTGTTCCTGCTCTGTTCCTGCGGGCCGGACCGGTCCAATAAAATCGTTATGGTCACGGAGGCGACGTTTCCGCCTTACGAATTCCGCGAAGGCGGCAGGATCGTCGGAATTGATGTCGATCTCATGCAGGCTGTCGCGCAGGAGATCGGAAAAGAGCTGGTCGTTGAGGATATGAGCTTCGACTCTGTGATCTCCGCTGTCGTGACGGGCAAGGCGGATGTCGCGGCATCCGGTATTACTGTTACGGAGGACCGGAAACGGCAGGTCAATTTCTCCCTCCCTTATGTTGAAGCGAAACAGGTCATCATTGTCCCGGAAAACTCCGCGGTCAAAGAGGCAAAAGACCTGAAAGACAAACGGATTGGTGTGCAGCATGGAACCACCGGGGATACCTATGTGACGAAACATATTCAGGAGCCGGAGCGTTTTCCGAACGGCGCGCTTGCCGTCGCGGCGCTGGAAGCCGGCAAACTGGATGCGGTTGTGCTGGACGGTGAGCCTTCCAAGGTTCATGTTTCCATGCGCCGGAATCTGAAAATACTGGATACGCCGCTGACGACCGAAGAATATGCCGTCGCCATCAGCAAGAAAAATGTAAAACTGCTGGAACAGGTCAATGCCGCCATCAAAAAGATGAAAGAGAACGGCAAACTTGCGGAAATCAAGGCGAAATATATCAAATGATTCCTTTTGAGGCGTAGTTATGCAGAGTATCATCAACTGGTTCCGGGCGTCATGGACTGATTTCAGCGACTCGTTTTACATCAACTTCATCAAGGACGACCGCTGGAAATATCTCAGTGACGGTTTTCTGGTCACGCTTGAAATCGCATTTTTCGCTGTCCTGCTCGGCATTCTCCTCGGTTTCACTGTTGCGGTAATCCGTTCCACACACGACAAAACCGGCAAACTGCGTTTTCTGAATCTGCTCTGCAAAATCTATCTGACCGTAATCCGGGGCACTCCGGTTGTCGTTCAGCTTCTGATCATCTATTTTGTGATCTTCGGTTCGGTCAATGTCAGCAAAGTTCTGGTGGCAATCGTTGCTTTCGGCGTCAATTCCGGCGCCTACGTGGCGGAGATCATCCGCAGCGGCATCATGTCCATTGACAAAGGGCAGTTCGAAGCGGGGCGCAGTCTCGGTCTGAGCTATCTGCAAACCATGGTTTACATTATTCTGCCGCAGGCGTTCAAGAACGTGCTTCCCGCTCTCGGAAACGAGTTTATCGTGCTCCTGAAAGAGACCAGTGTATCCGGTTATATCGCGCTTCAGGACCTGACAAAAGCCGGAGACATCATCCGGAGCCAGACTTACACGGCGTTCATGCCGCTGATCGCCGTCGCAGTGATTTATCTTGCAGTCGTCATGCTGTTCAGCTTTCTGCTGGGCAAACTGGAACGGAGGTTGAAAAACAATGAGTAAAGCCGATCTTTCCCAGCCTGTATTCCGGGTCAGGAACCTTGTAAAACGATTCAACTCGCTTCATGCGGTACATGATGTATCCACGGAAATTCACCACGGAGAAGTGGTTTTCATCGTCGGACCCTCCGGTTCCGGCAAGAGCACGTTCCTGCGCTGCCTGAATCTGCTCGAAGAACCGACCTCCGGCGAAATCTGGTTCAAGGAAAAACAGATCAACAGGCCGCATGCCGACATCAACCGGTTCCGGCAGCAGGTCGGCATGGTCTTCCAGCACTTCAATCTGTTTCCGCACCTGACCATTCTTGAGAACATTACGCTGGCACCCGTAAAAACAGGGCGTTTCACTAAAGCGGAGGCCATTGCAAAAGCCGACACACTGCTGAAACGGATCGGGCTTTACGAAAAACGCAATGCCTATCCCCAGCAGCTTTCCGGCGGGCAGAAGCAGCGGATTGCAATCGTGCGCTCCCTTGCGATGAATCCCGATGTAATCCTGTTCGATGAACCGACTTCCGCTCTCGACCCGGAAATGGTCGGCGAGGTGCTGTCCCTCATGAAGGAGCTTGCGAAGGAAGGCATGACGATGGTGGTGGTCACACATGAGATCGGGTTTGCCCGTGAGATTGCAACCCGTGTCATGTTCATGGATCAGGGAAAGATCGTGGAAGAAGGGACCCCGGATCACTTTTTCGACAATCCGGCGAATCCGCGTCTGCGCGACTTCTTTTCCAAAGTCCTGTAACCGTTCAGGACAGCCCGGCGGCGGCTCCGAGCGCACCGACGGCGGCGGAACCGAAAATCACGCTCATAATAGAAATTCTGCCTTTGTAGAGCAGCCAGGTCGCCGCACAGAAAATCACCACGGCAAGCGGACGCACGAAGAATGCCGTTTCCGGTGCGTTTTTGACAATTCCGAGCCAGTATCCCCACGGAATCTCCGCACTGAAAACGGACATCTGCATGAAGATCAGAAGCGCCGCCAGGATCATGCCCGTCGTTGCCGGATGGATTCCGGTCATGATCCCCTGCACAAGAAAACTTTTTTCCCAGCGTTTCAGAGAGCGCAAAGCGAGAATCACCAGAAAATATGACGGCACCAGAAGCCCGATTGTCGCCACGAACGCACCGGGGATGCCGCCCCGCCGGAATCCGAAGAAAGTCGCGGCGTTCACTCCGATCGGGCCCGGAGTCATCTGGGAAATCGCGGTCAGGTCGCCGAACTCCTGCAGAGTCATCCAGTGCTGTTCATTGACCAGATGGTCAATATAGAGCGGAGTCAGGGCGTTCCCCCCGCCGAAGCAGAGAAGTCCGAAGTAACAGAACAGCAGAAAGATATGAAATATGTTCGTCATGCCTGCTTATTCCCTTCCGCAAGATCCGCTTCCGTGATCTTCCTGCATGTGAATTTGAGGTAGACGATTCCCGCCGCCATCGCTCCCAGAAGAAGCCATGCCGGATTCAGGCTGCCGAAAATGACGCCGCCGAAACAGCCGAACGCAATCACATAGGCAAACCAGTCCGTCATCATCTTTTTCCAGGTGCGCAGCAGCGCCGCGAGGACCAGTCCGCCGAGTGCGCTCCGCACGCCGATAAAGGCGCCCTGAACGTAAATATTATCCATCGGCAGGTGGGAAAATCCCATTGCCACGGCTGTAATGATCAGGAAAGAGGGCATCGCAACACCGATCAGGGCGACCAGAGCGCCGAGCGCGCCTGAAGCGCGGTACCCGACATAGATTGCGGCGTTGCCCGCCATCAGACCGGGAATCGTCTGGATGATCGCAAGCATGTCCATGAGTTCCCCGTCACGAAGCCAGTGCAGTTTGCGGATAAAGATATCCTCCGCAGCCAGAATGATGGCGTAACCGCCGCCTACGACAAACAATGCGATTTTAAAGAAGTTGAAAAACAGCAGCCACAGGACACGTCCCCGCGGCAGTTCCGATAATTCATTTTCCATCTTGCCTACCTCACTTCTATGAAAGGGTTAATATAGCATATTTTCAGGATATTACGAATGCCGGAAAATAAAAAAAGCGGAGACGGAGAACAGTTTCCGCAGTTATTTCCGGCTCAGCATCCGTTTCATGAGAGGACCGGTGTTTCTGATTTCCGAAACGAAGAGTCCGAACAGGGTAAGGATGATGCCTGCCAATGCCATCGGCGTCATTCTTTCGTGCAGGATCAACACGGCGGCGATGACTGCGATCACGGGAACCAGATAAATGTAAATGCTGACGCGGACCGCCCCCAGAATTTTCAAGGTCCAGTTCCATGTGGCGAAGCAGAGCGCGGAGGCGCCGAGCCCGAGATAGGCAAAGTTGAACAGATTGACCGGTTTCAACATCTGCCGGAGCGCCGGGTGGAAATCCATGAAAAAGAGTGCGGGGATCATCAGCAGGAGTCCGTAAAAAAAGACGCGGCGCGTGGCGGGGATCATGGGATATCCCAGTTCTCCGATCCGTTTCATGAAGATCGAATAGACCGCCCATACCAGAGCAGCGAGAATGGCGAGAATATCGCCGGCGGGATTCAGTTTCAGGATCACGCTCCCGTTGAAGGAAATCAGGGCGATTCCCCCCAGCGCAAGCAGGAACCCGATGAAAAATGCGGGATAAAGCGGCTCTTTTTTTCCGAAGAAACGCGAAAGAAGCGCCGTGAAGAACGGGGCGACCGTCACAAGAATTCCCACATTGGACACCAGCGTATACTGCAATGCGATATTTTCAAAGAGAAAGTAAAGCGTGACTCCGGAGAATCCGGCTCCGGCGAAAAGCAGTTCATTGCGGAACGTTGTGAAATGAATTCCGCCCGGCACACAGGAGAGCGCCAGAAATCCCAGCGTAAACCGTGAAAAAAGAATCTCGACCGGAGTGAAATCCCGCAGCAGCACCTTCGTGGCAATGAAAGTAGTGCCCCAGATCAGGATCGTAAGAAACGCGGTCAGATGCGCCGCCGTATTTTTCCCCATTGCTTCCGTATTCCAGTCTTATGCCTTTTCCGCAATCGCCGACAACAGGGCATAACAGGTCTGCATATGGGGAACGGAAATATGATGCTTCTGCGCCAGACGGTATACATTGCCGAGAATGGCTTCCACTTCCATCCGCCGTCCCGCTTCAAAATCCACCAGCATACTGGTTTTATACGGAGGGAAGTTGCGGGTGAATTCCACATTCCGGTCCACCAGCGTTTCCGGAAGTTCCGCTCCTTCCGCCGCGGCGACAAGGCGTACCTCCTCCATCAGTGCGCGGGTCAGCGCTTCGACAGCGCCCCGGTCGGTCATCCGGCGGGTATCGAGTCCGCCGCCAAGCACGGAAACCGGATTATACGGCAGGTTCCAAAGCAGTTTATTCCAGCGGAACCATGCGATATTTTCCACGAATGAAGCCTTGACGCCGTCCGTTTCCGCAAAGAGTTTTTCCAGACGCCGCCCCGCTTCCGAAGCGCCGCCGCCGAAACGCCCGAATTTCAGTTCCGAAGCGCCTTTCTGCCGGACGACTCCCGGTTTGAGCCGCGTCGCCCCGATATAGGCAATGGAACTCAGGATCTCGGTTTCCGGGAAAGCCTCCGCAAGTTGATCCTCGATTCCGATTCCGTTCTGAATCAGGACAAGCACGGTCCGGGAATTTTTCAGGGCGCCGCGAAGCATTGCAGCCTCGTCCGTTTCCGGGAAGAATTTGGAAGTCAGGAATACATAGTCCGCCGTATCGGGATATTCATCGGCGGAACGGTAAACACCGTGAGGTTGGAAATGGAAATTCCCCAGCTCGCTGATGATCTCAAATCCGTTTGCTTTAACCGCGTCGTAATCCGAACGCACCACAACCGAGACTTCCGCCCCCGCCTGAGCCAGCCGTCCCGTAAAATAGGCGCCGACCGCTCCCGCCCCCACTGTCAGAATTTTCACTTTTTCCATAAATTGCAACCTCGATAATCTTTCATCTCCTTACAATACCATGAAATCAGATATTTTACAATCCTGCATGGAAAAAGTTCCTGAATTCAGGGCGGGAGCGGGAACCGTAAAAACGGATGATTTTCCGGTTCCGCATTTGAATAATCGCCGGAAATGCTGTATCTTTATAGACGTTTCTATTGTTTCAAATTATGTGCGGGTGCGGATGATGCTGGAATTTTTCGAAAATTATGCGGGTTTGTTCATTTACCCGATGCTGGCTATTTTTCTCTCTCTTATTTTCACCTACTTATGCATCCGTATCCTGCCCCGCCTGGGATATGTCGATAAACCGGGCGGACGGCACATCCATAAGAATCCGGTGCCGCGCGGCGGCGGAATTGCCGTGATCTTCGCTTTTTTCATTACGCTGGCGCTCTATGGCTTCGGCGGGAAAAGTTCACAGGCTGTCCTGCCGCTGTTCTGGCGCCTGTTTTGGCCCGCCGTCGTACTTTGCGGACTCGGTTTGATTGATGACCGCCGTGAAATGAAATCGTGGCAGAAACTTCTGGTGCAGTTCTTTGTGGTTCTGATCATCTGGTACACCGGCGACCAGAAATATTCCATTTTCGGCTGGGAGATTTCCGGTTATCTGTCTCTCCTGTTCCAGTTCATCTGGGTGATTGTGATCATCAATGCATTCAACCTGATCGACGGACTGGACGGACTGGCGTCGGGACTGGCGATCGTTTCCTCCGGCTGCATGGCAATCTGGTTCATTCTTGTGGGCGGGCCAAATGCCGAGGCGGTCTGCATGCTGATTCTTGCCGGAGCCTGTCTCGGTTTCCTGCGGTACAATTTTTATCCCGCCCGTATTTTCCTGGGAGACACCGGCAGCACCTTTCTCGGATTGATTTTCGCCATCATCGGGCTTTCGACCATTGACAAGGTGGTCACTGTCACTTCGCTTCTTCTGCCGATTCTGGCGGTCGGTGTGCCGTTGTTCGACGTGGTTCTGGCAATCTGGCGGCGCAGCACGCGCAAGCTTCTGAATCCCGAAGCGGGAGGAATCATGGACGGCGATCAGGATCATCTGCATCATCGTCTGCTCCGGCAGACCAAAAAGCAGACGACGACGGCGTTCATGATGTATCTCATGGCATGTGTCTTCGCCGGAATAGCCCTGCTGTTCCTGACGCTGCGCGACTCCATGCCCGCCGTTGCCTATGTGACGCTTGTAATCGCCATCCTCATCATGATCCGCCAGCTTGCCATCGTGGAAATTTACGACTCCGCGCTTCTGATCCAGAAAGGGCTTGCCAAGCCGAAGCAGGGAATTCTGGTCAATATGATTCACCCGTTCATCGACTTTTTCCTGATCGGGCTCTCCTTCCTGATTACATTCATCATTCTGATCGGGCAGTTCCAGCATTTCTCCTTCTTTCTTTATGCGTTTGTCCCTCCGGTGCTGGTGCTCTGTTTTTCACGGGTATACCGGATTTACTGGCTGCGCGCGGGATTGAATAATTACTGGCATCTTGCCTTGTCGATTCTGATCGGCTCCGCCATTTCCTGCACACTGCTTTATTACTTCTGCTATGACGCGATGCTTGCCGTGGAACATATAAGCCTGCGCCGCTTCATCGGAGGCTGTCTTCTTTTCACTTTGCTGAACCTGACGCTGATCTGCTTTGAACGTTTTCTCGTTCACTACGGAGAAGGCTTCCTGTTCCGCAAACTGTATCTGCAATATCAGGAGCCTTCCATGCTCCAGCGCATCGTGATCTACGGCGGCGGATTGAACTGCCGGGTTTACATCAGTTATCTTTTCTGTGCGAACCGGAGAGCTTTTTCCGAATCCGTAATCGGGATCATGGATGACGATCCGGGGCTGTACGGGCTGAAGGTTTACGGATTCAAGGTTTTCGGCGGAGTGGATCAGGTGGAACAGATCTACGAAGACCATCCGTTCGAGAAGATCGTAATCGCCACGGATTCCGCATCGGACGAAAATCTGGAACATTTGCGCAGTTTCTGCGACGACAGAAAAATACAGTTGGTAAAACTCACGATTGCGGAAACGGCGTTTGACGACTATCTTGCCACCCGCCCTCCGAACCCGGAAAACGGAGCGGAAAAGGCGGCGGTGCATTGCCGTGAAAGAAAATAACAGATTCGGTTCCGCCCGCTCCGTAAACCGGATTTTTTCATGAATACGGGGTTGCAAAGGTTTTTATCTGAAGCTATAGTACCGTTTTTATTATTAATTATGAGTGATGAGTGAAACTAAAAACAGGAGTGATCCATGGAACAACAGCCGCAGGATGAATTTTCTTTTCAACTACTGATGAATTTCTTGAAACAGCGCAGGAATGCGATTCTCCTGTATGGCATCGTCAGCCTGGTTCTTGCCGTTCTCCTGTTCGGCATCGGATATACGCTGCTGCCGTCAAATAAGATTTTCACGCAGGATATCCGCATTATGCTCGGAGAGGCTGATGTGGAGACCGTGATGCAGAACATGAAAAATCTCCCGCCGACCGTAAGCAAAAGCGGACAGATGATCGTAATCTATCCCAGCGGCAAGCCTTTTGTTCCCGCTGACATCATCAATCCGGTGGTGTTGAAGCAGGTTTATGAAAAGAACAAACTTCAGGATATGATTGACTTCGATCACTTCCAGAACCTCTTCTCCATCACAAATTATTCTGAAAAGCTGGCGCTGGTCCGTGCTGAATTCCGTGAAAAACTCGGGCGCAGGAATCTTACCGCCGTCGATCTGAAAAGATTTGAAGACGATTACAATGCGGCGCTTGCCAAGATCGACAATAAGTTCAATTACGTTCTCTCAATGCGCAGCGTCGGCATCCCCCCGAATCTGGCTGCAAAGATTCTCAATGAAATTCCTGCGACATGGGCGGCGATGTACCGCAAACTTGAAGCGGCGAAAATCCCGCTGAACAATTTCGACCGTGACCTCGCTCAGAAAGTGAAGGACAGCCGGGCTGCCAGTTACTTCATTGCGATCGATCAGGCGCTGTATTACAATGCGCAGATGCTGAAGCTTTGCGATCAGTTGAAGGCGCTTGCCATGAACCGCGCCATTGCACTGCCCGGCGGCGAATATCTTGATGACATCATAGACTCTTTTCGCCATATTCAGGATTACCAGCTGAATCTCCTGCGCCAGATGCTGCTCCGGAACCCGAAACTTCATTCCGGTCTGGATGTGGCTTACCTGACAAGCCGTCTTCAGGATATCGACCAGAAACTGAACGAAAAGAGAGCGGTTCTTGGGAATATTACGGATTCCATCCGGATGATCGGCGAAAAATATACGGAAAATTCTGCAAAGACGGAAATGGACAAGGGCACTCAGGTCAATGCCATGAATCAGAATCTGGTGAATGCCGCTTTGGAATGCGGCAACGAGGTTGCTCTCCTGGAAGCTCAGAAGCAGTATTATTCGCAAATGCTGGCTGCTTTGAGGGAAAAGGGCGAAGATGCAAAGACTGCGCAGACGGATTCCCAGGCGTTCGTAAAGCTTTTCGATGCAACGATTCAGAATATGATTTCCGCCGCCCGCAAGACCACAGAGATGAAGGAGCTTCTGATGAAGGATTATCTTTCCACTCTTGAATTCTATGCGCCGGTCACGATGCCTGCACTTGTGGTGGAACGCCTGATCCCGACCAGATATATGCTGGCGGGCGTCTTCGGCTGCTGGGTGTTTTTCAACCTGCTGGTGATTCTGATTTTGTATCTTCAAGATGCCCCGAAACTGAAAGAGTGATCTTGCTCGAATACGAAAAATGGAAAGCCGGTCGCCCGACCGGCTTTTTTATGTGCCTTTTCTGAAATATCCGGCGCAATGTAAGATTGTCTCAGCGGAGATGATCGAAATACCAGCGCGATGTCCTCCGCAATCCTTCCTCGACATCGATCTCAGGGGCATATCCCAGAAGGCGGCGCGCCTTGCCGATGTCAGCCAGAGAGTGCGGAATATCTCCGGTTCTCTCCGGGCCGTAGACCGGGGCGATTTTTGAAATCTCCCTGTCAAACATCGAGAAATCATCGCGCAAACAGGTGAACAGTTGTGTCAGGGTGGTCCGTTTGCCGAATGCGATATTATATACGGTGTTGACCGCCTCCCGGTTCGGTGTCAGCAGCGCGCGGATATTCGCCTGAACCACATTGTCGATATAGGTGAAATCGCGTGAGTAACTGCCGTCGCCGTTGATCAGCGGGCTTTCATGACGGATCAGGCTCATGGCAAACTTCGGGATGACCGCCGCATATGCGCCCGACGGGTCCTGGCGTTTGCCGAATACGTTGAAATAACGCAGTCCTATGGTTTCAATTCCGTAAATGCGGCTGAAATTTTCCGCGAACAGTTCATTGGCGTATTTCGTAATCGCGTATGGAGACAGTGGTTTCCCGATTCTGTCTTCCACTTTCGGCAGTTCCCTGCTGTCTCCGTAGGTGGAGGAGCTTGCCGCATAGACAAAACGCTTTACTTTCGCCTGAACAGCGGCAAAAAGCATATTGACGAATCCCGTAATATTGATTTCCGTGCTGGTCACGGGATCGGCAATGGAACGCGGCACGGAGCCGAGCGCGGCTTCATGAAGGACGTAATCCATATTTGCAACGGCTTTACGGCAGGTGTCGAAATCGCGGATGTCACCTTCGAGCAGACGGAATGCGGGATTGCCGAGGAAAGGAGCCAGGTTCTCCCGTTTCCCCGTGATGAAATTGTCAAGACACACCACCTCATTGTCCATCTGAAGCAGAGTCTCAATGAGGTTGGAGCCGATGAATCCTGCTCCTCCCGTAATCAGAATCTTTGTCTGTTTGAGTTCCGGTTTCATATTACAGCCTGCCGTCCACGAGTTCTCTGGGAAGAAATCCCTTGATATCGAATACGACTGCCTTCTCTTTCAGGCAGCGCCTGACATCGAAATCCCTGAAATCCCGGTGCGCAACGGCGAGGACCACCGCATCATATTCCTTTTCCGGAATCTCCGCGGCGTCTTTGACTGATTCCCGCCCGTATTCGCGCATCACATCTTCCGGGTCCGCCCACGGATCGAAAACCGTAACGCGGCAGCCGAAATCATGCAGTCCCCTCACCACGTCGATGGCATGGGAATTCCGGATGTCCGGGCAATTCTCCTTGAATGTAATTCCCATGACCAGCACTTTGGCTTTGGCGATCCGCTGTTCTTTCTTGATCATCAGCTTGACGACCTCGGCGGCGATATACTGGCCCATGCCGTCGTTGATCCGGCGTCCGGCAAGAATGACTTCGGGCAGATATCCGAGCGCCTGCGCTTTATGCGTGAGATAATAGGGATCGACTCCGATGCAGTGTCCGCCGACAAGCCCCGGTTTGAACGGCAGGAAGTTCCATTTTGTGGCGGCGGCTTCCAGCACCTCATGGGTGTCGATTCCGATCAGATGAAAAATTTTTGCAAGTTCGTTGACGAACGCAATATTCAAATCCCGCTGGGAATTTTCGATGACCTTTGCCGCTTCCGCCACCTTGATGCTGCTTGCGCGGTAGGTGCCCTTTTCCAGAATCGAGTGATAAAGGGCATCTACGATATCCGCCGCCTCCCTGGTGGAACCCGATGTGATTTTCAGGATTCTGGTCAGAGTATGCTCCTTGTCTCCCGGATTGATCCGCTCAGGGCTGTATCCGCAGAAGAAATCGCGATTGAATGTCAGTCCGCTGAATTTTTCCAGCACAGGGACACACTCCTCCTCGGTGCAGCCGGGAAAAACCGTGCTTTCATAAATCACCACCGCACCGGGGCGCATTACTTTTCCGACGGTTTCGCTTGCGCGGTAGAGCGGGAGCAGATCCGGCTGCTTGTATTTGTCCACAGGAGTCGGCACCGTAATGATGAAGATGTCGCGGTCCCGGAGGTCGTCCGGATTCGAAGTATATTTCAGGCGATGCGCCGCTGCAAGGTCTTCTCTTGCGGTTTCCAGAGTGGCGTCCACCCCGCGCCGGAGCATATCGAGGCGCTCCTCTTTGATATCGAATCCGACGGTATCGAACTTTTTCCCGAATTCGACAGCCAGCGGCAGTCCCACGTAGCCCAGTCCGATCAGGGCAAGTTTTATTTTTCCATCCTGAATTTTCTTCAACATCATCTTATCCGGCCGATCCCTTCGGTATTTTCAACAGACACTCATTTAGTGTACATCCTGTTTGCTTTTTTGCAAGGTTTGGTTTTCCGAATCCGGCCATATTTTGAGCGGAATGCAATGCGCCGGCATCCGGAACATCCGGTGAAGCGGGGATGAACTCAGACTTTTTTCAGGAATGCCACTGTGCGAGAGAATACAGAATGATTCCCGCGGTCATCAGGATTGCCGCAATCGCGCGGCGGAGCCACATGGAACCGCTGATTTTCGCATCCAGTTTTCCAAATCCATAATGAAGCAGAAGCATTCCAATGGCAATGGAGATCAATCCGCGGCTCGCCTGAATCACATTTCCGAACACCGTCCCCAGCATTCCGAAACAGACAAACAGCGCGACCTGTGAAAGATACCATGCAAAAGCGAACGGAGCGGAACGGATGAACTGTTTGCCGGTCCAGCGGAATTTCAGCAGGAAAGGCAGTGTCGCAATGCCGAGAATCGAGTAACAGACCGCGCCGATTGCACAACTGTCAAGGATCATGTTCCCGCTCCGGGGCATTTTCACAAGATGTGTTTCCGTCATATCCGTCAGAGAATAAAAAATCAGCGCGGCAGCCAGCCAGAGAATTCCCCTGAAGGAAAAACGTGCTCCGCCGCTCCAGTTCATTCCGACAGCCGCCGCAGTGCTCAGGAATACGGCGATCCACTGCAAACCTGAAAGCGGGATTCGCATCATCAGAACATAAATCACGGATAAAACAAGAATCTTGAGTCCGAGCAGAGAGGAAATCCGGCTGGACTCAATGGAGCGCAGCGCGTTGAAGAATGCGGTCTGCCCGATGGAAAAACATAACAGCCACGCTCCGACCCACAATGCGAATTCGGGCAGACGGTTCAGAAGTTCACGGGGAAACAGGAATGGAACAAACGCCAGGCAAAACGCTCCCATCACCAGTTGCGAAAAAATAACGAGACGCAGCGGAGATTTATATTTCAGCATGAAGTTTGCACTGCATACATAGGATGTTGATTGAAGCAGTGCGGAAACAAGTCCGGCGGCAATCCCCAGAAACATAATGATTCCTTCCAGTATATTGAATCAATAGAAAGGGCAATACTATATCATGAAACGAAAGCTTGTCAAGCGGATGGGAAAAGACGCGAGGGCTGCGCGCCCTCATACTCCGCGGCAGGTGAGAATCACCTGCACCTCGGCAAACAAGTTTGCCGTCTTTATAAAAACAGTATGGTGCAGGTGCGTCGCATCTGCCGCGATCCAACTGCGTAAGTTGGTCGTGCGTAGCACGAAATTCCCCCGCCGGAGCGGTCCAATCCGCTCAATGGCGAGAACTTGATAAATCAAGTTCGAGAGCTACGGCGGAATTCCCAAGGTCATGCGCTGTGCCCGTCGGCTCTCGAAGCTTCGCTTCTCGTCTGTTAGCGGTGGAACCGCCGACGGGGAAAAAACATGAGGGCTGCGCGCCCTCATACTCCGCGGCAGGTGAGAGTCACCTGCACCC
>ERZ1034917.622-NODE-622-length-30544-cov-14.303913_pt1 | contig 30544 bp, 28 predicted proteins | sample MGYA00520605_ERZ1034917 | MGnify/ENA primary metagenome ERZ1034917 (study PRJEB33766, sample SAMN09781784) | gut metagenome | biome: gut microbiome | host: Homo sapiens | place: Madagascar | study: EMG produced TPA metagenomics assembly of the PRJNA485056 data... | reverse complement strand
TCGGACAGTTCTGACGCACACCGAAATAACAACCGAAAGGATAATATAAATGAAAGTTTTTTTGCACAGGATTTCGCACCATGCAGAAATATCCTATCCTCTGCTGGATAGAAATATTTTGACCATCGGATGGTGTGATTTCAATTCAACAGATGGTGCTGCGTCTTTTGACGAGGATTTTGAAAATTCCGGTTATGCTAAGTTGTCACGCAGCCGTTGGGGCTTGTATCGTTTTCTGTTTGAAATGCAGCCAGACGACTGGGTGGTTGTACCCTCATGGCAAACATTCCGTGTTTACAAAGTGGAAAGCACAGCTTTCCCTGTAAATGAGTTGCAGGAAAGTGATTTGAAGGGTTTGGAAGACTGGCATGGACGACAGGTGTATCTAGATAATTCAACGAATCTGCTGAAATGCAGTGAGGATGATAAAATCATAGATTTAGGCTTTTGCATTCGAGTTAGTTTACTTGAAAAAGACATTCCTCGTGCAGAATATGCTGATGCAATGTTAGCTTCCCGCATGAAAATCCGTCAGACAAATGCCGATATCACTGATTTGCAGAAACATGTGGAAGAAGCTGTAGAGGCATTCAGATTGAAATGCCCGATTAAACTTTCAAGTAAAATAATGGCGGAAGTTGAGGAATCTGTTTACGGCATTATTACTGATTATCTGACACCGGACAAATGGGAGCAGTTGATCCGTCTTTATTTTGAAAAACTTGGAGCAACCTCGATTGAGATTCCTGCAAAAAATGAATCCAGCAAAGAAGGTGATTCTGATATTGTTGCAACCTTTGAAGCACTGCGAACAATTTATTATGTTCAAGCGAAGTTCCATAAGGGTGTTACAGAAAGCGACTGGGCGTTGAAACAAGTTGATGCATATACCGGCTGGAAGAATGAGACAGGGGAATATTCTACTGTTATGTGGGTAATTTCTTCTGCTGAAGATTTTTCGGAAACAGTGAAAACTACTGCGAAAGAAAAAGATATCCAACTGATCTCTGGTCCGGAATTTATCAGAATGCTTCTTGAAAATGGCATTGCACGTTTTGATGAAATTTAATCATCTAACAAAAAACTTGGAGAATAAAAAATGTTAACAAGAGGAATTTATAGCGCAACATGTATTTTAGCATGTTGTCTGACAGGTTGTGCTACTCTCGAAGAATCTGCACAAGATGGTGATGCAGAAGCTCAAACGGAACTCGCTGCAAGCTATATGGTTGGTAAAGATAATTATCCTTGTGACAAAGAAAAAGCTAAATTTTGGCTTGAGAAAGCTATTCAGACCGGTAATCCGGAAGCTCGAATTTTGAAAGGCAAATTTATTCTTACTGGAGAATATGAACAGGCAAACATTCCTGATATAGTAAAACAATTATCGCCTCTTGTAAAATATGAGAAAAATGAAGATGCAGCTTTAGTTTTGTTAAAAATTCTTCTCACATATGAAGACTTTGATAATATATCTACAGCAGCAACTTTGATTTCAATGCTACTTAGTAGAGATGTAGATTATGACACTACTGCAGAAACATCTTTGTTCTTAAATGATTGTGTGGAAACTTATGTAAAAAATGCCTTAAAAGTTGAAAAATTAAAATTAATAATACAAAAAGAAAGACTTAAGGATATTTCTCTTTTTCTTGAAACTGGGTGGGCAAGAACCCGTGCCAGAAGAAAATATTTTAAATATTCCAGAATGCACAAAGTTATGGAAAAATTTGGTGCATTGCGAGAAGAACTTAAATCAAAACAAAGCTTTGTTTCAAGGACACGAGAAATTGAAGGTACAGGGGCAACGATCCAAGAATGTCGCTTAGATGCGTTACGCCAGGCTCTTGATCAATTATTCGGCATTGATATTTCAGCTGATATAGCAAAGAAATATTCAGAAACAACCCATAATGACAATGTGAATATAAACAGTTCTTTTCAAGATAATATTTCAGGTAAATATAAGGGACAATTTGAGCAATTTGATACCATTATAGCCCCCAAAAAAGGAGAAGATGGATTGTATCATGGACGTTTCCGGATTACGCGTAAAAAATAATCACATAATCTGAGGTAATTTCAAAAATATTTGGAGGTATGAAAAAATAGGTAGGGTTCATTTTGACCTCTAAACAAGCGGGAGGTAAACATGAAAGCTCTACCTAGTAACACTCAATATTCAGATTTTCAGCGACTTTTTGAAAAAAAAGTCACTTCAGATGCGTTAAAATCATTTTGACGCATGAAAAAGCGAGTTAGTAACAGAAAAAAGCCAATCGTTTTGAAATTGGCTCAACCTACTTCAAAATAAAGGATTTTAATGTATGCTTTGCAAGAAAGTATTATCTACGGCGTTATTCGCCGGACTTTCGCTCGGAGTCATGGCACAGCAGGAACCCGGTCAGGCAGTTGCCCCGGAAGCAGAAGTAAACACTCAGCAGACTATTGCCGAAGAAAAAGATGTTCAGACTATGATAGATGAATTTCTTTCATCCAAAGGCTGGTCGGAAGGCGAAAACACCAAAAAGAATGGCGAAAAGTTTTATATTGCCATTGGGCGAGGAGTAGTTCAGGCTCCCCGTTCTGACCGGAATTTTGCGGCATCGCGGGTAGCAACTTACAATAAGGCCATGCTTGATGCCAAAAAGAATATGGCGGAATACCTTGAAGTCTCTATTAAGACCGAAACGGAAAAAACGTATTCGGAAGGAACATTTCCTCCGCCCCCGTCAGCCAATCCCCAGAAAACGGATGAATCTTCCACCCTCGGTAAAATTCGTCAGCTTATCCATGCAAAACTGGATAAAGCTCTGCGTGAGGAAGGTATTGATCCTGACAAAGCCAGTAAAGAAGAACTGGCAAAAGCGGCGAAGAAACAGTTGTCGCAGGAAAGTTATTCCAAATTTATCAGCACGGCGGCACAGGCTTATGTTTGCGGATTGCAGGTTTGCAATTCCTTTGAATTTACTCCTGCCAACCGGAAAGGTGAAATCGGTGTAATTGCTATTTGGAGTCCGAAACTTCAGAAAATGGCGGAAGTAATGCTGGTTGGCGGTGTAGTCCCGACTGGCATTCCCCAAAAACCGATCAGCCAGCAGATTCCTTCAGATCCGGTTGTTCTGTTGACCACGTTTGGAGTACAACAGAAACTTGATGAAAATGGAAACCTTGTTCTGGTTGCATTTGGACAGGAAGGTGCAATTACAGGTTCTGTTACTGCCGCAAATGCGGCTTCCCGCAAAGCTCAATTGAATGCATTTGCTGCTATTCGTGAATTTGCCGGAGAAAGTGTTGCTGTCGGTTCCGACATGCTGAATGCAGAGACCACGACAGAATTTGAAAATGCTGCAGAGGAATACAATAACGCCAGTGCATTCCGGGAAAAAGTGCAGGCTACTGCCGCAAAGATGAATATCAGCGGCATCAGCACTGTAAAACGATGGAAAGCTAAACATCCTGTTTCTGGAAAATACATCTATGGCGTAATCTGTGCATGGAGTCCGGCATCTGCGGCTCGTGCCCAGAGTCTTAAAGTAAGAATGAAGGCGGCTCCCAAGGCTACTCCGGCAGTGAATCAGTCCTTTAGTCAGGGGATTCCGTGTGCAAATGAATCTCAGTTGCAGCAACGTTCATTTCAGGGAACGGGAGCAGCGGCAGATGACGATGCATTCTAATAGAATGGTGAAAGGATTACTTCATCGGGGAGTAATCCTTTCTTTTCTGACTTTCTCTACGGTAGTTTCTGCCGCAGAGCCAGCAAAAATATTTGAGAATAATAAAACTCAAATTCTTAAATCAAACGCCAGTGCATATGATGGTTTTATTTTTACTGTGGGGAAAATAAAATCTAATGCCCCCAGCCAAAATACCGGATTTTCCAAGGCTCAACTTGATGCCTTGTCTAAAATGTCTGTTTTCTTTGAATCCAAAGTAAATTGGCCTGAAAATCTTCCCGAAGCATTGAGAAATAAAATATGGGCTGAATATTTAAAATGCCATACATTCAATGTTTCGGCACAACAAATTGAAATTGTATTCAGAGATGTCAGGGGGGATAATTATACCGTGGTTGTTGCTGTTCCGGAAACAAAAGTATTTGCAAAAGTTCCGGATTTCAGTATGATCCGCAACACCTTGCTTTTATCGAAAAATTATCGTTCAGGAAAAATCCGATTGAATATTTGCATAGAATTGTGCAACGGCAATATTCCGGAGGATTTATTGGCGGAATACGGAAAAAAGATTGCCTCCGACTATGGATTCAATGCAGGACAAGTCGTTCTTGGAAAAAATGCCGCAACTTTCTTATGCCGGGAAGATTCAAATATTGTACAACAGCCGATTCATACTCTCTTTCAAATGTTGAATAAATCACCATACGATCCGGAAATTTGCTTTTATATCGGCAAATATCTGGAAAACGATGGTCTTAAGTATAACGCACAGCTTTTTTGGCAAAGAGGTGCAGTTGCCAAAAGTTACAGTCCGGATTTTGCAGAAAAATGCAAGGCATTACTCAGGCAACCTGCAACAGTGAGGGAAATGGCTGTATTACCGGAGATGCTTTTTATTTCAAGTGCTGGAAACACCAGTTTTGATTCAGACTTTCTTGCCTTCCTGAATTTTTACGCCGGGATGCTTCCCGTTGGGCTTGACGAATCGCCAATGGATCAAAATTACTTGCTTGGTCAAAACGCTTTCAGCCGTAATAATCTGCCTGAAGCCTATAAATTTTATGTTGATTCAGTCTCTGAAAAAATTACGTTTCAAGCATGTAATATGGCAGGAAATGCAGGACGGCGTATCGGCAGGATTTATGAAGCAACAGCGATGCTTTTGCAGGCAACTGTCGCTAGGCCTCAATCAGTATATCCCTGGGTCCATTTGGCATGGATTTATGATATGCAAAAATTGAACAGACAGAAGCAATACTGTATCGAAAAAATAAAAACATATAAACTGGATAAATGGAGTTCTCAGCAACTTGATTTGCTGACAAAAAAATAATTATGGCTGATTTTAAAGCACACACAAGTTTAGGTGCATTATGGGGTGTCGTATGGGGGATAATCGCTTTATTGACCGGGCTATGCAGTTTCATGGGAAGCATTGTAGTTCTTTTTCTGGCAACAGTAGGTTCTGCCATACCGGACATAGACTCTCCGACAGGACGTCCCCGTGAATTGGTTTTGTCCTTTTTAGGCGTTATGCTGCCAGTGGTGGTATTCTTGAACTTTGCCAAAGATATTGCTACTGAGAATATTTTAATCGCTGTTATCATAACATTTTTTCTGACACGATATTTGCTTGAACATATTTTATCCCTTTGGACGGTACATCGCGGATTATGGCATAGCATCCCTGTTGGAATATTGTGTGCGGAAATTGCCTATTTGCTGTTTTGGGATGCAGATATAAAATCTCGCTTTGTTTACACCACGGCTGTCCTGGGAGGTTTTTTATCACATCTGATTTTGGATGAAATGTATTCTGTCAAAATCCTTGAAGTATCAGCAAAAAGTAGTTTCGGGACAGCATTGAAATTTAAAAGTCGATCAAAAACACAGTCGACTCTTTTGTATGTGATTATTTTCAGCCTTGGAGCAATTTGCTTTCTTTTCTGATGAATCTCTTGGTTATATGTTTTTACAAAAACGACACAGTGGGATATTTAAAATGAAAAAAATTGTATTGATTCTTTGTTCTATGATTTCTGGTATAACTGTTGTCTTTGCTGAGAATACAGCTTATCTTTGCCGTAAATGTGCTGTCTATACGGTTACTGATCATACCCCTGTTTCAACAAATTGCAATGCTTCCGGTTTCCATATATGGACAAAACTTGCTCCCGTCGGCGAGAAAGTCTTCCTTTGCCGTAAATGCCGGATTACAGCATATGTATCACGAAAACCCAGTTGTATTTCCTGTCCTGCATCTGGCAGTCATCAGTGGAGTTTTCTCGGAAAAAACGGACGGGAACACTATCAATGCCGCAAATGCCGGGTTCAGGTAAAAACTGCTACACGTCCATCGTCATTCGGTTGTCCTGCATCCGGTAGCCATCAATGGAATCAATTTTGAAATGATATTCCGGATACTGTCCATTTGGATACTTCTATCCAGCTGTGTCTGTTCTGGCGAAAATATTTTACTGGATCATCTTGCTTACGGTATTCCGCAGGAAACGGATTTACTTTTAAGCCGTACCGGTTTCTCAATTGGATATAGCCAAAAATATCGGCAGGCAATTTGGGTCAGCTATATTTTGACAGCTGAACAACTTGAGAAAAAGCAGATTGACCGAATTAATGTATTTCAAGTCGATCCGGCTGTGAAATACCATCCTGTTTTACCACAAAATTATTCTGGAACAGGGTATGACCGTGGACATCTTGCTCCGGCTGCGGATATGACATATTCTGTAGAGACTATGAAATATTCTTTTTTTATGACAAATATTTCCCCTCAGATTCCCGGATGCAATCGCGGAATTTGGAGACGTGTGGAAAATCAGGTTCGCCGATGGGCGTTTAAAGAAAAAAGTCTCAGTGTCATTACCGGACCGCTTTTTAAGGACGAGGGAAAAACACTTGGCAACACAGAAATACCGATTCCCTATGCCTTTTACAAGGTTATTCTTGACATGACACCGCCTATGAAAATGATTGCTTTTCTCATTCCTAACAAGACTACAAAACGTCGAATCCAAAGTTTTGTCGTTACTGTTGATGATATTGAAAAACTTACCGGCTGTGATTTTTTCAGCAAGTTACCGGACGGTATGGAAAATGAGCTGGAATCCAAATCAGACTTTTTTATTTGGCAGTTACCGTAATAGTATGTTTTCTGACGGAATAAGCTGTGACGGATGGCACATACCGGAATGAAACATGTGCAATACTTTCCGATAAGTGTTGCAGACGGCATGTGCGTAAAAACGGTGTTTTTTTGAAAAAGACCTTTGCTTTTAGCAGAATCAATGCTAATTTGATTTGCTCAAAAATATAACTAAAATCCGGGAACTGGAATGACTAGGGAAGAAATTATAGAAGCCGTCAACAAGACGTTTATCGAAATATTGGAAGTTCCGGCGGAGGAACTCTCTCCGGAAAAGGCGATTTTCAAAGATCTGGGGCTCGACAGTCTCGACATGGTGGATCTGATGACGGGGCTTCAGCGCCGATTCGGAATCTCTCTGCGCCAGAATGAGGAAATCAGGAAAATCGTCACGCTCGGGGACATTTATGATTTCTTTGTCAAAATGGAGCAGGAACACAGCGGACAGAAGTCGCCTGAACAGAAAAAGCAGGACTCCTGAGCCGTCCGGAGGATGAAGCGCAGTGGTGATTACAATTGCATGTTACCTGCTGATGGGTCTGGTTACAGTGGTTTATTGTCTTCTGGCGGTTTTCCCCCTGGCAATCGCCATTCTGTTCTGCGGATTCAGCCGGAAACGCATCGGGAACATCATGCGCTTTTTCATTCTCTGGTATGGCAGGGCCGTCGTCCGCATTGCGCTGCGCCCTTTTGCCGGGGTTGAATTCGAGGACCGTTCGCCTGAACAGAACGGCGGAATTTTCATCTGCAATCACCGTTCTGCGTCTGATCCGTTTCTCGTATCCTCTGTTGCAGTGCGGCGTTCTCCCGCGCAGGTTGTCAACCGCTGGCCCATGCGCCTGCCGTTTTTCGGTTTTTTTGCAGGGATCGGGGAGTATCTCGACATTACTTCGATGAATTACGAACAGGCGAAAGAGCGCGCCGCATATCTGTTGGGACAGCATGTGCCGCTGTTCGTCTTTCCCGAAGGAACGCGTTCCGGGAGCCGTGAGATGAACCAGTTTCACGGCACTTTTTTCCGGATTGCGAAAGAGCTCTCCTGTCCGCTGATTCCGGTAGCGATCACGGGCAATGAACGGATACCGTCGCGGGACTACCGTATCACGTGCGGCAGAATCCGCATCAGAAAACTGTCTCCCATCCCAATGGAAGTCATTGCAGAACTGCCCCCCTTTCAACTGAAAAATCACGTCCGCAGGCTTCTTATGGACGAAACCGCAAAAATGGATGCGGAGAGTGGCTCATGAAGACTTACCGTTTCAAATTCGATCCGTCGCTGGATTTCCTGCCGCCGGAGGAACTGCGCGTCATGCAGACTCTGATCCTGCGGGAACATCTTCAGTTCTGCTCGCAGTATTCCCCTTATTACAAGCGGCTTTTCGGAAATCGCGACTGGAGCAGGTTCACACCTGACCGGTTGCCCGAACTGCCGCTTACGGAGAAGTGCGACATCGCAAAAGACCCGGAGGATTTTCAGGCGTCGCCGTGGCGCGACGTCATGGATGTGGTTTTTTCATCCGGCACCACCGGGACCCCCTGCCGGATTGTCTATACGGCGGGCGACATGGAGCGGCTCGCCTATAACGAACAATGCTGTTTCGCCGCCGCCGGAATGACGCCGGACGACAAAGTGCTCCTGACCTGTACGCTGGACCGCTGTTTTGTCGCGGGCATGGCGTATTACCAGGGCGTCTGCCGCCTGGGAGCCTCCGCAATCCGCAACGGTCTCAATACGCTGGAGAGCCATGCGGAAGTCATCAGGACCCTCCGTCCGAGCATGATCGTCGGCGTTCCCTCTTTCCTGCGTCATCTCGGCAAACACCTCGGTGAGCGCGGCGTTTCCGTCGACAGTGTCCGCGCGCTGATCTGCATCGGGGAACCGGTTCATGATGAAAAATTCGGTTTTTCCGAACTCGGCGGACAGCTTCGGGAGCTCTGGAATGCAAGAATTCATTCCACCTACGCATCTTCGGAAATCGTGTCGAGTTTCTGCGACTGCACCGAATGCTGCGGCGGACACCTCCGTGCAGACCTTGCCATCCTTGAAATCGTGGATGAAAGCGGCAATGTTCTTCCCCCCGGTGAAACCGGAGAGGTGGTCATTACGCCGATGCAGGTCACGGGGATGCCGCTGGTGCGTTTCCGGACGGGCGACATCAGTTTCATGACGGATGAACCCTGCCGGTGCGGGCGTTTCCTGCCGCGTCTCGGACCGATTCTCGGACGCAAAGCGCAGATGCTCAAGATACGCGGCACGACGCTTTACCCGCAGGCTCTGTTTTCCGTGCTTGATTCTTCACCGGAAGTCCTGGAATATTATATCGTTGCGACGGGGCATGAACTTTCCGACCGGATTGAGGCATTCGTCGCGCTCAAGGAACCGCATTCGAGTCTGGAAGCCGTATCCGAGCGCCTCAAGGCGCGATGCCGCCTGACGGTTCCCGTTACGGAAGTGCCGATCGACGAGGCGCGGCGCCGGATTTTCTCAGTTTCCCGCAAGCCGGTCCGTTTCATCGACCGCCGCGAAAAATCAAAACTCAATCTTTAAGGAATCCGGCAATGTGCAGCGCGCAATTCGATTTTACGGACGAGGAGATCCGCACGCTTCCCGAAGGGCACCTGCTCTCAATGGAGATTGAGTTTTCGCGCAGATGCAACTATCGTTGTCCCTACTGTTATGCGGCGGGCGATTACGACTACTCCAATGAACTTACAAAAGATGAAATCCGCTCGACACTGGCGCAGGCGGCGGAACTGGGGGCGCGCAAGATCGTAATTCTCGGCGGCGAGCCTCTGCTTTATCCGTATCTGCAAGAGATGATCCGTTTCATCCGTTCGCTGGATATGGGAGTGGAAATCTTCACTAACGGCTCTCTGGTGACGCGGGAGCTGGCGGAGTTCTTTTTTGCCGAAAACTGCCGCCTTGTCGTCAAACTCAATACGCTGGACAAGGTTCTGCACGACAGGCTTACCGGGCACCGCAACTCGCTTGAACTGTCGCAGAATGCGCTTCGGCTGCTGCGCGGCGCCGGGTATGATTCGCGCCCCGGCATGCTTTGCGCGACGACGGTGCTTTCCTCCTCCAATCTTGATGCTGCGCCGGAACTCTGGCGTTATCTGCGCGAACGGAAGATCGCTCCTTATTTCGAGTGTCTTACGCCGCAGGGCAGGCTGCTGGAATACCGTTCGCTTCTGCCGGAGGTCATGAAGGTCAGAGAGGTTTTCGAGGAGATCCGGCGGATTGATGCGGAATACGGTTTCCAATGGGAAAGCCAGCCGCCGCTGGTCGGTCAGAAATGCCTGCGGCATAAATACTCCTGCGTGGTCAACAGCTTCGGAGATGTCACGCCATGCGTGGGGTTGACGGAAGTCATCGGCAACGTCCGAAAGACGCCGTTGAAAGAAATTCTGACGGAAAGTCTCATCATCCGCAAGCTCAAGGATCATCGTGCGAACATCAAATCGCCCTGCAGGGAGTGCGACAAAGCGGAGGAATGTTACGGCTGCCGCGGCACAGCGTGGCAGTTGACGGGAGATTATCTCGCCGCCGATCCGACCTGCTGGCGCAATCTTGATCAGCTCGACCGGATCGACAGACTTCCATTTGACGCCCGGATGCTGATTCCGCACCGTCCGCCGATGGCAATGGCGGAAACGCTTGCAAAGATCACCGATCACGGCGGCGAAACCGTTTCCCGGATTCATGACGACAATCCTTTTCTGGATGAAAACGGTGTGCTTGACTCTGCCGCGCTGATCGAACTTGCGGCACAGTCCGCGGCGGCTCTGGACAGTTTCATGCATGAAAAAAAAGTGAGTCCGGGAATGCTTGCCGGCGTTACGGATTTCATGTCGTTGCGTTCCGTCCGCAAAGGCGATGCCGTCACAATCCGTTTTGAAAAAGAGGCGGAGTTCATGCCGTGGCACATCATCCGTTTCGAGGCATTCAACCGGAACGGTGAAAAACTTGCACAGGGAGTTATGAAATTATGCATTCTCGAATCCTGATTCTCATATTTGCCATGGCGGCGTTTCCGCTTTACCCGCAGGAATCCGCAGAGGCGCTTGCTGCCGCGATTCAGGGCAGAATGAATGAGACGAAAACCCTTTCCGCGGATTTCATCCAGACCAAGCGCCTGAACGTCATGAAGCATGATCTCATCATCAGGGGAGAAGTCGCCCTCGACAAAAAGGGGCGCATGGCGTGGCGTGTGTTTTCGCCGGTCCGCTACACCTGCATTATCGAAGGAAACAAACTTACGCAATGGGACGAGGACTCGGATCAGGTCATGACTTTGCGGACAGACAAGAATCCTGCACTCAAGATGCTGGCGGCATCCATGCACGGTTATTTCTCCGGCGATTTCGAGGCGATGAAAAAGGAGTTCGACATACGCGGGGATAAAAATAAAACACTGCTTCTGACGCCGCACCGGGAAAGCATCGCCGGACAGTTCATACGGAGCATCACATTTGTTCCGGCGGAGGACCTTTCCCATATCCGGCAGGTCCGTTTTGTCGAGTCCAATTCCGACACAACGGAAATCACATTCCAGAATGTCAAGTTGAACCAGGTATTACCGGAATCGAAATGGCAGGCGAAACCACGTTGACAAAGCGCATTTTTGCGGTTTTTGCGATGGCGGCAAGATACCGTCTCTTTCTGCGTCTTTTTTTTCTTGCCCTGCTGGGGCTTTCCATTTTTTTGATCGTCCGTACAAATTTTACCAATGATCTTGCGGAAATGCTGCCGGACAATTCCCGTTCCGCGCTTGCCTTTCAACGGATCGCCAACAGTCCGATGTTCAACAAAGTCATTGTTGTTTTCCACTTGAAACAGGGAGTCTTTTCCGGTTCCGGGCTTCCGCAGGAGATCGAAAAAACGGCGGAACGCCTCAAAGACAATCCTTATATCACGCGTGCGGATTACCGCTTCTTCCCGGAATCGCTGAGCGGGGAGCTGGCAGGGATTACGGCATTTCTGCCTCAGATTTCCGCGCCGCCGGATTCTTTGTTTACTTCGCAAAATGCACAGGATACCGTCCGGAAAATCAGCCGCCGCCTCTATCTGCCGTCCGCCGCCGGGCAGACCGGCTTTCTGCGTGCCGATCCTTTCGGACTGAATCTTCCGCTTTACCGGAAACTTGACGAATTCCGCTCTGTTTCCGGCGCGTCATTCCTGCCGAATTTTCCGTATCTTGTGTCGCAGGACGAAAAACACGCGATGATGCTTCTGGAAACGACGGTTCCCGTTTCCGATGCCGCAGGGAGCCGGAAACTGCTGGATTCTCTGGACAAAGTTCTTCAAAAACTTCCCCCGGAAATGGAAGCAGAAATCATATCGGGGCACCTTCACGCGGTCAGCAATGAAACGATTCTGAAAAAAGACATCGGCACTGTCGGAATCATGTCCGTGATTCTTTTTTCTCTGCTTTTTGTGCTGTTCTACCGTTGCGATTTCCGCAGTCTGGCAATACCTGTTCTCCCCGTACTTGCCTCATTGATCGTTCTTGGCGCAATGACACTGATCTTCCGGGAATGCCTTTTCTTCATCGTCGGTATGGGTGGAGTCGTGATCAGCCTCGCAGTGGATTACGGCATCCACACCTACGCCGCAGTCAGGAGCTCCCGTTCCTCCTGCCGGAAACTGGCGCGTCTCGCCCCTGCGATCTTCGCCGGAGCCGTCACCTCGGCGCTGGCATTCGGTCTCTTTCTCTTTTCGAGAATCAGCGCCTGCCGCCAGCTCGGTTTCTTTGCCGGGACAAGTCTGCTTCTCAGTTTTTTCCTGATGCTGTTGCTGCTTCCTTCGCTTCTGGGAAGACGCAGGAAAATCCCGGAGATCATGAAACCTTTCCGTTTTCCCGTCCGCCATCCGGTAATTTGTACGGTCGTATGGATTCTTGTTTTCATTTCTTCCTTTTTCATTCTTGGAAAACTGGGGTTTCAGATGGATATCCGCCGGTTTGACGCCACGCCGCCGGAAATAACGCAGATGGAAAAACAGTATGACTCGCTGTTCCAGAGCGGACCGCGCCCCGCAATGCTTCTCCTGAGCGCGCCCTCCCGCGAGCTTGCATTGGAAAAGACATTGGAAGCGTCGGAAATTCTGCGTTCGGAAAAAATTCTCATCTTCTCGCCTGCCGATCTTTTGCCGCCCCTCTCCGAAAGGGAAAAGAATCTGGCGCTCTGGCGTTCTGCCTTGAACAGCGGAACACTCGGACAACTGGAAACCGGAATGCGTGAAGCCGGAGCGGAATACGGAATGAAAAATGACTTCTTCGCTCCGTTTTTCAACAATCTGCATCTCGGCATCAATACGCCTGCAAATCTTCCGAATCTGTTCCGTCCTATTGTCGAAAGATTGATTTCTCAGGATAAAGACGGCCTTCATACCTGTGCCATTCTGTTTCCCGATACGCCGCAGGATGTTGCGGCTGTTTCCGGATTGTTTCCGGATGCGCCCGTGATTTCTCAGGATTCCCTTCCCGAACTGATGTCCCGCGAGGTTTCAACGGGGATTCTTTCTCTTGCCCTGATGACAATTTTCATGGTGGTTGCCGTTGCGTTTCTTTTTTTCCGTTCCGCCGCAAAAACGGTTCTTGCACTTCTTCCGGTCTGCGCCGCACTGCTTCTGACGGGAGCATTCTTTGCCCTGACAGGCACTCCGGTAAGTCTTTCCACTTTAATCGCCGGAATTATTCTTGCAGGATTGAGCATTGACTACGGTATTTTCATGGTGCATTCGGAATGCGGGCGCAGAGACGGCAATGTATTTCATGCGCTGACACTTTCCGCCGCGACTTCGGCGGCGGGCGGCGCCACGGTCGTTTTCACGACACACCCCATGCTCCGGGATGCCGGATTCACGCTGATCGCCGGAATTGCCGCGGCATGGGCGGCAAGCGTGATCCTGCTTCCGGCTCTATATCACCTGAAACATGTCGGGAAATTTCTTCCGCTTCTTTTTCTTCTCCTGTTTTCCGGATGTCGGACGGAACCGTTTCAATACCCTGAATTTCAACCTGTCCCGCCGGTCTCCGAAGCAAAGGACAGGATGAACCGCCTGCGCGGAGAAATGCCGCAGAGTTATCTTGTGGAGGCGGGAGTCGTCGCAGAGTATTATTTCAAGGCCTTTTCCATGCTTACCCTTGCAAAAGTTGATTTGAAAAAGAATGAAATTTCCGTTGCGGGGCTGACTCCCGCCGGAGCGAAACTTTTTGAACTTCAGGGAAAAAACGGTATTGCGGAATCGTTCTGGTGGCTTCCGAATCAACCCTGGTCCGCGTATGAGAAAGAGGCGTCGCAGCAGATGATGCGGGATCTGTTTCATATTTATACAGATCTTCTTCCTCCGGAGCAATGCTCCGTCATGGAAAAAAACGGGAAATGGGAAATTCATGTCGATGATTTCAGAAAAGAAAGCACCCGGACAGAGTATCTTTTTGCAGGCAATCCGCCGCTGCCGGTCAGGAAGAAATGCCATAAACTTGCCCTGACATGGTTCGGAAAACGCTTCTGCGCCGGGACGTTGCTCTGGCAAATTTCCTATTACCGGTATATATTGCAGAACGGCAAATGGTATCCGGCGGACATCGTTCTGGAGAATGAACGGTATTCCTACCGGCTGATCATAAGGACACGAAAAATCATGGAGACGCAATGAGCATCCGGTCTGAAATACTTCATCTTCTGAACATAAACTCTCACACGGAAACACGGGAACTTGCGGGCACAATTGCCCTGCCTGTCTCTTTTACCGGATTTCAGGGGCATTTCCCGGGGAATCCGACTCTGCCCGGAGTTTGTGAAATCATGATTCTGAAGGAACTGCTCCGGCAGGGCGCCGGAATCCATGCGGATCATGCGGAAATCAGGAACGCAAAGTTTTTCGCACCCGCCGGGGCGGATGAGGTTCTGGAACTTTCCTGCGCGATTAGTCAGAATACCGCATCCTGCAGAATCATGTCCGGAGAAAAGAAAATCTGCGCATTGAAACTGTCATGGGAGGAGAATTGCAATGAGGCGTAAAAAGCATTATTTTGAATCTCTGCCGGACGATCCGCCGCCGATTACGATGGTAATTCAGCGGAGACTGCGTTTCAGCGACACGGACCCGCTCAGGATTGCATGGCACGGGCGTTATCCGCTGTTTTTTGAAGAGGCGCAGACGGAACTCGGGCACAAATGCGGGCTGACTTATGCGGCTTATCAGCAGGCAGGAATCGGTGCTCCCATTGCGCAAATGCACATCGACTATTTCGAACCGCTGCATCTGGACGATGTTTTTACGGTCAGAGCGTCGCTTTTCTGGAACGAAGGGGCGCGTCTGAATACGGAATATGAAATCACTGTTTCGGACGGCAGGCTCATCTGCACCGGTTATACGGTTCAGATGTTCATCCGCCTTGAAACCGGGGAAGCGCTCTGGCTGAATCCGCCGCTCTGGGAGGAGTGCCGCAAGCGTTGGCGCAAAGGAGAATTCCATGTCGGAGCATGACCCCGTCATCGTCGCCTCCGAGCTCGTAACCGGATACGGTTTTGGAGAAAGACTCTGTTGGGAGGGATTGCTTTCCGGCAGGCACGCATTCCGTGAAATTGAGCGTTTCGACGCATCGAAAATGCGTTCACGGCTTGCGGCGACGGTTCCCGGTCTGTCTGCGGAACACGGTGGGCATTCCTTATTGGAACCGATGCTTGATTTTCTGCGCCCGTATGCCTCGAAAACATACGGCAGAACAGAACTTTTTCTTGCAAGCACTGTCGGGGAAATCGACCTGCTCGAAACTGTGGAACAGGACACACTCCATTCTCTGCTTCAAAAAGCGCAAACAGTTTTCCGGGTCGGAAACGGGCGGGTCGTCTCCGCCGCTTGCGCTTCATCCAACGTCGCGCTGGCGCGGGCGGGGGCACTCATACAAAGCGGCAGGCTGGATACTGCCGTAATTGTCGGGGCGGATCTTGTCAGTGAATTCGTCTGCTCCGGTTTCTCCTCGCTTGAGGCAATGTCTCCGACACTGGCGCGTCCTTATGACAAACATCGCGACGGCCTCATCATGGGTGAAGCGGCAGGCGTCATTGTCCTTTCCTCGGCACAGACTGCGGAAAAATATCGGCTGAAGCCGAAAGCCCGTTTAAGCGGCTGGGGAATGAGTACGGATGCGCTTCATATCACGGCGCCGGTCCATGACGGGCGGATGCTTGCAAACGCAATCCGGCAGGCGCTCGGCGGCACTTCGCCGGAGGAAGTCGGATGTGTGATCGGGCACGGAACCGGGACCTGCTACAACGATGAAGCGGAAATCAATGCCCTGAATACGGTATTTGCTTTTCCGCCGCCTCTCGCTTCGGCGAAAGGCGGATGCGGGCATACTCTTGGGGCCGCGGGAATCATTCAGGCATGTATGGCGTTTCATATTCTTGATACGGGGATATTGTTTCCGCAGACGAACCTGCTGGAACCGGAACCTGCCGCGGCAGGCATGATTTCAGGCAAAATGCAGGCAGTGAAAATCCCACGCATTCTTTCCATGAATTCCGGATTCGGCGGGCTGAATGCCGTATTGATGATCGAAGCCCTTACTCCGTCCTGACTTTTTCCCCGGATCGGGGGGAGCCCTTTGTTTTCAAACGGTCATACAGGGCGAACAGATTCGCCAGCACCGTGCCGCTGATGCTGTGGTAAACACATGCAACGGCAGCCGCAAGCGCAGCCTCGGGAAGCGCAGGGAAATGAGCCGTCGCAAGATGCGTCCCCAGCCCTGCGTTCTGACAGCCGACCTCAATGGAGATTGTCCGGCGCTTTGCCGTATTCATGCCTGTCACTCCGCCGACCAGATACCCGGTTGCATAGCCCAGTGTGTTATGCAGGGCAATCACCAGAAAAATCATCAACCCGGATGTAAAGAACTTGTCTCCGTGGTAGCTCATGATGCCGCCGACGATGCAGGCGAGCCCGATCACGCTGACCGCCGGCATGATCTGCATCGCCTCGCGATAGGATTTCTTTGCACCGAAGGAAAGATTCAGGAATGCACCCGCCGCAACCGGAATCAGGGTCACGATCAGAATGCTCCGGAACATACCCCAGGCATTGACATGAATCGTCTCACCCGCCAGCCAATACATCAGCAGGGGCGTCATGACCGGAGCCAGCAGAGTACTTGCCGTCGTCATGCCGACGCTGAACGCGACATCCCCTTTCGCCAGATAGCTCATGATATTGCTGGACACTCCGCCCGGGCACGTTCCCACGAGCAGGAGCCCGACCGCGATTCCTTTCGGAAGATGAAAGAAATGCACCAGTCCCCATGCCAGCAGAGGCATCAGTGTATATTGAGCGCATGCCCCGATGAAAATGTCCAGCGGACGCTTTGCCAGAATCCGGAAATCGTCCTTTGTCAGCGTCATTCCCATCGTGAGCATGATGATTCCGAGGACAATGGTCTGTGAGGCGCCCTTTACCCATTGACACAACGGCGGGTAAAAATACGCAGCCAATCCGACAAGAATTACAAAGAACGCAGTCTGATTCGCAAGAATGCGGCTGGTCTTCTGAAGAAAAGAAAGCATGATGTCACTCCAATTGAAAAAAATTAGCTTATACTATAATTTCTTTCATCTGAAAATACAACCGGCATTGCCTGTGAAACATAGAAAATACGCGGCGCGGGATTATTTCAGTTTGTATGCAGGAAGCATCCGTCTGTAGGTGAAAAATGGGCCAAGAAGAATGGTCGTTCTGATGGACAAATGCCGATGTATGTTTTCCTCAAAGGTGGTATTCAGCCTTGTGATGAGTGCAAGAAAATTGGCATTGCCGTTGTTGAGGTCAAGAGTGATGCTGACAGGGAATTAACCGGGAGACGCTGGTTGATGAAAAAGGAAGCCATTAAGAAGATATTGGCTGATGATTCAATGTTGTCCAGTGTGTTCCAGAAGAGGATCATGTTCATTTCAGAACAACCTTGAATGTTATTTGATACATATGTATACTTAATGGTATTGTATCTCAGGATGTCAACACCACCGGTTTCGTCGAACGCATGCTTCTGAATTTGCTGATGACCTTTGCACAATATGAAATGGAAATGACCCCGGAACGGATTCGCGACAAAATTGCGGAATGTTCCCGGCAAAGGAAATTCTGTGCGGCATGCCGCCGATGGGCTACAAAAAAGATCCGGATACGCATAAACTTGTCATTATTCCCATGCACCCGGTTCCGGACAAGGCGAAAATCACCATTTTGTTCTTATTTTTCACGATTTTTCAATGGAAAAATAATGAAAATCAAAAAACGTTATTTTGAGCTCAAAATACAAAAAATCGCAAGCCGCTAATAATAAGCATCTTGCGATTTAAAAAGCCAAAAGTTCATTTTTTGGCAAAATCTCGAAAATGGCGGAGAGAGTGGGATTCGAACCCACGGTAGAGTTACCCCTACACAACATTTCCAATGTTGCGTCTTCGACCACTCGGCCATCTCTCCGTTCCGGATCAGATTCCAAAATATAAAGCAGAATTCGATTTTGTCAAGCAGAATTTGAAAAAACCAGCTATTTTTTATTTCGACTGTCTGCTGTCATAATGCTGCCAGAACTCTTCAGGAGATGTTGTCACGGAAGAAGTCATGATCGTTGAAATGTTATCCGTCAATACCCGCAGAAAAGGCATCTGCCGCAACGGCTCAATATCTTTTAATCCTTTGGGAATATTCAGAAACTCCAGCGTCTCAATCAAATAGACCGGTGAAATATCCTTGAGCTTCGTGCAATTGCCCAAGTCCAGCATCAGAAGAGGCATATCGCGCACCGGATCAATATCGGAAACATTTGTCGAATCAATCAGCAACGCTTCCAGCGGAAGCCCTTTCAAAGGTCCGATATCTTTCAGCGGATTTCTGCCGACATCCAGAACTTTCAACGTTTCCATGCCGAACAACGGCTGAAGTGAAAGAATCCGGTTGCCCCGAAGTTTCAGTTTCTCCACAGTCGCAGAACGCAATGCATCCAGGGACGAAATCTTATTATCCGCGGCATTCAGGGAGACCAGAAGCATGCCGCGCACCGGAGTCAGATCCTGAATCTGATTGTTTGCGCAATTCAGACTTTTCAGCATCATGCCGCGCAAAGGCGTCAGGTCGGAAATATTGTTTCCCTGACAGCTCAACACCTCCAGCGGCATTCCCTCGATTCCGTCCAGAGATGTCAGCTTGTTTCCGGAACAGTCCAGATAGACCAGAGGAAGCGAGGCAATCGGTTTCAGGGAACGCAGACCGAAACCGGAAACATCCAGGCGTTTGAGATTCTTTGTACGGGCAATCATCGACATCAGGGCATCAGCCGCATCCTGCGGCAATTCCTGGTGCGGCAACTGAAGAATCCGTGTAATCACATTGGTATTCGGGTTTAACTCGAAGACTTCGCGCATGAGCTGAAGCGCCTGCATATAGTTGCCGTCGCGCCACAGCAGAGAGGCATCCAATTCCAGAATACGGTCACGGTACTTGAACTTCGCAAATTGTGCGGCGATCCGTTTCTTGATCTCGACCAGAGTGCCGGTGCGCCGCTCCGGGTCGGCGATTTTGGATGCCGCTGTCATATATGCTTTTACCAGAGCCATTTCCGCAAGCGGCGTCCTTGCGTAGCTGTCCGCAATTTGCAGATACTTTCCGATTGCAGCGTCAAAAAGACGTGCCTCCAGCAACGTATCGCCGGCAATCAGGGGAGTCGTTTTTTCGGGGATTGCCAGGCGGTAGACGGAAAGCGACCGGATTTTCAAACCGTTGGCAAAGGCGCGGATCCCGACCCGGCAGAGACCTTCGCCTGTCGGGGGGAAATAATCGTAGGAACTGACGGAATGGTTTTTGTCTATCGTCATGGAAAGATGGTCATCCCTGCGGATTACAGTGATCGTAACATCCTGATCCGAAGCAAGTTTCGTTTCTCCGGAACTGATATACTCCACGGAAAGCGGGTCATTGACTTTTGCAATCGCATCCTTGGTTCCGCCGAATCCGGCAATGATGAAAGAATATCCGGGCGGCACCTGCCACCAGTCCTTGAGCGGTGTAATATGGCTGTTGACAGAGATTTCCAACGCCTCCATAACCGGCGGAGCGGAAACCGTCAATATCACTTTGACATTGCCGTAAAGTCTGGAATCCAGCCAGAGCCAGCCGCCTTTTGCCATTTCCAGCCCTTCCTGAGTCAGCTTCCATTCCGGTGCGGGCTTGCCAAGCGTGGAATCCATGAAGGAGAGTCCGTTCAACGTGGCATCCGGACGCGTAAATGTCTGCTGATAGACGGGAACCCAGTCACTCTGCCAGCGGGAAATTTCAAAGAAGGCATAAAATCCCAGCGTGACCGCCAGCAGCAAAGTGACGCAGATCGAAGTCACCATCAGGCGGTGACGCTTGATCAGGAGCAGAAACTTTTTCAACACACCGGCTTTTTCCGCTTTCGTGTCAAAACCGTCGATATAGGCAATAACCTCATCACGCAGTTCCTTGACCGAAGAATAACGGTTTGCCGGGTTTACGCTCATGGCTTTCAGAATGACAGCTTCGATGCCGTAGGGAATTTCGCGTCCGGGGACACGTTCACCGGGTCTGATAATGTTGCCGTAGATCGTATCATGGAGCATACTCTTCAGATCGCCCGGCTCAATCGGGTCTTTGTAAGTCACCATGGCGTAAAGAATTGCGCCGAGTGCATAAACGTCTGTCCGGACATCGCTCCGGCTGTTTCTGCCCGCCGCCTGTTCCGGCGCCATATACCCCGGCGTTCCATTCATGACGCCGTCCATCGTCAGCTTGAAATTGGAATACCCTTTTCCGAGGCGTGTGTTGCGCACCGGCTGTTCCTCGTTCACATTGGTATGCTTTCCGGAAATGGACCGGGCCAGTCCCCAGTCGAGAATCAATACTTCGCCGAATTCTCCGATCTGCACATTTTCAGGTTTGAGGTCCAGATGAATAATCCCTTTGGAATGGGCAAATGCCACACCGTTGCAGATACGCAGATACATACGCATCAGGGAGTCGAAACTGTAATTTTTCAGATATGCGGGGTTCCCTTCATCCATCTTTTTCAGAAGTGAAGCCAGCGACTCGCCGCTCAGCAGTTTCATCGTAAAATAAGGCGAACCGGAAGAATCGATGCCGATGTCATGAACCGGAACGATGTTCGGATGTTCCAGACTTGCCGTGACGCGCGCTTCCTGAATGAAACGCAGGATTTCCGCGCGGGAACGGTGTTCGATATCCGGCATCAGAGCCATCGCGACATCGCGCATCGTATCGTTGTCGCGTACCTGAAGCACCATCTTCATGCCGCCGCGGCCAATACTCCGCCGGAATTTATATTTATCCTGCGGCTTGACCGAAAGCTTTGCCGTCACAAAATCATCGATATCCAGCGACTTCGGATCAATCTTCGCAGTCGCCTCCATGTCGGTTCTCCGCATCCGCTCCAGTGCCTTGATCTCATGGATTTCATTCTGCACGTTATTCATTGCCTGCGATCCGGCGGTCTCCGTCGCCGGCAGCCGGAGTGCATTGTCTTTCCTGTCAGCCATTCCTTCACCTTATAAAAACAGCGGGACTTTCCCCGCGCCATTTCTGTCAAGACTTCCTTCTGCAAGCACCTGGTCCAGCAACGCCGTCATCCGTTCCCTGTCCTTCGGGAAACGTCCCTCCAGTGGAAACGGCACGGAGGAATGATTCGCCCTGAAGACCGTGGAAGCCAGTTCCAGACCTGCAATCAAGTCCCGCATCTCACGCACAGATCCGTATTCCGTCAGAGGCTCATAGCCCTCATACATCTTCAAACCCGGCACTTCGATAAAACGCAGCAGGGAAAGAATCTCCGGCTGCATCTCCTTCAATACGGAAGCGGTGTCACGCACATGTCCGTCGCTGAAACGCCGCCCGCCGATTCCGGCAAGAATCATGACCGAGGTTTTGATTCCCGATGTCCGGAGTCTGCGCACCGCCTCCGTCATATGCGCCGCGGTATCATCTTTGCCTGCCAGTCGCAGCACATCCTCATTTCCGCTTTCCAGTCCCATATAGACAAGCGAAAGTTTCAATTTGTGCAGCCGCTCCAGCGCTTCCGGCGTTTTCGACAGCACGGAGGAACCGTTTGCATACATCGTAACCCGTGTCAGACGGGGAAACTTTTCATTCAGATATTCCAGAATCCGGCAGAGTGCACCAAACGGCAGAAACATCGCATCGCCGTCCGCCAGAAAAATCCGCCGGACGCTCCTCCATCCGGATTCGGAGGCGCGGTCAATGTCCCCGAAAATATCCCGCAGCGGACGTTCGCGATAGCGTACTCCTTTGTACATTCCGCAGAAGCGGCAGGTATTGTGCGGACACCCCCGTGACACCTGGAAGATCAGGCTTTCCGCCTCGGCAGGCGGTCTGAACAACGGTTCCTCCAGCCAGTCCATCGCATTTCCCCTCAAATTTTTCCGGCAGCGTTCAGCCGTCTCACATGTTCGAAAAGAATAACGGTTGCCGCCTGTGCCACATTCAGCGACTCGGCATCGCCGGGCATCGGGATCAGAACATTCACGGAACCGGGGATTTCTCCCGCTCCCGCCCCCTCGCTGCCGAGCACAATCACACTTTTTGCAAACAGCTCAGGCTCCGTGAAAATACTGTGTCCGCCACCGGGTGCGGTCCGAAAAATATTCGAATATCCTTTGGCACGGAGAAGCTCCACAACATCATCAAGAGCCCCATATTCCCTCATGGTCAACGCAAACTGGGCGCCGGAAGCCGAACGCACCGCTTTATCGGAATACGGGTCTACAGACCCCTTTGTCATCCAGATTTCCCTGAGCCCGGCTGCACGCGCCGTCCGGATGATCGTTCCGAAATTTCCGGGGTCCCCGACACGGTCCAGAAGCAATACGAACGGATCGGCAACAGGAACCTCCCGCGGTGTCTTTTCCGGTCTGCGTGCCACAACCATGATGCCCTGCGAGTGAATGACGGTATTGGAAATGCGGTCAAATTCCGCCGCAGGCAGGATCAGCGGTTCCACAGGCAGACTGTCACGCAGCACGACATCCTCTCGTAGAATCAGCAATTCCACGAGATCCGGACGTAAATTCAATATTTCGCGTGAAGAGCGGAATCCGTCACAGATACAAAACTCACTCCCTTTCCGTCCATGCCGTGTGGAAAGGGAACGGATCAATGCCTCCTGACGTCTGGTAAGCTGCAATGCGGAATCCTTATTTTTTCACCACGGGTTCCGCCGCGGTTTTTACTGTGGCAGGTGCCGCCGGGATTTTCTGGAGAAGCGCATTTGAATATGTGCCCCAGACACCGGTCACAGTGCCGGAATCAGGGCGGAAACGGGAGAGATAGGTCCTTGCCCGCTCGTAATTTTTCTGTTCAAAATAGATGCGTCCTGCTGCATAGGCGGCCTCGGCTCTCAGGTCGGGAAGCGTCTGCATATTGTCGGCAATTCCGGCAAAAACTTTCAACGCATCTTCTTTCTTGCCCGTCAGTTCATCCAGATAACCAAGGGCGAGAGAGGCTTTTTCGGAAAGGAATGCATTGGATGTGTTTTTTGCGATCAATTCAAATTGTGCTCTCGCCGCGGTATAATCCTTCTTTTCAAGATAGAGGGATGCAAGCCTGAAGCGGGCAGCCGGAGCCGAAGCCGCCGAAGGAGCCTTTTCAAGAGCCGCCGTGATCTCCTCAAGCGTATTCGCCCTGGCAAACATTTCGGCGCTTTTCCGTGCATTGGAGTTGCGGATCACGATCACGGTAAAAACAATCGCCACAACAAGAACGAGGACAATGCATCCGGCAACCAAATATTTTCCGTTTTCAATTACCCAGGCTTCAAATCTGTCAAAATCCTCGCTGATCTCATCAACAAGATTGTCATTGCCTTTCGAGGTCATTTTCTTCAAGTTTTTCGCCATGATCCAACTCTGTCCTTCTTTATTTGATATCATCATACTCCATTGCCATATCCCGTAAATATAACCGCTCTCCCCTGCTAAATCAATTATGAACCCTTTCTTTTTTTGCAAATCGAGCTATATTTTCTCTGAAAAATTGAATATCGGGATAATATAAGGTAAAAAATCATGAGTGAAGTGAAAAACAAACGCATTGCAAAATTCCGTGAAGCGGATCTTTATCTGGTCATAACGAAAGAGTTTACCGCAGGACGCGGCACATTGCGTGTCCTGGAAGAAGCTGCGGATGCGGGAATCCGCCTGGTTCAACTGCGGGAAAAGAGCATTACGAAAAAAGAATTGTTCCACCTGGCGGAACAGTTCCGCAAAATCTGCGACCGCTATGATATTACAATGATTATGAACGACCATATCGACATCGCCCTCCTGACCGGCGCGGACGGCGTCCATATCGGGCAGGACGATCTTCCGCTGGAACAGGCGGTCCGACTTGCCCCTGACCTGATCATCGGCCGCTCGACCCATTCCAGAGAACAGGCATTGGAGGCGGAGGCACAGGGTGCCGCCTACTTGAATCTCGGTCCGGTCTATCCGACCCAGACGAAAAACACGCCGGTCCATCCCCTCGGACTTGAAATCATTAAGGAAACCGGTCCGCTTCTGAAGATTCCTTTTACGGTAATGGGGGGGATCAAAGAACATCATATCCCGGAACTTCTCGCCACTGGAGCCAGATATATTGCAATGGTGACGGAGATCACCCAGGCGCCGGATATCGGCAAACGTGTCAAACAGCTCCGTTCTTATTGGGGCAGAAACTGATTCCTGTCCGTATGGGTGAAAAAAGTCTGCTTTTTTGCATAACTTCCCATGATTTTGATTTGAAATCAGAAAAAAATGTATTATAGTCATTAACCTTGTCGATCATAAGACAGACGACCATGTGGAGAGATGCCTGAGTGGCCGAAAGGAACGGTTTGCTAAACCGTCGTACGGGTAACACTGTACCGGGGGTTCGAATCCCCCTCTCTCCGCCATTTATTTTTCCCTTTCCAATTTCTGGTAAAAAGAGAATCTTTTATTCAAAAGCTCTAAAAGTCGTTGGCGTAAAGGAATTTGCGTAAATTGCAGAGGTGTGTTTGAAACACACTCAGAATCTGAAAAAAGGTCTTTTTCAGAGAAAAATCACGACTCCGGCGTCTGAATTCTGAGTTTTGCTGAAAAGGTCAAAAATTCAGTTAAAGTAGCAAGTCGTTGATTATTAACAATCTTTGATTTTTGTAGTGTAACTGGCATGGGTGGGGGTATCGCACTTGGTCGAAATGAAAACACACCCTCTTTTTTCTGACCCGGATTTGAGTTCAAAAATTATAACTGACACCCTGTTTTAACGGGGGGCCAGAAAACATTTCTCTATCAAGATTTTTTCCGCACGCTGGCGTCTGATTTGAAAAACGTTGCCTCTTCCACCTCAAAAATCGTTCTATTTTAACTGGCAAAAATGGTGCAGTTGAACACATGGCTGCCATTTTTCATTCAGCCCCCCGTTTTCTGTGAAATTTTCTTTAAAAACATTTCACTCTCTCGTCCTTTGGGGCTTTTGTGTAATTTTTCTTCTTGCTGGACATACTCAAATGATTGAACGGAATGAGGACGTAGGAATCCGCCATTTACCTTCGCTCCACGTCTTGCAATTAGCAATGGATGGCGATATAGTAGTTCACAGGAGTTTTTGCACCAATCTTTCAATAAAAAGTTGTCCTGTCTAAGAGAGACGCTCAGATAAATTCGAATTGCGAGGGAGAATAAGATGTATCGAGGAAGAATTATTGTAATTACAGGTTCACCGGGGACAGGAAAGACAACAACTGCGGCTATTGTTGCAAAAGAATCAGATATGGATCAATCAGTACATATGCACACTGACGACTTTTTCCATTATTTAAGTAAAGGTGCGATACCACCCCATTTACCAGAATCCAACAAACAAAATTTAATTGTAATTGAAGCCTTCTTAGAAGCTGCAAAGCGATATGCCCGCGGCGGATATGATGTAATTGTAGATGGAATTGTTGGGCCGTGGTTTTTGGAACCATGGAGAACCCTTGCCCGGGAAGATTATGAGGTGCATTATATTGTTTTAAGAGCCACTAAGGAAGAAACTTTGAGACGAGCTGTGGAAAGATCGAAATTAGATAGAAAAGCAAACATTGAATTAGTGGAAACAATGTGGAAGCAATTTTGTAATCTTGGGATATATGAATCGAATGTCATTGAAACAACAATGTATTCTATCAAGGAGACTGTTTTTGCTGTAAAAGAAAAAATTGCAAGTGGAACCGTATTGTTATCTTAAGCGATTTCTGAGAATCGGAATTTTGTTGATTGCCATGTCTGGGAATAAATGACTCTGTTTTTCTCTAAAAAACAGGAGACACTTTCTCCTTGGAAATAAATTCACAGTCAATATGATGATGCATTGTGTCAGATCCCGGTTAAGAGTAGAATAGCATGGCCTAAATGTGATTGCGAACCTGAATTGAACAATTGGCCGACTTGTCCGTAAAAAAGCTGTTTGTTGTGGGCCGGGAAGAATAAATCGAAAGTTTCTTTGAAAAAATTCTCAAAAAGTTTGAAATCCTTATTTTTGCATATTTTTTTCTCTATAAACGGAGCATTTTGAAGTCTTCCTTAAAAATTATCGCTTTTTTATCAATGGGCATTCTGAGAAATGCTTCTGAGATTTTGAAACGAATTTAAAAACGTTTCAAAAATATAAGTCGTTGCTGATAAAGCCTCTAAGAGGTAGACTGCTGGGGGTTCGAATTCGCGTGGTCCGCCAATTTTACACTCAAAAACATTAAAAATACCCCCACTTATCCCCATTTTTGCTTGGAAAAGGCTTTTTCGATGATATAGTGAGCCATAACCTGTTATTTGAAAGCAGGCGCTATGTCAAAAGTGAGAAAAAAGGCGGTGTCAATGAAACTGGAGTTCGGTTCCATCAGACAGAAAAAACGGGAGGTCCTTATTATTACCGTTATCAACTGAACGGTCAGCGCAAGGAAATCCCATTGCAGACCGATAATAAGGAAGAGGCAGAAAAGAAAGCCAAGGCACTTGTGCCGATTACACAAGCCAAGAGTATTGAAGTCGTGGCAGCGCATGTAAGTCAGGCACGAGGTTTTGAGATGCAGACACAAAAACTGCTTTTGTCGGAGGCGTGGAATGTGTATTCTCAACACCCGGATCGCGCCATGCCCCATACCGTCAGCGAACAACTTGCCTATCAATCAACGTTTTTCGAATTTGTAAACTTTGTATCCAATTCACTGCTGCCGGCTGAAATACGACAGAGTAACTCAAAGACTTTCCTCCCTAAATATCTTCCGGTCCAGACAGTCCATGAAGTGACACCCCAAATCGCAGAAGCATATTCGGCTTTTCTGAAAACGAAATCTCTTGCGGTTGATACACATAATCGAAAAATAAAAAGAGTCTGGAAAGTTTTCGATGTATTGAAAGATTATTACGCCCATGGAAATCCGTTTCATGCGAAGTCGCTTCTAAGAAGTGAGCGTGAGGAACAAGGAACTGTAGTTCGCCGTCTGGCTTTTACACGGGAAGAGGAACAGACACTGATTCGTGAACTGAACAATCCGAAGCGTAAACTGATCAACAAAGAGGAAATTCGCATTATCTACCACATTGGGATGTATACGGGGCAACGTTTGAAAGATTGTGTTTTGATGCAGTGGCAGAACATTGATCTTGACAGGAAGCGTATCTTCGTCAAGCAGTTCAAAACCGGCAAGGAGGTATCCATTCCGCTTGCTCCGGAATTGTCTGACGCACTGCATGAAGCGCTGACATGGAAAATGGATTTATATGTTTGTCCCAAAAGTGCGGCAAGATACAATCAGACGAATGAACAGGGAAAGAATGTCGGCAATAACTTAATCGATATTGATGTGTTGCGAGTAATCCGCTGGATCGGGTTGGAACCTTCGGTAAAGGTTCCCGGCCGTAAAAAGAAAATGACGGTTTACGGTTTTCATTCTCTGCGCCATTCCTTTGCCAGCTTCTGTGCTGAGGCGGGAGTCCCCAAGGCTGTCCTGCTTTCCATTCTTGGAACGGAATCGGAAATTGCCGATAAATATTATACACATGTAGGAGAAGCTGCACAGCAACAGGCGATTGCCGCAGTCAGCGCCTCTATGACGGGACTGACTGCCCAGGAGCGTATTCATACGGCATTGCGACTGTTGGAGGCTCCATCTCCGATGCAGGAACTTTGGGAACAAGTGCGTTCAATCTTAAGGGATTGAACGCAACAGTTCATCATTCCTGTTCTTCTAGGAGTTTTCGAGGGACTCCCGGGTCCTCCGGTAAAGAGAGGATGTATTTCTGAATATCAGTATTGTAATACCTGACTGCGGTTCCTACCATTCTTCTTTTAAAAGGGAAAAATCCCTCCCGTTCAAGATTGCGGAAATGGGCAAAGCTGATCCCCAGCATTTGAGCTGCATCCCTTTGTTCAATAAGCTTTGGAATCACATCGGGTAACAGTTCTCCTTTCTGTGCAAGATTGCGCAGATTGCTCATGATTTCATTCAGTTCCGGATAAGTAATAGTTCCAGTTTCAGAGATCGGTTGTAAAATACGTCCGATCAGTTTAACCGTGGTATTTCGGACAGGAACCTTGGTTAATTTTTTCATACATCAGAAACCTTTCTCACAAATGCGAATGCAGTTCGCGGGAATTTCATGCTGCAGAACAACAGCTTCACGAGGAATTTCATTCTCCATAACAGGGGCGATATTGAGATAGCCGGTCATGTTTTTACCGCTGGGATCACGAACCAGGGCAAGATCATATGCCTGATTGAGCATACGTTCCACAATATCGCGGATCTCGCGGGCGCCGTTTTTGGTGGTATTGGTCTGCAAAAGAGCAAAATCCACGACCTCGGGGGAGTAGCCGAGGACGTTCATGTTTTCCGGCAGGAAGAAGCCGGGACAATCCTGCCGTGTTTCCCGGATCGTCCGGAAATATTGGAGCTTGTCGTCGATGAATTTGCGGGTGATCTGACGCAGATGTTCCGGTTTGAGACTGTTGAAGGCGAAAATCCCGTAACCGAATTTGCCGAAGCGGGCAACAAATTCCGGTGAATTGAACATCATCACGAGCCGCTGACAGGCGGCTTCCGTTTTGCGCGCCATCGAAAGATGCGTGTTTCCCTGAAAGATTTCCGCGCCGACATTTGAGGTGAAAAAGAGCAGGAAGCGGGAAATATCATAAGTTTTGTTGTTCCAGAGCGTGACACGCCCGGCGTCGATCTGCTGGAGCATGTATTTCGCCATATCCTTGTGCGCTTTTTCAAATTCATCGTAGAGGATTGCCCCGGCCGTATTCTTTTCCAGAAAATCATACAGCCGCCCCGGTTCCTTTTCGGTATAACCGACCAGTTTTTTGCCGACATCGGTACCAGCAGTCTCGCCGAATTCGGACATATCCAGGCGCAGGAGCTTCTCCTCTTCATCGCCGTAGAGATAATGAATCGTCTCCCGGATGATTTCAGTTTTACCGGTTCCGGTCGGTCCGAGGAAGAAAAAGACCGTCGGCCTGTTCGGATTGCTGATTCCCAGATACCAGTACCGGAGCTTCTCCGAAATGGCGTCGATCACATGATCCTGCCCGATGATCCGTGATTTCAGATACGGCTTGAGACCGTCCAGAAACTGCATTGCTTCTTTTGTGGATTTGAACATATTTTACCTCACTATGGTTTAATTGGTTGTTTTCCGGAAGAGCGCAGGAAGCGGAAGAACATGCAGAGTCCCATCCACCATGCCAGCAAGATTCCAAGCTGCTTAAAATCGAAAAGATGATATTGAAACCAGAGCGTCATGCCGACGCAGATCGCGTAGTAGCCGAGAACCGCGTCCTGCCAGATGACGGCTTTCAGATACTTCTGCTCCCTGCGAGGTCTGCCGGAAAACAGAGCCTTGAGAATCGCCGGAGTCCGGCTCAGGCAGGCGCAGAAAATATCCAGAACCACGCTCCACATGTAAAAGCAGAGCGTGCTGACGCAACAATAGAAAACGTCATTGAAATAGCCGATGAGAATATCCCGGTTCGTAAACACGAGAAAAAATCCCGTCAGAGGAAATGCCAGCGACAGCAGAAACGCGATGAAGCAGAAATAATCATTCGGCAGCAGAATCCGATATTCACCGATGTACTCGCCTTTGCCGATAGTCGGAACTTTCGGGCAATGCCGCACGAGCTTCGCTCCGCAGACGCGGCGGCATTCCTGCTCGATGGTGGAACGGACAAATACATTGCCGTTGTTCAGAATCCGTCCCGACTGCCAGAAAATGAACCCGACTTTGCATTGACCGCGCGGTCCGCCGGTCTGGAGCGTGGAAAAATCGGCAGGGTCAACGCGATAGTCTTTCTGTTCGTTATAGCCTTCGGAATAGGACAGCGACTTGTTGTCGTCGCCTTTCATCGACGATGATTTGGAATCGCCGTAAGTCTTGGACTGACGGATAATGATTTCCTGCCCGATGGATTTGGAAGCCCATTCGTTCGTCTCGAATTCGCCGTTCTGACAAAAGAATTTTGTGCCCAGATTGCCGAGAAGCGAGGAGGCTTTTTCCTTACCATAACCGTCATAAAGGTTGCCGAGATTCTGAGTTGCATACATGGTCAGCGTCCGGCTGGAACGGGCGGTCGTCTGAAACTTCT
>ERZ1034917.621-NODE-621-length-30649-cov-16.198699_pt1 | contig 30649 bp, 20 predicted proteins | sample MGYA00520605_ERZ1034917 | MGnify/ENA primary metagenome ERZ1034917 (study PRJEB33766, sample SAMN09781784) | gut metagenome | biome: gut microbiome | host: Homo sapiens | place: Madagascar | study: EMG produced TPA metagenomics assembly of the PRJNA485056 data... | reverse complement strand
TTAACATACCTCCTATTATACGACAAAATTTTACTTTGATTGAATTGCTGGTCGTAATCGCTATCATCGCGATTCTGGCGGCGATGCTGTTGCCGGCGCTGAACAAGGCCCGGATGGTCGCGCGACAGTCCACCTGCGCCAATAATCTGAAACAGCTCGGCACGATGGGAGCGTTCTACAACTCCGACAACGATGACTTTTTCGTGCCGCACATCTATGACGGCACCAACTGGCGCTGGATCAGCCTCTTCGGACAGGCCGGATATCTGCCGAGCATCAAGCATGTGCTCTGCCCGGAAGCCGCCGGCGACAACCGGCCCGAACGGCAGGAACTGATGGCCTCCAACCCGACCGCGGTGATGACTTACCCGAACTACAGCCGATACGCCTATGTCGATTACGGCTACAACTACCGCAACCTCGGCAGTTCGGCGCGGAACGGCGGCGCCGCCATTCCCGGCCTTGCGGAGGGGGCACCGGCCAAGACCGGCCAGGTAAAGCAGCCGACCAAGACCATCTGCATGGTTGATTGCGGCTCCATCGCGGCCGCCGATCTCGGCGGCGGCTACTTCATCGTCGAAGATCAGGAGAAAACCTGGGGCGGACGGCCGATGGGCCGCCACGGCGGCGTGGCGAACGTGCTCTGGGTCGACGGCCATGTGAGCGGCGAACGCATGCAGATGGCGATGTCGCCCGGAACCCCGATGCCGAATCTGGGTTCGGTCTACGGCGCGAACAGCTTCCCCTTCGCCGCCTGGAACTCCGTGATGGAAAACTACTGGGACCTCCGCTGATTTTGAAAGGAACTTATGTCATGAAAAAACTGATGATGATGTTCGCGGCCGGAGCGGCACTCACTGCCGCCGCCGCATTGCCGGAGGTCCGCGACACGGCTTCCAAGCCGCTCGTGCCGAAAACGGAATTTGATTTCTCCGCCGAAGTCACCTCGCCGCAACTGTGGATCGAAACCGCAGACGGCGGCCGCAGGACGGTTGCGCAGGCGCAATCCGGCGGCGTGCTGCGTCTTGCCCCCGGTGAAACACTCGTGATGGATGCGGCGCTGCTGCCGCCCTCCGGCACGCTGTCGGTGCGGGTGCGCACCTCGGCGGGCGGCGGAGGCCCGCTGCTGAAGTTTCCGTTCGGCAAAATGATGCTGACTACCGGCCGGGAAGCCCGGCGGCCGGTCTGGCTGACCGGCATTCCCGGCGCGGAAACGGCGGACGGACGGCTGAACGGACGGGGCGAAGCGCCCGACGGCCATTGGACGCTGCTGTCGGTCGGCTACTCCCCCGACAAGGTGCAGTTCCATTTCGACAGCCAGTTCGCCGGTGAAAGCAAGGCCGGACTCGCTGCTCCGGCCGGAACGGTCCGCATCGGCGGCAAGCTGCCGCTGGAGGTACGCGATATCGCCTGCTACGATGTGCTGTTCGATTTCAACGACGTGCTCAAGGCGGTTTCCCGCAGCCCGGAGGCGCTGGCGGAAAACGCGAAACAGCTGGGCCGCACCCCGGCGGCGTTCCGCTCCGCAGCCCGTCCCCGGCTGCTGGCTTCCGCACAGGATCAGGCGGAACTGCGTTCCGCCGTCGAACAGGACCCGGCGATGGCCGCGCTGCTCGCCCGTTACGTGACCCGGTATGAAGCCGAAATCGCCGGAGGCGTTCCGAAAGAGGAGAAAGCCGGAGAGATCAAGCGCGAGGACGGCAACCGTCTGGCGATGCTGGCGATCCTTTACGGCGCGACCGGCGACAAACGTTATGTGAAAACCGCTTCGGAATACATCGACCGGATCGTGGACTACCGCATCTGGGACGGCGCCCGCCCCTACTGGACCAACAACGACCTGGTGACCGGCCATCTGCTGTTCGGACTGGCGCTCGCCTACGACTGGATGTACGACGAGCTGGCGCCGGAACTGAAAACCCGGATGCGTGAAGTGGTCCGCTTCCGGGCCGGGGATTTCGCGCGGCGCATCCTCTACAAGCGGTGGACCTGGGCCAATCAGGCGATGAACAATCACGGCTGCGTGACCTGTACCGGGCTGATGGCCGCCGCCGTCGCATTCCATGGCGACCTGCCCGAAACCGCAGTCTGGGCCGACGCGGCGCGGGGCTGGATGAAAAACTTCCTCGCCAACCAGCCGGCGGACGGCGGCGACTACGAGGGAATCGGCTACTCCCAGTATACGCTGGCGCATCTGCTGATCTACGCGGATCTGGTGCGCGCCGAATTCGGAGACGACTGCTACCGCGACTGCGGCTGGCTGGCGAAAACCATGGATTTCCGCATCCAGTCCTCCATCCCGCAGAAGCACTGGGTCACTCAGAAGATGCCCGGCGGCCTGCAGCGGCTCGACCATTCGCTGATCTCCTTCGGCGATACCCGGCAGCGCGACTTCTTCATCCCGACCGGTCCCGCCCGGAAGCTGGCGGCGGAGTACAGGCGCGGCGACTACCTCGCCTTCGCGGACAAGGTCGACGCGATCGACAACTTCTGCCGCGCCCACGAGTACCTGTCGCTGCTCTACTTGCATCAGGCGCGGAAATCCGGCGTGAAGCCCTCCTCCGCCCCGCTTCCGGCCTTCGCTTATTATCCGCAGGTCGGCAAGGTGCTGATGCGCTCCGGCTGGGACGGCGACGAGGCGGTGATGATCTTCCGCTGCGGCACTCCGGCCGGAACCGAGGCGCTGAAGAATTTCAGCACCGCGCAGGGCGACGGCCACGTCCATCCCGATGTCGGCGCGGTCTCGCTGTTCGCTGCGGGCGAGCTGATGCTGATCAACTCCGACTACTGCTACAAACTGACCTCCCAGGAGAACACCCTGACGGTCAACGGCGTCGGCCAGCGCGGCGACGACCGCCAGTGGCTCGACACCACCGACTTCTACAAGCACAAGCTCAAGCCGGAGATCCTGCGCGCCGAATCGCACGACGCCTATGACTACACGGTCGGGGACGCCACCGCGGCCTACCGCCCCGAAAGCGGCCTGACCCGGTTCCGGCGGCACATCCTGTTCCTGAAGCCCGACTGCTTCGTGATCGCCGACGAGCTTGCCGCCGACCGTCCCTCGACCTTTGAAACCCGGTATCATTCGCTGCTGCCGGGCAAGGCCTCCGGCAAGAGCGCGATGTTCGGCGGCAGGCGCGGTGAACTCCAGATCCGCGCCCTGCAGCCCCGCGACGGCGAACTCACCTACGAAATCGCCGACGTGCGGCTGATCGACCGGGCCACCGCGCCGCGCAAGACCGGAGTGGTCACGCAGCGCAACACCGTGCCCGCAAAATCCACGCTGTTCGTAACCGTGCTGTATGCCGCGCCGAAAGGCGGAACCGCCGATTTCTCCGCCAGAATCGCCGATGATGTGATCACGGTCCGCAACGGCGGCAAGGTCCGCAAGGTGAAGCTGATCCGCAAAGGCGGCGTCCGGCTCGAAGTCGCGGAACCGGAGGCAACTCCCGCTGACGGGACTTTGCCTCCGGCGGCCGGGGGCGCTTCGCCCCCCGGCCCCCCAGACCGGCAAGGTGCCGGCGCCGGGTTCGGTTTTGAGATTTTTGCATGGCAAAATCTCAAAACCGGGGTATAATAGTGAAGAGGCGACACTCATGGAGGATCGGCGGTATTTCCCAGGCAGACCGTCGGGGATCGGGTGAAGTAAAATATTTGAATTTTCCAGAGGAATCAAGATGAAAAAAATCAGAATCTGCACGATCGGAGCCGGTTTTTTCGCCGGATTCATGCACGGTCCCGTGCTGCGGGCGCTGGCGCAGCGCGATCCGGCGCTGGAACTGGCGGCGGTCTGCGACCTCGACGCGGAGCGGGCGAAAACCTTCGCCGCCGCCACCGGCTACCGGAACTGGTACACCGATTTCCGTGAAATGCTCGACTCCGAACGCCCCGACGGCGTGGTCCTGCTCACTCCGGTCACTGCGACCGCCGCGGTCGGTTCCGCGGTGCTCGCGGCGGGCTACCCGGCGATGCTGGAAAAGCCGCCGGGCCGGAACCGCGCCGAAATCACCGCGCTGATCCGCGCTTCACAGCAGGGCAACGCCCCGGCGATGGTCGCCTTCAACCGCCGCTGCTCCCCGCTGCTCACACGGGGCATGGAACTCCTGAAACAGGAAGCGCCGAAGGAAAAACTGGAACATATCCGCTGCGACTTCTACCGCAGCGAACGGTTCGACGCCGATTTTTCGACCACAGCGGTCCACGGCATCGACGCGGTGCGCCATCTCTCCGGCAGCCGCTATGCCCGGGTCGATTTCCACTATCAGGAGCTGGAACGCGATGCGGGGCAAATCTGCAACTTCTTCCTGACCGGCACGATGACCGGCGGCTGCTCGGTGCAGCTCTCCTTCTGCCCTTCCACCGGAGCGGCGCTGGAGCGTTTCACCCTGAATACCCGGAGCCTGACCGTGAGCGTCGAATCCGTCCCGCCCGGCGGCGGATGCGATTTTCCCGGCCGCATTTTCGTGTACCGGGGCGGAAAGCTGCTGCGGATCGAAGCGCCTCCGGCCCATGAGTTCGACCGCGAGGAGTTTTACCTGGCCGGATACTATCAGGAGAACTGCCGTTTCATCGAACGGCTCCGGGAGGGCTTCCCGCCGGAAAACGATCTCGAACTCTCCCTCGAAGCCGTCGAAATCGCCGACGCCTGCCGCCGGCGCGTTCCGCTCTGGACGGCGGAAACAGTCAGAAGCTGATCGGACCGGGCCGCAGCACCCGCACAGCGTTCCCGGTGGCGTCCACCACCGTGGAGCCTTGCGCGTCCGGCGGGATATCGCCGCCGTCCACCGCCAGCTCCACGTCGCCGGAAAGCTCCGCCAACGCCGCCTTCACGCTGAGCGCATTGGGATGGCCGGAGTGGTTCGCGCTGGTCTGCGCCAGCGGCACACCGGCCAGTTTCAGGATTTCAAGGATCAGCGGATAATCCGGCACCCGGAAACCGAGTGTGCCGCCCGCCTTTTTGCGCGCGATGATCGTGATCGGGCCGGGGCAGTATTTTTCCGCCAGCTCCGACGGCAGCCCCTCCAGTTCCACACCGTACTCCGCGAGCTTGCGCCAGTCGCCGACGAACCACCCCAGCAATTTGCTGCGGTCACGGTCCTTCAGGTCGTAGATTTTCGCGACGGCCGCCGCATCGTCCGCCCGGCAGACCAGCCCGTAAACCGTCTCCGTCGGCAGCAGCAGCACCGCGCCGGGACGTTTCAACGCCTCCGCCGCCAGCCGCGCGGCTTCGGCCACTCCGATCCGATCCAGCCGTACCGGTTCCATTCGCCGCGCCTATTCGTAATCTTCGTCGGGCTGGTCCAGCACGAGGTGCGGAATCCGTTCGCCCATATAGCAGCAGATGAAAGCGACGATTCCGGCGAGGAAGCCGTAGACCGCGCCGCAGGTCAGCGCCCGGTCGAGCACGTCGCTGTTCATCAGCTCGGTAAAGCTCATGCCGGTCCCGGAGGCGTTCACGAACGTATAGGCCAGCCATACGCCGGTCGAAACCGCCATCGTCGCCCACGCGGCGTTCTTGGTCGCCTTCGGCACGTACAATGCGGTGATCACCGGCACGAAAATAATCACCAGCTGCGAAGCCCAGCTGTTGATCATCAGTTTGTAGATGCTCTCCACATTCAGCGCGAGATAACAGGCGATCACGGTCAGCGCCACCGTGGCGACGCGGGTCAGCATCAGCAGCTTCTGGTCGCTGAGGCGGGACCAGATCGAACCGATCACATTGTTGCAGAGCAGCGAGGAACCGGCCAGCAGCGAACTGTCCGCCGAGCTCATGATCGCCGAAATCAACGCCGCCAGAAACACCGTCAGGATCAGGGGATGCATCCCGCCGAGCACGATCACCGCCATGCGCGGCAGCACCTGATTGTCGAGGTCGGTCCCCATGGCTTCCGTGGTGACGCCGTGCTGCGCCAGCACGAAGCGGGCGGTGAAACCGATCGTGATCGGCACCAGCCCGATCGCGGCGTAGAAGAAGCCGGACATCACCGCGCTCGACACCGCGATCTTCTCGTTGCGGCTCGCCAGCGAACGCTGCACCAGGTCCTGCCCGACCGTACAGCCGAGGCCCATCACGATCCAGCAGCCGACATAATAAACCCAGTCATTCGCGGTGGGGGCCGCGCCGCCCTCGGTCCGGATCCACAACGACAAATCCTGCGGATTCAGCCGTTCGGCCACGGCCTCCCAGCCCCCGGCCAGACCGACCGCACCGGGCACGATCAGGAAAAGACCGGCCACGATCAGCGAAACCTGCACCACATCGGTCAGGGTAACCGCCCACATGCCGCCGGCAAAGGTGTAAATCAGCACCACGACCGCGCCGATCAGCGTGCCGGCCGTCACGCTCATGCCGGTCAGGACGTGCAGGATCGTGCCCATGCCGAGCAACTGCGCGCCGAGCCAGCCGATGTAGACCGGGATCATCCACAAGGAAGTGTAGACCCCTGCCCACTTGCCGTATTTGCGTTCTACGATGTCGGTGACGGTCAGGCACTTCAGCCGCCGCAGCAATCCGACGATGAAGATACCCGACAGGATCAGGCTCAGCGACGCTCCGAACGGGTCGGCCAGCACCGCGCCGATGCCGTCGGAGTAGACGGTCGCCGCCACTCCCATGCTCGACCCCGCGCCGAACCAGGTCGCCAGCAGCGTTGCGGTGGCCATCCACAGCGGAAGCCTCCGCCCGGCCACCAGAAAGTCGTTCATCCCCTTGACCTTCCGGCTGGACCACATCCCGATGCCGATCAGCACCGCAACGTAGATGACGATGCCGATCCACAGCATGTACCGGTCGCTTGCATCAAGGCCGAGACTGCCGACCGCATGCTGGACCGAAGCCGAAACTTCGCTTACTTGATTTTCCATTCACTTGCCTTTTTTCTAAAAAAAACTGAAAATGACGGATGCGGTCCATGATCGCTCCATAAAAAAACACAGGCAGTAAAACCGTCGAAACAGGTATCCTTCACAACATCCCGCCCGACCGGTTTTCACCTGTGGCTGCGTCAACTGTATAAACTACATTTTTTTACCGGGATTTCAATGCTGAAACCGGAAAAAATCCGTTTTTTTCCGGCTCACTTCAGCTTGAAAAAATTTCCGTTGCGGGCTATACTGAAAAGATGGACAATCAACGAAAAATCTTCATCGCCCGGCCCCACGGCATGTGTGCGGGAGTCCGGCGCGCCCTCGACACGGTCGAAGCGGTGCTGAAATCCGCTCCCGCCCCGGTCTACGTGCTGCATGAGATCGTGCACAACAACTTCATCGTGAACCGCCTGAAGGAGCGCGGCGTGATCTTCGCCGAAACGCTGGCGGAGGTCCCGGAAGGGGCGGTGCTGCTCTTCAGCGCCCACGGCGTCTCCGCCGCGGTCGAGGAGGAGGCCCGGCGCCGCAGCCTGCGCACGGTCGACGCGACCTGCCCGCTGGTGAAATCGCTGCAATCCGCCGCGTCGAAGAGTTTCCGCCCCGGCGAAGTGCTGATCCTGATCGGGCACCGCGGCCACCCCGAAGTCGAAGGGGTGCTCGGCAGGGTTCCGGCAGGAGGCACGGTTCATGTGATCTCCGGAGCCGCCGAGGTGCCCGGCCTGCCCGAACTGCCCGCGGGAACGCCGGTCCGCGCCCTCTCCCAGACCACGCTGAACCTCGAAGCGGTGGATGAGGTGCTCGCCGCCCTCCGGAACCGCTGGCCGCAGCTGGAAAGCGGCCCCGGCGTCTGCTATGCGACCACCAACCGCCAGAAAGCGGTGCGGCAGCTGGCGGCGCGCTGCCGGACGATCCTGATCATCGGTTCCCCGCGCAGCTCCAACTCCAACCGCCTGCGTGAAATCGCGGAACAGGCCGGAGCGCGCGCTTTCCTGATCGACGGCCCGCAGGAGCTGCCGCCGCTCGATCCGTCACAGGACATCGGCGTCAGCGCCGGAGCCAGCGCCCCCGAGGAGCTGGTCGAAGCCACCGTGGAACGGCTGCGCCGCCTCGGCTACGGCGCGGAGGAACCGGTCGAAGCCGCCGTGGAAACCGTCGCCTTCCGGCTGCCCGCCCTCCCCTGTTGAACGCCGGCAGCCCATCCGGCTTCGAACTTTGAATTCTGCAACTTTTCTTGCAATATTATCATTGAGAATTCACCACGTACCGCTATATTTAAAACAGGAACCGGGAAAACGGCCAGATTGTCAAACCGTTGAAAAGTATCAATCGGGAGAGGTATGATTCTGCAATTTCATCCGGGCGGCGACGCCCACCGGCTGAAGATCGTCGAACTGCATCGACGCTTCTTCTATCATGAGGGGCTTTTCATGCACCGCCATCCCGCATACCACCTGATCCTGGTCACGCAGGGGAGTTGCGAGCTTCTGGTCCCGGACCGGGCGCCGGTCCGCTGTCCGCTGAACTCGCTGATCATCATCCAGCCGGAATTTCCCCACGATTTCCGCACCGACGGCGACGGCGTGGAGCACAGCTGCATCATCTTCACGCTGGAAAACAGCCGCCGGGAGTCCTGCACGGTTCCTTTCGACCACTTTTTCGACCCGCAGGCCGCCGCCCGCCCCTACCGGGTGATCCCGCTCTCCGACAGCAACAGCGCGGTGCTGCTCAAGCAGCTCAACCTCGCGATCGGGCTGCGGGAAAAAAGCAGGACGGGGTTCGCGCTGGAGGTCGCAGTCCACTCGCTGCTGATGAACTGCCTGACCCTCGGCTACCCGGAGTACTTCACCCCGTTCGAGATGGGGCGCAAGGAAAAGAACGCCGAAAAAGTCCGCATCCTGATCGAACAGAACATCTGGAACCCCGACTTCAACCTGCCGATGCTGGCCCGGCAGCTGAATCTGCACCCCAACCACCTGAACGCCGTTTTTACCGAAGTGGAAAAGATTCCGATCGGGGAATACCTGATCCGGCGAAGGCTCCAGCGGGCCGGTCAGATGCTCGCCGCCGGACACCGCTGCAAGCAGGTCGCCGACGCCTGCGGCTTCCGTTCGCTGAGTTATTTCAGCCGTTTGTTCCGCCAGCGTTTCGGCTGTTCACCCCGTCAATACCAGGCAAAGGAAACGATATGAAATCCATTCCCGAAAAACGCCCGGCCTCGCCGCCGCCGCACAAGAAAATCCTGTTCATGAACGGCAACTCCCGGCTGATCCGGGCGCTGTGGAGCGCGGAATGCGATGAAAAAGCCGCACGGTACGGTTTTGAAGTCGCAATCCCGGCCCGCGACCGCGACCTTCCGGCGGAAGCCTGGCCGCAGCTGCTGCCGGAATACGACGGAGTCATCACCTCCTGGGGCTCCCCGGTCTGCACGGCGGAGCTGCTGGCCCGCGCGCCCCGGCTCGCAATCGTCGGCCATGCCGCCGGTTCCGCCGCCGCCGTCACCGATGACTCGACCTACCGCACCGCCGTCAGGGTGGTGACCGCCAACCCGGTCATGGCGGAGACGCTTTCGGAGTGGTGCGTGATGATGCTCCTGATCGCCCAGCGGCGCCTGACGCAGTATGCGAAGTTCCGTCCGGGCGAACGCTGCGACTGGACGAAGAACGCCGGGTTCCCCGATCTCGGGAAGCTGGCGATCGGCCTCTGGGGCATGGGAGACATCACCCGCGCACTGCTGAAGAAGCTCTCCGTATTCCGCACCGGCGGCATCCTCGTATTTTCCGAACACGCCGACTCCGGCGAAATCCGGGCGGCAGGCGCGGAAAAGGCTTCCGGCTTCGACGAGCTCCTGCGGCGCAGCGACCTTCTCGTCTGCCTCGCCGGAATGACTCCGCGCAACTGCCGTAAGCTGGACGCCGCCCGGCTGGCGCTGCTGAAGGACGGTTCCACCGTGATCAATCCCGGCCGCGCCCGGCTGATCGACAACGAAGCCCTGTTCCGGGAAGTCCGGTCGGGGCGGCTCTCCGCCATCCTCGACGTATTTGAAGAAGAACCCCTGCCCCCGGACTCCCCGTGGTACGCGCTCCCCGGCGCCATTCTGACGCCCCACTCCGGAGCCGGTTGCGGCCGCGAACGTTACGTGCCCTACATTCTCGACCGGTTCCATTGTTTTTTCTCCGGCCGGGAGCTGTCGAACTGCATCGACGCCGCCCGCTTCCGCACCATGACGCAGGAGCAGTGCGGCAGGGAGCCGGCCCAATGAAAAATCCCGGAAACTGCCACAACTTTTTCGACACAGAAAGGAATGCCATGAATCCGACACGAAACGAAACTCCCCCCGCCAGGCACAGCACCGGCGACTAATCCGCTTTTCTGCTGCCTCCCGCCGCGAACCGTTTTCCGGCGGGAGTTTTTCATTTTTCCCCTTGACTATGCACCGAAGAAGTGTTATTGTGTTCCCAATCCCGGAAACAAGAGGAATTGACCATGAAGAAAACGATTCCGGTTCCGCTCTCCATACTCAGTATTCCGATCCTGCTGGCGGCGCCCTATGTGCCGCTGCTGTTCCTCTCCCGCTGGACGCCGGAAGAGGTTTATTTTTTCCAGCCGCCGCCGCTGCTGTTCCGTTTCCTTTTCTGGGGGAGTTTCTGGTTCGTATTGCTCACGGGTTCCGGTTTCGGTTTCTCGGCATGGGAATTCGACCGCTTCAACCGCCGCCTGCCGCAGCAGAATTCCGGCTGGCCGCTGCTGATTCCCCTGTGGCGCGATCTCTGGATCGTTCCGGAGGTCTGGCGAACCAACCGCCTCGGAGGTTCCGGCTGGCTGAGTGCGTTCCGGAGGTTCACCGGCTGGCTCCATGTGGGAGCGCTCTGGTGGTTCGACCTGCTGCTCCTTCCCGGTCTTTTGCTGGTTCCGGACCATACGGGAACCGTCATGGCCAATACGCCCTCCACTCCCTTGCCCGACCTCTCAATCTGGTACTGGAGCACATTGGCGCTGCTGCTCGTTCAATCACTCCACATCGGACTGCTGCGGTACGAATTTCATGATTTCCCTCTTCCCGAACGCCCGCCGGAACTGCGTCGCCGCCGCCTCGCCCGGACATTGATCCTGATCGGAATTGTCGTACTGGTTTACCTGATCTCATACGGCGCAGCCTCCCGCCGGTTCCATTCCGCCCTGGCAGAATACCGCAGATCAGGCTGGCCGCTCTCGTTTCAGGAGATGCAGGAACGCTACACACCCGACTCCGACGCCCGGCTGGCTCCCTACCGGCGCTTCGCCACAGCGCTCGACGAATTTCAGAAAAAAGTTCTGGATACCTATGACCAAAAAACTCTGTACCGCGAATACTCCGCCTTGTACCATGAACTCCGCGAAACGCTGCCGGAGCTGCCCCCTGCCCGTTTCCCTTACAATTGGCGCGAACAGTTTCCCCCGGCTACGCCGGACCCTGTCCGCCGCCTGTTCCTGAACATGTCGGAGCTGCTTGCCGGTCATCTCCGCAGCTTTCCCGACACCCGGGAATTTCACCAGGTGATGCTTGCGCTGTCCCGGCTCCGGGAATGTGCCCTGCTGACGCCTTCCGCCAAGCGGTTGGAACTGGCCTGTATACTTGAGAATCAACGCCTCAACCTTCTCCGGGATTTCCTGCTGCGGGATGATATCAGCCTGACCTCCGGGGAACTGAAACGCTATCAGCAGGAGTTCGCCGCCTCGGAACATCTGTTCCGGCAGCGGGCCTGTGAAACATTAACATACGAAGCCCCCTCAGGCATCGAACTGAATTTCTGCCTCTATTTCGTCACCATGCGTACAGAGGAGTATTCCGCTCAGGGGTTGCTGTACTCTTTTTCACCCCTCTTTGAATTTGACAACGCCGTCTATCTGCGCTGGCTGCGGCTCTTCATCCCGAAGTCGGGACGCGACTACCATGAATTGGAGCAATTTCAGCCTGCTTACGGCGACTTTGCTTCCTTGTGCCGCCTTCGCCGCTTCCGCCTGCAAACTTATGCGCTTGAGTTTTCCCGGCAGCACTCCCGTTTCGCCGCTTCCAGCCGCCCCGTCCGAGTTGCCATCGCCGCCGAACTGTTCTTCCGGAAATACGGGAAATGGCCGGAAAAAGCGGAGGAACTGGTCCCGGAATTTCTCTCCGCCCTTCCCGTCAATCCATTTAGCAGCCGGCCTTTTACCTTGACACGCGGCACCTTTCCAATCCGTTCCGCGCCAGAAAGCCGTTTCGACGGAGTCAAGGTTGCTGACAGATATTCCGATCCGATTTATGCCGCGCGCCGCCTGCCCGAAAAAGCAGTCGATTGATCCGTCTGCTTCTAAATCTCACAGAAATCCGTCTCTTTTCGCTCCTCCGGCTTGATTATCGCGCGGTTGAAAACTATCTTATGACAAAAACAGGAGACCAGCTTATGAATTGCAATCCCGTCACGATCGGAGAAGCCGTCAGCGCCGCCTGGAAACGCATGGTTCAGGTTCTTTTCCGTCCGTTCGACCTGACCAAGTGGATCACTTGGGGTTTCTGCATCTGGGTTATCTCCTGTTCCAGCGGAAAAAGCGGCGGCAGCGGAAACTTTCCCACCGGCAAAACGCACTCCTCGGGCACCGTGCATTCCGGCGGAGCTGACAGTTTCTGGCCAAAGCTCGACCAGCTGCTCAACGGAACCGACGGCTCTTTCTTCGACCGGATGTGCCGCACTTTTCACTGGGAACCGGCGACCGTCACGCTCGTTCTTTCATTGATCGCTGTTCTGGTGCTGTTCGGCATCGCCATCGCCGTGGTCCTGCTCTGGCTGCGCGGACGTTTTGAATTCATGTGGCTTCACAACACCGTGCGCAACTGCGCCGAAATCAAAGCGCCGTGGCGGGAGTACCGCCGCGAAGGGAACTCCTTCTTCAAGGGCTGGTTCCTGATCAGCCTGATGTTTGTACTGGCCAGTCTGCTGATGATGATATCGGTACTGCTCCCGTTTTTCCGCTGGATCAAAGCCTCCGCCGCCGCCCATGAGGCACTTCCGCTTCACTTTCAGGAGCTGCTGATCGGGGGAGCGGTGTACGCTCTTGCCATCGGGCTGATCAGCCTGTATCTGTGGCTGGCCGGAACCTTCGTGCCGCCGATCATGTATCGCCGCCGGTGCGGGTTCAGCGAAGGGCTGCACCTTTTCAACCAATTTCTCCGGCAGGCTCCAGGGCAGTTCATCAAATTCATCTTGATGCACACCCTGATCTTCCTGCTGTTCGGCATCGCGATCGTCAGCGCCGTCTGCCTGACCTGCTGCATTCTGGCGATTCCGCTGATGATTCCTTTCGTCGGAACGGTGGTCCTGCTGCCGATCCATGTATTCGACCGTTATTTCAGCCTCGAATTCCTCGCCCGTCTCACGCCGGAATTCGACCTGTTCCCGCCGCCGGAACCGGTTGCCGGTCCGGAGATGGCCGAACCGCCCCTTATCGAAGAAACACCCCAGGATCAACAGGAAGAAAAATGAAACAGGCCTCCGATTTCTTTCATGCCGAAGATAACCTCAACTGCGCCCAGTCCGTATTGAAATACTTCGACGCCCCCGCCGCACAGATCGCCGAATTCAAGGCTTTCGGCGGCGGCCGCGCTCCCGAAGGCCTTTGCGGCGCACTCTACGCTGCGAAGGCACTGCTCGGCGACGACCGGAAATTCGCGGAACTCTGCAGCGAGTTTGCCGCCCGAACCGAAGGCGCCCTGACCTGCAAGGAGCTGAAAGGCGAGGTCAAATTCCCCTGCCCCGCCTGTGTGAATCTCGCCGCCACGCTCGTGGAAAAGTACAAGGAGAAATAGCTCCCCGGCAGATCAGTCGATTTTCTTTCCGACCTGACTGTGAACGGCCCAGAGCATATCGCTGGTGACGCCCGATTTGGCGGATACGTGCCCGTCGAGAAACCAGAAGTTCAGATCCCTGCCGTGACGGCTGTACAGCAGTGCCTTGCTCCACCACTTCGTGTCGCCGTAGGTGGTCGCGTCTTTCATGAAATCGTTGTCCCACCACATCGGGGTGCCGGACGGGTGGCGGTAGGCAGTGACCCGGTTCCGGATAATCCTTCCCGCCGCCGGAGCCGTAAACGGATAGCTGACTGAAACAATGGAAAAGCTGAGCCGCGCGTCGGTATGATTGTCCAGGAGACCGATATCCTTTCCACACTCTTCGACCGCCTCGCGCGCCAAGGTGTGGTCATCATTCCACAATCCCCGGTTGCCGCCGACATAATACTTACGCAACACGATCCGGTAATCCCCCGAATGACTCATTCCCGATTCATAATGGGTGCCGTTCGTATCCGGCATCCAGTCGGCGGAATCGTTCAGATATCCTTTCAATCCCGTACCGAGCTGGCGCAGATTGCTGGCGCACTGCGTTTTCAGCGCCTGGTCCCGCGCCTTGTTCAGGGCGGGCAGCAGCATCGCCGCAAGAATCGCAATGATCGCTATTACAACGAGCAGCTCAATTAAGGTAAAAATACATCTTTTCATTTTTCCCTCCACCGTAAATCGGTTGTGTTTCTTTTAAAGGCCATTACAGGCAACAACTCAAATGTCATGTTTACTCATCCGGCCCGATGCCGTTCGAGGTCAACCTTGGAGTGCGGAGATTCATCTCCGCTTTCCAATCTCATGTGATCATGTAATTATACTTAAGTTTAGTTCGCCTTTCCGTATCATTACAAGCCACAAACTGGTTGTTATGTCTTATGCGGATGGCTCCGGAGGGCCTTTTTCAAGGCCTGCCCGCCTGCGGCGCGCACGATCGCCCGTCCGGACCTCCCCGCTCGCCTCGGAACTCCTGTTGACTTGCGAAGCACTCCCATTTGCGGGCGGGGCTAGCGCCCCTTACTTGTCGGGCTGCGCCCGCCAACTTCTCACCGTTCGCTACGCTCACTACGCCGAAAGGGCTTCGCTCTCTACGTTCGGCTTCGTCACTATCGTTCCTCGTTATTTTGCTGCCGCAAAATAATTCCCTCACATTCGTTCGCGGCGCTGACCGCGCTTATTGTGCGCCGCGTAAATGGTCATGGAGACCAACCAATGCTCACCTGTGCCAGTCGCCGCACGCCCCCCGAAGGGGCATTGGCGTGCGCACCCGGCAGCGGCATCTTGCCGCCGGCATTATGCGAATTCACCGCTTTCCCGCCTCAACAGTTCAACCGGATTTTCACCCTTCCGTCAACCTATTTCCGCCCCGCCTGAAACACCAATTCCAGCACGCCGTCAGCGGGGAACGGAATGCGCAGCATCCGTACCGGCGCACCGCCGGTTTTCAGCACTCCGCTCAACTCCGCCTGCAGCGAGGCGGGATACGCCAGCGTCACCGTTCCCGTTCCCCGCCGGTACCGGAAAATTCCGGGGGCGGCGAGCGCCATCTCCGTCTCCCCCTTATGATCGACGAACGGCAAGTTCAGCGCCGGAGCCGTCAGTTTCGGCTCCGTCAGCTTCACGGTCAGCGTCAGCTTACCGGCGCTCCACCGGTAGTTCCATGCGATTTTTCCGGCATCGTTCCGCAGCGTGCCGGTGATTTCATACGCCCTGCCCGGCTCGATCTCCCGGATCGCGTTGCGCTCCTTGCCTCCGGCGAAAAACCTGCCGCCGGGCAGCGTGCCGGTCACGGTGCTCCACGTCACGTCATCCGGAGTTTCGACCTTATTTTTCCCGCCGTTGCGCACTCCGGCCAGTGCGGTCCCGGCTTCGGGCGTCCACAGCGCCAGCGGCCCTCCCGAAGTGATCCCCGCCAGTTCCTGCTTCGGGTTGGCTCCCTCCACATCGTAGAATACCAGTCCGTAGAGGTTTCCCTCCTTCCATGCGATCTGGCCCGGAAACATCTTGAAAAACTGTTCCCGCAGACAGGGCGGCTGCACCGGTTTCGCCTTGCGCGGCATCCGGTAGGCGTTGTAGACGTCGCTGATCCAGATGCTGCCGAAGGTACCGCGATCCTTCCAGTAGTTCCCTTTCGCCGGAACCTCGCGTTCCAGCAGCCGCCGCGCCCACTCGTCGGAGTTGACGATATGGCCGAAAGTGGCAGCCTGCCCCGGACCGCTTTCCGGCATCCTGTTCATCAGGAAGCGGGTATAGCCGAGGTCGAACTCCATGCCGGCGATGTAGTCGCCCGGCCAGCTCGGGCTGGCCAGATTGCCGTCGGTGCGGCAGTTGAGCGCATTCGGCGAACAGATTCCGCCGTCGGGCTGCACCAGCCAGTAGCAGCTTTTGAATTGCAGGTCCTTTTCGATTCCCCGGCGGAGTTTCTCCGCCAGAACCGGATCGGCCCCCGGCAAGTTGCAGTATTTGTAGTAGGAGGCGACCACGCAGAAGGAATTGAGCTGGTCGTAGTTGCCGTCCGGCCCGTATTCTTCAAGGAAGTAGCCGGCAGGGTGCTGGCCGTGCTTCGAGGCGGGGCCGAAGGTGTTGTCCAGATAGGCGTTCATCAGCGTCTCGAAGTATCCCCGGAACCGTTCCTCGCCGGTCGCCGCATAGGTGTTCAAATGACCGTATATCATGTGTGCCCACTGGTTCGATTCGTAAGCCATATAGGCGACCAGTTTGTCCCCGGCGGCGGTCAGCGCCTCGCTCCAGATTTCGCGCTGTTCCGGGGTAAGCAGATCGCGCAGGTCGGCCAGCGCCTGCGCCAGCGCCGCGTAGGCGAAAAAGGCGTGGGTGACCGGATAGTTGGTGTTGCGGAAATCCCCCTCGCGCAGCAGGTCGTCCCCCTGCATGTGGATGAAGTTGTGGAATGCCGCGATCACGGCACGGTTCACGACGGCCCGGCTGCGGTAGGCGGCGTTCAGTTTCGCCGGAATCGTCGCAAGGCCCGCCAGCGCCGCCGCATCGAAATAGGCCCGCTGGCGGTTGGCGAGGAAATTATTCCGCTCCGACAGTTCTCCGCGTTTTTCGGGAGCGATCAATGCGCCGCACCAGCGGCTGGCCGGATCGGTGATCTGGAGTCTGGAAGCAGGGATCAGCATGCCGCTCGCGCCGTATTTGCCGTACAGCACCGCCTCCAGCTGCGGATTTTTGAGTTCAGCCGGAACTTTGTCGAGGAAGTCGAGGTTCAGCTCAAAATCCTCCGGCTTGAATCCGGCGACCAGCCGCCGCGCCCGCGCCTGAAGCGGCCCCGCGACCAGCACGCCGGACTCCTCGACCAGGCCGCCCTTCAGCTTCGCGGCGGCTTCCGGAGTCGGGCAGAGCAGTCCGGGCATGCCGTCGATCGCGAACGCCTTGCCGCTCATCCGGCCGAGTTTCACCCTGACGGTCCCGCCTCTGGGAATATCCGGGACGAGGCGTTTCCAGCTCCGTCCAAGTTTTTTCAGTTCTCCCTCCAGCGGCCTGCCACCGGCCTCGAACTCCGGCGCGGCGTTGCCGAAGCTCTCGCAGATCAGCAGCTCCGCACTCTCCGGCACGTACAAATACAACTCCTTCGGGAACTGTCTGCCGACGCCGAGCGCCATTTCACCGCGCACACCCCAGACCGGCGTGTCGGGAAATTCGATCCGGTAACGGTCGTTGGAGCCGTTCGCAACCGAAAAGCGCCACACTCCGGCAGGCCCTGCCGGAAGCTCCACTTCGTAGCTTTTCACCGCTTCGGACTGTTTGCCGAGATCGACGAACTTCACCAGTTTCCCGGCGGGATCGAAAATCCGCAAGGAGCAGAGGTTCGGCCAGCCCCAATAGTAATCCGGTCCGGCCTTGTCGCCGCCGGGCCGGGTGGTCCGCACCAGTTTCAGCCGCTTCGGCCCGCCCGCCGGATATTCCGCCAGCACGCCGAAGCCCCGCACATTGCCGCCGAGCGGGTGGATATTCACATCCAGCTCCGCCGCGCCGAGCAGCGCGGCCAGTCCCGCCATCAGAAGTACCCCGAATCGTCTCATTTTCCTTCACTCCTCCATGCCGTTATCGTGTACCCGAATTTCACTTCTTCCCCCTTTTTCAGCTCCGCGGGCAGCTTGCGCATCAGCGCGCCTCCGGCGGGGGCGACCTCCCGGTAGCGGATCGGATTCAGCAGCCGGAATTCGCCGGAAGCATCGAATTTCACTTCAACGCCCTTTTCCCCGTGCCGGTTCAGCAGCCGGATTGCGTCTGCCCTGAATCCCGGGGCCGTGCAGCGCGCCTTTTCCAGCGCCGCGTCAGGGAAGCGGGGGCGCGACGGAGTCACCTGCGGCTCCGGGATTTCCAGCGCCCGGAATTCCCCCCCCTGCCCCGCCAGCACCCGGCGGTTGTCCGCGAAGAACGGCAGCGACCAGTTCAGTTCCGCGCCGGAGAAATCCTCCAGAGCCCGCACGCCCGCCTCCACCCGGACCGTATCGGGCGCAAACGAAATGGTGCGTTTCACCTCCAGCGGCACATACGGAATTTTTTCGGTCAGCGTGTACCGCTTCGCCGCCGCGTCGAACGTGACTTCGGGCTGCGCGTAACAGGCCGCGAAGATGCGCGGGTCGCAATCCTCCCGGCGCCACGCCGCGAACAGCGGCTGCTTCGCGCGCCCCCAGACGGTGTCCGAATCCATCACGGAGTGATTCTGCCCGAAAACCACCGGGCCGACGCCGCGCAGATAGAGCGCCGAAATCCCGCCCGGCTTGTTCGCGGTCCCCCAGCCGCCGTAGCCCATCCCGTTCGGCCCGTCGAAGTTCAGCGAATCGCCGCGCAAGCTCTCCGCACCCCAGTTCGACCAGCGCGGTTCGCGCGGCCCGCCGTACAGGATCGCATAGAAATCCCCCGAGTTCATGAAAAAGAACTTGTCGTCGATCACCCGCACGAACTCCGCCGTTTCGAGGCAGGGCCACGGCTTCGCGCTCTTGCGTCCTTTCTGCGGAAACCAGAGGTCGAGATAGTCCACTTTGCCGATCATCTCCGGCGGCTGGTGGTTCTTGTGGGTCATGTAGCGGGTGCGGAAATTGAGGTCGGTCGGCGAACAGGTCTGGCTGAACGTGACCTGCGGCGCTTCGGCCCCTTTCGGCAGCGTCAGGTGGGTTTTGAGCGTATTGAACGCATTGAACCATTTCACGGTCGAATCGTCCGGGAATTTCCGCCAGATCCAGCCCCAGAGCATCGTCTGCTCGCAGGTGTATTCACCGTCGAAGCCGAGCTGTTCAGGCATGTAGCCGGAGGGGGTCAGCCCGCAGTCCGTATCCAGTTTTCCCCGCTTTTTGTCGAAGGGCGTCGCATCGGGATTCACCCTCCCGTACAATCCGACCGTCGTGACCAGCCGCTGGAAGCGGCGGATTTCGGCGGCGATCGCCGGATCGTCCAGCGCCTCGGCGATCTGCATTAAGATATTGGTATTGTAGCCCCACTGGTTCGCGACCTCCCCGGCGTGCATATTGAAACGCCCGGAAGCCCACAGCCGGTACGGCGTTTTCCACGCCTCCAGCACTTCGGCGGGCAGCGCGGCGGCGGCATGTTCTTTGGCCGCGAGCAGCGACGACACATGTTCGGCGTCCAGCCCGAGCCCGTACCAGTTGGAACGGCTCCCCGCCGTAAAATAACCGGCCCTCTCCGGCTTGCGGAATCCGAGGTCGCTGCCGTCGAAGCGGTACGCCGCCGACAGCTTCACCAGTTGCGGAATCCGCGCCAGCAGCAGCCGCCGGATCAGCGCCGGGTGGCCGTAATACGGATTCTTCCCCTCCGCCGGTTCGCCCGCCGCGATTTCCAGCAGGTTCACCAGCTTCGGCCCTTTCTTCACCGCCGGGAACGCGCCGTAATCCGGGCCGGACGGATCGAGATTCTGCTTTGCGAGCAGCGCAGCTACTTCGCCGACAGCAATTTTACGGTTCTCCCTGCCTTTCAGCACCAGCTTTCCGATTTCCGGGGGGAACGCGACCTCCGCCGCCAGTTCCTCCGGCTTCACGCCGTCGCGCCACCGGTTCAGCGTCGCGACGTAATCATGGAAACCGTACCGCTTCCGGCTGTCGAATTTCAGCCCGCCCGCCAGCAGCTTCGCGGTTTCGGCGTCGGGGGCGAAAACGAACGGGAAACCGGCTCCGTGCAGGCCCATCCCGGCATTCGCATTGGCGATATCCAGCTGATAGACCCGGCCCTTTTCCAGGTCGTCGAAGAACAGGAAAGTGTAAAAGCCGTCCGCTTCCGCCTCCCGGATCAGCCTGCCCTCTCCGTCGCGCAGCGCCAGTTTCCCGGCATACGGCAGCGTCTCCTCGCTCAGCGCCAGCGCCACATCCCCCGGCGTATCCGGCAGGTAGAAGAAACTCTTTTCCAGATGGTTCCCCGCCAGATTCAAAGGCCCGGTGCCGGGGTGGATGCCGGTCGGAATCGGCCGGTCCGGAGTCATCGAAATGAAGTGATCGTAACGCCCGGTGACCAGCACACGGTAAAGTCCGGGGCCATCCGCCGGAACCTCCAGCTCGACGACCCGGAACGGCAGTTTTTCCGGGTGTTCGAGATAGGGCGAACGCTCCTTTTCCGGCGGAACTCCGCCCGGAGAGTTGGCGCGGTGAAACTGCCGGTAGCGAAAGTCCGCGTAAGGATCGTAGTGGCCGTCCTGCCGCGCGAAATCGCCGCCGGTCACGCCGTCATCCTCCAGAAAAGCGCGGGCCAGAATCCGGTCGTCCGGCCCGACGACCTGAAAGAACACCGGGGCGGGCGCGTGAACGTAGGTATTCAGGTCGCGGACCGTGAAGCGCAGTTTAAACCCGCTCCCCTGCTGATCCATCATGTGAAAGATCAGGTTTTCACGGGGACGCCACAGCACGTCATCCCCCAGATATGCGGTTCCCGGCGCTTTTCCCCGCCATTCGGGGACCTCCGCCCGTTCTCCGGTGCGACAGCCGCAGAACAGCGCGGCGGCGGCCAGCATCGCCATCCCCGCAATCAGATACTTACGCATTCCATTCTCCCTGTTTTTCCGGTACATTGATCCGTCCCCTCAAGATGCGCCGCCCGTACTCTTCGGGCGGCACCAGCCGCGGCGCGAACTTGCGCACCACCCGCGGCGCTTCCAGCCCGTTGATCCGGTCGAGCAGCAATACCGCGGCCTGCCGGCCGATTTCGGCGCTGCACAGCTCAATCGAAGCCGGCAACGCCTGCGGCATCATCATCGAACCGAAAATATCGTTGTTACAGCCGATGATATCCAAGTCCCGCTGCGGCTTCAAACCATGTTCGTACAGGAAGTTGCAGCAGAAACCCGCCTCGTAGTCGGTCGAACAGAATACGCCGGTCGGGCGCTCCTTTTCGGCCAGCCACGCTTCCAGCTGCTTCGTCAGCAACTCATTGCTGAACCGCGGGGCCGGGGGCGGCTCCCACAGCACGATATCCCGCTCCCGCAACGCCTGCCGGAAGCTCTCGAAGCGTTCCCGGAACAGATCGGAGTGGGCATATCCCAGAAAACCGATCCGCCGGTGGCCGCGTCCGGCCAAATACTCCGCCGCGATCCGCCCCACTTTCGCCGAATCGTAGGAGATATGGTCAAACCGGCACCCCGGATCGGTCACGCCCATCACCCGGATACAGGGTTTCCCTTCCATAGCCTCCAGAAACGGAGTGCCGACCCCGGAAGTCAGGATCATCCCGTCCACCCGCTGCGCCAGCGAAGTCATGCTCCGGCTGGAGCGCCCGTAAAGATTTTCAAAGATCATAAAGCAGTTGCAGCGGTTCAAACTGCTCTGCACCGCCGAAACCAGCGGACCGTAAAACGATGCCTCCAGCAGATGCGGATTCGGGTCGCAGAACGCCAGCGCCACATTCCGCTGTTTCCTCACATAAGTACCCTTGCGCGAAATCCGGTAGACCAGATTCTCCGCTTCAAGCTGATTGATCGCCTTGTTCACGGTCATGAAATTGACATCGTAATCCAGCGCCAGCTGTTTCACGCCCGGCAGCGTGCCGGAAAGTTCCCCCGATTCGATCCGCTTCCTCAACTGCTCCGCGATCCGGTTATATTTATTGGGCAGATTGGCGCTCACCTCATCCTCCTGTCGCTTATAGCTGTCTTACGCTTATAGCTATATTATGACAAAGTCCTCCTGATTTGTCAAGAGGCTTCCGGGAAAAAACGGAAAAAATTCCGGCCTCCCCCCTAAAAAAGCCGGGCAGCAGCCTTGGAGTGCGGAGATTCATCTCCGCTTTCCAGTCGTGCGTCAGTTTTATGGTTGGCTCGTCATTGTCGCAAGAACAGACATGGCGCCCGGAGGGTAACAACTTTGAAGCGCAAGAACAGGCATGGTGCCCGGAGGGTAGTAAGCACAGGATTGGCGGCCTGCGGATGGCTCCGGGGGACGTCGCGCACGTCCCCCGGACCCCCTCGCCGGTGGCGGAGGCCGGTCCGGTTGCAAGGCACTTCCGCTCGCGGGCGCGGCTTTGCCGCTTACTTGCCGGGCTGCGCCCGTCAACTCTTCATCGTTCGCTGCGCTCACTACGCCAGAGGGGCTTCGCTCACTGCGTTCGGCTTCGTCACTACCGTTCCTCGTTACTTGCCAAAGGCAAGTAATTCCCTTACATTCGTTCGCGGCGCTGACCGCGCTTGTTGTGCGCCGCGTAAATGGCTTTGCCGACCAACCAATGCTTGCCTGTGCCAGTCGCCGCACGCCCCCCCGAAGGGGCATTGGCGTGCGCACCCGGCAGCGGCACCTTGCCGCCCGCGTAAAAGGCGACGCAGTCTTACTTGTGCGCCGCGTAAGTGATTATGCAGACCGACCAATGCTTTGCCTGTACTGGCTGCCCGCACGCCCCCCGCAGGGGCATTGGCGTGCGCACCCGGCAGCGGCACCTTGCCGCCGTTCGCGGCGCTAACCGCGCTTATTGTGCGCCGTGAACGAATGTGAGAGAGCCTGCCTGTGGGAAAACCGGAAATTTTTCACGTTTTCTTTGAAGACGGCTTGACTTTTCCGGTCAAATGCATCATAATATAATTGTATCGCAACACTGGTTCACTTTTCTTGTCGGAGACTTTTTTTATGGCGCAACTGAAATATGAGCAGATCAAGAGCTATTTGCAGGCGGAGGCGGTCAAGCCGGAATCGGCGACGCGCATGCCGACGGTGCGCGAACTGATGCGCCGGTTCAATGTTTCGCTCGTGACGGTGAACCGGGCGCTTTCGGAGCTGGAGCACGCCAAGGTGATCGTGCGCCGCCAGGGGGCCGGGATCGTCGCCGCCCAGTCCAGCCGCGAAGTCGCGCGGCTCGAAGCGGAGCCGGAATCCGGCCGGAAGTGCCTTGCCTTCGCCTATAACGACTATCCGGATGAAAATATCTGGAACACCATTCACATGATCGCGCAGTACACCCGCCAGCACGGCTGCAACCTGCTCGACTGCAAGATTTATCCGGATACCCCCACCGAAACGATCCTGAACCTCGTTCAGTCCCGGACGGATTGCGCCGGGCTGGTTCTGCTGTTCGGCTCCGACCGGATGGACCGCGAACAGCTTGAGGCGCTCGGCAGGCTGCCGATGCGGGTGGTGGCGGTCGACAGCATGTTCTTCTATTCCGATTTCCTGCCGGATAACGTCTATGTGCTCTCGCCGGACGGGGCGGACTGCGCCGAAAAAATGGCCGAAGTTCTGGTGCGGCGCGGCCACCGCCGGATCGGGTACATCCGCAACGAACCGCGCAGCGAATACACCGACCTGCATCTGAAAGCATTCGGAGCGGCGCTGAAACGCGCCGGAGTTGAATTCGGCCCGGAGCAAATCTTCAGCGCGACGATCCGGTCGTGGGAAAATGCGCTGGATGCGGCAATCGCCCAGACCCGCGGCAGCATCGACGCGATCCGGCGGCTCGGACTGACGGCGCTGGCCTACAAGTCGAGCGGCGGAGCGCTGGTCGCGATCAGGGCGCTGCGCGAACTGGGCCTGAAAGTGCCGGAGGATATCAGCGTGATCGGCGAAGGGGAACGCTCGTTGTACCGTTACCTCGATCCCGGCCTGACGGTGGTCACGCCGGATTATCAGGCGATGAGCTGCGCGGCGGTCGAAATCGCGTTGGGCTGCCGGACTCCGACAAAACATAATATCTTTTTCCCGCATCGGCTGATTGAACGTGAGAGCATCAAGGATTTAAACCGGATCAAATAGGAGGTTGGTCACAATGAAACGGATTTTTACTTTAATCGAACTGCTCGTAGTAATAGCTATCATCGCGATTCTGGCGGCGATGCTGCTGCCTGCGTTGAACAAGGCGCGTTCAATGGGATATGCCGCCTCCTGCCGCGGCAACCTGAAACAGATCGCTTCGGCGATCAGCTTCTACACGAACGACTTCGGGGTGCTGCCGCTGGCGGTGCCGCCGTGGTCGTGGGCCGGTAAGGAACAGTGGCACGGCAAGCTCGACAGCCTCTATCTGGGCGGTAAACACACGCTGTTCTCCTCCATGACCGAACGGACCAGAAGCAAACTGTGGGATTGCCCCGGACGGCGCATGAAAATGACCGGCGGCAAGGAGATCGACGGAACCGGCGGCTACGGCGCCAACACCGGCATCATCCGCCACCATCAGGACGGGCCGGCTGAATTTCATGTGGTGGTGCGGCCGGGGAAAATCAAGTATCCCACCCTCTGTCCGACCGTGCTGGAAACCAACACCTATCTCGGCCAGTGGGAGTGGTTCCGCATCCAGAACGTCTACACCAAGCAACTGCGTTTCGAGCACGGCAACAGTATGAACATGGCTTTCCTCGACGGCCACGTGGCCGCGGTGCAGCAGCGGCCCGGCATGTGGAACAACAAATGGCTCGGCGACCAGTTTCCCAGCACCGGTTACGTCTGGTGGGGAACGAATCTGTGGGACAAGAAAAATGCGACGAAATTTTAAGACCGGGGAGTGCCGATCCATGACAGACAGAATATTTTTCGCCCTTTGCATGCTGACCGCCGGCTGTACCCTTGCCGCCGCGCCGGAGCTGGTCACGGTCGGCGACGCCGGCAATCCCGGCAAAAAGGTCTTTTTCCATGAAGTGCCGAACCCGTATCCGCGCGGCGGCGTCGGTTATCCGTACCGGATCGGGAAAAACGAGGTCTCCAACGCCGAATACGCCGGATTCCTGAACGCCTGCGCCGCCAAAGGCGATCCGCACCGTCTCTTCGATGAACGCATGAAGATCGCTCGCTCCGGCAAAGAAGGCGCGTGGAGCTATGCGCCGCAGCCCGGCAGCGAACATTCCGGCGTAAACTTCGTAAGCCGGGTCAACGCCGCGCGCTACTGCAACTACCTGACCACCGGTGATCCGGCGAAGGGCGCCTATGTGATTGCGGAGCGTCCCCGCGAAAACGGCAAAGTCCATGAAGCGATCGTCGGCTACCGCGACCTGACCTTCCCCGACGCGGCGCGGGTCTGGTATCTGCCCGACATGCACGAATTCTTCAAGGCGGGCTGGTACGACGGCAACGGGAACTACCGCGAGCTGACGCCGGAAACGCGCGACGAAACGTCGCACTACGGGATTTCCGGCCACGCTTCCGGGCTGCGCGAGCACATGGAAAACAAGTTCTACGCGGGCGCTCCTTTCGTACTCGGGGCGGACGACAAAAGTTCCGACGCCGCTTCGCTGAACACGGCGCGCCTCTGGCAGCAGCCGGAGTACGAGGGACGCGCCGAAAGCGGCTTCCGGGTCGCGGCGACCGCGCCGCTGCAGTTCGGCGACCGGCTGAACCGGCGCAACAACTTCTTTTTCGACCGCTCCGAACCGGCGAAGCTGCGCATCCGCAACGACGGGCCGATGCGCAACGCGGCGTTCCGGCTGGAGCTGCGCGACTTCGCAAACCGCCCGGTCCGGTCGGAGCGGCTGAATCCCGAGCTGAAAACCGGCGTGACCGAGCTTACGGTGAAACTGCCGGAAAAGGACGGCTATTACGAACTGCTGATCACCCCGGAAGACCCGCTTTTCAACCGGCAATCCCAGCGGCTTCCGCTGGCGGTAATGTACGACCCCGCCGACAACGGCGCGGAGGGAAACTTCGGCTTCACCTGCCATGTCACGCGGCGGGAGCGGCGGTTCAGTTTCGAGGAGTTCGACTTCGACCTGCTGCGCCGCCTCGGTGTCAGCAACGTGCGCGTGGACGTCTCCTACAATGACATCGGCGGTTCGCAGAGCGTGCTGCGCCGCATCCGCGAAGCGGGGCTGAATCCGCTCGCGATCATCACCTCCTCCGGCATCAACAGCTATGACAAAATCGCGGCGAACCGCGCCGAATTTCCCGAACTGGCGGCCAAATGGGCGAAACACGGGATTCCGGCGGACTACGCCTGGTACGCCGAACAGGTCTACAATCTGGTCAGCGCCCACCGCGGCATCGTGCGCGACTGGGAGTTCGGCAACGAGCCGACCTACTGGAACTGCCTGCCGGAGGATTACGCGCAGGCGCTGAAGGCCGGGTACAAGGCGGCCAAGCTCGCCGATCCGGAGTGCAACGTGATGGCGGGCGACCTCAACGCGATCCACGGTCCGGTGCTCCGGGTGAAAGGCGGAGAGTTCTGCGACTCGATCGCGAGCCATATCTACGGCTTTTACGTGCCGATGTTCTGGGGCATTTCCGGCAAGATGCGCGAGCTGAACGGCTGGAAGCAGGCCGCCGGGATTCCGGCGAAACCGGTCTGGCTGACCGAAATCGGCGGCTGCACCTACAACTCCATGCACCTGATTCCGGTGCGCACCCTCGACGAAGTGCGCCGCTATCAGGCGGTCCACCAGCCGAAGGTGATGGCCGGCGGCATGGCGTTCGGCGCAAGCAAAGTGCTGCCCTACAACTTCCGCGACGTCCCGGTCGATTCGCTTGAGGAGGAGTTCGGCATGCTCGACCGCTTCGGGCGGCCCAAACCGGCCATCGCCGGCTTCCGCGCCGCCGCGAAGCTGCTGGGACGCGCCCGGTTCTCCGGTTTCGTGAAGGGACATTCGATGAAAGTCGGTGAAATCGCCGGACTGGCGTTCAAAGACGCCGACGGGCGCGACGTGCTGACTTTCTGGCGCAACGATCCCTACGGTTACGGCCGGTATGAAACGCCGTTCCTCGACCTGATCAAACCGGCGCAGCCGGTCAGGGTGGCCGCTTCCGGCGACAGCGTCGAAGTGTTCGACCTCTCCGGCGGCGCGTCGAAGCTGCCGGTGAAGAATGGGACAGTCGAAATTCCGGTCGATGAGTATCCGGTGTTCGTGCGCGGCGCGCTCACCCTGGAGCTTGAAACGGTCGCGACCGCCCATGCGGTTCCGGCGCGGCCGCTTCCGGCGGCGAAGGTGCGGATTCTGCCGAACCGCAAATCGCGCTCCTGCGACCTGATGTCCGGCGTGACGCTCGACCTGACCACGGGAATGCCGGAAACGGTCCGGGTACACGTCTACAACCTCAAATCCGAGCCGCTCAAAGGCACCCTGCGGCTGATCCCGAAAAGCAATTGGCGCGAGTGGCCGTGGGCGGTCCGCCCGGCGGCGGTTCCGCTCGAAATTCCGGCCGACGGCATGGGCGAAGGCAGCTTCACCGTGCCGGTGCCGCGCGGCGCGAAGCCGGGGCAGCTTTTCTATCTCGACGCGGTGTTCGAGAGCGCCGGAGGCATGGAATTTTCCGATACGGCGGGATTCCGCGCGGTGGAAAAAACGCTTTCGCTCCGTGACTGGATCACCTATGCGAAAGGCTTCAGGCTAGCCGCAGCAGACGGCGGCAGACAGATCCGCATCGGCTGGGAGAAGGAACACGCGAATGTGGTCACATTCTACTTGCGTACGCCGAAGCAGTTCGCCGCCGATGCGGCGGAACTGGAGCGGGACGTGGCGATTCCGGTGCGGGTTTCGGGCGCGGAGGTGTTCGCGGTCAATCTGCTGTTCCTCGACCGGAACGGCGAGACCTTCCAGCTCAAGCAGAATCTGAAGCTGCCGGAAAACGAGTGGAAAACCCTGCGCTTTCATGCGGCGGGAGTGCTGCAAAAGGGTGTGATCGTCCACCGCGGCGGCAACGGCAAGGTGGATTTCCCGGTGCGGCTGCTCGGCTTCAACTTCGAGCTGCGAAATGCGAAACCGGACGGTTCAATCCTGCTCAAGCCGTATGAGATCACCGCCCCCGCGCCGCGCTGGGAGCCGGGCGCGTGGACGGTTTACGGCAGCGGATATGAACTGCTGCGCGGCACCGGCGACACCGAAGCGGTAATCCGGCACACGCCGGAAGGACGCGGCTACGCTTCGCTCTTCTCGACCCGGCATCCGGTGCTGGCGAAGGATGAGAAGAGCTGGCCGGAGACGGTCGCCGTAACTTTCCGCCCCGAGGGCAGCGGCATCCGTGCGGTGAGCTTCCTGGTGCAGGATGCGAAGGGCGAAACTTTCCAGCTCAAGCGGCAACTGAAGGTGCGGCCCGGAGCCGGGGCGACGGCGCGCTTCGACCTCTCCTGCTTCCCCGCCGGGAAAGGGCTGGTCATCTACGGCGGCAATCAGGACCGCAGACTCGATTACCCGGTAAAGCTGCTCGGCTTCAACTTCGACTTTGAAAAGGGCGGCGCGGCCGGCACGCTGACCGTGAATCCGCCGGAGTTCGGCCGGGGCGGCGACGCCGGGGAGCTTTCGGGCGGCGGCGGAGCCGTCGCGATGGATTAACGCGGGCGATAACCCCGGCGGTAGGCCGCCGGGGAAAGTCCGTGCAGCCGCTTGAACATCCGTGAAAAGTGAAAGCGGTCCTTCACGCCGACCGCTTCGCAGATATCGTCGATCGACAGCTCGCCTTCCTCCAGCAGCCGCGCCGCGCGGGCATAGCGCAGATTGGTCAGGTACTGGTAGGGCGTGCTGCCGGTTCCGGCCTGAAAACGGCGGATGAACGCATTGACCGGCATTCCGAACCGCCGGGCGAGATCGGTGACGGTCAGCTCCTGCGCCAGCGTGTGGCGCAGTGATTCGCACAGCTCCTCGATCTCCCGGTCCGGGCCGAGTTCGTCCCAGGCGTCGCCGGGCAGCCGGGCCAGGGCCGCCGCCGCCAGCGCCGTCGCGGTCAGGATCAGGGCCGGAGCCTGCGAATCCAGCTGTTCCTTCAGCTCCCGCGCCAGCACTGCCAGCACCGGGTCCAGCGGAACCGCGCTGGCCGGAGTCCGGCGGCTGCCGGTGAGCCGGGCGACTTCGAAGTGCAAATAGAGCTGGTTCAGCGCCGGATTTTCACACCACGCCGGCAGGTCGCCGTGCGGCGGCAGCAGCCAGGCGAATCCCGGCGATAATTCCAGCTTTTCCCCGTTCACCATGACTCCGGCTCCGGGAGCGTCATGCACATAGAGCCGCCAGTGGTGTCCGGTCAGGCGCATCCCGTTCCACACCGGCCGCAGGCGGACCATGTGAATCGTCTCCATCCGGATTCCATACCGGCCATCGATGATTTTATTCATAAAAAATCAACTTTTATTCATAGAGTTCCAATTGAAAATCTTCATATCGCTCCTTATGTTTAATATAGCCCGAAAATCCTGAAATCAACACCACACAAGGAGCAAAAAATGGGAAATTACGGCAAAGGCGATACCGCGTGGTTCACTCACGACCGTTTCGGCATGTTCATCCACTGGGGGCTTTACTCGATGCTGGCGCGCCACGAATGGATCCGCCATACCGAGGAGATCAGCGACGAGGACTATCAGGTCTGCTTCGACCTCTTCGATCCCGATCTCTTCGACCCGAAGGCGTGGGCCCGCGCCGCCCGCGAAGCCGGCATGAAATACTTCGTGATCACCACCAAGCACCATGAAGGCTTCTGCCTCTGGGACACGAAATACACCGATTACAAAGTCACCAACACCCCCGCCGGGCGCGACCTGCTGCGCGAAGTGGTGGACGCCTTCCGGGCGGAAGGCATCCGGGTCGGCTTCTACTACTCGCTGATCGACTGGCACCACCCCGACTTCACGCTGGATAAGATCCACCCGATGCGCAACAAGATTTCCGCCGGGGAGTTCAACAAGGGCCGCGACATGAAGCGTTATGCAAAATACATGCGCGACCAGGTCACCGAACTGCTGACCAATTACGGCAGGATCGATGTGCTGTGGTTCGACTTCAGCTATCCGGGTGAAAACGGCAAGGGCCATCTGGACTGGGAATCCGAAGAGCTGATCCGGCTCGTGCGCAAGCTCCAGCCCGGCATCATCGTCGACAACCGCCTCGACCTGCCCGGCTCCGGCGACATCCTGACCCCCGAACAGTTCACGCCGGATCAGGGGATGGTCGACGAGGAGGGCAATCCCGCCGTCTGGGAAGGCTGCCAGACCTTTTCCGGCTCCTGGGGCTACTTCCGCGACGAAACCAGTTGGAAGAGCATCAAAATGTGCATCGAAATGCTGGTCAACCACGTTTCGCGCGGCGGTAATCTGCTGATGAACGTCGGCCCCACCTCGCGTGGCTACATCGACGCCCGCGCGATGGAACGGCTCGCCGGCTACGCCGACTGGATGAAGTACAATTCCCGTTCCATTTACGGCTGCGGAGCGGCTCCCGCCGGGTTCCCCGCCCCGCCGGACTGCCGCTACACCTACAATCCGGAAACCAACCGCCTCTATCTGCACTGTTTCGCGTGGCCTTTCAAGCACGTCCACCTGCCGAACCTCGCCGGCAAGGTCAAATACGCCCAGCTTCTCGCCGACGGCAGCGAAATCAGACGCCGCGAAGCCGCCAACGAGGTCCACTCCAATCTCAACAGCGCCACACCCGACAACGCGCTCACGCTGGAACTGCCGGTGCTGCTGCCGCAGGGCACCGAGGTTCCGGTGATCGAACTCTTCCTGAAATAACGCCTTTCGGGGATTTCGCCTTCGGCGACCAAGGCGCTTCGCCCTTGGAACCCGACCGGCAAG
>ERZ1034917.616-NODE-616-length-30842-cov-16.172995_pt1 | contig 30842 bp, 24 predicted proteins | sample MGYA00520605_ERZ1034917 | MGnify/ENA primary metagenome ERZ1034917 (study PRJEB33766, sample SAMN09781784) | gut metagenome | biome: gut microbiome | host: Homo sapiens | place: Madagascar | study: EMG produced TPA metagenomics assembly of the PRJNA485056 data... | reverse complement strand
GCTGAATATTTAAACAACCGTCACGATTAACGCGCAACAGAATTATAAAATATCATACTTTTGAAAGTTGTCAAGGCCGTTTTGTGCGTTTTTCATGAATTTTGAGCATGATTTTCCCTGCAAACGGACCTTTTTCACAAAAACTGACCCATAGAAGGCGTTTCCCGGACAGTTTCCAGCAGGCAATCCCCCATGTATCCGGTTTCACAAATTCAAAATCCGGGAAGCCGTGCTGCCGAAGCAGCGCTTCCCATGCCTTGCGGTGATACTCTCCACTTTCGGCCAGAATCGTGCCGTCTAGTCCCACTCCCAGCCATGCAGCCTCCATGCAGAGCGGCTCCAAAGTCTCCCGGTAAGCTCGCTGCAATGCGATCGGAACTTCAGATGTTGCCGGGAAAAATCCCTGCAACACCGCTGCGGCGCGCTCCCGCAGCTTTTTCCCGGCACTCTCCTGCGCCGCCTCCTGAAGCAGCCGGTCAAGTTCCTTCGCCCGTTCGGAAGCACTTTGCCATGCCTTCAATTGCTGCAGAGTCACCGTCGCTTCGGGGCGGCGGACATAGTTGTCGATCCGGACCGCAACCGCCTCCTCCCCTTCCCGGCGACGACCGCGCAACACTCCCACCACCTCACCGGAGGCTCCGGTAACCGCTTCGCCGGATTCGCCGGGGCGGATTCGCAACCCGGCAAGGTTGACCTCCTGCAAGGAAATCTTCACCGGCTGATATGAAATGCTCTTATTATATAGGGAAGCACCGGAACTCAATCCGGAGCGCCGCACCGCCGGACCGAACGGCGGCAACTCCACGGTTTCCAGAATCGCCAGATCGCGATCCGGGGCCAATTCGACGGAACGGATCGCGTAACCCTTTCCCTCCCCGTCGGTCAGGCGCAGATCGGGATTATCAATCACCACATGGGCGGCGGTCACCACTACCGGCTGCCCCTCCCAGCGCACGGCGCTTCCGGCCCCACGTATCCGGTCGCCTGTAATCTCAAAGCTCCACGGTTCGTTCCCGCCGGCGATCCAACCGAATCCGGCGAGCAATACCGCCGACCACCATTTTCGCATCATTTTCTCCTTGACAAACATCATGTGTCAGGCTAAAATAGTGAGAAAACGGCATTTTTCAACTTTTTTCCGGGAGGATTCGCGATGAAACTTTCCGCCGCAGCTTCGGCACGGATCGGCCTGAGCGTTTCGATCGGGATTTTCTGCGGAACCGCCCTTACCCGGATGAACCGTCAACTCAACCGCACCATCCGGCAACTGATTGAGCTTAGAACAACGATCGCTCCCGTGGAGTAACGCTTTCATACGTGCCATCCGTGTAAAGAACATTATACATCTGCTTCGGATGGTTGCCGGGCTTGTCCATCAGCAGCGGCAACCGGGAGATTTCCGACAATCTGCCGCCGCCGTAAAAGATATAACCGCACTCCTCCTCGGTCAACTCCGCTTTTTGAGGATGGCGGCGGCTCCCCTGCCACGGGCAGACGTAAATCGCCCGATCCGTCAGGTATTCGCCGCGTATCAGGTAATTCAGCCCGGCGGCTCCATTTTCCGGCGGCAGAAAACCGTTATGATCTCCGGCGTAGAGCTTCAGCGCCGTGTGAATCTGCCGGAGATTGGAACGGCAGGCGATCAGTGCGGCCTTGGGCCGAATCCTGCCGACCGGTTCCGGGATCAGGATCAGAAACAGGACGGATAAACAGAGAATCGAGAAGAACCATCCGGCCTGCCGCAGCCAAAACCGGAACTCCTTCCGGCGAAAAACAGCCCACAGACCAACGCTCCCATCATCGCCGCGATGCACCATCCCAGCGCGCACAGCAATCCGCGTTCCTGCCATCTCGCCCAGATGCCGAAAGGCGGCAGGAGTCCGACGCCGACGGTCAGCAGAAAAACCGCAAGCGCAAACCACCATGGACAAGTCGCCAGCCGCCTGAACAATTCCCGCCTCATTCCGCCTGCCTCCGTTTCCGTTCCTTACACTGCACACTTCCATCGGAACGGGTGACACAATACGTGCGTCCCGGATGGTTGCCGGGCTTGTCCATCAGCACAACACGAGGACTCTTCAGTCCCATCCTCCCGCCGCCGTAATAAATATAGTCGCAGCTTTCCTCGCTCAGCGGGCCTTCCTGTCGCCGCAAACTGTTCCAAGGGCAAACATATATGGACCTTCCAATCACGTATCCTCCCGCTTCCAGGCGTTTTAATCCGGCGACTCCGTTTTCCGGCGGATAAAAGCCCCCGAAATCATTTGCATAGGCCTGCAAAGCCATCCAAATCTGCTTCTGGTTGGAACAACATGCCGTAATTCGGCTCTTGCGTGAGGAAACACAGTGCGGAGGAGAGAACAAACCGTACAGAAGCACGCCCGTGATCAACATCAGGAGGAATTGATAAATCTGCTTTTCCCAGAATCTTCGTTCCTCCCGGCATTCCGACAATCGGCAGAAAGCAATTGCCGCCCCGCCAAGGCAGGCCGCAATCCAGAGCAGAAGCGGCAACCAGCCGGCCGGTATCGTAACCTCCGTTTCCCGGTAAAGTTTCAGAAATACGGTTCCGGCAATCAGCAGCAGCAGGATCACAACCACAAACCTGCCGTTACAGACTCCGAGCCGGTATTTCCCGAATGGCGGCTCAGGATCATTTTGCATCGCTTGCCTCCCTTACCACATATTCTCCGGTTCCATCCGAATAAAGCACACTGTATCCTTTTCCCCGATGATTTCCCGGTTTGTCCATCAGCAGGATTCTTTTTTCACCGGTATTGAATTCCCCTCCCCCGTAAAAGATATAATCGCATTCCAGTTCCTTGATTGCAGGGGGACTGTCCGAAATCCCGGCGTATACCGGGCATCGACAACAGGCCCGGTCGGTCAGATAGCCGCCCCGATACAGATAATTCAATCCCGCCGTTCCGTTTTCCGGCGGCAGGAATCCTTCATTATCGATTGCATACATCTGCAGGGACTCCCATACTGCTCTCATATTCCTCCGGCAGAAAAGCAACTCGTTTTTGGGGCAGCTGCTTTGAAATGCAGGAAGAAACATAAGAGCCAAACACAATCCACACACCAGCACCGCCAGAAAGCACCAGAATTGCCACCACCAGAATCCGCGTTCCTCTCTCCGTTCCAGCCCCCGACACAAGGCGACCACGGCTCCCCCCAAGCAAACAGCACACCAAAGCAGAATCGGCAGCGCCAGCGGCGGGAGCGTGAAATAAATTTCCTCTTGCAATTCCGGGCAAAATGCGACAGCAACCGCCAGAAGCAACGCCGCCGTCACGAACCAGCCGTTACAGACGCCGAGCCAATATTTTTTGTGCAGATTAATCGAATCATCCGGCATTGACTCCACTCCAGCTATCTGTTTTTCGATTCTGACGTACCGTCGGAATAAAAAATGTTATATTTCCGATCCGGGTGGTTGCCGGGCTTATCCGTCAGCAACACTCTCTCCGCATTGGAATCCAGCCTGCCGCCGCCGTAATAGATATAATCGCAGCTTTCTTCGGTAAGTCCCGGTGCTTCTCCGGCTGCCGTCATGCTTCCCGGGCAGGTATAAACGGACCGTTCCGTCAAATAACCGCCCCGCACCAGATCATTCAGCCCGGCGGCGCAACTCTCTGGCGGCAGAAATCCGGCGTTGTCATGGGCATACGCCGCCAGCGCCGCCCCGATCCGTTTCACATTGGCGGCACAGGCGATCAGCCGCGCTTCTTCCCGGGAACCGCCACCGGGATGCGCGATCCGGACCACTCCAAGCCCCAGCAACACCGTCACCAGAAAAGCCACCGCCTGCCGCCCCCAGAATCCGCATTCTCCCCAATCCTCAAGCATTCTACCCAATGCGACCAGCGTCCCGGCCAGCCCGATTGTTCCCCAGATATAGAAGGTCGGACTCGGTACCGGCAGCACAATCTTCAACTCTTCCGGACAACCAATGCATAAAAAATCGACTACAACCAGACAAATCACCATGACCGGATACCAGCGGCGATAAGTGCCGAACCAATATTTTTTCTCCAATTGCGGTTCCTTATTTTCCATCGTCATCCTCCGTCCAGGTGGAAATATGTCCGCCGACATGCAGCCGATGCCGGAATTTCCCGCCGTGATTTTCCAACTTGTCGGCAACCAGAATCTCCTCCCGGCTTGATTCCCGCTCGCGCAAGCCGCCGAAATACAAATAGCTGCAATGTTCTTCGGTCAACTCCCCGGAAGTAAGCCTCCGCCGGGAGTCGCCTCGACGCAGCTTCCACATGAAAAAGCCCTCCTGCATTCATTATAGAAGCTCAGGAGGGCGGTTTCAAGCCGGAATTTCGGAAAATATCTATTTCCCTCGCATTTTTTCGATATGCCTGCGGATGAACTCCTCTCCGGCCTGAAACGTGCTGCGCGGCACGGAGTGGTCGCTGGCGGGACTGTTCACGATCCGTTTCGTCTCCGCCGGAATCACATTGTATGCGGCGTACACGCTCGAAGGATGACACGACAAATCCACGAATCCGGTCGACAGGAAACAGTCCGCTTTGATCCGGCGCGCGAAATTCACCGCATCCACGTAGTCCGCCACCGGCAACACTTTCGCCTCATCGTAGCCTTTGCCCCAGTGGAACCGGGGCCAGCCGCTTTCGCGCCCGACCGACAGGCCGCCGTGATCACACAGCGCCGGGACATACGCGACACAGCATGACACGTCCGGGTCCAGCCCGGCGGCCGCCAGCGCCTGCCCGCCGCCCTGACTGCCCCCGAGTGCGATCAGGGTGCGCCCGTCCCACTCCGGCAGCCGCTTCACGAACTGCAGCGCCCGCCAGACCCGCTGGAACATGCCGCGGAAGTAGATTTTTTCCGGATCGTCCATATTCCGGTAGCGGTAGCCGTTCAACTCCCCTTTGTCCAGCGCGTCGTAGAATTCCCGCGGCCGGCCGTTGACCACTCCGTGCGCATTGATTTCAAAGCCGATCATGCCGGCCAGCGCACGGCCGACCGGCCTGCCCGCGCTGTGTACTCCCGCCCCCTGAAACGAAACCACCGCCGGAAGCGTTTTCGCCTCGGCCGCGTAGGGCAGCGCAAGATAGCCGCACACCGGAGCGCCGCTCCCGGAACAGTTCAATTCGACATCGAAGAGCTTTATTTTCGCCGCCTGCCCGGCATCCGCGAGCGGAACCGGCGTCAGTTTCACCCGCAGCGGCTCCTGGTCCACCTCCTGCTTCGCCTTCGCCCAGTAAGCGTCGAAATCGGGCGGTTCGGGCCGGGCGGGCATGATTTTCCGTGGATCGAAACCGGCTCCGCCCGAACCTTCCACCTTCTCCTTTCCCGTGCCGGTCGCCGCGGCAAGCCGGATGAAACCGGGACGGTTCAGCCCGGTTTTCACCTCCGCCGTGCCGTCCCGGCCGGTCCGCAACGTCCCTTTGCCCTTGATGGAATCGTCGCCGTACAGGTAGTAGCGCACCTCCCGGTCCGCGACCGGTTTTCCTTCTTCCGAAGTCAGCTTCAGGGTGAAAACCGCCTGTTCGCCGGGGCGATACAGCGCCTCCGGCCGGTCGGGTGCCACGGTCAGGCGCTCCGCCGCCGCTCCGCCCGCCAACAGCAGAACGGAAAGAAAAGCCGTCAATTTCATTGTTCACAACTCCTTTTGTGATATTCCGAATCTTCCATTACTGTTCCGGCGCGGCGGCCACCAGCGAGGCGGCGTCGATCTTCGTCGCATACCCCTTCTCCATCTTCAGCACGAACCAGGTGCAGAAGAGCAGCAGGAAGTTCGTGACAATATTGCCGAGCGCGAACAACACCGCATACAGCTCGTTTTCCAGCCTGACCGCCACATGGAACTGCGCGATCACCAGCCCGATCGTCAACAGGAACTTCGAGCCGAACACCATCATCATCCCGTGGTGCGGGATCCCGTTCACCGGCAGTTCCCCCGCCTTCGCCCGCCCGACATCCCGCCGGATGCCCCGCACCATCCTGAACCAGATCAGCGCCACCACCAGCGACAGCGGCAGCACCGCGATCAGGAACCACCGGACCGCCCCGTACATACCGTGCCACGCCAGCGGCGCCAGCATTACCGCCACCAGCAGCAGCGAGCCGAACATCACGCCGTCCATCATCAGCAGTGCGATATTCAACCATTTGCTCTGGTAGCCGGTCGTCGCGACCACGGCCACCTTTTCGTAGCCCTCCTTGTTCCACGAAGCGGGCGGGTGGAAATGGGCGTCGCCGCCGAGCTGGTTCCAGCGCCGGTAGGCCCACGCGATCAACACGAAGTTGATCAGGCTGGCCAGCGACGACCACACGAAATAGAACCGGTAACAGTACCCGGCTCCGGCCGCGATGCCGCCGCCGTGCCAGCAGTTCGCGAAAATCACTTGAATCAGGTCGTAGAAGCCCCCGACCACCATGCCGGCCGCGATCGTGCAGGCGGAGCGGATCATCCCCTGCGCCGCCCCGAACTGGCCGTACCGCGAATGCGGAAACAGCCGCATCTGCATCGGCATCGCGCACGCCGCCGACAGCGCGTTCATGAATGCGTACAGCAGCTGCGCCGCCAGCGAGAGCCAGAAGAAAATCCGCCCCGGCAGGTCGATGAAGAGCCAGACCCAGTTCATCATCGGCCCGGTCAGCGAAAAGATCACCACATAGGTGTACACCCGCAGCGGATGCCAGCGGTCCACGAAGATCGCCGCGAAGTAGGTTGCGATGAAGGCCGCCACCGCCAGAATCGCGTTGTACTTGCCGATCTGTTCGAGGTCCATTTTCATTTCGAGCAGGAAGAACACCTGAAAGCCCCACGCCACCCCGGCGAAGGCCAGCACGCCGCCGCTGGCGAAGATCAGCTGGTAAAGCCGTTCGTGGAACGACTCCCGGAAAAACTCCCGCGTCGCCTGCCAGCGGCTGACCTTTCTGGTCTGGCTCTCGTCCAGCGGCGGATACTTTCCCTCCTTGACCATCGACAGCAGCAGCAGGAAACCGACCGTGTACAGGATCGCCGAACCCGCGAAAATCTCATGGGAATGGCTTTCGGCGTAGCGGAACAGGAAATAGTTGTAGAACGCCCCCGCCGCCGTGCCGACCATCCGGAACGCCCCCGCGAAACGGGCCAGGTGGGTCGGCGGCACCACATCGTTGAACAGCGCCCAGAAGCCCGTGTTCAGAAACTGGTTGAAGAACTGGAAGATCAGCATGAAAATACCGATCATCCCGATCGCGACCGTGGCCGGGGCATACGCCTCCAGCCCGGGAACCGTCATGCGCAGCCATTCCGCAATCTCCCGGCTCCAGCCCAGCAGGAACAGACTGACGGTCAGGAACGGCATGCTCGCGGCGATGAACGGGATGCGCCGTCCCCAGCGGGTGCGGCAGCGGTCGCTCTTCACACTGACATACGGCGCGACGGTCATGCTCATGAAGTTCGGAATCGTCGAAATGATCATTCCCATGATCCAGTTCGGGCAGGAAAGCCCTTTCAGGGTCAGCGGAATGATGCTCGGCACCACCGTCTCCATCAGCGTATAGCAGAAATCCCCCCACAGCAGCCAGATGAACAGTGAAACCAACCCGATTTTCGTATAGGTCAAAGTTCCGCAGTGATAAAGTTCCCTTTTTTCTTCCCCGACGGTACTCGCTTCCGGCATTTCGATGATCCCCCTGTTCGATCCATTCTGACACAGTCACATTGCAATTATACAATATTTCCAATTGAAAAGCAAGAGCCGCAGCCAAATTTTTCCCGATTTTTTCTTTTCAGAACGAATTCGGAACAATCTTGAAACCGCCGCTTGACAAAGTCAGTATCCCGGATTATGGTATTTTCATCGAACCTTCAACCACGGGTGACATTGTTATGAAGCTGGACAAGAATCTTGAGATCCGCAACCTCCTGCTCGACAAGATCGAACGCGGCGAATGGCGTCCCGGCGCCAAGCTTCCCGGAGCGCGCCAGCTGGCCGGTGAAGTCGGCTGCTGCTTCACACACCTGCAATCCGTGTTGGAGAGCCTGGTGCAGCAGGGAATTCTGCTCAGCGTCCCGCGCAGCGGCACCTACGTGCGGGAAAATTGGGAGAAACGGCTCCTGCAGGGGACCTTGCGGCTTCACCGGGCCGCGCCGGAGGACTGTACCCGACAGGTCTACAGCGCCCCGATCAGCCAGGAACACCCCGAACTGCGGCTGACCTGGAAATTCGACCGGGCCGTCTATGAGATTCAGGTTTCCCACTATCTGCTCGGCCACCACTCGCAATATCTGGACCTCGGACCGATCTTCCGGAAACTCTATCCCGATCCCTCCGCCTTTTTTCCGGCTCCGTTCCGGCAATTTCTGGTCAACGGCAAACTCTGCGGCATTCCGCTGCTGTTCTCGCCGCGCATCATCGCTTATAACCGCGAACTCTTCAAGCAGTGCGGCGTGGAGCTGCCGCGCCCCGGCTGGAGCTGGGAGGAGTTCATCGCCTGCATCCGGAAACTGCGTTCCAAACTGCCCGCCGAACGGGTTTTCCCGTTCAATCACGCGCTGTATGAATTTTATCCGATCGCGGCCCGCTTCGGCGGCCGCATCATCGAACCGGATCAGCCGGACCCCGTCCGGGTCGACGCACCCGAGATGCTGCGCGGGCTTGACCACTACCTGATGCTGCGGGACCTGCTCGGTCCCGAAGAAGGGCCGGTCAACTACACGGATGTCGCGCTGCGGATCACCACCCGCGAGCAGTTGGCCCACGAACTGACCCGCGAAAACTTCGCCCGCATCGGCGGCGTGGAGCTGCCGATGCCCGACAACGGCTGCGACGTGAACGTCCAGGCGGCGGAGTTGCTCTGCGTCCGCAACGAATGCGCCGACCTTGCGCAGGCTGAACGACTGATCGAATTCCTGCTCTCCGAACCCATGCAGGACCGTATCGGCCAGAGCCGGTACGGAATCCCGGTCCGGCGCAGTTCCGCCGCCTTCAGCATGAATCCCTACGAGTCCACCGACGCCCTCTTTCTTCAGGAGATGGAGAAGCCCGCCGCCGGCTACAACCTTTTCACCCCGGAATTCTACACCATCGTCGACCGCTCCTGCAATCTGTTCAACCGTCAATCCCGCGAAGAAGCCGTCCGCACCGTGCGCGAACTCGGCGCGACGCTGCGTTTCCTGACCCGCATCGGCGAATGACCTCCGTGTCCGTCCGTATTCGCCCGAACAGAACATAAAATATCAGGCTCCGCAGCGGGATCGTCCCGCTGCGGAGCCTGTATATCGCCATCTCTCCCGCCCGACTGCCGCCGTGCGGAAGATTTCACGGGTCACTCCTGACCGTGCTTGCCCAGATAATCGGCGACGCCGACCGCGGTCGGCTTGAGTCCTTCCGCGCCTTCCTTCCAGTTGGCCGGACAGACTTCACCGTACTTTTCGGTGAACTGCAACGACTTCAGCACCCGAAGCACTTCCTCGACATTGCGGCCCAGCGGCAGGTCGTTGACCGTCTCGTGGCGGACGACTCCCTCCCGGTCGATCACGAAAAGACCGCGCAGCGCCACGCTGTTGTTCAGCAGGATTCCATAGTTGCGGCTGATCTCTTTGGTGAAGTCGGAAACCATCGGGTAACGCAATTTCCCGATCCCGCCTTTGCTGCGCTCGATCTGCTTCCACGCATAGTGGCTGTATTCGGAGTCCACCGAAACCGAAACCAGTTCCGCATTCAGCGCCTTGAACTTCTCGATCGCATTGTCGAAAGCGACCAGCTCCGTCGGACAGACGAACGTGAAGTCCATCGGGTAAAAGAACAGCACGACATATTTGCCGCGCAGGCTCGACAGGGTGAACGGTTCGATCAGGTTCTCCGGCGTGACCGCATTCGCGGTGAAATCCGGCGCCATTTGTGCTACCAGTGACATGATTGCTTCTCCTTCTGTGTTGCATCCGAAGGCTACTCCCTCCTCCGGTATTGGTGTCCATATCATTATAATAGATATCGTTTTCGGATATTTTCAAGAATCAACGAAAATAAAAATGAATCTCCGTGATACCGGAAACCATGCCGCAGTTGCGGCCGAAGTACTGCCGATAGACCCAATAAGCTGATAGATACTACCCCCGGTTTTACAATTTTTGCGCTGGAAAAATTCAAAACCGTACCTGATGCCGGCAACATGCCGGCCGGGGGTGAACGTCGGTTTCGGTAACCGGGGGAAGCCCCCCGAGCCGCCGGAGGCAAATGTGTTATTTTACGGTTACAACCGCGTTGCAGACGCCGATTCTTTTTCCGTCGGCGTTCCGGAGCTCCGCCAGCAGCGGGCACGGATATTCCGGCAAATAGAGCGGACTCTCTTTCGGAAGCCGCACGCGGAAGGTCAGGTCGCTGACCGCTTTTCCAGCCGGAACCTCCTGTTCCTCCGGCGTCACAGCCCAGTCGCCGAATGCACGCAAACATACCTTGCTTCCGGCCGGAGCATCCGCGACGCGCACCGTCACGGTCAATTCCGAGCCTTTCTCCACCAGCAGCGTCCACGGGTCATACGGAGCATGACCGGCCTTGCCGACCGCTTCGACCGTAAGCCCGAGCATCGGCAGCGGCTTCTTCCAGGCGTAGAGCACTCCGGCGGTCCGCAGCGACGGCAGCTCAAATTCATAGAAATCGTCTTTCAACTGTTTCACCTTGTCGAACACGCGGAAATTCGTCCCTTCCGCATCCGCCCAGTAGAACGCTTTGTAACCGTCGCCCGGCATCCGGAGTTTCGCAGTGAATCCGGGCAGCGGCTCCCGGACGGTATTGGCGAACACCACGGCGGCGTTGCCGTCGTCGTCAACCATCGGAGCTTCGATGCGCAGCTCCGGCAGCGCCGGAACCGTGACCGCCTGCGGTTCCACTCCCGCCGAGCCGAGCAGTTCCCGCAGCCAGTCGCCGACCAGATGGGGGGGGCCTTCGGCGCGCATGCAGCCGAGACGGGTATTGATCCAGAACGCCGTTCCCCTGCCGAAACGGTTGCGGGTCAGCATCGGGACTTTGAGACTGTTCGCGACATCGTCGGCATTCAGCAGTTCGGCAGTCGTGACGCTGCCGGTGATCTTGCCGTCGCAACGCAGCACATTGCCTTTGCCGTCGCAGATCCAGAGGTCGTCGGGAGAGACGTCGATCCCCTTGTAGACCTTGCCCATGCGGATGCCGAGCAGCTTTTCGAGACTGCGGATTTCACGGTGGCGGTCGTCGAAAAAGCCGCACTGCCCATCGGCCAGCAGCACGCCGCCGGCAGCGACGAAACGCTCAATCGCTCCGGCCTCCGCCACAGTCAGGTGGTCCGCTCCGACCAGGATCAGCGCGGCATATTTTTTCAGATAGGCGTCATTGAGTTTGTTGTAAGGCAGCACGTCGACCCGGTAACCGGCTTCGCGCAAATGGGTGTAGACGTTGAGCCGGTTGTTCTGCGAATAGTCCCAGCGGCTCGCGCCGGCCGGTTCCGAGAGCAGTACGTCGCGAGTCGGGATCAGCATCGCGACCGCTCCCTGCGTATACGGCCGCGACTGCGCCCAGAATTGTTCGGTGCGGTGAATCATCGCTCCCAGCCGGGCCGCGTAATAGAGCTTGCCCCGCCGCACGCCGTCGCTTGCACGGGTGAATCCGAACGTCGCCCAGTCTCCTTTCGCTCCTTTTTTGCCGAGCGTAAAGAAGTCGAAACCCTTCACGCCGTTGCCGAGCACCCGCCAGAAGGATTCGGCGAACTGCCAGTCCGGGCCGGTGTGGTTGTTGGTCTCCGCCGCGAACACGCCCCAGTTCCAGCGCCGGTCCTCCGGATCGGCCGGATTCAGGATGCAGTTGTAGAAGTAGTTGTATTCATAGCAGTTGCGGTCGGTATTGCCATACATGTCGATACCGTACCACCCTTTGGAATACTCGCGGGTCTTGTCGGCCAGCATCTCATGGTTGTTCAGCCGCAGCTTGTAGACCGCCGGCATCTCCAGCGTGCACTGAGTCCCCTTGAACACCACCCGGCGGCGCCCCTTGTCGGCTTCGGAAACGTTTTTGAAACGGGCCGCCATAAAATCGGTGTAGCTCTCCTCCTGGAACCGCCGCCAGTCGAGCCACGCCCCCGGCCGCCTGGAAGCCTCCTCCGCCACCGGCGCTTCAAAATCCTCGAACCGCCTGTAATCGCTTCCCCAGACCCGGTTGAATTCGTCCAGGTCGTTGTTGTAGAGTTTCTTCGCATACTTGACGAAACCGGCCTTCGCCTCCGGCGAATAGTCCATCGGCAGCTCCCATTCGTTGTCAAGATGCCACATGAACACGCGGTCGCCGTTGACTTCGAGCACCTTCTCCACGCTGAACCGCTCGCAGTCGAGGATATATTTTCCGGTATTCGGATCGTGCAGATTCAGGTTGTGCATCTTGTGCGGTTTGCCGTCCGGGCCCTGCGAATTTTTGAGCGTGCCGTAGTTTCTGGTCCAGCGGCTGCCTGCGACGGTATGGGCGGCCCAGAGGCTCACGAACACCGGCGCCCGGTCCGACACCTTCTTGTGATAGGTGCACTCCTTGCCGGTGCGGAATTCAAGACACTGGTGGCCGCCGCCGTCGGTGAACGTGTAGCCCAGCCGGGGCAGCAGGTCCATTTCGTCGTTCCGCAGGATGCTCAGCGGGAAGAAGTTCCGACCCGGCTGCATTTCGCCGTCCAGCTCCAGCGTATAGGCGTTCGATTTCTGCAGCGGATCATCCGCCGCCCCCGCGCCGATTGCGGCGAGGAGCGCCAATCCCAGAGAGAGTTTGAAAAGTTTGTTCATTCCGTCACCTTCCGTTATGATCATTATGAAATGTTTCCAGTCGTTTCACGCTTTTCCGGCACCGCCCGCACGGTATTGCCCGGTTTCAGGCGGCAGGGCACCAGAATGCTCTGCGGCATTTCCGCCTCCGGCGGGCGGGCGATCAACTGCAACACCCGCCCCGCCGCCTTGAAGCCGAGCTGACGCGGGAAGGTCTCCATGCTGGTGAATTCCATGCCCGGGATGAAATCGGACTCCGCGTCGAAGGTCGCAATATTGTACCGGTCCGGCTTCAGACCGCGGTGCACCAGAAGGTTGTAGAACACATAGGCGGCCACGAAATGCGAAAAAACCAGCGTCCGGGGACACTTCCCCGAATCCAGCCACGCCGCCAGCGTCTCCATCACATCCTTGTTGTCGGTCGAATCGGCGTAGCGGCAGGAGAAACTTTTCTCCCCCAGCCGATGCAGCGCCTGCACCATCACCCCGTTCAACCGCGCCGTAAAACATTCCGAATGCCGCGAACCGGAAAAGAAACCGATTTCGACGCATCCCCGGTCGATTAGATAATCCGCCAGCACCTGCCCCGCCTGAAAATCGTTGTGCGACACATAGTCCAGCGAATCGGACGCCGTCCCCATGCCGATCGCCACGATCGCCTTGTTGAGCCGCTTCAATTCCCGGACCGCCTGCGGAAAACTGCTGCCGATCAGCAGCAGCCCGTCCGCCTTCCGGAACCGTTTCAGCACCGTCTCCGGCAAATCCGCCGTTCCCTGCCACGACCTCTCCCACGTCAGAAGCGACGCCCGCGCCGTCCCGGACTGGTTCAGCACGCTCAGGCATCCCTCGTAGATTTCATTGAAGTAGCTCAGTTTGAAGATGTCGTTCTGTTCCGGCAGCGGAAACATCACGATTTCAATCCGCCTTTCGTGCATCTGCGCATTGGAAATCACCGCCGCCTTGCGGAGGATCGGCTCGGCATCATAACCAAGCGCCTCAATCGCCTCCATCACCCGGCTGCGCACCTCCCCGCTGACTCCCGGATGCCGGTTCAGCACGCGCGACACCGTCGGAGCCGAAACTCCGGCGGCACGGCCGATCTCCTGAAGCGTCACCTGTTGCTTTCGCTGCATTGCAATTCCTTGAAAGATTTAATATAATTTCAGAAATATTTCACAATAGTATAGCATAAAAATATTGAATGTCAATAGAATACATACAACAAGATATGATTTTACAACCCCGATACAACATTGAAATGTTTCATATACAGGGAGATTTTGCCCCCGGCGTCCAAGGCGCTCCGCCCCGGAGAGCGAAATAGTATTACAATTCGTCTTTGACTTTTTTGTAATAGAGGGGAAGCAGGCGGCCGGTCTTCTGATACGGCAGGATGGTGAATAAGGTGATATACTCTTCGGAGATGACGTTGAAGTGCAAAGTCGCCTTGCCGCCGCCGCGCTCCCGGAAAATCAACTCCTGATCGTTCGAGGTCAGAATCCGCCCCCTGGAAGGCTCGGAGACCGGCTTGGCATCGGGACGCTCCGGGTATTTCACGAAGGTGTGGATGATCGTCCCGTCCGGGCGAATCGTCACCGCCCGGTCGCGCATCGACAGTCGGAAACGCTCCAGCTCTTTTTCACTGAACAATTTGCAGATCTTCCTGCCCTGCTTGCAGGTTTCCTCGAAATCGAATTTCCAGTTTCCCACAAAATTGGGATGCACCGCATCCGCGGCCCATACCGAAACCGCCGCAAAAAGCGCCGGAATCCCGATGAAACTCCCTGTAAAAATCCGGTTCATGCGTTTTCTCCTCCCGGCAGCCAATGAAATATCTGCTCGATATCACCCGCGCCGATCACCGCCAGCAGCAGCGGCGCGGCGCCGTCGTATTCCAGTGCTTTTTGCGCGATTTCCGGCCAGCCGCCTTCCAGATACCGCGCCTTTGCCCCGGTCGCGGCGGCGAGGCCGGCGCCGGAAACCGGGCCGGTTTCACTCCACGCCGCAAAAACCGGCGTCACGATCACCGAATCCGCCTTGCCGAGTTCGGCAGCCAGTTCCGGCAGGTATTTTGCCAGCCGCGCGTAACGGTGCGGCTGGAACACCACCCGCAGATGACAACGGGGAAAACGTCCCCGGAACGCCGCGATCGAACTGGCGACCTCCGCCGGATGGTGGGCGTAGTCCTCATAGACCAGCAACCGCTCCGAAGCGTAATGTCCGCTCATGCGGCGGGCCACGCCGGGAAAGTCGTCCAGCAGCGCCAACGCCCGCTCCGGTGCCACGCCGAACCGCCCGGCGGCAGCGATTGCCAACTGCGCGTTCCACGCCTGAAACCCGTGCCAGCGGCCCAGTGCAAAATCCATCGGGGGGCGTTCCAGCCGCAGCGCGTCGGGGTGCCCGGCGAACAGCCGGTCCGCCACCGGCCCGGCATAGTAAATCAGATGTTGCGACTGGCGGCCGAATCTGCGGAAATTCTCCCGCAGCGCCGCTTCGCCGCCGACGCTCCAGCAGTGGTCGTCATCCACATTCGGCACGATGCCGAGCCAGGGACGGACCAGCGTATGGGTGGCGTCGGACTCATCGACCTCCGACACGAAAATATCGTTCCCGGCTCCCGCCGACGCCGAAGCGCCGCCATTCACCGCCGCACCGATCAGAAAACCGGGCTTCAGTCCCGCCTTCACCAGAATATGCGCCAGCATCGCGGTCACGCTGGTCTTGCCGTGGGAGCCGGAGACCGCGGCAAGCCGCCGGTACTGCCGGGTCAGTTCTGCAAGAAATTCGCCGCGGCGGAGCTGGGGAATCTTCAACTCCGCCGCGCGCCGCCGTTCAGGATTGCTTTCGGGAACCGCCGAGGAGTAGACCGCCAGCGTCGCATCCGGCGGCAGGTTCGCCGCGTCGTGCCCGATATGCACAACGGCGCCGTGCCGGGCAAGCTCGGCGGTTTTCGCGTTGGCTTCGCGGTCGGAGCCGGTCACTGCCGCGCCGTGTTCCAGCAGGATCGCGGCCAGCGGCGCCATGCCCGCACCGCCGATGCCGATGAAGTGAACCCGTTCCACCGGAAGCCGCCTTTCGTCAGTTGTCCATCGCGAACTGGGTGTCGTGCAGCTTGCGGTAAGCGCCGTTGCGCGCCAGCAGTTCCTGATGGGTGCCGCACTCGGCCACCTTGCCGTGGCGCAGCACCACGATCATGTTCGCATTGCGGATCGTGCTCAGGCGGTGGGCGATCGCAAAGACGGTGCGGTTGCTCATCACTTTGTTCAGCGCCTCCTGCACCAGCTTTTCGGTCACGGTGTCGAGCGCGCTGGTCGCTTCGTCCAGCAGCAGGATCGGCGGATTGCGCAGGATCGCCCGCGCAATCGCGACGCGCTGCTTTTCGCCGCCGGAGAGCTTGAATCCCTTTTCACCGACTTCGGTATCGTACCCTTCGGGGTGGCGGCCGTCGACGATGAATTCATGCGCGTTGGCCAGCTTGGCGGCCTCGATGATCTGTTCGCGGGTCGCCTCCGGGCAGCCGTAGGCGATGTTGTTCGCGATGGTGTCGTTGAAGAGGATCGCATCCTGATTGACCACGCCGATCATCTTCCGCAGCGACTCGAGCGAATAGTCGCGCACGTCCACGCCGTCGATCCGCACGGCCCCGCCGGTCACGTCGTAGAAGCGGGCGATCAGGTTCGCGATCGTGGTCTTGCCGGAGCCGGTTTCGCCGACCACCGCGACCATGTGCCCTTTCGGGATCGCGAAGGAGACGCCGTCGATGATCTTGCGCTCGTCATAGGAGAATTCGGCGCGGTCAAGCTCGATCCTGTCTTTGAACTCGGTCAGGGCGACCGCATCCGGCTTCTCCGGCAGCGACGTGTCGGTGTCGATCAGATGGAAGTAGCGGTCCGCCGCCGCCATCGAACGCTGCAGGGATGCAACCACTTTCGACAGGTCCTTGATCGGCTGGTAGGCCATGAAGGCCGGTGCCAGCAGCGCCGCCAGCTGCGTGACCGAAATCCCCTGGCTGTAGGAAAAGACCAGAAACACCAGCGTCGCGGCGACCGCAACCACCTCCATCGCTGGAGAAATCAGCAGCTGCAGCCGCAACGCCCGCACCACCTGCCGCAGATAGTCGCGGTTGACCCGGTTGAACCGGACCTCTTCCGCGACTTCGGTATTATAGGCCTTGACCACCCGGATGCCGGTGAACACCTCGTGCATGCGCGAAAACACCTCCGCGATCCGCGCAAAGCTCTTTTTATACACCTTGCGGATGCGCCGCCCGAGGATATGCACCGGAAGCACCACCAGCGGCACGCCGATCAGCAAGATCACCATCAGCGCATAGCTGTCGTACTTGTGGCACGCGATGATCACCGCCGCAAGACACGCGAAAATCTGGATCGGCGCGCTGGTGAAGTCCGCGATCGAGTTGGAGACCGAGCTTTCGATCGCCGACGTGTCGTTGGTGCAGCGGCTGATCAGGTGGCCGACGTCCATATTGCCGAAAAAGCGCATCGACTGATTGATCAGCTTTTTGAAAATCTCCTCGCGCAGGTCGGCGACCACCTTCGCGCCGACCCAGCGGGTGTAGTAGTGGTTGATGTAGGTCGCGACGTTCTTGACCAGCCACGCCAGCACGAACAGCACGCCGTAGAGAGCGAAAATCTGCCACGCGACCGTCCCTTCCGGGCTGACCGCTTCGAAAGTGAAGGAGACCGGCCAGGTCACCACGATGTTGCGCCCTTCGACCTTCAGCGGCAGGTGATAATGTTCCGCCGCCGAACGGGCCTGATTCAGCATCTTGGTCAGCTGCGGGTCCTTGTCCGGCGGATGCAGGATCGCATCGATCGCCCTGGCGCGTTCCTGCTGGGTAAGCCCGGGTTGCTCCACCGTTTTCAGCAGTTCGGCGGTGGTGGCGTCGTAGCTCTCTTCCGTCACCTCGACCTGGCCGGGCGTACCGGTCGGATCGACCACGCCGACCAGCTGCGGAATCAGCATCAGGCTCACGAAGAGCGAACCGCCGACCAGCATGCCGGCGACGATGCCGACCGTCAGCCGGAACCAGTAGGGACGCGCGTACTTCAGCAGCCGGAAATAGCTCTGCGCCTTGAACTCGCGTTCGTTTTCGCTGTTTTGTCCCATACCGGAGCCTTAGGCGAGAAACGCGGCGATTGCGTCGACCACGGCCTGACGCTGTTCGGTGGTCGACTCCGGATAGATCGGCAGCGCCATGATCTCCTGCGTCGCCGCTTCGCAGACCGGATAGTCGCCCGGCTTGCCGCCGAGGTTTTCAAAGCACTTCTGCAGATGCAGCGACAGCGGATAGTAGATCGCGCAGCCGATGCCGATGCCGCGCAGATGCGCGAGCAGCGCGTCGCGCTTGCCGCCCGCCACGCGGATACAGAACTGATTGTAGATATGGCGGACCGGATAGGAGGCCGTTTCCGGCAGCGAAACCTTGCCGTCCAGCCCCGCACCGGCGAAGATTTCACGGTATTCGGCCGCGTTCTTCTGCCGGGCTTCGCTCCAGCCGTCAAGGTAGGGCAGCTTGACCGACAGCACCGCGGCCTGCAGCGCATCGAGGCGGAAGTTGCCGCCGACGTATTCGTGAATATAGGTGCCGCTCTGGCCGTGGTTGCGGAAAATCTTCAGCAGTTTCGCCTTTTCCGGATCGTTGCAGGTGACCATGCCGCCGTCGCCGAAACAACCGAGGTTCTTGCTCGGGAAGAAGCTGAAACAGCCGTAATCGCCGATCGAACCGACGCGCCGGCCCTTGTATTCGGAGCCGATCGCCTGGCAGGCGTCTTCGATCACGATCAGGTTGTGCTTTTTCGCGATTTCCATGATCGGATCCATGTCGGCGGCCTGCCCGAAGAGGTGAACCGGGATGATCGCTCTGGTGCGGGGCGTGATCTTCTCTTCGATCTTCGCCGGATCGATGTTGTAGGTCACCGGGTCGATGTCGGCGAAAACCGGGGTCGCGCCGACGCGGACAATCGCGCCGACCGTCGCAAAGAAGGTGAACGGCGTGGTGATCACCTCGTCGCCCGCTTTGATCCCCTCGACCATCAGCGCGATGATCAATGCGTCCGAGCCGCTGGTCACGCCGACCGCGTGGTTGCTGCGGCAATAGGCGGCGACTTCGGTTTCAAGCTTTTCGACTTTGGGGCCGAGAATGAAATGCTGCGAATCGCAGACTTCGGAAATTTCCCTGAGCATCCCCTCCTTCATCGAAGCGTACTGGGCGCGAAGATCGAGCAACGGAACCTGCATGATAATCCTCCTTGGCAAAAAGACAATATCAAAGACGTTTTATTTTCAATCCGATTCTATACTATAGCCCGACTCGGACGATCTTTCACCTTTTTTTTGGTTATTTTTTAGCAATTTGCGGGATTTCAGCGTATATTATCCGCGAAACGAATTCAGGCAACCGGCAAACAGGAATGAATCGGATGGAAATCGGCAGGGAATTTCAGTGTGAAATCGAGAAAACCGTGTTCGGCGGCGACGGGCTGGCCCGGGTCGGCGGCGAGGTGGTCTTCATTCCCCGCACCCTGCCGGGCGAACGGCTGATCGCGCGGGTCACCGCGTGCAAAAGCAGCTTCTCACGCGCCGAAGCCGTGCGGTTCGGCGCGACCAGTCCGCACCGGATCGAACCGGCCTGTCCGTACTTCGGACGCTGCCCCGGCTGCCGCTATCTGCACGCCGGCTATGCGTATGAAACCGAGCTGAAAGCCGCGCAGCTGGCCGACCAGCTGGCACAGGCCGGGTTGGAACCGGCTCCGGGCGTTCTCGAATCTCCCGTCGCCCCCGAACCGCCGCTCGGCTACCGCAACAAGATCGTGCTGCACGTGCACAAGGTGGGGGGGCGCACCATGCTCGGTTATGTGATGGGCGACAACACCACGGTCACCGATATCGAAGCATGTCCGCTGGCCCATCCCGAAATCAACGCGAAACTCGCGGAGCTGCGCGGCGACAAATCCTTTTTGCACTCCCTGCACGAGGGAATGGACGTCACTTTCCGTCGGACCGCCGCCGGCGGCGCGACTTATTGGCGCAACCAGCCCGCCCGCAATGCGACTTGGCTCAAGGAGGAATTGCCGTTCGGGCGGCTTTCGGTGCCGTGCGGCAGCTTCTTTCAGGTGAATGCCGCCGGAGCTGCCGCGCTGGCCGACGAGGTCGCCGCGCTGATCGCGGCCCGGAAGCCCGCGCGTTTCATCGACCTTTACGCCGGAGTCGGCTTCTTCAGCGCCGTCGCGCTTCACGCCGGAGTGCGCGAAGTGCTGGCAGTGGAGTCGGACGAAGCCGCCGCGGCCGCCGCCCGGTTCAACCTGAAGAACTTCGGGGCGGAGAATCCGGAGGTGATCGCCGGAGACGCCGCCGAAGCCCTGAAATCCCTGAAAGACGCCCCGGCTTCGGATGCGTTGCTGACGGTCGATCCGCCGCGCGGCGGCCTGACGCTGAAGGCCGCGATGGCGCTGACCGGCAGCACGCTCGATTCTTTCATCTACATCTCCTGCAATCCGGCGACCTGGGCGCGCGACGCCCGGCGGCTGGCCAAAGGCGGATTCACCCTGAACAAGCTCCGGCTGGTCAATATGTTCCCCCGGACCGAACACTTTGAACTTTTCAGCTTCTGGACCCGATAGAGTATGGCAACCGCCCCGAAAAATCCGAACAGCGGCCACCGGAAACGGTTGCGCGAACGTTTCCTGCGCGCCGGACTCGAAGGCCTGCAGGATTACGAAGCGATCGAGCTGGTGCTGACCTTCGCGATCCCGCGCCACGATGTGAAGCCGCTGGCCAAACAGCTCCTCGAACACTACGGTTCGCTGGAAAAACTGCTCGACGCGACTCCCGCCGAGCTGCTCGACCAGCACGGACTGGGCGAAGCGGCCGTAACCTTGCTCGCGCTTCACAAGCAGTTATGCACCAAATACCTGGAACAGAAGGCCCGCGATGTCGACGTGCTCGACAACACCACGAAAATCGTGAACTTCCTGCGCATGAAGCTCGGCGGCGGCAAAAAGGAGACCTTCATGGTGCTGTTTTTGAATGCGCAGAACCACCTGCTCTGCTTCGACGTGATCCCCGGAACCGTCGACCGCGCCACGGTCTACGCCCGCGAAGTGCTCGAAAAGGCGATCAACACCAAGGCCACCGCGGTGATCCTCGCCCACAACCACCCGACCGGCATCTGCGAACCGTCGCCCGCCGACATCAAATTGACCAGCACGATCCGTCAGGTTCTGCAGCCGGTCGGCATTTTGCTCCACGACCATATCATCGTCGCGCCGAGCTGCCATTTCAGCTTCGCCTCCCGGCGGCTGCTGTGACTGTTCCTCAGCGGCAGGTGACGGCGAGCCGTTCCAGCGCGGCGATGAAGCCGCCCTCCCGGTACCAGTCGTCCAGCACGCCGCGCTGGTCGGCGGCCAGATGGCAGTCGGCGACGCCGTCCGGGAACGCATCGAGCGGCAGCCGCACCTGCAAAAGCGCCCCTTCCGAACAGTCGTATGGACAGACCCACGCCGGGAACTCCGCGACCAGCCTGCCGCGATGTTGAATCCGCAGCCGGTAGCGGAAGGGCTTCGCCTCCTCTTTCGGAGTCCGGGTGAACAAAGTCAGCGTGAACCGCCCGTCAGCGCTCGCCAACGTTTCCAGCCCGGCGACTTCAAAGTGGAGCGAACGCGGGTGCACCCAGAACGAGCGCCCGTGCCCCAGCGAAATCCCGCCGTCGGAAAGCTCCTCCGCCCGGAGCGCCCCCTTCCCGCGCCGCACGATCCGGTCGAACGGCCTGGCGCGGCTGCGCTCCCCGAATACATTGTCGCCGAAGCAGTCCAGCTCCAGCTCCACGCGCTCCCCGGCAGGGAGCTGTGCGGCGAACCATTCGTCAAGTTCGCGCTGGTCCCGCGGCAGGTCGCGGCGCGCCTCCGCGAAAAAGCGTTCCGACTCCCGCTGTTCGGCGGAGAGCTTCCGCATCGCGTCGCCGCCGGGCCGGATCGCCTCCGGCGCAAGGCCGTGAAATCGGTACCAGAGCCGCCGCGCGTTGAAGGCAAGCCGGACGCTCCCGCCCGCCGCGAAGTCGCCGAGCACCCGGTCGGGCGCGTCGATCCGGCACGCCGCCGGAGCCTGCCAGTCGATTTCAAAGGGGCGCGTGGCCGGGAAATCGAGGTACAAATAACAGTGTCCCCCGATCCGCTGCACCCGCCATGCCGGATGATCCGATCCGGCAAATTCGGCGGCCGGCGGCTCCGAAACATTCCGTACCGCCAGCACGCACTCCCCGTGCCAGCCGGCGGGCAGCTCCAACACCGTATGCATCCGCCCGTCGTCCAACTGCGGCGGCCGGAATACCCGTCCCGGACGATCCCCGGCGATTTCGCCGTCCCACACCGCCACCGGTACCGCCCGTTCCAGCGGCTTTGCCGCCCGGAGCGTCAGGACATCCCCGGAACGCCGCACCTCCACCGCCGCCCGGTCGCTTTCCACATAATCGCGCGGCACGGCGGTGTCGTCAGCGCGGTAGTGCCACGGCTCCAGATAGTCGTAATGATAGAAGGGCAGCGGCTCCAGATGGGCGAACACCGCCTTGTAGGCGTGCATCTCCATCCCGATCGACGGGCCGGAGTTGACCGGCTTGTCCATGATCCGGGTTCCGGCGAGATAGTCCCGCTGGGTGAACACAGCCTCCGGCTGGGCGAGTTGGTGTCTTTCATAGTACAGCGCGACGTCGCGCCCGGTCGCAAAGACCACCGGATGCCGTTTCGCGGCTTCCAGCACCAGTTCCAGCCCGCGCCGGTTGTGCTTCGTCATGGAACGCACGCCGAAGGTCCGGCCGAACTCGAAACCGGCGATCAGAAAGAACGGTTCCTCCCGCCCCTCCGCCGCCGCCAGATAGTCGCGCAGGAAATTGCCGAACCGCAGCGGTTCCGGGCCGGATTCCACGGTGCGGTGCCAGCGCAGGAAGTGCGACGGCGACAGCACATTATCCCCCCAGTGGGTCACATGCGGCATATACAGATGGTAGGAGTTCATGCTCATCGCGATCACATTGTTTTCGCCGCGTTCAGCCGGCTTGCGGAAATCTTCGCCGCTGACGTAGAACGGCTGGTTCGGCATTCCCCAGTGATTGATCGCCCAGCGCCCGTCGGACCAGTTCTGCTCCGGCACGACCGAATGCAGCACCCTCCAGCCGAGCCGCTTCATCGCGGCGACCAGCGAGTTGGAGGGTGTATAGGTCGCAATGCCGTGCAGCGGGGCAAAGCCGCGCTCCCGCCAGAAGCCGTCCAGCGCCCGGAGCCGGGTTTCGATCGTCTCCGCATCCAGCGAATCCCAGTTCGCGTCGTGGTGGGCGAAAGCCGGATCGACCGGCGACAGGCTGTTGGGCATCAGATGCGGATAGACCGCGTCGCCGTAATCCTGCTCGTAGCCGCGGAATGTGGAGTCGTTCACCTGCCCGAGGTTCACATAATAGTTGACCGGCACCCGGTTCGCGTGAACCACCGCGTCGAACGTATCCGACGTGAAGCTCCCGACCGTCAACTGCATCACGGTATACCCCCTGCCCGCCACTCCGAGGTAGCGCACCCGTTCCTCGCCGGGAGCGGTGGTTTCGGAGATCAGGTAGTGGCCCGGGGCCAGCGGCGGCACCGTTTCGCCCGCCCGGGCCCGGATGACCTCCGCCCCGTCCGACAGCGACGGATGGCGGCGGATCACCGCATCGCATTCCAGTTCAATCGCTTCCGACCGGTCAAAAAGATAACGCATAAAAACTCCTGAATATACCTGTTTGCAAAATCCTCTCCCCCATCGGCCGCCGGAAGCTGGTCACAGGGGAAAGCCTGCCATTTTAAAGGCAGGCGGGTCTGCCCGTCCTGTCGGGCGGCAGACCTTGTGCGCTACGCGGCCTGATTTTCAATCAGGCTCCGGTAGCTGGGCGCAGTAGCGCACAAATAACCTCCGGTGGCAAGGGCGCTTCGCCCCTTGACTCCGACCGGCAACGTGCCGGGGCGGAGTACCGCCGATAGAGCTGATAAACTGATAGATAATAACCCCGGTTTTGTAATTTTTACGTAGTAAAAATTCAAAACCGTACCCGCCACCGGGTGCTACCCGGTCGGGGGTCCCGGGGGCGAAGCGCCCCGGGCCGCCGGAGGCATCCCCTTACGGCTGCGCCGTCCGGAAGTACTCGAAGAGCACGCGGCCGATGATCTGTTTGCCGCGTTCGCCGGAGTGGACGTAGTCGCGACTGTGGAATTCATACGGTTTGCCGCTCGCGTACAGCCAGTTGTAGCACGGCGTCGTCATATCCCAGACCGGAATATCCAGCTTCGCCGCACCGGAGTACAGGCGCTCAAAGTCATTCATTTTCTGCACCTCCTTGTCGGCCTCCAGCGCCCACTTGCGCGGCGCGGTCTCCTTGCCGCGCGTGTCGATGCTCAGCGCGCCGGTCAGCAGCAGCACTTCGCAACCGAGTTCCTTTCGCGCCCGCTCCGCGACTTCGAGGATCGCGGCGGTGTCCGCGGCTTTGTCTTTGCCCTGATAGTTGGAAATGCCGCCGATGACCAGCAGATCCGGCTTCATCGCGGCGGCGTAGCTCTGGAAGTTTTCCGGCTTGCGGTAGAACCAGCAGCCGGTGGAACCGCGCATCGAGATGATATAGTCCAGATTCGACTTCGGGAACTCCCGCTTCACCAGCGATTCAAACTGGGAGTGGAAGGCGTCCTGCATGATGCTGTCGCCGAGGAACACCACCCGCCACGGCCTGCCGGTACGCAGCGCCTCCGCCGTGCGCGGCAGCTTCCGGAATGAATCGGCGGGAGCTTTGAAGTCGATCGGCGGGAGCGTCGCGTACAATTCGTCGCACCAGCGGGCCGCCTCTTCGGGAGTGGCGGGTTCGACCGACAGGTTCCACGCCTCGATGCCGCGGTTGGACTGGAAGAAAACCCGCATCGAATCGACTTTTCCCATCGCGTAGATGATGAATTCATACCCGGCCCGGTCGCCCGGATGGATCACGCCGTAATAATCCGGCAGCAGTTTGCCCGAAGCATCGAAGAAGTCGACGCCCCAGTAGCTGCGTTCCGGGGCTTTCGCGTCGAACCTGACCCGGTAGAAGCTGCCGGAGGGACGTTCCCCGATCCTGATCGGCGCGGAACTGAGCTTGCCGCCCTTGTCGGGGTAGTAGCCTTCAAATTCATTGTAAACCAGTCCGTCTTTCGGCTTGGAAGCCTTGAAGCTCCAGCCGGGGAGCTTGTCCGTAAGCGTTCCATCGAATTGAATTGCCATGCTCATCTCCCCCGCGCAAAGCGCCGCTGCCAGCAGAATGTTTTTACCGATCATCTTGAACCTGATTGTTGATTTTCCCTGTATTTAAGATATGCGGCGGACCGGAAACTGCAAGCGAAAAAACAAAAATAATCGCATTGCCGACAGCGTTTCACCGGGGGAAGCCATGCCGCCTTCGCGGCAGGCGGGTCTGCTTGCCCTATCGGGCAGCAGACCTTGTGCGCTACGCGGCCTGATTTTCAATCAGGCTCCGGTAGCTGGGCGCAGTAGCGCACAGGTGTCTCCGACGGGCAAGGCGCTTCGCCCTTGCAACCCGACCGGGTAGCACCCGGTGGCGAATTCCGCCGATAGAGCAAATAAACTGATAGATAATAACCCCGGTTTTGAGATTTTTGCACAGCAAAAATCTCGAAACCGCACTCGGCACCGGCCGCCGGAGGTATTCCTACTTCACCGTCACTTTCACGTCGTCGATGAAGGCTTTGAAGTTGTTCTTGCCGGGCAGGGTGTTGATGCAGAGCAAGCCGAGCTTGTTCGGATACTCTTTGATCGGAGATTCCATCGTCGCCGACTGGCCGGTTTTGATGTCGGTGATTTCAAATCTGCTCTGTTCGCCGTCCGCTTTGGAGGCGGGGATCGTGAATTTCAGCTTGTACCAGGTATCGCCGGTCAGGCTGAAAACCTGTTTGCGCCGCGAGTTGCGGATTTTGAAATCCTGTACCGTCGCGCTGCCGAAGATCAGCCGTCCCGGCGTGTTGTTGCGGATTTCAAAACCGAGACAGGCCTGGTTGCCGGGGCCTTCCAGCAGCAGGTTGAACGAGATTTCGACGGTTCCCCTGTCCACGTGCGGAAACGCGACGCCGAAGCCCCACTGGCCCTGATTGTCGCCGCGTGTCAGCAGCAGCGCATTGTCGCCCCCGGCGGATTTTTCATTGGTCACGGCGAAGATGTCGCTGCCGGGACTTCCCCAGACTTTAGTCCATTTCTTCGGGGTCTGGCCGGGAATCGCTTCCTCGAAGTTCTCCGAATAAAGCACCTTCTCCTGTGCCTGCACTCCGGCGGCGACAGCGAGGGCGGCCAGCGCCGCGACCAGTGATTTACCAGTAATGATACTCATAGGGACTCCTTATTTTGATATTGGGATCATACAACAGCTCTTTGGCGGCGGGTTCGGCGACTTCCCCTTCGCCCTCCGGTTCGGAGAGGTTGGCCCAGAAGCCGAAGCCCTTGCTGCCGCACATCAGTTTGACGACAATCACGTTGACGCCCTTCTTCAGTTTCACGCGCACCTTGAACTGGTTCGGTTTCGGCGAAGAGTGGTTGGTGCTCTGCTCGTAAACCGGCTTGCCGTTCACATAGATGCGGAAGAAATAATCCGCGCCGAAGCGGAGCATCGCCCGCCGCTCGACCGGCGATTCGATCTCCTTGACCGCAAATGCGACCGCGTCCAGCCCGGCCGGTTTCAGAATGCGGCCGAGGTCCACGAAGCCGTCCGGCCCGGCGGAAACGGTGGTGCGGAAGTCCAGTGTGCGGCCGTCTCCGGTCGGATAGGTGATGTTCGGGTTGGTGTCGCCCGCCAGCGCCGCTTTCTGGCCCGGATACTCCTTTGCCAGCGCCTTGGCCGCATCGTTGGTTTTGGCGTAGAAGGGACCGAATACGGTCCAGCTGTCGAGGTTCTGGTAGGCCGCGCCGCGCCGGACTTTCAGCAGCCGTTCGGTCGTTCCCGGCGCGGGAGCTTCGCCGCTCAGAGTTTTCAGCCGGGCGGCGAGCTGTTTGAGCCGGACCACTGAAATTGCCACGCCTTCCCTGCGGTCCGGATCGTCTGCGTAACGACCTTCCAACAGTTCCGGCGCGAGCTGGCAGTAGAGTTCCTCCGATTCCGGCCGGAACAGGAACATGCCGTTACCCATGATTTCGTCGCCCGGCCTGCCCGAGACGATCCGGTTGCAGGCGAGTTCGTCGCGGAACCGCAGCAGGTTCAGCGGCAGAAGCTCCCCGATCCTGTCGTCCGGCGTGAACGCCCGCCGCAGCTTCGCCGGTTCGGTCCGGATGCCGCGCTTCGCCAGTTCCTCCGGCGGCAGGTTCAGGAACACCTTCGTCTTCCGCGGAGCCGTTTCCGCGCCGATCCGTTTCAACATCCACGCGGCCAGTTCCGTGGCGGCGGGGTCCTTGCCGGCGCGGCCGGTGAAGTCCAGCGAACTGTACAGGATGCCGCCCTTGCCGTCACGGTATTCCAGCAGCGGCGAATAGTTCATATCGAATTCGCACGCCAGCAGCGGCAGGAAGCCGACCGCCTGCGGGATCTCCATCACCGTCGACGCGACCACGCCGCGGTTGCTGGTCTTGGGGGCCACCGGCACATCGTAGGCGCGCGCCGCCTTGAATTCCGGCAGCAGCGTCGCCTTGCCGCGCCAGTCGCGCAGATCGGCTTCGCGCAGATTCAACTGTTTCATGGTCGGGAACACCTGCCGCGGCGCAGCCTCGTAGTTGCGCAAGCCCATCGCCTCCCACACCTCCGGCATCTGTTCGAGAAAGACCACTTTCAGGCCGTTGCGGATATCGTCGGCGGTGAAAGGCAGTTTGTCCCCTACCTTCAGCGATTCGCGCCCGAAGATCACCACGTCGTTCGCGCCGGGCTTTTCGCCGGAGGCCAGCGGCTTCACATCCGGCACCAGCTCCTTCACCCAGCCGGAGCGGTTCTGCGGATCGTACAGCCGGTAAGCGCGGGCCGTCCCGACCGGCTCCGTCTTCGGGAAGATTTCCAGAGCAAAGGTATCGACCAGCGGCTTGTCTTTCCAGCCGTCGAGGGTCAGCTTCAGATGGTATTCCGAACGCCGCGCCACCGCCGGGGCGGTAAACCGGACCGGTTCAAATTTGATGTCGCCCGCCTTCAGGTCAAGTCCTTTCAGCTTCCCGGAAAGCACCGCCTTGCCCTGCGCGTCGAGCAGCTCCCATTTGCCGGTGAGCTTCAGGTCGCCGGGGCCGTCCCAGACTGCGGCCAACTGCTTTTCGACGGTTTCGCCCGCGTAGAAGCTGTGGGTTTTGTCGGTGTGGTCGGGATAGCCCGCGACATAAGCCAGCAGCGGCTGCATGTTTTTCGCATAATAGTCGAACTGCGGATTCGCCCAGTCGGGCCGTCCCGTAACCGGCCTGGTCATCACGCTGTAACGGGCGAACGGCTTGTATCCCTTCGTCTCCGGCGGATCACCGTAGCCGAGGTGAAAGTTGAAGTAGTGCCAGCCGAGTACGCCGTAGGTGCGCCACGCCCGGTCCATCGCTTCGACATAGCGCTTCTGGACTTCATAATAGAGCGGCGTGTACTGCGCGACATGGCGCATATCCTGGCCGTGGCCGCGGTTGTTCAGGCCGAGCCTGACGGTCTCCTCAAGCTGTTTGTCGGTTTCGAGCTTGTACGCTTCGGGTCCGAGCATGATCGCGGCGTATTCGGTCAGCAGGAACTGCTTGCCCTTGAAATAGCTGCCGTCGTAAACCGCCGCGAATTCGCACGCCCACCACGGCATATCGCCCTCTTTCGACCAGATTTCAGGCCAGTCCTCCGCCTCCTGGATCGGAGCGAAGTTCGGGTAGCAGTTGCCGGTCGCCAGATCGGTCAGGTTGCCGTCCGCATGGGAGTAGGCCAGCCGGGTCGGATCGTAAGATTTGACCAGCTTCGCGGCGTTTTCCAGCACGTCGGCCTGCACATGCCGGTAGTCGCTGCGTTTGCCCATCGTCGGCGGATGAATCGCGTCTTTGGGATTGAAGGAGTTCATCGACAGACACCACGCCAGAATCGACGGGTGGTTCCGGTAGCGGCGCATGAACGCCTCGGTTTCCTCTTTGTACTGCTTTTTCATCACCGGATCGTTCAGCAGCCGCTCCCGGCCGAAGTTCACCGTCGGCACCGGCAGCAGCACCGCGATGCCCTCGCGGTCGCAGAGAGCGAGGGTCTCCTGCGGAAAGTTGAAAACCTCGCCGCCCCAGTCGCGCCACCACCCGGAGGGGTTGGACTGAAAATAGATCATATTGCGCCCGAGCAGCTTGAAGTAGCTGACCGAGTTTTCATTCAGGCCGAAGCTCGACCATTCCACCCGGAACCGGGCCTTGTGGCCGTTGAGCATCAGGTTCCGCCCTTCCGTCCAGACTTCGCGGAAACCGAACGGGAACGACTCCCGGTCGATCACCTTGCCGGAGCTGTCGGCAAGCGTCAGCTTCGCGGTGTACACATAGCCGCCGTCCAGCTCCCACAGCCGGGGATTCGCCCACGGCGCACTCGTTTCCACATTCTGAATGCCGGGCTTCAGCGTCAGCCCTTCCCGGGCGAATTCCAGAACCTTTTTGCCGTCGGCGTCGAAGATCTCGACCTGCAGCTTCGCATCCCGGACCGGCTGCCGGGCGTCAAGCTCGGCGTGCATCGTGACCGTCTTTTTGCGGAAGCTGGTATCGCTCCACGCCGCCGCGATCGCCGCCGGGTCCGGCCGGTGAACCAGCCAGACCGGAGCATCCACCCCGAACGCCCACCGTTCCATCGGCACCGCGCCGTACAGCGCCTTCGGTCCCCGCGCCGTATAACGCAGCGGGTCGTTTTCAAAGGTGCGCGACACATCGGTATAATTGCGCGTGTTGAAGATCAGCAGTTCATTCTTTTCCCCCGGAACCGCGAAACCGGTGATATCGATCTCACCGTAGGGGCCGAGCCGCTCGCCGACTTTCTTGCCGTTGATGAAAATCACCGCGTTGCCGTTGATCCTCTCGAAGTCAAGACTCAACCGCCCGGAGTTCCAGCCGGCGGGGACCTCGAACTCCCGCTTCAGGTATTGATTGTGGATTTTTTTCACATCCGCGCGTTTCCAGCCGGCTCCGGCGGGCGGGAGGGCATGCCCGAGCGTCGTGACGCGGTTTGTGCTCCACGCATCCGCCTTCGGCGGCTGATTCGCGGAGGTGGCGGGCTGTGCCTGAAAGCGCGGCGGAATCTCCAGCCGTTCGGCGGCGGAGAGCCCGGCGGCGGTCAGCGCCGCCAGAGCGGTAAACAACAGTTTTTTCATCATGGCAGTATCCTTCCGTTGAAGTTCATCACATCCCGCGCCGGTAACGGAGATTCCATAGTTCTTTCGTCGTATCCCAGTCCCGGATTGGAAAAAGTTTTCCCGGGCACACAATCTCATAGTGCTGGCGGCGCGGCCCGACGTGTCCGTCCGCATACAGCACATTGCGGCTCCCGCTGTGCGCTTCATCGGTCGCCAGCTGCTGATGTCCCTCGTTGATGTTGAAGGTGGTATAATCATTCGTTCCATTCCGATAGCTGTCGATCACCAGCAGTTTCAAGCTCGGCGTCACGATCTGGGCATAGTTATTGGCATTATAATTATTGCCTGCATCCGACGCTTTGATTTTCTCACTGAAGCCATAGTTGCGTTTCTTGTTTCCAGGCAGCAATTTCATGATTTTTGGACATGAAAAAATTGAAGAATTTCCCTGCGCATCCGCTTTTTTTCCCATATAAGGCTCAATCGCCTCGAACAGCTTGGATTCGCCGGTGCCTTGTCCACAGGGCGGCAGGTAATCTTTAAAATCCCCCGCGTAAAGCGTGAACAAAGTGCCGACCTGTTTCAAGCGGCTGCTGCAATCGCTGGTCATAGCCCGGTCGCGCGCCTGATTCAAGGCGGGCAGCAGCATGGAGGCAAGAATCGCAATGATTGCGATCACGACCAGCAATTCAATTAAGGTAAAACTGCAATTTTGTCTTTTCATTCTCACGCCCTTTCTCTTTTCTCATGTCACATAATAGAAAGTATGTTAATATGATTGTGGTGATTCC
>ERZ1034917.615-NODE-615-length-30876-cov-19.294312_pt1 | contig 30876 bp, 29 predicted proteins | sample MGYA00520605_ERZ1034917 | MGnify/ENA primary metagenome ERZ1034917 (study PRJEB33766, sample SAMN09781784) | gut metagenome | biome: gut microbiome | host: Homo sapiens | place: Madagascar | study: EMG produced TPA metagenomics assembly of the PRJNA485056 data... | reverse complement strand
ATATTATATATAGGTATATATGGGCGGGATAAAGGCGTTTATATATCCGAAGGCTTCACCGTATACAGCCGGCGTCCGCCGTGCCCGCCGAATATCTGCCAGGTACCGGCGCCCAGGCGGGAGAATATTGCCCGGCGCTCTTTTGCGCAAAGCTCGGGATCGGTATCCACCGAGGTCATAAGTATGGGGGCATATCGGTTGTATTCCGACTGTTTTGCCGTCATATCCTTTATATTTACAAAAATATCGCCGCTGAATACGACCCTGTTTTCATAATCTATCAGCACCGATTCCCCCTTAAGATGTCCGCCTCCTCCCTGATACAGCTCAAAGTGAAGCTCGCCGAAATCAAAGCGGCCGCAGCTTTCCAGTATTTCCGGGGTTATGTCGCTTCCGACGGCAACAAGCCGGTCGGGGCTTACGGGACGGTAGGAGGTGAGAATTTTGCATATGCGTATATACGGCTTGTGCAGCGGGTTTGCTTCGCGGTAGCCCTCGCCCGTTTCGTATTCCGACTTCAGGCATTTCGCCGTGCCGGGGCTTGCATAGACGGTGTCGAATTCCGTAAGCAGACCGCAGTGATCCACATCGGCATGGGTGATAAACGCCTGCTTTTTTATTGCATCAAAATTCGGTATAAGCTCGCGCAGCAGCCGGTTCATTTCGTCCCGGCAATAGGCATAGCCCGTATCGACAAACAGGTATTCCCCTTGGCTTTTTATTATTGCGGTGTTGCTGCCGCAGGGAGGCTCAATAAGAATTATCTCGGTATTGTCCGTTATGCCGTATCGGGATATGCGCGCGGTAAAATCCGTCCCGCGCGATTGGGCAAGCAGCCGGCAGAACCTGCTTATGCTGTCAAAGGTGCGGTAGGGGGACACTCCGGCTTCATCCAGCTGCTGCATGGCAAGATTTGTGTTTACCATCAGGGCTTCTCTGGAATCGGAGGGTATATTCATAAGGGAGGACAGCTCGCTTACAAAATGAACATAAAACAGGCTGTTATCGTATATTTTATCCGCGCGGTTATAATCCAGCACGCGCACCGTACACAGCTTTTCCGCCTCGGCCAAAAAGCTGCTTATGCGGCTTTTTTCTTCGGCCACGATGCCCATTTTGAAATACTGATAATCAGAGCCGTTCTCCTGCGAGCTCATATATGCAATGTTGAAGCTGAACCGGCTGATAAGCTCCAGCACTCCGGTAACGCTGCCCGGTGTATCTTTAAGACGGAATTCCAAAAGCAGCACGCTTTTATGGCCGTCGTCGCATTGCAGATAGCCTATCTGCGCAAGCTTTTGAGCCGCCTCTTCAAGCTGCTGCTTTGTGCCCTCGGCATCAATAAACAGCATGTTGGCATCCACGGCTTTATTGTAGCTTACTCTTGTTATATTAACGCCTATGGCCGCAAAGCAGCGGCTGGCCTTAAGAAAAGCGCCGATATGGTCGGGCATTACCGTAACAAATGTTCTTTTCGTAATTCTTTCCTCCGCATGATTTTAATCGATTTATTGTCCACCGGTATTTTATCACGCTCCCGCCGTTTTTTCAAGCATTGCAGTATAAAGAGGCGATAGGCTTTTCGATTTTGCCGGCGAAATTTTTGCCTGCGTAAAATATGAAGATTTGCTTTATGTAAAGATGCGACACGAAAAGAGGGGGCAGGGATGAAAAAAAGGTCCTCACCTGCAAGGGAGAACCTTTGTGACTGCGCGAAAAAATCGCACAATACTTTTAAGCCTTAAAACACAGCGCTTTTTTGCTGAATTATGATTCTATTCATAATTTGTATTTAAGAGACAAAATAGCATAAAAGGTGCAAACAGATTATTCTTGTTTTTCCCACTGTGGAATAATTATGTCGACATTTTCTTTAGATATTGAATCGTATTCATTTCTATCTGAATTGTACCAAAGATAGAATGCTATGGAGGTTTCCTTGATATTATAAGGCAAGTTTGAAAAGCTCTCGGTATTTTTCAAGCTAACTAAATTCTCATATGCTTTTTCAATAGAGATATCTTCCTCAATACTCTCCTTTTTAAATCCCCAGCCGCGCATCTTTGCTCCTGTACAAATTGATGCACAGGCAGCTAAGTAATACGGAATATTGTTTCGATTTTTCAGCGCTTCATTTATATGATCTTTGAGTGAATGTGGATTCTTATGCTTCCAAAACCGATACTTTCGCCATGGCGATTTTGACTTAAACAAAAAGCAACTTCTTGCAATTTCTTCAATTCGCGATAAAACAAGGGGCTCAAGTTTAGATAACTGTTCTTCTGATATAATTCTACAATCGTTATTTTGTGACTCTCCAATGTGCCCGTATGCTTTTTCAATTTCCACTATAATATCAACAAGGATATCAAACATATCATCGTCTACAGACTTGATAAACTCCTCAAACGCCGCATATGAATTTTCCGTACCCATTGTTTTTAAAATGCTCAAACAGCATTTTTTAAGATAAATAACTGGCGAAGTATGGAGCATTCCAACTTCTTCATCTTCAAAAGAAAGCGTCTGCAGATATAGCAGTTTTTGCAAAATAAGTTTTTTTCGATCATCGGGAATATCCCTTGCGTATGCGTTCAACTCTTTGGCATATTGTGATATGAGCCCATTTTCAATCAAATCATTAATCAGTTTATTTAATTCCTCCGAATTATAAATTTTTATCGATTCGATAACTGTCTTTTGAGATACCTTGACATCTTCCAAAGAAAGATTAAAATACAGCGATGTTCGATCCGCGCAAGAGATTTTTTGCTTGTATCTTAATTGTTCTTCTGTTTCACCACTATTGTAATATCCGCCCGTTTGCCACGCAAATTTCGGGAATATTATTTGTAATACCTCTAACATAAATTCAGCATTGTCAGCTACCTTTTCAAACTCCTTTATCATTTCATCTCGTCTCTTGTTTTGATCTATACCAGAAAAGTATATTCCATGACTGCTTCCTGTCAATCGCCTAGTATTATTCTTTATCCATTCAAATATATTTGGAGCGCAAACCTGTAGAGTTGTAATGGCCAACAAATCAATACAATTGGTTTCGGAATGAAGCAAACCATACTTAAATTTATAAACATTTATAACTCTATTTACATCGCGAATAGTATTAAGTAAAGGTGACAAACAGCTATTGTACACATTACTCCAGTATTCTTTTTCAAAGTTGTTACAAGGAATTTCATCAAACCATAGATTATACAACTGATCTAATAATAGTTTATGAACATCAGATTTTTTTGCCTCGGGCACATCGAATGGAACCTGTATTATTTTTTCCAGATATTCTTCACCACTACATTTTTGTTCATCCTTCAAAGCCCTTATGACTACCGATTTATCAAAAGATAACAGATAAATCATATTAGGAAACCCAGCTACACAATTAACCAACTGAAAAATCAATCGAATTTGTTCGTTATTAAGTCTATCAATGTCATCAATTATGACAATAATTTTCTGATTTTGGCTTTTTAAGGCGTTAACAACTTCAATTTTTACAGTCTCAAGACTATCCTTTTGTTTGGCAACCTCTGAAACCTTTGATCCAAATCCTTTTAATATACCCTTAAACGGCTTCAGATATTTGCCTACAACCGGAATGTATTGTGAGTATTCAAAAAATTCAGAATACTTTTCTAAGGCAGAGCCAACACTTTTTAACCCTTTGCCTGACGGATTGATCCCTATTTCGGACATAATTGTATTAAAAAATTGTCGGATTAGTTGAGCTTTATCAGAATAATTCCATGGATTAAACTTTACAATTATCGGCTTATTGGGTAAATCGGATGTTTTACGGGTTATTTCTTCTATTACCATATTTATAATTGATGTCTTACCTGTACCCCACTTTCCACACAAACCAATAGTAAAGTTATCTTGACTCGTATACGATAAAATAGCATGTGCCAGTTGTTGAGAAAAACTCTTTCTATTCAGCTTGTCATTTTCTATGTTCTCAATCGGTTTATCAGATCCAAACATAATTACACTCCTCTATTAAAAGTCAGCAACTAATCAATTTGAAATTTCATTCATATGAATCAATTAATTTTTTGCGATTTGTGATTAACTTTATTAATTCATATATTTTTTCGGATACATCCGTACAATGAAATCAATAGCTATCAACTCGGCGACGAGGATGCAATCTTTTGCTCCCTGTCTGGATTGAATCCTATTGCATTGGTTTCATTTATCTATACTTTTGCAGTCAAAGTGAAAGCAGCACGCTTTTATGGCCGTCGTCGCATTGCAGATAGCCTATCTGCGCAAGCTTTTGAGCCGCCTCTTCAAGCTGCTGCTTTGTGCCCTCGGCATCAATAAACAGCATGTTGGCATCCACGGCTTTATTGTAGCTTACTCTTGTTATATTAACGCCTATGGCCGCAAAGCAGCGGCTGGCCTTAAGAAAAGCGCCGATATGGTCGGGCATTACCGTAACAAATGTTCTTTTCGTAGCCTTTACCTCCGTTTGGTTTTGTCAAAAGAGTTTTCCTTATTAAATATTTTACCACGCTCTCGCTGTTTTTTCAAGCATCACGGTGTAAAGAATGATTATTATCTTGCTTCGCTGCGAAATGCTCTCTTATGCCGCAAAATGCGAAAATCCGTTTTATGCAAGGAAGAGGACACAAAGAACTGCCGGGACGGAAAAGAAAAATCCTCACTTTCAAGTGAGGATTTCGTGGTAGCGGCAGTTGGATTCGAACCAACGACCAATCGGGTATGAACCGAGTACTCTAGCCAGCTGAGCTATGCCGCCGTACAACATGCGCATTATATCTTATATATAAATACTTGTCAAGGATTTTTTGCAAGCCGGTATTATCGGGGCAAAGCGGATTTTTCCAAAGCTGATTCGCAGTGAAAAATAAAACATTAAGTGCGAAGGCTGCCGGATAACACGGCTTGTCCGGCACCGGAGGAGGAAAGCGGGAAAAAAACAGCGCCGGGGACGGATATAAAGCAAATAGGTGTTATACGGGCCCGTATACATGTCCCCCGGGCTTGTATATGCGCGCCGAAGCAATGATTAAATGCATAAAATAGTGAATAAAACGCTGATTATGCATAAAATATATGCATTTATGCGTTAAAATCGATTTTTTCTGTATTTTTATTAAAAAGTGCTTGCATTATTTCAAAGTGTGTGGTATTATCACACCATCAAATAAAAATTGCGGCCGACAAGGCTTAAAAAGGAAAGGAAACATAACCATGAAAAGCATTAAATTTATAGTAACAGCGGTACTTACTGCGGCATTGTTGCTGTGCTGCTCGGCTTGCTCGAGCGTCGCGGCAAACACGGTGTTCAAAGCCGACGACCTCTACGGCAAAAAGATAGGCGTTCAGCTGGGTACCACCGGCGACACCTTTGCTACCGATAGCTACACCAACGAAAATAAGGAAGAGGGCGACAAAAAGGTTGATGACCCCGCCACCATGGTGCGCTATAAAACCGGCAACGAAGCGGTAATGGCACTCAAGCAGGGCAAGATAGACGCCGTAATAATCGACAGCGAGCCGGCAAAGGCCTTTGTGGAGCTCAACTCCGATCTTAAGATACTGGATGATCCCTTTGTGCAGGAGGAATACGCCATCTGCTTCAAAAAGGGCAGCGAGCTTACAGCGGAATTCAACAAGGCTTTGGCAGCGCTTAAGGCAAACGGCACCTTTGATAAAATACTTAAAAACTTCATCGGCGACGATGCCGGCAAAACTCCCTATGTAACCCCCGAAGGCACCGATCACTCCAAGGGCAAGCTCATCATGGCCACCAACGCCTTCTTCAAGCCCTATGAGTACTATAACGGCCAGAGCATCGAAGGCATCGATCCCTCCATGGCGCAGGCCATCTGCGACTACCTCGGCTATGAGCTGGAAATTCAGAACTACGATTTCAATGCCATTCTGGGCGCGGTTCAGAGCGGCAAGGCCGATTTCGGCATGGCGGGCATGACCGTTACCGAAGATCGTAAAAAGAGCGTGGACTTCAGCGACAGCTACACCACCGCCACTCAGGTAATAATCGTTCGGGCTAAATAATCAGAAAAAAATTACGGTGGGGAGTGCGCTTTCTGCGGGCTCCCCATAACGGTGTTAAATATGTTTGAGAGTTTTTCAAAGGAACTAAGCCGGGTGTTTCTAAGCGGCAATAACTGGCGGTATCTTACGCAAGGATTGCTGCGCACGCTGATAATCGCCGCTGCGGCCGTGCTTATGGGAACAGTGCTTGGCTTTTTAGTGGGCGGCGTCCGCGCTTCGTATGATAAAAACGGCGGAAAGCTGTTCCGCACCAAGGGCGCAAATACCATCTTTGCGGTTATAAACTGGCTTTGCAAGCTGTATCTGACGGTTATCCGCGGCACCCCCGTTGTTGTGCAGCTGATGATAATCTACTTTGTGGTTTTTGCAAGCTCCTCCATGAATCCCATGGTTTCGGCAATGCTGGCCTTCGGGCTTAATTCCGGGGCCTATGTGGCGGAAATCGTCCGCGGCGGCATTATGGCGGTGGACAACGGACAGTTTGAGGCGGGCAGGTCGCTGGGCTTCAACTACTTTGCCACCATGCGTCATATAATCCTGCCGCAGGCCTTCAAGAATATTCTGCCGGCGCTGGGCAACGAGTTTATTGTGCTGCTTAAGGAAACCTCCGTTGCGGGCTATATCGGCGTTGCCGATCTTACCAAGGGCGGCGACATCATCACCAGCAACACCTACAATGCCTTTCTGCCGCTGATTGCGGTGGCGCTTATATATCTTGTGATGGTGCTGGGGCTTCAGGCCCTTGTGGGCAAGCTGGAAAGGAGGCTGAGGAAGAGTGACCACTGATAATTCTCTTTTGATCCGCGATGTTGATATTTGCAAGCGCTTCGGCGATAACGAGGTGCTCAAGGGCATCAGCCTTGAGGTGAAAAAAGGCGATGTAAAGGTGATAATCGGCCCCTCCGGCAGCGGCAAAAGCACCTTTCTGCGCTGCCATAACCTGCTGGAAACCCCGGACAGCGGCGAAATATGGCTGGACGGCGAGCTTGTTAACAGCAAAAGCTGCGATATAAACAAGCTCCGCCAGCGCATGGGAATGGTGTTTCAGCATTTCAATCTTTTTCCCAACATGACCATAATGGACAACATCACCCTTGCGCCCGTAAAGCTTAAGGGAACGCCCGTAAAGCAGGCGCGCGAGCGTGCCGTGAGCCTGCTGGAAAGAGTGGGGCTTGCCGATAAGGCCGCCGCATACCCTTCCACTCTTTCCGGCGGTCAAAAGCAGCGCCTTGCCATTGTGCGCGCTTTGGCTATGGATCCGGAGATCATGCTTTTTGATGAGCCTACCAGCGCGCTGGACCCGGAAATGGTGGGCGAGGTGCTGGATCTCATGAAGCAGCTTGCCCAAAGCGGCATGACTATGCTTGTGGTAACTCACGAGATGGGCTTTGCCCGTGAGGTGGCAAGCGAGGTGCTGTTTATGGACGGCGGCCATATCCTTGAGCAGGCGCCGCCGGAGCAGTTTTTCACCTCTCCCAAGCATCCGCGCCTGTGCGATTTCCTTTCAAAGGTGCTTTAAGCGGCGCAAAAAGGGCGGCTGCACGCCGATTTGCATTGTTCGGCCGTCGTGCGTATATCTGTTTCTTTTCCTTTATAAAAGGGGAGCGTTTGCTCCTCTTTTTTCTTTTTGTTTATCCGCAATGTTCGGATATTTCCGTTTTTCAAAGTCGAAATAAGTCGAATTTGCAACACAAATGTAATATTAATGCAATCAATGCTTAACATTTCCGTAACATATATTTTTTGTATTTCGGGTATTGACATTGGCCGTCAGGTATGGGATAATATTGCTATGGAGGCATACGTTTTTTTGCATGTCCATAAAATTATAAACGGAGGTAATCACAATGAAAACACACAAACACACACTGCACAAACGATGTACGGCGACGCTTGAACGCCTTGCGCGATGCGCGGCGGCGCTGCTGCTGGTTTTTTCCATGCTGCTTGCGGTGCTGCCCGTGCTTGCACAGGGCGAAAGTGTGCTTGCAGACAGTGATATCCCCGAAGCTCTCAGCCGCGCGCAGCTGGAGGAGCACGGGGCGGTGCAGCGCCTCTATGATGAGGAACAGGGGGATAACGACTTCGTCTTTCTTAACCGTGACGGCACAATTACCCGGTACGATTTTTCCGTCCCGGTAAAATATAAGGATGAAACCGGCAAATATCGGGATAAAAACAATAAAATCAAGGATTGGAACGGGGAATACGGCAACACGGCGGGGGATGTGGAGCTGCGCTTTCCCAAACAGCTGAACTTTATCAAAATAAAGTATAACGGGCATACGGTGCGCATAAAGCCCGTAACCTCGGCCTCACCGGGGCATCTGCCCGCAATGGTGCAGGGCAGCTCGGTCAGCTACGCCGGGGCGTTTGGCGAGGGCACCGAACTGCGCTATACCTCCACTATGAGCGGCATCAAGGAGGATATAATCCTGCAAAACAGCGCGCAGGGCAACAGCTTCAGCTTTGAGGTGCGCACGGGCGGCCTTGAGCTGCGGCAGCAGGACGGCGTATGGGGCATATACGACGGCGAAACGGCGGTGTTCAGCTTCGGCGATCTTGAGGTGACGGACAGCTTCACCGGGCAGGACGAAGCCACCGACGATTGGGATGCGCACCGCACCTATGCTCAGGCGCAGGTAAGCGCTTTGAGCGGGGATAAATACCTTTTCACAATAACGGTGCCGCAGGAATATCTTCAGGCCGAAAGCACGGTGTACCCCGTGTATGTGGACCCCACCTTTAATGTAAGCCGCAGCTATATACAGGATACCTACATAGCCAAGGGCTACACAAACAACTATGTCAATTCCTCTCTTGTGGCAGTGGGCTACGGCACCAACGCCAAGAATGTCCGCACCCTTGCAAAAATAAGCGATCTTTTCGGCGGGCAAACCATCCACGGCAGAGTAACCGCCGCATATTACAGCATGTACTGCACCTCGGATTATTCCAGCACCCCCACTGTGGACGCCTATATGATAAACTCATCGGTCAGCTGGAATCCCTCCGCCGTCACATGGCAGAACTCTGCGGATATGCTCATGAATGCCGCCGCTAAGATAAGCACCCTCACCGTAAAGGGAGCGGGGCGGTATAATTTTGATATAACAAGTGCATATCAGGCGTGGCAGACCGGCACGGCCAACAACGGCATAATGCTGCGTATGACCACGGAGGTCAGCGGCAAATACCGCCAGTTTGCCTCGGCAAATGTAAGCGATTCCTCCAAGCTTGCCTATGTAACGGTTACATATCAGGATGTGGCTCTGGGCATAACCATAAGCCCCGAAGAGGCATATATGACGGTGGGCGAGGTCAAGCGCATATCTGCTCTTGCCCATTCCGTAAACGAAACCATTACATGGTCTTCGGATAATCCGTCCGTTGCCACGGTGGATGCAAACGGCAATGTAACCGCGCACAGCGCAGGGGATGTCACCATAACCGCCACCGGCACCTACGGCGGCTCCAGCGCCACCTGCGGCATAACGGTTGTGGCAAAGGGCGTGGACAGCGTTACCCTGCCTTACCGCACATTATGCTTGAAAAAAGGTAACACGCGGAACATCTCGGTGAGCATAGCGCCGTCTGATGCCAGCGTACAGCAGGTCACATGGTCGTCAAGTAATACAAGAGCGGTAACGATAAACAACGGTCTGCTTCGCGCAGTCGCTCCCGGCACGGCCATAATAACCGTGTGCAGCGAGCAGGGCAGCAAAACGGACAGTATGACCGTTATAGTTCCCGCATTGGAAAACGGTACATACTATCTAAAAAACAAGGCGACAAAAAAATATGCGGACATACAAGGCCCGTCCAATGACAGCGGAGCAATAATTCATCAGTGGAAAATGCACGGCTATGCTTCCCAACAGTGGAATTTTGAGCTTCACACCGATGGCTATTACAAAATAAAATCCATGCACAGCAACCTGTATCTGTCGGTGGAAAACAACTCCTCGGCGCAGGATGCCGCCATAGTGCAAAAGGCCTTTAACAACGGCTCCGGTCAGCTGTGGAAGGTAGACCTGCTTTCCGACGGCGCATATAAGCTTACCCCCAAATCCGGCGAAAGCAGCAACCGCGTCCTTGCCAGTGCATCTTACGATTCCGTTGATAACGGTATAGTAATACAGCAGCGGCTGTTTGTGGATGACACAGACTATAATGACGAGTGGGTAATCTATGACGGTATAGCCACATCGGGCTATGAGGTAGCATATGAGCCGGAAAAGTGGAACAAAGATAATGGTGCTGATAATTTGGTTCAGGACTTCACAAACTGCTATTATTATGCGATAAATACACAGGTAAACCCGGTAACCGGGATCCCGTACAATCATAAGCCGCAGCCGGGTGAATATGCGGGAATAGACCTGAACAATCTGGTGAATATGGGAAATCCGCTTGATGAGGAGTATTCAACCACGGGTAAAAATATAGTCCAGTATGTTACCGAGCAGGATTACGCAGCATACAATCAAGCGCATGGAGGGGGATATATTTTCCGTCCTATCGGCAGAAATGAACGCTGCCCCGCGGGAAGCTATAAAGTGGTCTTGATTGTAGGAAAAGACGATTATCACTGGTACAGACAGAATTCTGACGGTTTTTGGTCGCATAAGCCGGGAAAGGAGCCGGTTACAAATGTTGATCAACAGGGCAACTCCATTATTGACCCTCAGTATGCGGAATGGAGTAAAGATTATACGAAGTTTATAGGCTATTTTGCCGTTACACCGTGGAACAACATGTATCATGGTTTATTAAGCGATATGCCGGATGCTGCATAAGGAGGCAAGAATGAAAAAGAAAACTGTAATAATAATCATTGCATGCGTAGTGGTGCTTGCCGGCATTACATTAGCATATTTCACTCTGCCTATAAGCTACGCAGGAACGAGCAAAAGACAACAAGCAAGTTTGTTTGATCGGGATAAAATCATTCTGCCGACTGAAGCACAGGCAAGTCAGGTAAAAAGCGGAATGACATATGAGGAAATACTGGATACTATCGGCCTTCCGCAGGTGAATTATGGGCTTAGGTATTCAAGTGAGTGGACAAAGGTTGAATTCCATTTAAGGGACGGTCATCGTCTTTGGGTGGAGGGCTATGGTGATAATTTGGTTGTAACACATTCGGACTATCCGTATCAAACCTATGAGGATTATACAGAACGGCATAAAGAGCGAGAAGATGCCAACGATGAGCACATTGCAGATGGCTTGAATAAGTCTGAAACTGCATAAGGAGGCAAGAATGAAAAAGAAAAATATAATTATAATTGTTTCGGTTGCAGTTGTGCTTGCAGGTATCATAACGGCGTATTTTACAGTGCCCGTAAGCTATGCCGGAACAAGCGAAAGAGAAGCTGTGCATTCTGAGGTTTCCGAATTCAAGATTTTGCTGCCTGTTGAAGCGCAGGCCAAACAGGTTATGGAAGGAAACATGAACTACAAACAGATTCTGGACACGCTCGGCTTGCCTCAAAGACAGTATGTGTTTTGGGGGGAACGGTCTGCAACCAGCATGACGGAATTTCATTTGCGCAGCGGACACCGGCTGTGGCTCATATCGGGAAGCGACAGCGCAAAGCTCGGAAAAATAGCGCATTCCGACTTTCCCTTTCAGACCTATGAGAATTACAGGAAAAGCAAAGGGGTGGAATAAAAATGCGTATTAAAAAAATCACGGCATACATTGCGGCGGTTATGCTTGCCGTTTTGTTTGCGGGCGCTTTTGCAGGCTGTACAGGAGAAACCGTAAAAACAGCATATGAACCTATTGATGGAATCTGTGATTTTCTTAGTATTGGTAATTATGAAAGCCTCAAATTTGAAAAGTTTGAAACTGTACGCGCTGACCACGAAGAGGAAAAGACGGTAAGTATTCTGGGACAAAGCCTGACAGGAACATATCGTGAGTCAAGGGTTCAGGATGGTACAAACAGGGTAATTGATGAATATGAAGATCTTACCGCTGTAGTGGAAAATGGACATATGGGCAACAGATTTTGGGTAACATATCCCGAAGGTAAGGTTTGCGGTGCGGATTTTGCCGAAGCCGTAAAGATATCGGAAAACGGCGAGCAAACTGCCGATGCCGCAAGAGCATTTTTATCGGACTATGTGGATATGGAACGCTTCAAATTTGACAACTCGGAAGATTATGATGACGGCAGCATAACATACAATTTCAGGCTTAAGTCGCAGACGGCTTATTCTGATAGTACGGAAATGTGTTGGGTTAAGCTGGATCCGCAGGGCAATGTAAAGGAATTCTATTATGCTCCGTATAATACCGACTGGATGAAAAATGAAAATATCCGGCCCGATACCGAAGCTTTGCATCAGGCAGTGGATAAAATGGTTAAAAAGATATATTCGGGGTGCAGCGGTTTTGAATACAAGCTTTCCGAAGCCTCCACCATATCGGCGGATAAAGACGGCAATCTTGTGCTTCGTTATCTTGTGCGTGTAACCGTAAACGGTAAGTATCACGACAATATCGATGGCTACGGCTGGTGCTATGCTTATACCGGATACAATATAAACGATTTTATAAACACAAACTGAAGATAACCCGGAACTGCTTTGCGCATTGCTTTTTCGCAATGCGCAAAGCAAGAAAAAACAAAGGATAAGGAGGTCATCACAATGAGAAAACACAAACACACACTGCGCAAACGATGTACGGCGACGCTTGAACGCCTTGCGCGATGCGCGGCGGCGCTGCTGCTGGTTTTTTCCATGCTGCTTGCGGTGCTGCCCGTGCTTGCACAGGGCGAAAGTGTGCTTGCAGACAGTGATATCCCCGAAGCTCTCAGCCGCGCGCAGCTGGAGGAGCACGGGGCGGTGCAGCGCCTCTATGATGAGGAACAGGGGGATAACGACTTCGTCTTTCTTAACCGTGACGGCACAATTACCCGGTACGATTTTTCCGTCCCGGTAAAATATAAGGATGAAACCGGCAAATATCGGGATAAAAACAATAAAATCAAGGATTGGAACGGGGAATACGGCAACACGGCGGGGGATGTGGAGCTGCGCTTTCCCAAACAGCTGAACTTTATCAAAATAAAGTATAACGGGCATACGGTGCGCATAAAGCCCGTAACCTCGGCCTCACCGGGGCATCTGCCCGCAATGGTGCAGGGCAGCTCGGTCAGCTACGCCGGGGCGTTTGGCGAGGGCACCGAACTGCGCTATACCTCCACTATGAGCGGCATCAAGGAGGATATAATCCTGCAAAACAGCGCGCAGGGCAACAGCTTCAGCTTTGAGGTGCGCACGGGCGGCCTTGAGCTGCGGCAGCAGGACGGCGTATGGGGCATATACGACGGCGAAACGGCGGTGTTCAGCTTCGGCGATCTTGAGGTGACGGACAGCTTCACCGGGCAGGACGAAGCCACCGACGATTGGGATGCGCACCGCACCTATGCTCAGGCGCAGGTAAGCGCTTTGAGCGGGGATAAATACCTTTTCACAATAACGGTGCCGCAGGAATATCTTCAGGCCGAAAGCACGGTGTACCCCGTGTATGTGGACCCCACCTTTAATGTAAGCCGCAGCTATATACAGGATACCTACATAGCCAAGGGCTACACAAACAACTATGTCAATTCCTCTCTTGTGGCAGTGGGCTACGGCACCAACGCCAAGAATGTCCGCACCCTTGCAAAAATAAGCGATCTTTTCGGCGGGCAAACCATCCACGGCAGAGTAACCGCCGCATATTACAGCATGTACTGCACCTCGGATTATTCCAGCACCCCCACTGTGGACGCCTATATGATAAACTCATCGGTCAGCTGGAATCCCTCCGCCGTCACATGGCAGAACTCTGCGGATATGCTCATGAATGCCGCCGCTAAGATAAGCACCCTCACCGTAAAGGGAGCGGGGCGGTATAATTTTGATATAACAAGTGCATATCAGGCGTGGCAGACCGGCACGGCCAACAACGGCATAATGCTGCGTATGACCACGGAGGTCAGCGGCAAATACCGCCAGTTTGCCTCGGCAAATGTAAGCGATTCCTCCAAGCTTGCCTATGTAACGGTTACATATCAGGATGTGGCTCTGGGCATAACCATAAGCCCCGAAGAGGCATATATGACGGTGGGCGAGGTCAAGCGCATATCTGCTCTTGCCCATTCCGTAAACGAAACCATTACATGGTCTTCGGATAATCCGTCCGTTGCCACGGTGGATGCAAACGGCAATGTAACCGCGCACAGCGCAGGGGATGTCACCATAACCGCCACCGGCACCTACGGCGGCTCCAGCGCCACCTGCGGCATAACGGTTGTGGCAAAGGGTGTAGAAAGCGTTACCCTGCCCTACCGCACGCTGTACTTGGCAAAGGAAGGTGTAACCATTGTAAATGCGAGTATAACTCCGTCTGATGCCAGCATTCAGCAGGTTACATGGTCGTCAAGCAATAAAAATGTTGCAACGGTAGATAATCAGGGCATGATACATGGAATTGCCCCCGGCACTGCTATAATAACCGTGCGCAGCGAACAGGGCGGCAAAACGGACAGTATGACTGTTATAGTTCCTGAGTTTGAAAACGGCACATATTTTGTTCAAAATAAAGCCACCGGAAAATTCATGGATATAAAGGATCGTTCCAAATACAGCGATTCGGCAATAAACCAGTGGTCAGTGCGTGCCGATACTGAACAAAATTCATTGCAGTGGATATTTGAACTGTGTCCGGACGGCTATTACAAAATAAAATCCATGCACAGCGGCATGTATCTGTCGGTGGAAAACAATTCCTCGGCGCAGAATGCCGCCGTAGTGCAAAAGGCCTTTAACAACGGCTCGGGTCAGCTGTGGAAGGTGGAGTTGCTTAATGATGGCGCATACAAGCTCACCCCCAAATCCGGCGAAAGCAGTAACCGCGTCCTTGCCAGTGCATATTACAGCCATGTTGATGACGGCATAGCAATACAGCAGCGGCTGTTTAAGGATGACACGAACTATAAGGACGAGTGGATACTTATAAGGCCGCGTGTAAAAGTGGAAACTCAGGGTGATGACACATCATGGTGTTGGGCTACGGCGGCAAGAATGTTTGCAAAGAATTATTGTGACAGCGTAACCAAATCAAAAGAAAGTGCGGTAAGATTCGTAAAGGGCGCTTTGATTGATGAAGGGGGCAATATGGAAGAAGCCAGTAGGGCAATCCAGTATTATCTTTGCGGCAAGGAGACTGTGAATACTGGTATACATAGTCTCAGCGTTTATAGCGAAACAACATTGAAGCGTTTTATCGATGAGGGGCATGTATTATATATTACATTGTCGTACTATAATAAAATCAGTGATAATATGTACGAATTACAGGAAACAGGACATGCGGTGTTGATCAGCGGATATATTATAGATAACGACAAATGCTATTTTATCATTTGTGATTCCGATGGCGCTAAAATACACTTGTGGTCATATGATTTTTTGTACAGCCATAAGGGAGTTGGAATTAGACAGGGCGACTTAGTGAACGAGAACTTGCTTACTGCATGGACCGGCTGTATAAATGTGCAGACATCCTATTCCGACATGACAGTACCGTATTATTTCACTGTTCAGGGAATGATAAATAATGATGCAGCATAAGGAGGCGTAGATAGAAAAATGCGTATTAAAAAAATCGCGGCATACATTGTGGCAGTTATGCTTGCCGTTTTGTTTGCGGGCGCTTTTGCAGGCTGTACGCCGCAAGATAATACTGTATACGATTCCGTAACGGTTAACCCCAAAATAGCACGAAAAATTCTTGAAACCAACATGAAGGAAGACAAGGAGTTTGCCGAAAATGCAAAGGACAGTGACAGATATGCTGTAATAAAAATTATGTATTGCGCATTGGTGAATGACGCTTATAAAAATGCGGATTTTTTGGCAGCCTATCGCAATTGCATTAACGGAAATTCGCAAAATAAGGCAGAAAAGTACTACTATTTTATAATTGATAAAAAAACCTACGAGGTGGTAGCTTCTTATCAATATAACGATGCTAACGGAAAAGTGGAACGGGAGATAGAACACGAGAAATTTGCATGGTGCGGTCTTTCCTTCAGATATCTGTTTCATCCCGAGGAGGTCTTCAAGGCTGCTGGCATGGAGGACTGCAATGTGCAGAATGTCTATCAACTCTTACCTTATGGTGCGTTCCATAGTTCATTCCCGTCGTACAGTAACCAGGCAATATATTATGTAACGGATAAAGGGGAATATGTGCTGCATACACTTTCCAATTCTTATAACTTTATGCTGCAAAAAGAGGAGTATCGGATGCCCGGCGATGAGTTTTATCAGGAATTCAGCGAAACGAACCTCTTTCTTACGCCGGAAAGAATAAGGCAGGATGCCGCGCTTATGCAAGACCCTGTATTTAAGGAGAAAATGTTTGGTATAAAGCCCGGAGTACACATTGACGGTTGTTATTATGTCGGTGGCTATACTCAAGATATGGTCAAATTTATAGACGGTTTGGATAAATTCATAATACAGCTTGACCCGCCGGTATATATAGTGGATTAGTAAATCTGCTGCTTTGCGCATTGCTTTTTCGCAATGCGCAAAGCAATACTGAAAGCTGCATAAGGAGGCAGAAATGAAAAAGAAAGCTGTAATAATAATCATTGCATGCGTAGTGGTGCTTGCCGGCATTGTATTAGCATATTTCACTCTGCCTATAAGCTATGCCGGAACGAGTGAAAAATATGACGGTCCTTCAGTGGATGAACATAAGCTCATTTTGCCGACGGAAGCGCAGGCCAGTTTAATAAAGAAGGGCATGCCAATGAAAGAAGTGTTTGATACTATCGGCCTTCCGCAAAAAGATTACGGCAGTGGAATATATTTGAGTTTTATTTGCGTGATGGTCACCGTTTATGGATTTATACGACCGGATTCTATGCGGGCGAGGTACAACATTCCGATTATCCTTATCAGACTATTGAAGATTATTTGAAAAGGCGTGAAGAAAAAGATAGTGCTTTTGCCGTTACACCTTGGAACAACATGTATGGCGCAGCGGCAAACAGCCTGCCGGATGCAGCATAAGGAGGAAAGGATGAAAAAGAAAACTGTAATAATCATTATTTCCTGCGCTGCTTGTGTTTTATTGCTTGCCGGTTTAGTAGCGGCATACATCTTTATACCTCTGCCTATAAGCTATGCAGGAACGAGTGAAAAATATTATGTTGGAGCATTGGATGAGCATAAGCTTATCTTGCCGACGGAAGCACAGGCCAGTTTAATAAAGAAGGGTATGTCAATGAAAGAAGTGCTTGATACTATCGGTCTTCCACAGGCAAATCGCGGCAGTGGAATATTAATACTTGAATTTCATTTGCGGGACGGTCATCGTCTGTGGATTTATACATTCGGAGATGTGGTGTGGATCATTGAACATTCCGATTATCCCTATCAGACCGATGAGGATTATTTGAAAAGGCGTGAAGAAAAAAATGATGCTTTTGCCGTTACACCTTGGAACAACATGTATGGCGCAGCGGCAAACAGCCTGCCGGATGCAGCATAGGAGGCAGAAATGAAGAAAAAAGAAATCATTATAATATTTTTAGCTATCATTCTGCTTATATGTATTAACTCGCTGTATTTCATTGTGCCTGTAAGCTACGCAGGAACAAGTAAAAAGCCGCATGCATCAGTGGATGAACACAAGTTTATTTTGCCCACAGAAATACAGGCGAGTCGGGTAAAGAAAGGCATGTCGTGGGCAGAGGTTATTGATACTATCGGCCTTCCGCAAAAAAATTACGGCAGCGGAATATGTATATATGAGTTTTATTTGCGGGACGGTCACCGCTTATGGATTTATACAGACGGATGGATTATATGGAACACATCCGATATTGTACATTCCGATTATCCTTATCAGACGCGTGAAGATTATCGGAAAAGAAGGCGTGAAGAAAAAAATGACGCTTCTGCCGTTACACCTTGGAACAACATGTATGGCGCGGCGGAAAACAGTATATTGAATGCTGCATAGGGAGGCAGGAATGAAAAAGAAAGCTGTAATAATAATCATTGCATGCGTAGTGGTGCTTGCCGGCATTGTATTAGCATATTTCACTCTGCCTATAAGCTACGCAGGAACAGGCGCGAGTGATCCATTTGTTTTTGATCAACATAAGCTTATTCTGCCGACTGAAGCGCAGGCAAGTCGGGTAAAAAGCGGAATGACATATGAGGAAATACTGGATATTATCGGCCTTCCGCAAAAGAATGAAGGATCTGGGTTTTCAAGCGGCGCTATGTGGGCTGAATTTCACTTGCGGGGTGGTCACCGTCTTTGGGTGGATGGCTTTAGTGATAATATGGTTGTAACACATTCGGATTATCCGTATCAAACCTATGAGGATTATACAGAACAGCATCAAAAGCGAGAAGATGCCAACAATGAGCACATTGCAAACGGCTTGAATAAGTCTGAAACTGCATAAGGAGGCAAGAATGAAAAAGAAAAATATAATTATAATTGTTTCGGTTGCAGTTGTGCTTGCAGGTATCATAACGGCATATTTTACAGTGCCAGTAAGCTATGCCGGAACAATTGAAAAATGCGGGCAGTTATACGGGCAGTTATTCTATTATGAAGTATACGGGCAGTTATACAAATATGAAGTTGCCGAATTCAAACTTTTGCTGCCTGTTGAAGCGCAGGCCAGACAGGTTATGGAAGGTAATATGAACTACAAACAGATTCTGGACACGCTTGGATTGCCGCAAAAAAAATATACATATGGGAAAGGCGAGTCGGCAACCTATATGACAGAGTTTCATTTGCGCAGCGGACATCGACTGTGGCTCATATCAGGAAGCGACAGCGAAAAGCTCGGGGAAATGGCACATTCCGACTTTCCCTTTCAGACCTATGAGAATTACAGGAAAAGCAAAGGGGTGGAATAAAAATGCGTATTAAAAAAATCACGGCATACATTGCGGCGGTTATGCTTGCCGTTTTGTTTGCGGGCGCTTTTGCAGGCTGTGCTAAGAATAGCGGAAATGTGCTTGAAGTTGGAGTCGGAAGCTGGATTCGCGATACGGATTATGCTTACGATGTTAAAAATCTTGAGGTTGAGGAAATGGTGCTGCAGGATAAGGTACCATACAGGAATCTGAGCTTTCTGGGCAGGGACTATTCTCTTGTATATGAAAAAACACTGATATATCCGATAGGCGATACCGTAACGGATGTTTATACCGACAGGGCAACGGGAAACAGCTTTGAAATGCTGGAAAGCGGCGAGGTTTATCGTGCGTCCTTTGCGAAAGAAAACGGTGTGAAGATAAGTTTGCCGGGTGCAGAGGAACAGCAGATGCAGGCTGCATTGGAGCCGTTCGTAAAGGAATTGGCATTGCCATCGCAGCTTACGGACTGGAGCTTTGAGCTTAGCCAAATCGGCGGGCTGTATTACGCATATTGGAGAGAAAAAGTCGGTAAAACGCCCACCGGGAATTATGTTTCATTTGTTTTGGAAAGTGACGGAACCGTAAAAGAAATCAGCAATGCGGCAGCGCGCGGGCAGGATTATTCCGGCATTGAGCAGACGGATATAAATATGTATGATGATGAAATAACAAAGAAACTTAAAAGTGCATACAGCTTTTCAAATTGCCGCGGAAATTGCAAATATAAATCACATACCGTCAGTTCAGAGCAGCTGGTAAAATATAAAGGAGAAACATATTATTTATGCAGAGTCTCAATAGATACGGTTGATAAATCGGGAAAGGATTACTGGGGCGACAGCTGTGAGCTGTTGGTAAAGGCAAAATAAAGGCATGCGTTGCAGCCGGCACGCTGAAAAATGCGTGCCGGCTGCAAAAACGCAGCATATAAAGGAGAGGGAACAAGCATGAACATTAAACACGGTATCATAACTCTTGTAACAGCAGCTTTGCTGTCGGTGCTGCTTTTTTCGGGCTGCACCGCACAAACTGCGGCAGGCAAATACGAAATTAAAACCGCAGAGGAAAACGGACAGTATTACTTCGATTGTACCAACAGTACGCTCCCGGAGGGGTGTATCGAGTTTGGCGTAAGGTTTGCGGATATTGAGAGCATGCGGCTTTTTGTTAAAAACCCGAACGATTCGGAGCATCAGCCGATAAAACCTTCCGAACAATCCGCCCTGCGCTATTTTCTGGACGGACAAATATCGCATATAAACGAAAACACCGTGCGCATAGAAATAATTGATCCGGCAAAGATTGCGCTTCCGGAATTCGGTGCGCCGTGCCGGGTTGTAAGTGCGGATTTATTTGGGCTGTATTATACCGTGTGCTGCGATATAGGGGACAGGCGTGCGGATATTACGGTGTACGATGCTTCGTGTGAAAAGTACGGGCAGCGGTATAAATCAGAAAAAGAAAGCTATCAAAACCTCTGTGATAAAAGCGGCGCGGTTAAGGAAACAAGAAGCATTGACGGCGTTCAGCGCGAGTGTATATCGTATAAGGGCGAATGGCGGGACGGTACAAAAGCCGATGTTCTCACAACATGGTACACAGTGGAGAAAAACGGTTATAAAGCGGAGGTCAGCAGAAGCGTTTCCGACGGCAATTTCGAAAGCATAGATATTTTTATTTCCGATGTTGGCGGCCGCAGCTGTGTTGTTCATTTATCAAACGGCAGCGACACGCTTTTGTCCGATATTTCAGATATTTATTATCCGAAGTTTTCTTAAATAAAATGATAAGGCTTTTAAGCAAATAATAAATTCGACTTATTGATAATAGGAGAATTCTGTGGGACAATCAGATTTTAATAATAACATTATTGCGGTCGGCTTAGGAGAAACATACATATGAAAATGATGGCGGTAAGTGCAATAGCGCAAAGCGGCGCGGTTATGAGCGATATTCTGGAGGCCTCGGACTGGCTGTACAGTTTCTTTTCAAATATATCCTATCATCTTGAAAGCTCACGCTGGGGCAACCGTTTTCCGGTATTGCTGTGTGAATTTTGCGATCGTGGGGTAGTGGAATACGATCATTTGGACAAGCTGGAGCGGGAGCTGGACGCTGCATACAGCGGTCTTGCACGCATTCCGGTGGAGGATGCAATATATGATATAAAAAATCCGGCGGCGCCCATACCGTGGGAAACCCTTCCCGAGGCGGAAAATGCCGGAATACGCCTGTGCGAGCCGTGGCTTACTGCCCGCACCGATGATTCCTTCTTTGATGTATTCCGCAAAAAAATACTTTTTGCCAAGGCACAGCATTCGAGCCTGTTTCTGCACGCTTTTATGCTGGAGGATGTGCACGCGCTTAATTCGGCCTCGCCGCAGCCGCGTCCGCACTCCTATTGGGAAATGCAGGATTAGCAAGCCTTTGCAAAAGCCTCGAGGCTGTATCAAACAGCCGTGACGGCACTGCGCCGGTTCTGTACGGCGTATGCGTGCGCACCCCTATGCGGGGGTGCGCTTTTGCTTTTATCCGCCGCTGCATTACACTTGCGCAGCGGGGCGACTTGTGGTAAAATATTATACGGCGAAGGTTTTTCAAAAACGGAAAACCGGGCAAATAATGCACTGTAAAGCGGGAATATGCCGTGTGCAAACAAAGGAGGCTGCTATTGTGACAGAAGAAATAAGCAATGTTATTGCAGCGCTGGAGCGCAATTCCATTAAAGGGCTGTACGCCGAGAACAGCGCCGAGGCCTGCCGGCTTGTGCGTGAATTGCTTCCCAAGGGAGCGGTTATTTCCAGCGGCGGTTCCGTGTCGCTCAGGCAAAGCGGCGTTTACGATATCATCACCGGCAGCGATTATAACTATCTTGACCGCTCATCCGATCCCGAAGCCGTAAAAAAGGCTTTTACGGCGGACTATTATTTTATGGGCTGTAACGCCGTTACAGAGGACGGCGTACTTTATAATGTGGACGGCTATGCAAACCGCGTGTCCGCTTTGGCCTTCGGCCCGAGCCGCGTTATAATTATTGCGGGAATAAACAAAATAGTAAAGGATCTTGACGAAGCGGTGTACCGTGTCAAAACCGTAGCGGCCCCGCTTAACGCAAAGCGTCTGGGGTGCGATACCTACTGCGCAAAAACCGGCAGATGCGTTTCCCTGCTTAAGGAGCATCCGCAGATGTCGGACGGCTGTGACAGCGAAAAACGCATTTGCTGCACCTATACCGTGGCGGCAAGACAGCGCATAAAGGACAGAATAACGGTAATAATTGTAAACGAGGAGTTAGGTCTGTAATGAGCGTTAAGGAAAGGTTTTTAAGATATGTTGCAATAGATACTCAGTCGCAGGATAATGCCGGCTGCTATCCGAGCACCGAAAAGCAAAAGAATCTGCTTCGCCTTTTGGTTAAGGAGCTTAAAGAAATGGGGCTTAAGGATGCCACAATGGATGAATGGGGCTATGTCACAGCCACCATTGAGGCTTCCGCTCAGGCGGAAAAGGATGCGCCGGTAATAGGCCTTATATCCCATGTCGATACCGCGCCCGACATGAGCGGGGCAAATGTCCGCCCGCGCGAGCTGCTCTATGAGGGCGGAGATATCCCGCTTAACGGCGATGTCACAATGAAGCTGGCGGATTTTCCGTTTCTTGAACGCTTTAAGGGCAAACACCTTATAGTGACCGACGGCACAACTCTGCTGGGCGGAGACGATAAAGCCGGGGTGGCGGAAATCATGAGCCTTGCGGAAAAGCTCACTTCGGATGCTTCAATAGTGCACCCGCGTATCAGGATAGCCTTTACTCCGGATGAAGAGGTGGGCTGCGGCACCGATCATTTTGATGTCGCCGCCTTCGGCGCAGACTACGCCTATACGGTGGACGGCGGTATGCTGGGTGAGCTTGAATATGAAAACTTCAATGCGGCAGCGGCGGACATAACGGTAAACGGCTGTAATATCCATCCCGGCAGCGCAAAAAACAAAATGGTAAATTCCATGCTCATTCTTCAGGAGCTCAATTCCATGCTTCCCCCTGCCGAAATACCGGCCTGCACCGAGGGTTATGAGGGCTTTTACCACCTTAATGAAATGAGCGGCTCCGTGGAAAAAACGCAGGCTCACTATATCATCAGAGACCATGACCGCGAACGCTTTGAAATGCGCAAGCAGCGCATGGAAAAAATATGCCGCTATCTTAACGATAAATACGGCGAGGGCACGGTTGTGGCGGATATACGAGACTCCTATTACAATATGAAAGAAAAAATACTGCCGCATATGCACCTTATCAATAATGCAGTCAAGGCTATGCAGACCTGCGGCGTAACACCGGAGATAACGCCCATCCGCGGCGGTACGGACGGAGCCAGGCTTTCCTTTGAGGGGCTGCCCTGCCCGAATATCTGCACAGGTACCGCAAATATGCACGGAAAATTCGAGTTCGTCTGTACGGAGGATATGCAGAAAATCACCGATATACTGTGCTGCCTTGTCAGCCTGTATGCAAAAAAGCCGTAAGGCAAATTTGCCGGGCGCGCGCATATTTTAATAAAGGAGCACATATGCATATGTGCACTTTGTGTTTGATTTCCGCGCATATATTCTGTGCGTTGATATATTTTGTATAGGCCGTCCAATCGGCTTTGAGGTAATGTATATGCGAAAAACAAAAATTGTCTGCACTATGGGACCGGCTTGCCGTGAAGCCGGAACAATTGAAGAAATGATCAAAAACGGCATGAATGTCGCCCGCCTTAATTTCTCCCACGGAGACTATGAATACCACGGCGGCTCCATCAAGCTGCTTAAGGAGGCGCGCAATAAGCTGCATGCCCCCCTTGCGATAATGCTGGATACAAAGGGCCCTGAAATAAGGCTGGGCAATTTCGAAAAGGAGGTCCGGCTTGTCCCGGGGCAGCCCTTTATGCTTACCACCCGTGCCGCAGCCGGTACGGAGCGTGTTGCGGGCATAACCTACGATAGGCTTCCCCTACAGCTTAAAAAAGGCGACACCGTGCTTATTGACGACGGTCATGTGGAGCTCAGGGTGGAAAACACCACCGAGGAAACCATTGAATGCACAGTTATTCGCGGAGGGGCAATCAGCAGCCATAAGGGCGTAAATGTTCCGTCGGTGCATCTGGAAATGCCTGTGCTTAACGAGCAGGATAAAAAGGACATTCTCTTTGGCATCGAGCAGGATGTGGATTACATAGCCGCTTCCTTCGTGCGCTGCCGCGAGGATATGGTGGCAATAAGACGGTTTGTGGATTATAACGGCGGTCATGATATTAAGCTTATTGCCAAAATAGAAAACCTGGAGGGTATAGAAAACTTTGATGAAATACTGCAGGCGAGCGACGGCATAATGGTGGCACGGGGCGACCTTGGCGTAGAGGTGGATTTTGAACGCATCCCCGGCCTTCAGAAGCGTTTTATACGCAAATGCTATCAGGCGGGCAAAATGGTAATTACGGCTACACAAATGATGGAATCCATGATAAACCAGCCCAACCCCACAAGGGCAGAGATAACCGATATTGCAAATGCCGTCTTCGACGGCACCTCAGCCGTTATGCTTTCGGGGGAAACCGCGGTAGGCAAGTATCCCGTGGAGGCGGTTCGCATCATGGGAAAAATTGCGCAGCAGGCGGAATGGGATGCCTTTGAAATGCAGGCGTATAAGGGAATTAATTATGAAATTGATGCGCGCGATACCACTAATGCGGTGTGCGATGCGGCGTGTACAACGGCCCGCGATATAAGCGCCCAGGCAATAATTGCCCTTACAAAATACGGCCAGACGGCACGCCTGATGTCCAAATTCCGCCCGGTTCAGCCGGTAATCGCCGCCACTCCGGTGCAGAAGACCTTCAATCAGCTGGCGCTTTCCTGGGGTGTATATCCGGTTATGGCCAAATACCAATACAGCTTTGACCTCCTTCTTCAGCATGCAATAGACTGCGCAAAGCAGATAGATGCTGTAAAAGAAGGGGACCGCGTGGTCATAGTAGCCGGCATTCCCATGGATACTCCGGGCAGCACCAATACCCTTAAGGTGGAAACGGTGGGCAACGGACTGCGTTAAACAGCAATAAACAAAAGAAAAAGTAAGAATACATCGCAAGAACACGGCAGCAAATAAAACAATAACAAAACAAACCGTCGGAATTTCCGGCGGTTTTGCTTGTACAACAGGCTGTATTGTCGATTTTTTTGTTAGTGTTATGGCTTCTTGCTTATATTTTAATTGATATACTTTAACTATAATTGATTTGTATTTTTGTATTAAGGTATTTATGCCATAAGGATTATATGTTTTAGTGGTTGTTTATTGATACGGTGCTGTGATTTTACACTTATGTGCTGCACGCAGCTTCGGGCGCGCCGAACCCTCGGCTTCGCCTGCGGGTTCCCGCCGCCCGCCTTCGGCAGCCGGCTGCCGCTTGGCACGCAGCCGCCCCGCAAGCGCGGCGGCTTTTATGCCAAGCGCCTCGGCGCGCTTTTGGCGTCTCCGTTGCCGGAAACAGCAAAAAAGCATCATTTACGCGGCATTTCGGGCTTTACAGCTCCGAAAGCAGCTTTTTTGCCCGTCTTGCTGCATCCATCAGCTCATCATACGCCGCCTGCAAGGTCACAAGCTCGGCTTCGGTGCGCTCAAGCTCGCGCTTGGTCTGCGTGTACAGAGCCTCATAATCGGTGTCGGGCTGCTCCTCCTGCTTCCACACAAGGTGCAGCGCCTCAATCTCCGCCTTGCCCGCAATGCCCGTTTCGGGGCGTTTAAGGCTCTTTTGCAGCGCACATACGCTCTTGTGCGTCTCGCTCCCGAAAGAGCCGTCCGCGCCGTATTTCGGCATGGCAAAGCCGTGCAGGATAAGCTGGTGCTGAAGCGCCTTCACATCCTCGCCCTTATCGCCTTTTTTAAGCTCGCGGGTGACGGTATAGCCCTCTATTTCGTAGCGGAACAGTTCAGGCCGTCCGAACCAGTTCCACGGGCGCAGGGAAACGCTTGTTTTCACTACGCCGTAATCCCGCCCCCGGCATTCTATTGCCGTGTCGGAATCCAGCGCAAAGCCTATATGCGTTGCCCGTCCGCCGCCGTTCACCACGAATACCCAGTCCCCGCGGCGCACCTTGTCCCGCGCTATTTTTGCGCACTTGCCCTTCATGCCGTTGGCGTTCATATCGCCGGGGTACAGCTTTTTCACATTTTGCAGCCAGTACATACCCAGCCCGGAGCAGTCAAACGCGCCTATGTCGGTAAGCTTGTACCCTTCCTTCACCCGCTTTTCCAGTAGCGCCTTGTCCCTGTTTATGTTGGTTTCGTCTCCGTGCTCGCGCTCTTTGAGCCACGCCTCGGAAAAGGGCGCACGCTGTCCCTGCGCCCCCAAAACATAAATGCTGCCGCGGGCTGTCTCGTCCTCAAGATAGGCTATAAATTCCTCAAGCATTGCCTTCACCGTCCTGCGGCTCGTCATCTTCTTTTATTTCCGCCGCCTTGCCTTTGCTTGCCTGCTTGTATATCTGGTTCACGCCGGTTGCCGCAAAGCCGGATACAATGCCCACCGCCGCAGCCGTCAGCCAGTTTTCGGCAGGGATAAAGCCGGGCAGCGTGAAATAGCACACAATGCCCAGTATAAGCCCCAAAACCCCGCACAGCGCGGGCAGCATCCGATTGACGGTCTCGCCCGGAATAAGCTTTATGAAATAGGCCGCAAGATACACCAGCACCACTATTGCCGGCACTGCTACAAAGTCTGAAAATTCCATATCAAAACCTCCTGAATTGTGTTTATTTTTTATGTTCGTGCTCCTGATGCTCAAGATGCTCCAGATCTTCTATCCGGTGATTGATAACCTTTATCTGCTCCTCCACCACCGGCATGCGGCGGGCGAAATTGTTGTGCTGCCGCACCTCATCCTCCAATTGTTTAAGACGGTAGTTTATGAGCTTGTTGCTTGTAAGAATACCTCCGAAGGTGCCCAAAGCCGTCCCCAAAAGGGCTATAAGGGCGGTTATTATGTCCGTGTTCATAATTAAAAGCCCCCTAATTCGGATAATAGTTAAAACGGATTGCAAGGTAATAACAGGTTGTGTTTGTACCCGTTGAGCCGCCCAGCGTGGCATAAAATCCCGTTTTGTCCATGCTTACCACCTTCGGAGCAGCCACACCGGTAACACCTGTTTTCGGCGTTAAAAGGACGATTTGCGGGGCATTGCTCATGGCGGTATTAAAGGTGCTCTTCACGCCCGAGCCGCTGTTGTCAAGCTGGTTTGTTGTGCCGTAGCGGATTTCCAGCATGCCTGTTGTGAGCAGATAGCCTATGTAGCTTTGGTCTGCACCGTTCAGCCTGCGCTGCATCGAAAAGGTAATGCCGCGCTCCCTGCCCGTTATACCGTCCGTTGCCTGGTTTGCAAGCGCCATTTTAACGCCGTATTTCGCGCCCGCGTCTGCCGGGTGCGTTTTTGTGGTGTCAATTACGGTGGAGCCGTCTGCCTGCATATTGAGGGTGTTGCCTGCATTGTCGTTCAGGCTTACGGTATTGCCGAGGGCGTCCACCTTTGCCTTGTCTGCGTTGGTATAGTCATTTGAGGATAATACTTTTCCCGCCTGTGCATCCACTTTGCCGGCAAGGCTTTGTCTAATATCGGCATGAGCCTCTCCGCTTTGATTGTGCTCCGATATAGCTCCGGTTACATTGCCTGCAAGCTCTACAAGCTGTGTAAGGGCATCCTTGCTGGGCTCAAGAGAGGGTATTGAGTTCTCATCATACCCCGATGAGCATACGGCAAAACCGATTCTTCCGGTAGTAAGCCGGTTGCCGCCGTAGACGGAAACATACAGCGTTCCCGTGTGCGTAAGCAGCTCCCAGGGCACAAGGGCCGTGCCGTCGCTGCCAATAAGTACGGTCAGGGTCTGCTGGTCTTCACGCGCGGTGCTGAATACCGCACAGCGAGGGGTGAGCTGTTCCCAAAGCTCGTCAAATGTGAATTTCAGATAAATATAATTCTGTTCCCAAGTATAAATAGTGGGCTTTTCGCTGCAGGAAAGCTCCTGTCCTTTAAGCCTGCAGGGAATAATGATTTTTTCCGACATTTCTTCCTCCATGATCTTATTTTTGTTTTGTGTTTTTTATGTCCGCGAAACGGGATATATCCTGTTTTATATCCGCATTTGCAGAAATACATAAAAAACCTGACGGGTGCGGGCCCGTCCTTTTTCATAAAAAGCCTATCATATGTATAATGAGGCTGTTCGCGTTTGTGCCGTTTGTGCCATATAGAGCTGGCACTTACGCGCGGCAAACGGGCGTAAGCAAAGCAATACTGACGCGGCACAGGCGCGCGCCGGCCCTTCGGCTGCGCCTCCGGGCCCCGCCGCCCGCCTTCGGCGGCCGGCTGCCGCTTGTTGCGCCGGCAGCCCCCGCAAGCGCGGCTGCCGGCGTGTCAAGCGCCCCGGCGCGCTTAAAACCGTCTCCGAAACGGCCGTATTGCTCCCTCCGGGCTGCGCTTTAAGCGGCCCGCAGCATGCAAAAATCTTTTCCGAATTGTAAACTTTTTTTGTCCGAAGAAATTTTTCTGCCCGAAAACGGCACATTTGCTTTACCGCAGCCCTTTTAGGGTGTATAATCAAGCAAAGTCAAGAAATCGCAAGCTTTGCAGTGATATTTAACCGTATTGCCCGTTTTTGGCGGGCAGATATGCCACAGACTCATTGCAAAACAAAGCGGTTTTGAATATTATATGCTGTGTTAGCACTCGGGGCAAAAGAGTGCTAACCCAAATGAAGGAGGTTTATTTATGACCATAAGACCGTTATTTGATCGTGTAGTAGTAAAGAGTGTGGATTCCGAGGAGACCACCAAGAGCGGAATCGTGCTTCCCGGCGCCGCTAAGGAAAAGCCGCAGATGGCTGAGGTTGTTGCCGTAGGCCCCGGCGGAAATGTGGACGGCAAGGAGATCACCATGCAGGTCAAGGTGGGCGATAAGGTAATTTACAGTAAATATGCCGGCAACGAGGTAAAGCTGGACGGCAACGAGTTTGTTGTTATCCGTCAGAGCGATGTGCTGGCAGTTGTAGAATAATTAAAAGGAGAGATTTATATGGCAAAGCAGTTTAAGTATGGCGAGGAAGCTCGCCGCGCGCTGGAGACCGGCGTAAACATTCTGGCCGATACCGTAAAAATAACCCTGGGACCTAAGGGAAGAAATGTAGTGCTGGATAAAAAATACGGCGCTCCCCTTATCAATAACGACGGCGTTACCATCGCCAAGGAAATTGAGCTTGAGGATCCCTTTGAGAACATGGGTGCACAGCTTGTAAAAGAGGTTTCCGTAAAGACCAACGATGTGGCGGGCGACGGTACCACCACCGCTGCGGTGCTGGCTCAGGCCATCTTCCACGAGGGCGTAAAGAATATCGCCGCGGGCGCAAACCCCATGGTGCTGCGTAAGGGCATTATGGCGGCTGTGGACACCGCTGTTGACTCCCTTAAGAGCATCAGCAAGCCCATTGAGAGCAAAACGGCCATTTCTCAGGTTGCCAGCATTTCCGCCGGCGACGAGTCCGTAGGCAGCCTTATAGCGGATGCTATGGAAAAGGTGGGCAAGGACGGCGTTATAACCGTTGAGGAGTCCAAGACTCTGGATACCAACCTGACCATTGTTGAGGGCATGCAGTTTGACCGCGGCTATGCTTCCTCCTATATGGTAACCGATACCGATAAGATGGAGGCGGTGCTTGATAACCCGCTCATTCTTATCACAGAAAAGAAGATCAGCTCCATTCAGGAGATTCTGCCTGTTCTTGAGCAGGTAGTGCAGGCCGGCCGCAAGCTGCTGATCATCGCCGAGGATGTTGAGGGCGAGGCGCTTGCAACACTGGTTGTAAACAAGATAAGAGGCACCTTTACCTGCGTTGCCGTAAAGGCTCCTGGCTTTGGCGACAGAAGAAAGGCTATGCTTCAGGATATCGCTATCCTTACCGGCGGCCAGGTCATCAGCGAGGAGCTGGGGCTTGAGCTTAAGGATACCACCATGGATATGCTGGGCAATGCCCGTCAGGTCAAGGTGGATAAAGAGAACACCACCATTGTAGAGGGCGCAGGCTCTGCCGATGCCATCAAGGCGCGTGTTGCTTCCATTAAGGCTCAGATTGAGGAAACCACCAGCGATTACGACCGCGAGAAGCTGGCTGAGCGCCTTGCCAAGCTGGCGGGCGGCGTAGCCGTTATCAATGTCGGTGCAGCTACCGAGGTGGAAATGAAGGAGCGCAAGCTGCGCATCGAGGACGCTTTGGCCGCAACCCGCGCCGCAGTGGAGGAGGGCATCGTGCCCGGCGGCGGAACCTCGTTTATCAGCGCAATCCCCGCTGTTAAGGCTCTTGTTGAAAAGCTCAGCGGTGATGAAAAGACCGGCGCTGCCATCATCATGAAGGCTCTTGAGGCGCCTATCCGTCAGATAGCCGCCAATGCCGGCCTTGAAGGCTCGGTTATCGTTGATAAGGTGCTGGCCAACGGCAGCGTAGGCTTCGGCTTTGACGCAGCCAAGGACGAGTACGGCAACATGGTGGAAAAGGGCATTATTGACCCGACCAAGGTAAGCCGCAGCGCTCTTCAGAATGCTGCAAGCGTGGCAAGCGTTATGCTCACCACCGAGGCGCTGGTTGCCGATATCCCGGCTCCGGAACCCGCAGCTCCCGCTCCGCAGGGCGGCATGGGCGGAATGTACTGATAAATTCCGCAGCTAAGGCATTTCCGGCATCGGTCGTCAGCGGCGGATACCGGGTGCATATTACAAGATTGAAGGAAAATTCCGGCATCGGTTTTTAAC
>ERZ1034917.614-NODE-614-length-30895-cov-9.600292_pt1 | contig 30895 bp, 47 predicted proteins | sample MGYA00520605_ERZ1034917 | MGnify/ENA primary metagenome ERZ1034917 (study PRJEB33766, sample SAMN09781784) | gut metagenome | biome: gut microbiome | host: Homo sapiens | place: Madagascar | study: EMG produced TPA metagenomics assembly of the PRJNA485056 data set... | reverse complement strand
AACGAAGATGTTACGGCATTAAGCATTTTAAAAGCATTATTAAAGGTTACTGCAGAAAAAAACATCATTAAAGAAGTCAATAAATTCTTTTACCAATTAAATATGCGCATTGATTTTGAAAAAAATCCATACAAAGATGAAATAAAAGAATGTAAAAATCAAATCACACTTACAAAAGAACAAATTAAAGAAGTGAAAAAATATGAAGAGCTTCAAAAGGAAGACCTTCGTTTTAAGATAACATATAAAAACATTTTAAATGAAACAACCTCTGTTGTATGTGAGATTATTGAAGCTTACACAGAAAATAATAATGTATATTTAAAAGTTTACAATACACTTCAAGGATGTTTCTTAGTTCTTAATACTAAGCAAATAGAAGACATTGAAGAAACACCTCAAAAAAATACTCATAGATATTTTTCTAGTACAACAGTTTTTAAATTAAAAGGTAAACTAGCAAAACGTTATACATTAAGAGAAGAGGAACAAGCGTTGGTTTTTGATCAAGACGGATGCTTAACAGTAGCAAGCAAACAAGAACCAAAAGAAGACTTATTCTTAAGACTTATGAGATATGGCAATAATTGCGAGGTTGTATCACCGAAATCAGATAGAGAAACCATGCGTTCTCTAATTACAGAAACACTAAAAAACTACCAAAGTTAAATAAACCCATGGGCTTGATTTTCTAGCTTATTGATGTTAAATTAATACTACGAAGAGTTCATGAAATATGAATTTGGGCCTGTAGCTCAGCGGTAGAGCAGGGGACTCATAATCCCTTGGTCGTGGGTTCGAACCCCTCCGGGCCCAAATATAAAATATAGAAAAGACAAGGTTTTTAGACCTTGTCTTTTATTTTGCAATTTTAAAAATATCCTTCGTGGGACACTCACGGGACAGTTGAAAATAAAAATTTTTCTTTAACATTGCTTAAAATTTTCAGAAAACTCCATGCTATCTTTCTAGATTTTCACGAAACGAAGTGGGGGTAAAATAATTTTTCAAAAATAATCAACTTTTGGGCTCGCCAGAACCTCGGCTCTTAATAGCAATTTTACAGTACCTTTTGAAATTTCAAATGCTGAAACGTGCATAAACAAAGGTTTTTAGCATTGATATTATTAAAATATTTGCAAGTTGGGGGTGGGTTGCTCGAACTAAAAACAATCGTGTTCAAGGTTGAGAGATAAACAAACAATGAGCTACAACATAGGCAAGTGGCTAGTATTCACCAAACAACAGGCATGGTACAATCAAAAGATTATGAAAAAAATTTTACAAATAATTACTATTGCATTGTTGATTGCAAGCATTAATCTAACACAAGCGGAAGCCGCACACTTGCACCCTGAAAAATATTATCAAGAGCTTTGGTGTAATGCTAATCAAGGTATTATGGAAGTAAAGCTAAAGGACTACACACGTATAGATTGCGTAACGGATAAGTATGCTGTTGAGTTTGATTTCGCACGTAAATGGGCTGAGAGTATCGGACAATCACTACATTATGGAATGATGACAGGCAAACAGCCTGCTGTAGTTCTTATCATAGAAGAGCAAAAGGATTGGATATATTTCAACCGAATAAAAGCATTGTGTAATAAGTACGGTATACAGCTGTTCTCTATGAGTGCTGATAACCTAACTAAATACATCAACTACACACCAAATAAATAATTAAATCTGTGTTCCTATAAACGCCCTTATTTTTAATTTTAAGGTGGTGTTGGATAAAGTTATACCATAACATAATAAACCATAGGTAAACCGCCATTTATTTTTGTATATCGTTAAAGATTTTATTGAGATAGTTTACTATCTTTTTTATCTGATTTTAAAATACCTAATCTATGCGCTAAAACATAAACGACATCATCAGCAAAGTTTTTATATTTTGGGTTATCTTTATCTTTCAAATAATCTTTGATTTCTTCTTGTTCCCAATCCGATATTAATATTTCCATGCTATTACTCCTTTTTCCTTTTGAGAATATATGAAAAAAATTACCTTGTCATCAGTTGGCTGGCTAAAAATATTTTATCAAATCAACACGTGACTATTTGTCACGGTTTTAATCTTCAAATGGCTTGATATCGCCTAGAGCTATGTTATAGCGTTTGCCTTGTTTGTCAACGCACGTTGCAAAATCTACATCACCGTCAGCGAATTTGTTAACCCAAGTACAAATAATTAAACCAATTTCTTGTGTTTTTAAGTTTAAAATTTTAGTCCCGAATAGTTTAAAATCTTTGTTCATACTCATTGCTCCGTTTAATAAATATCTATTGCACACACATTATAACTCTCTGCGCAAACAAAGCAATCAACTTGTCAGCAAATATGTCCAAACGTGTTTAAACATTTCATTAATTGGTTGGCAAAAATCAATGTAAATTAATGTTAAAATATTAGTAGTTTATTTGTTTATTTGGTTGCATTTTTTCTATAAATCTGTTATAATAAAGACATAGAGAACATTGAAAACATAATATAAATAAAGGCAAGCCCTGAAAAGCCTCCGACGCACCACCAAGTTATTAGATAATGGGCGGAAAGGAGACAACTACAATGGATTTTGATATTAAAAAAGTCCTACAAATTGTAGGACTAATCATTGAAATCGTAAATCTTCTATTGTAGAAGTAAGGGTTGAGGGTGTTAACGGCACCCCGCCTTTATTTACATTATAACCGATTTTTTAAAAATTTCAACCCTTTAAAATGAAAGTGAGGTAAATTATGGCAAGAGGTGGAAAGCGTGAAGGTGCTGGCAGACCATTTGGAAGCACAAAAGAACCAACAGTAAATTTTCATAGAAGAGTTACTCCTGAAGAAAAAGAATTTCTTGAAAAATGTTTAGAAGATTTTAGAAATAAAAATAAAGATTAATAAAAAAGCAACTATCTGGAATATCCGGATAGTTGCTTAAAAATTCATAATCAAAAAAAGGAAGTAAATGAAAGTTTTTTTAATAGGGTACATTTTGTACTCTATTTGACTATTTTAACAATGTTTCTCTGCCTTCGGGGTGGGTTAAATACCATGTAACCTTATTTCTAATAAAGTTTCCGATATCCTCAGCCGGCAAATAGCTAAATGGTGTCAAATACACTATGTCAATTTTACCTGCGCTAGTTGTATTTGGGTGAGCCATTCCAAATTCATAATGTGTTAATACAGTTTGAGGTGTAACTTTAATATTGTATTTTCTGCACAATTCTGCACAAAGTTGCATCATGGTTTCAAATTGGATGCGTGTCAATGGGCATTTACCAACGTCATTTTTACTTTTAAATTTATACATTCCGCACATTGCCACACCGATTGATCCTGTGTTTCCTCCGCCTGCGTGTGCTGCATACAAAGCTCTATTATATTTATCATTTCTGCAAACTTCATTTGCTTGGACCGGAAATTTACCGGCATGTAATCTACCACCAACATCAACTAAATAGTGGTAATGTTGAATTTCAATCGGATTGGGTAAACCCATTCCACCAGTCCAATGTATAATTATTCTTTTCAAAATTAACCCCCTTTACAACTTAAAAAGGCTTTGTAAACAAAGTCGTACATCTTAATTATTTGTCCATTACGGATTACAATTACTGTTCTTTCCATACATCACTCAACTTATCTAATTTATGGTTAATATCTTCTAAACGCTTGTCTATTTTATTTTCAGTCAGACTTGCTTGACTATTAGAATATTCCATTAACTCAAGCTTTAAATTTGCAAGCTCTAATTTTGTCGCAAACAAATTTGATTGAATTAACACAAATATAACCATTGCTGTAATTACAATATTTTCTTTTGTTATAAGTTTATCCACGTTATACCGCCTTTTTTCCTGTTTTGTTAAAATAAAATTGAATGTGTGCCGGTGTGATGCACCAGCAAGGAAGATTATTAAAATACTCTCTAACCTCTCTACAACAAAGCGCAAAGTATTCTGAGCAAATTAAACCTTTGCGGTCTTTTTGTTTGCCGTTGCTTTTATGGATTGCAGCATGCATTAAGGCTTTAATATCCCCCATGCCGTAGCTTTCGCCAATGTGTTCTTCCATTTCGTAAAAATTTAATCTAACTTTATATGCCTTAAAGTGTTCCGGATTTTCAAATTCTAACCACTTGTCTGCAGCGTAACGTCTAACTCCAGACGGTATTCCTAAATCTTTGTTCGGTTTTGCGTGTGATTCGTAAATCCACCATTTACCCAGTCTATAAACAGCCATTGCAACGTGCGTTGGAATTTCTTCCGTTCCTGGACAATAAATTTTTGAAAAGCGTTTAATTTGCTTTGCAATAATACCTGTTCCGTATTCCAATAAACAGTACTTCGCACGTTTATCTAGCGTGTTAAAATCAATCATCTTCTACCTCCGTGTGATTTTGTAAATATAATTTTGATTTTTTCTTAAGTTGCTTTTGTAATTTTTTGTTTAAGCGTTTGTAAATAATTGTTGAACGTTTTGCCATTTGACGCTTGATGTTATCGGGAACTTGAGGCACTCCGTACGTAGATAAATAAGCATTAACCGCAGTAATAAGCGCATAACTAAAAGCCTCGCGCATATCATCTGAACGGCTGTAATTATCCCAATTTTCTAATACTTTTTCTGCTAAAAAGTCTTCGAAGACTTCCCTTTTTTCGTCAATATTAATAATAATCTTTCTAAACCTAGACATAGCTTTGACCTTTCCTTTTAAATAAATGTAGTGAGGGCAATATGAATATGAAACAAATAAAAAAAACAAAAAAACAGCAAGTCAAAACACGTAATACGCAAGTTGTTGAACCAATAAGAGATAAACACGACATTAAGCGCATTATAGACTATTTCAATACACACGATAAACACAAATATGCTGTACTCTTTGAGTTAGGTGTAAATAGTGGTTTGAGGGTTTCCGATTTGCTGAAATTTAAGGTTAAAGACGTTTTAAATAAATCTCAATTAGCTTTAAGAGAGAAGAAAACACACAAAGCAAAAGTATTTCCCTTAAAATCTTCCTTGCAAAAACTACTTAATGAATTTTGTTCCGGAAGAGATTTAGAAGAGTTTTTATTTTTAGGTAAAGACGAGAATAAAAGCATTGACCGTATTGTTGTTTATAAAGCTTTAGTTTCAGCTTGTAGACATTTAAACATCAAAGCCAATGTAGGCACTCACACAATGCATAAAACGTTTGGTTATCATCATTATAGGCAATTTAAGGACATTACATTATTACAAACTATATTTAACCATTATTCTCCTGATGTTACAAAGCGCTATATTGGCATTACACAAGATGAAATAAACGAAAGTTATTTAAACCTGAATTTAGAACCGCCGATAGATGAACTAAACAAAGCTAAAGTTTCTTCAAGAATAAAAGCTCGTAGAGTTTCTAGCTATTGCCACAGTTACATCAAAAACGGCGGTACTGTACACAAAGAATTTGCGTTAAATGTTTTAGAGTTACTCAATGCTTAGTGTTCCGTAGCGTTCCATGCATTCATAAATACTGAATAAAATTGCATAAATTGTTCTTTAGTCATTTCTTCATTTTTAAATTGATGAGCAATTAACCACTCTTCAATACATTCATCAGCATTTGTATAATCAGGTTGCGTGTAAAAAATTAAAGTATCAGCAGGCAATTTATTTAACGCTAAAACTGCATTAAAACAAGTGTTTAAACTTTCCACTGCGCTTGCATATCCTTTTGGGGTTTTTCTATACCAACCACCTACAAAAACATTTTTAATGGCAGGTATCTGAAAAAATTGATTTTCAAAAGTTGTTTTTCTTGCGTTTGCTTGCTCGTTTGCATAATCAGCATTTAAAACAAAATCGTAGTTTTTATCTAGCTTATATTTGTCCGAGTTAAACAGCTTGCCATTAAAATAAACAATCTGACCACCACTAATTAAAGCTTGATGTGTTGGAATGTCTACTTCTACTTTAACAGGGCATTGCGCTAATCGTTCAGTATCATAAGGGCTTAAAAACCCCCAACAAAATGTATTCTCTTCTTGTGGAATTTTACAATAAAACATTTTTTCAGGCTGAGTGAATGCTGACATTCCCCCTAAATTATTAATTAAACCTATTGCATTGCTTAAATTCATACTCATAATATTTTCCTTTCTTTTTTTATTTTACAAAATTTTTAATTGAACTTTTTTAGTAAACTAGTCTTGCAATGGGGAACCTATATAGAAAGTGCAAGCGTGTCCGATATAAAAACACTCCCTCTCACATACGAACGAGTAAATGCAGGCATTTGGACTGCACATACTGTAAAAGGTGCATCAACAGGAGCGTACATAGCGTGGTCGCAAATCGTAACTCTTTCAACCTTTCTTACAGGTATAGGTAATGACGTAGTCGGCGGTACTAATGGCATAAATAACATACTTAGTGTAGGTACATAGTTAGTATTTTGTTTCAATGGGGCTTAAATTCAATAAGCACAAATACAACGGTATCATTACCGACTTCTTTCTTAAATACTAATTATACTCTTTTAAATAGTTATGACGATTTGCCAACCGGTCTATTTCCTGCAAAAGTAACACGTCAATCTAAGACATCTTTTGTAGCAACTGCCAACTATGGTAGTAATCCAGTTAGCAATATTAATATAGGTTGGTTTGCTGTGGGTATCTAGTCAGCACCTATTGTAAAGAAAAATACCCCAGCTCTTTGGTCAGCTGTTACAAATCTATCCCACCAAGGTATTATAGTCGATACTGTTCTGCTAAGCCCTACATTTAGCACATACCCGCCCGAAACATTACATGCTAAATTCATCTGCGGAATAAAATTAACATTACTGTACGCTGTTGGTAATGTAATTATGCCTACTCCACTATTGTAACCCCATTGTAGAAGTAATTTACTAAGTTAGTAACCGAAAGCACAATAATTGACAGTACAGTCTGTTATAATATTTGCTATATAACCATATGCTAAATCCCAACGTCCACAGACTACTAATCCACTATTAACCTTTAGCGCATTTGAACTAGTAAAATATAATGTGCTATCATTTAGATTGTTTACACTTGTACTCATACCTAATGGTTTTAAAAACGTTGTACTAAATGTTACGCTCTTATTGTTTTGCGCTTTTGGAACTATTACAGTACCCCACTGAACAATTAGTTTACTAAGTTAGTAGCCTATCGTAAACCAAGAACTGCTTGTTTGATTTTGGTTTATTGTTATGTCAAATGTAGTGGTTGTTTGACTTGGTTCTTTGAAAGACAGCCCTAACATTGTAGCGCCTTCCTTTATTATTGGTTTGATAACCAAACTATATTTATTGTTGGAATATGTAATTGGCAGAGTCACACTAGATACAGTAGTAAAACCCCACTGAACAATTAGTTTACTAATTTTGTTTCCATCCTTCCATGTGAACTTAGCATATCCATTCTGCTCCAATAACGCCTCAATTTCTACCTTTTTGTCCAGCATTGCTTGCGCTGTCGCTGAAAGATTATCTAAATTAACTGACGCTTTTCCGTCAATTTTGGCTTGTCCAACCTCGTTTAAATTGTCCAAAGATAAGTTTAATTTATTTGCCAATGTTTGAATTAAATTTTCCACTGTTGGATCATAAACTTCGTGTGTTACATAATCGCCTTCCGGAACATTCAAAATTTGAACATTATCCGGAATAGCTTTCAATGAAATTGCAGGTTGCAAGATAGAACTCAAGCCGTCATTATCGCTCATCTCAGACAAGTTGATATAAGTATTTGCAACTAACATTAGTTCGTCATTTTCGTTAAACAAACCAATTTCTCTAATAACTTGCCCTTTTAAAACATCCGGTAAAGTTATCTTTGCCATTCTGCCCCATTCTTTATCTGTTGTTACAGTAAAGCCTTGATAACCTTCTGAATTTTTATCAAAAATTTTGTGGACTAATTGTGTTGTATATTTTGACGGTGTTAAATTTCCGTCGCCTAATGCGATATACCAATTATCTGCCATAAATGGTTTATTGCCGTCTAAAACGTGAGCATTAATCAATTCAAGCCCTTTATTTGTCGCTACTGTATAATATTGTTGTGCCATTGTTAAATTTCCTTTATTTTTATTCTTAAACTATTCTTAAGTTGATTCCAAAGGTCTACTCAATAGAACCATTTTCACTCTCGAAATACCGACAAAGCGTGTGCCGTTTGTCGCTTTGTAATTAATATTAAAACCGTCAATTATTGATCGTTGATTTTTGTACGTTAAAATTGCTTGTCGCAGTTCTTCTAACGCCGTTGACTCAACGGCGTTATTAACATAATCAACAGTTGGTTTAAAATGATACGGTAGCCCATTATATTCAAACCATTCTTTAATCTGTGCAGAACCGATAATTGATTTAATATAGTCCTTTAATATCCAAACAGTACCTTTGTGCAAGTGCCAAAGATAACTGTTTTTGCAAGCAACACGTTTACGCTCTATATCCCAATCAGAATTATAAACATCAACATGCATTTCAATCGCTAACGCATCACATTCAAGAGATGTCAAATTGTCTAATTTTGCATAAATCGGAATTTTATTTGTTATTGCCGTTGCATCTTTAAAAATTGCGTTAAAAGCCTTAGCAAAACATCTTGTTTCAATATCATCCCTAAAGTTTTCAGGAATAACCTTTAATAAATCAATATTTTCTAAATTCATTGTTATTCAAGCCCTTTATATTCAATAGATTTTGTTTTTAATTTTGCAACTTCATGTTCTTTCAATTTTGTATAAACAGGCTTTGTAATAACTAAACGCTTTACGCCAGCCTCTTTCACAAGCCTTGTTAATTCGTCGGGATTAATATCACGTTTCAATTTTAGATTTTGCCAAGATATATATTCATCAACAGCTTCAGCAACTTTATTTTTTATCGTTGTAACTTCAGCTCGATTGATTGAGTCAATATAATATTCAAAATCAATTTCGTATTCTTTTTCCGTTGGAGCTTTAACTTCAACTTTATCTGTCAATGGTCTAATTTTTTCATCAGAAAGAAACGCTTGAAGTGCATTATTAAATGTTTCAGTCGGTATTGCACCATTTTTCAACAGCGCATAAATATCAACAATTCCACCACGTGTTAGTTCGAACTCAATTTTTTTAACAGGCTTTGTAAATGTCAATTCTAGCTTAGTATCAGATAAGTTGCAGGTGTAAGCACTAATATTTGAACCATCAGTTGCAATAGTACCTGTTGTAACGTCAACAAGTTTGTTTTCAATAGTTTCAGTTCCTCCCGCATCATTGTTGTCAAAAGTATAAGTAACCTCAAACTTATCGTCCGGAGTTGTTACGCAAACATCAGTAATATTTTCATTAAATTCTTTAACCTTCGCCTCGTAGGCTTGACGAGGACCAGCCACAGAATAAGTTTCAGGTGTATTATAAATCTTGCGTGTATAATCATCATCTGTGACCGTTACACCACCTTGAGATGTTGTTGTATTTGTACAAGATTTAACATAAGGAATTGGATCCGTAATTGTTGTAATTGTTCCTGGAGTAAATCCATTTCCTATTTCACCCGTTTCCGTACAAGTCAAAACAAGTTCAGCTTCAGTTGCACCGATTGGCGCTGTGTATTCCTCAGTTGTTGCAAAATAGACGTTTCCGCAAGAAACTCTAGCACCGGTCGGAATAGTAATTTGTTGGTCTGTAACTTCAAACGAATATTTGATGTTAACGATAGCAGATTTATCTTCAGGGCGTTCAATACTGCCACGAGTTAAGCCAATATTATCTAGTGAAGGTCCTTTTGCATATTTAAGCATACCCTGTTTATATTCAACGTCACCCGATATTAGCGCAAGCGCAACAAGATAAACCGCCGAATTTAACAAAATACGTTCTTTATCTGCAGGCTGAAGTTTAAACTCCGCATCACCTGTAATATTTTTGTATTCCTCTTCGTAGGCTTGAATAGCACGCACCAACAATTCCTCAGCGTTTGTATTTATCAACGACAATTCAGGCACGTTTTTAAATTCTTCAATATTTGACATTTTTACTCCTTCAAAAACTTCCTCTACCCTACTAAACCAACATTAAAGACAACTTTAACTTTGTCCGGATAAGTTTTATTTATCTCGAATTCGATAGAATTAACTTTAATGGCCGGTATATATTTTTTAATTTTTTTGTTTACTTCGATTAAATACATTTGCTTAAATTTTGGATAAGGTCTATCAATAAATCCCATATCTAGTCCAAAATCTCTATCAAGTGGCAATGTTCCAATCCTCGTAGAAAGCAAATTGTTTAATTGATTTCTCAATCTATCTAGAACATCTCCGACAATTTCGACATTTGTAATTTGCATTTTTTGCACATTCCTTTTACAAGTTAATTTGATTTAACAAAACATTCATTGCAGTAGATTTAACAAAGTTATTATAACCACCGGCAAGTGCTGTTTTGGCAACATTCTTTGTTTTGCAATAATAGCCAATACCTTTTTTAAGCAAACTTTTTGAGGTTGCATCTATCTTCGGCATAAGGTTTACGTCAGAAATATATTCTTCTAGCGACAAATCAACCGACACTTGCGTAATTGCACCGTTGCGGTAAATTTGATTGTAGCTCTCTGACAAATCAGTAATAACCCACTTATCAAGTCCAAAGGAAGATGTACCGACAACAAATTCTAGCGGTTGTCCTTCTTTGTGGTAACCGTCTAAAATCTCTAGTTGCTCTTTCACTGAAACATTCAGCCCTTCAAATAAATCGATAGAAAAAGTTAATTTTTCTAAGTCTTGTCCTAAAAATTCACTCAAAGCCTTTTTGCCAATAACTTCGTGATGATGAAATTTAGCAGTCTTTTGCTTTGATAAATCTTTAAAGGTTAGTAATTTTATTGAATTAACTCGAAATTGTATATCTTCTAAATATCCTAAAGTTGACATATCTTATCCTTTTTATTGAGGGATACCACTCGGACTTCCCGGAGCGGTACAAATATGAGTATGGGTTGTTGAGCTAATGCCATTTGCAATAACATCACTAGCAAATGTAGCCTTACCAAACCCGTTAAGCTCGCCTTTAACAGTTAATTTTTGTGCAATCATAACTTCACCGCTAAAATCTGTTTTTTTTGCATTAAAGACAATATTTTTAGCGTTTATCGTAAGCGTTTCAGACTCATCATCAAACGACATTGAGCCTTTTTTTCTTAATGACTTATGCCAAATATTACGGTTATTTACAGGTGGTTTATTAGCTTCGTTATCGAACCAACGACCTAAGCAAATTCCGTCGGGCGCAAACGGAATAAACAAACACCAAACAGGATCATCAATATCCGGCATATTATATTCTTTAATAAGAGAAAACATTGGAAGGTCTCTCGGCGCATCATCTCTATCATCAAAGTTAACTTGTACATAACCTGATGCATCATCAATCGCCGTTACAGTTCCAATTCTTATAATATGTCTTAAAATGTTGTCAATGTTCATGTTTGTTAATATCCTAAAATTCTATGAGCTTGAAAACTAGCACTTGTCGGAATAAATGATTGATTTTTACTGTCAATGTAATACTTACCGTCAAATTGTCCAAAGCCTTCAAGTTTAACAACTTCCGCGGAGTTTATTTTAGATAACCCCGACATAGTAAAGCTCACTGTATATTCGTCTTTGTTCTTTTCTCTAAGTTTTATTTGACACACTCTAAGAGCTTCAGCTTGTGTATCAACAGAGTCGTGTAGCGCTAAAACTTTATTACCTTTTGCTCCAGGACGTGTAAAACTTGCAGTGATTTTACCTTTATTCTTTGAACGTTTGCACTTCAAAACGGCTTTATCATATCCGCAATCAGTCAATTTTCTACGAAAATTAATCTGGCCAACAATGTCATTTCGTGTAATTGTTGCTACAGGCTCTTTTTGCTCATAGCTTGCCTCGTCGAAAATAACAATTTTTGTATCATACAACTTTAAAACCAAGCCATTGTCTGAACACAAACTTTTTAAAAATTCAAAGTCGGTTTGTTCAGATTGTTCAAGCTCTTTTATTGTGTAATTACGCTTTGTGTCGTAAACAATGCCATAACCGTTGCGTTTTGCGATTGTATCAACAATCTTTTTAATAGTAGTTGATTTCCAAATGTTTGAGTGAGGAACGTCTCTAAAGTTACCATTGGCTTTTACACTCAATGCGTTTAGAGAGAAGGTTGAAGGGTTGACGGTGTATTCAGGCTCATCAACGTAAAATTCACCGTATTTCATACGGTATATTTCGCCTTTGTAATTCCAATTATAAGAAACAGCTTGAAGATTAACTTTGTCACCGCTATTTACAATATTCTTATTTAACCAATCCTCATCTCTATCATCTAGAGTGATTGAAATATCATCAGCAACATTTGAAGCATTATCGTTTACGGTTGCAGACAACAAGTGAAAATTGATTTTATCAGAAATGTTTTTTCCTTCGTAGGTTACATCCATAACCACGTGGCGAACGTCCCAACATTCTTTTTCTATCGGTGTTTTTTTCTTTTGAACATCAAACATTATTCTCTCCAAGATGTGCTTGGTTCTTCAGCTGTTACAGTAGTATCAACTTCAGGAATGTTTAAGACAACCCCTGAAGTGAACAATACTGTGTCTTTGTAATCTTGATTTGCATCTATCAGCTTATCAAGATAACGCTCTTTTCCGTAGAATTTTTTAGCGATAATATCGAAGGTATCACCGCTATTTGTAGTGTATAAATCCATTGTTTATTCCTTTAGAAAGCATATCCTAAACGTCTTTGACGTTGTTGCATTGCGTTAAATTTAGCCATAAAATCATTCAATGCTGATGATACTGCTGTTTTAACAGTGTTTTCATCTGCGTTACCTTTAATAACAATATTGAAGGTATTATTGCAAGAAACTCCGCCCATTGCTTGTTGAGATTTATTATTAGAAAGAATTTCAGAACCTCTTGGTAAGTTAACAACTTCCGGACCATGTTCACCGACAAGTGTTGTTCCTCCTACAAAATGATTTGTTCCAAGCGCAAACCCTTGCTTAGTTGGCATTGTACCACCTGAAAGAGGTGTCATACTATCCAGCTCGGCTTTAGCTTCCTTACTTGGTGCTTTGTCTTTAGCCCTAAAGAATTCTTTTGTCTTATCTATAGCTTTTTGCGTCCAAATACAAATATCTTTCCAATGGACTATAATTTCGCCAAGAATAACGACTAATAACCCAATGCCAGTGCTCGCCATTGCAATTTTTAAAGCTCTATTTGCTACAACATTAGCCCATATTGAGGCTGTCCAGCTTTTCATCAACGCAGGAATACCTTTAATCATAAGTCCTAATCGTCCAAAGTTTGTTGTTGCAATTAAGCCTTTTTTTGATGAAACCAAAACGGCATCACCTAACCATTGAATTAATTGTATTGTTTTATACGTTACAATTCCAGCTGTAACTCCACCAAACGCAACTAAAATATCTTTGCCGTATGTTCCACAGAAATTAACTACTCCATGAATAACACCGTCAAGTTTATCAAAAGCAGTTAAACAAGCATAAACCGCATTTTCTACATAAGGCATTGCTTTTATTGCATACTCGGCAAATTTTGCTTGGTATGGTATTAATCGCATACCAATACGCTCTTGCATATCGCCCCACAAATTATTCATTTGTTGAATTTTACCTTCAGGAGCTTGTGCCATTTGTCGGTTCAGACCACCAACATTTTTGTCTAGCAATTTAACAAGTAAAGCGTAACGTTGTGCTTGCGTACCATTTTTAAAAATTTCTGCCTCTTGCTTTGTATAAAGAATACCTTGCTTTTTCAATGCGCCGGCATTACCAGCCAAAACTTTACCCATTAATTTTGCAACACCAACGGCATCTTCTTGTGTTGCTTTCAAGCCTTTTTGTTTAACCAACAAATCACCCATTGTTGCAGATAATTTTTGAACTTGCTTAGAATTCAAGCCATAGTTCATTAATTGTTGTTGACCTGCGATTGTAACTTCATCACCAATAACACCAATTTTTTGAATCCAAGAGGCTTCATTTAATAGTTCGTGGTTGATTCGTTGTTGTGTTTTTAAATCTTTGTTACGATAAATGGCTGAATTAGAAACTGCGTTGCGAAGTTTAAGCTCTGCCTCTAGTTGGTCTTTTGCTTTATCAACACATTCATTCATAGTGTCTTTAAGTTTGCCAAGCGCCATTGTAACACTTGCTACACCTAATGTTCCTAAAGCAAATTTTTTAATCTCACCAAAGGATTTTTTAACCGATAAAGTAGCCTTCTTTAATGACGGATTTGTTTTACCGCCAATTACAACGTCAGTTCTAAATTCTTTTTTTGTTCCAGCCATAAATCTTATTTTCCTTAATTAATAGTATTTTCGATTTTGTCTAAATATTCAAGCTCTTTTCCTAATAAATCTAACGGAAGACCTCGATAATAAGAAACGGGTGTATTACATTGCATTGCAAGAAACACACAATTCATTTGCAAAATATCTAGTTTATCAAATGTGGTTATACCATACTTAGCAAAAAACGTGCTACAACTTGTTTAACCCACATTGCAATAGGAAGTTTTAAATTATTAAAAAACTCAATTGGTAAATTTGTCGCAATAGAGGCAATTAATAAAGTAAATCCCATATCAAGCTCAATGTCTGCGGTAGCAATTCCGCCCTGTGCCTCAAATATTCTTTGTGCATTTTGAAAATCAGTAGGCTTTAAATCTAATAAGCCGCTTAAATCAATATCATTATAAGTCTTGCCTTCGAACTTTACAGGCTCGTCCAATTCTAAAACTAACGGAACTTCAACACCCGCACGTTTGAAGTTAAATGTTTTTGCAGTTTGATTTGTTGTTACATCAGCTGTAACTTGCTTTGTTGGTTGTTTTGTCATAATTTTTGCTCCTTAAATTGTTTTTCAAAAAAATGCCCCTTACCCTTCAACAGTTAAATTTCTTCAACCATATCAGGGCTTAGGAGCAAATATACTAACTACAAGAAATGATTACATCTAAATCATAGAATTAATTTCAAGCATTTGGTCTTCACCGTTTACTTTATGAATACCATTCAATTTATCAAGTTCAAACAATACTTTTCCGTCATATTCATATTTGAAATAAGTAACTTCAAGTTTGATTGAACTGTCCATTGTTTTAGCGTTGCCAACAGTACCAAGTGTTACACCTTTACGAGTGCCTGACATTGTTACTTTAAGGCTTTTATTAACCTTCTTGTGAGATTGTGGATCTACCTCTTGAACTGACGCTCTTAAGAAAATCATTGATGTAGATTTCAATAATTCAGCAGCTTCTTTATTGAACATTCTAAATGGAATTTCAAGTTCAGCTGAACTAAAAGCACCTGCAACGGCTGTTTCATATTCACCAAGAATGCCTGCGCCTGAAACAGTATTTGTCATCTGTTCAAATGAAGGTAATGTTGTTTCAGTTTCGCCAACAAGTTTGTCATTGGCATTGTATAAATTATATAGAGTTGTATGTTCTGGAATATTACTCATTATTAATTACCTCCGAATAATACTTTTTGTAGCGCATCAACATCATATTCTAGCTCGTTTACAATTTCTTGCATTGGAACGAAACATGATAGATATTGATTAAATTTGATTGTTCCGCCAATAACTGATGTTATCGGATTAGAGTCAGACACATATTCAATATGTGCAGCTGCAATGTTTTCATTTTTTGCAAAACCATTCGCTCTGATATTTTCAGTGTCAACTATTCGGTCTAAGTTGCGTGGTTTCATATTTCTATCAATTTGCGCAAAATATGTCAAAATGAACGAATTAGCCCACCAATTAAAGAAGTTACGAACATTAATAAAATGGTCTTTTACATCATTGTTTGAAGGATAACAAGCCATATTGTTTCCCCATGACTTCCAACCTTGCCAATTAATGTATGTAAACACCCCGCAATCATTCAATACATTAGCTTGTTTGATTGTTAGGCTTACTTCTGTCCCGTCCTTTAAGCAACAACCTTGAATGCCTGCATCTAGATTTGAAGGTGATTCACAAGGAACACCTGAGTCTAGATTAGCAATTTTATTTGCGTACAAAGCCGACATGTGAGCTGATGCATAAACCTTTTTAGTGCCAAATTTTACCATTGGCCAACCTAAATATGTCATTTTATCGGTGTATGAATTTGCATTTTTCCAAGCATTAACAGAGTCATAAGTTTTGCAAGTATCAGTTGGAACGTCACAAATATTAATTGATTTAAATACTTCGTTTGTTCCGTTTGATTTAGCTTTTAATGCAGCCATTACAACAGGCTCTTGAGAAAATCCTGGAGCTGTTAAAATTGCAGGAACTTTATTTAATACAGGGAATACCTTTTCAATACATTCAATACCTTTATAAGTACCTGTTGCAGCATTATAACCACCAACAATATCGTTTGTTGTAACCCCTGAAGGTTTTAACTTTGTATAAGAAACCTTTACCGTTTCAGCATCTTTTAATTTGCCGTCTTCAGTAATTGTAATTAATACATTTCCGTCATCATCAAATGCAGCAACATAATCCTTATCAACCGTATAAACAGTTGCACCCACTTCAGCTGAATCAGTCAATTTGATTGATTTTAGTAAAATACCTTTAACTTTTAGTGTAATCTTTTTGTCTGTAATTGCTTGAGAAACGTTGTTTACTTTTTCAACGTGTGTGTCTTTGTTTGGATCTAAAACATTGATAAAAATAATAGGTGCTACAGCAAAATTTTTAAACGTCATAGCAATAGATTGGTTGATTTCGTAATTATCGAAATCTTCTGAATAACCAACTTTAGCAACAGCCTCTGTAAAATCAGTAACAAGAATTGGTTTGTTTACTGCATCTTCCGGATTATCAAGCAAGTTGATTTGAGCACGTCCAACAACAACCTGACAGGCTGCATCACTTTGAACAGGTGTGCTTAATCTTGTTGGATTTTCAGCAATTTTAATTCCATGTCCCATAAGTCCTTATCCCTTTCTTTGTTCTCTTAAATAACCGCTAACTTTTTGAAAACTTGTTCGTATTAACGAACCTTTTTTCTTTAATTCTTCTAAAGCCTGTACATAATTGTCTAGGCTTACAATAAGGTTTTTTGCAACCTTGCAATTTTCTTTTAATTCCTGTAAATCTTTTGGTAACTCACCTAAAAGCACAGCAAATTGATTTGTTTGTTTCAAAGTTGGCCCGATATAAACAACTTGTGTTTCATTTTGTTTAGGCTCTTTGTTTTCAATCCTTTTAGCCATTTTAATATTTCCTTTCTTAACTAAATTTCAATATCATTTGTGCCATTCATTTGTAATTCGGGCATTTTAAAATTTACGGTCATACAGCCGTAAACAAATGGTTGATACTCATCCTCACCGTATTTTACGGATATAGAGTCCATAGCCTCAAAATAACCACCAATAATATGTTCAGCTAAATAGTGATACGTTTTATCAACGAGAGATTCCACTGTTGCTGTATCTTTATCCTCGAAATTTGAACCAAAACAAATGTTAATCTTTGAGGTATTATTGCCGTCTGAAGGATTAATATATAGCTCCTCTTCCTCGCTTAAAATTAGCGCAAAAGGGAACATTGAGTTTTCATCTTCATATTTTTTCTTAGGCAACGTATCAACATATACAGCCTTTGGCATTTTTACGGGATAATCCGCCTTTGTAAACAAGGTTTGTAACTCGTCTTTTAAAGCGAGCTTTAATGTTCTTGTATTCATTTATTATTTTACTCCGTAACCTTTTAAAATTCTTGAAATCTCGTGTTCAATACGCTTTTCATAAGTTGCTTGCGCATCTTTGTTTAACAAATCCTTAATTTTAGTATTAGCAATCATTTGAGGAACTGACGGACCGTGCAACTCTTTAATTAATTTATCACCGCCAGATTTTTTCAACTGTTTTCTAAATTGTTGCTTAAACGATTTACTTAAAATACGCCTTCTAAATAAACCAATGTGACCGGTTTTCATTTTTTGCACAAAAGCGTGTGTTATATTTACGGTTTTGGAAGATTTCAAGACCTTTGCTTTATATCTTGCACGCCCTGGATAGTTTTTATCACCTTCTTTTGGTATGCCCTTCATTTCGATTGGATCAATACCTTTAGGTGATGTCACCTTAAATTTTATCAAAGGTAATGTTGTTCCCTTTGATGTAATCATTGCTGTTAAATCAGATTTTGACGGATATTTAACCTTTAATGTTTTTTTCACGTCTGCTGATTTTATTGAATAAACCTTTTTTGTGTGCTTTGCAATGTTTTTATTTACATTGGAAGCTACACGCTTAACGACATTATATAATACGTGAGGGGCTTTCTCTTTGAATGCCCCCAACGCTTTTTCTACTTCTGAAAAACCTACAGTTTTAACATTGATTGTCACAGGTGCATTATGTTTGTAATCAACCATAAATCTAAATCCTTTATAAACTGCGGTTTGTATCAAGTGTGATTGTTAACATGCCGGCATTGTTATCAACATCAGTCACTGTATAACTTCTACCGTCAAATGTAACAAAATCACCATAAGGAATCGGAACACCTTTTAATTGACATTTTGGAACGTGTATCATCTTTGTACCTTTGTAAGTTTCAGATTTTAATTTGTTTTGTTTCAACAAATCATCATCAACAATACAAGTAACTAAATCACCGTCAAATTCGTGTCGTTCCGCAAATTCCTCTTCATTCATAAATACGTTTTGAATGTCTTTTTTTATATCATTTTTGAGTGTCATTTATGCCACCCCGTCAGTACCGTCTCCAACAATTGGCATTATTTTTGAAGTTTCGCCTTCATCTGCTTCTTTGTCATCTTCAGTTTTTACATCTTCACCCTTTGGCGCAGATAATTTTTCAACAATCAATGCAACAATTTCTTTTTTTGTTTTGTTTTCATTGTTTTCAGTAACTAATTTTTCATCCGTTAAACCGTGTTTTTTAGCCAATGTTTTTAAGTTTTCAACATTCAATCTCAAAGCTCGTTCAGCTTCGAAGTTTCCTTCCTCATCAAGGTAATCATCTTCACCCTTTGGCGCAGATGCTTGAGTTTGAACTTGTGGTTTTTCTTGAGGAACTTTTACAGGTTCTTCTTTTTTTAGTTCTTCACCAATACGAACTGCAAACCCTTCATCAACAAGAACCTTTTCTTGTTCTGGTGTGAAATCATCTACAATCGTATCAAGTTCAATTCTTTTATTGTTGTTGTCGTAAACAACACCGTTTATAATTTTAATCATTTTATATGCTCCTTATTGTTTTATCTTTTTAAAAGAGAGTACAGACTTAATAGCCTGTACTCTTTTTTTATGTGTAATAGTGAAGTGAAATTATGCAACTGTTACAGCTTGAGCTGACATAAAGCCATTGAAAATTCTAGGCGCTAAAAATGGTTTAGCTGTCATTTTCAATTCTTTTGTTGCAGCTTCGTCTCTATGAAATTCTTGAGGAACTCTATCACCTGAGTAAGTTTTGAATTCACCATTTTCCATTTGAGTTACTGCACCATAAACACGTTGTCCAGCTCCTGGAACTGCTAAAATAATTGTTCCGTCTGGAATATATTGTTTAACAGTACCGTCTTTATATGCTTGGTTGTATGAAATCAAGTTTAAAGTAAAGCCATAAACAATTAATTTACCTAAGAATACAGCGCCAGTTTCTTGGCTAATGCCTGTTGGGTTGATGTTACCAATATTAAAGTTTCTATTGTCTAACATTTTCAAGTATGCATCATCTGCTAACATTTGTTTATAAACGCTTGGTGTAACAATCAAATCTTCAAAAATTACACCATTCTTTTGACCTTCTAAACACATGTTAGTAATATCTTGTTTCCAATCAGAGCCTGTTGTACCCCATTTTTTTGTAATTGCATAAGTATTAGGGTTAGTGCCTTCATAGAACTGCATACGATATTGTTTAGGCTTAGAGTCTTTGCCTGTTTTAGCTTCAATATCAATCGCATTGTCTAACATGATTTTAGCAGCCATTAACTCTTCTGTACGTGCAATCATTTTGTCTAATTTTTTGAAGTCTTTAGCCAATAATTCAGCTGCACGTTGTTGAGGTGTTAATTGATTGAAAGCATCCTCTTCAAAACCCTTCTTTTCTAAATCACCGATTGTCATCGGAATTTTAGGTTCAATATTTGCAGGTTCATATTTTTTGATTGTGTAACCTTCTCTTATTACTGGTACACCACCGATATATGGAACAACAAAAGGAGCAATTCCAGCCTCTTCACGTTCCTCTTCAATAACTACTTCATTTGTCAAAAATTTTGAATATTGGGCTTGAGGAAAGTATCTGTCACGTAAAAAAGTTGTTGCCTTTGCAATAACTTTAACACCTTCAAGCATTACCTCAGTACCGTAATATTGTGCTTGTGCCATATTATTATGTTCCTTTCTTTACTAAAATATTTACGTCTTGTTTTCTCTAGCTACGCTTTATCTGCTAAGAAAATACCTTTTTCTCTTAAAGTTCTTTCGTCTGCAGCAGTTAAAGTGTAACCTGATTTAACTGTTAATGCTTTTGCATTAAATCTGCCTGATACATAAGCCATTACCACTGCATCAGCACTAGTTGCATCAACATCTTCCGCTAAGATTGCCTCTGCGGGTAAGACTGTTGCATTAGATTCTGCACCATTATCTGTACCCATAATTACGCATTTTTCATTTGCGTTAATAGCTAACACTGTACCTCGTGTTAGTTTTCCTTGACCTGTCAAGATTGTAACAGGTGCTTTTACTGCAGGAACGTCAGTTGAATAAATCAAATTGTCGTATTCCACAGTACCTAGAACTTTGTCTAATCTTTCTGCCATAATTCTTTATCCTTTCTTTATTGCCCCTTTAAGTACTACTATTTTGTTTTTTTGTCTTGTTGTTTGCCGTTTGTTTTAATACAAGCGTTAACTAAGGCTTGTGCAAAGGCACTGTTAGATTTGCCATTATCAATATCATCAGTCTTTGGAGCTTCAGTTTTTACATCATCAACTTTTGAGTCTTTGTTATCTTTTTGCAAGTTAGACATATAAGTTGAGCCAGCGTTTGAAGTTTGTTGTAGAACAGCCAATGACAATTCGCTTGCAGTCATTGAATTTTCTTTGTCAAATTTTGCTTTGTTTACTAATTCTTTGTCTGCGATTGCATTTTCAATCTTTTCAATTTCTTCAATTCTTGTTCGTTCTGAAGCAATGATGTCAGCTTTTTTTGTTTCGATAGCTGAATTTTCGATTTGAGCAACAAGCTCCGGATAATTCTTTTTTAAGTCTTCAACATTTTTAATTTCCATTTCGTCATTTTCCTTTCCTGGTTCTTGTGAAATTTCTTTTTCGTCTTTTATATCTTCTTTCGCTGTCTTCTCTGCTGAAGTTTCATCATTAGCGGTTGTCGATAGTTCGTCTTTGTTTTTGTTCATAAAACTTGTCAGTGCATTACTTACAGCGGTTGTTATTTGTTCTTGAATTGTTGGCTCTGCTTTTGTTTGCTTATCCAGTATTGATTTGGGAAGTTCACCCAAGCACGCCATGTCAAAGTTAATGCCATTTACATTCAAGGTTTTCTTGTCATTTGATATTTTCATTTCGACTTTATGCTCATCATCATCAATTAATGAATTTGCAAATCCGGAATCAACAATTTCTTGTCCAACTAACCAAGTTGTATCTTCAACCATTTGTTCAATTTCATCTTTTGATTTTAATTTGTTGAAAGCGGAATAAGCATTCAACATTTGTTTTTTTGTTGCATCTAATGAACTAATAACCTCTTTGCAATCTTGCAGGCTATACCAACCACAAAGTCCAGCCTTTGCAGGGTGTATCATAAATGATGATGTAGGATAAACTTGAATTTCATCTGCAGCCATTGCAATAATACTTGCTGCACTTGCAATTAAACCGTCAATAATAACTGTCTTTTTACATTGCATAGCTTTTAGTATTCCGTAAATTGCCATTGCTGCACCAGCATCACCACCGCCTGAATTCATGTGAATTTTTAACTCACGTTTATTTGCGACAGCTTTTAAATCTTGTCTAAGTTTTTCAAGTGCAATATAATCACCTTCTAACTCAGTACCCCACCACCAATCTCGTGGAGTTTCTTCGCAGACATCACCGTATAAGTCAATTTCTGCGACATCAGATGAAATGGAATTTTTAATTTTCCACCCAAATTTTGTATTTTTCATTAATAAATCTCCCTAAATTTACCTGTTAATCATCTTTTGAATAGTTGATTGTAATATTTGATATCCGTTTAACAGTTGCAAGTTGTTGTTCTTCAACCTCAAGCTGTTTAACATTGCGTTCAAAATCACCGCCTGTTAAGTTCATTGTGCTTTCTTCTCTTGTTGAGAAACCATATTCACACTTCAATTCTTCAGCTGTAACTTCTTTAAGCGGATCAAGTTGACCTTGTGTAGGACCAACCCAATTACAACCGCAGTATGCTTGTTTAACCAATGGATTGTCAAAATACCCTGGTGCTGAAATTTTACCTGTAGCAACAAGCTCATCAATCAACAATTCGTAAATTGGTTGGCAAAAATCATCTCTAAACCAACGGCGATAGGCTTTAAATACTTTCCAAGCCTCCATTATTGCTGCTCTTGATGCAGAATAATTCGAATTGAAAGTTTTTAAAACAACTTCGTGAGGTAATTCTAGAGCCGAAGCCACCAACTTACACAAGGTAATCATAAATGTATCAAAGCCCGAATTTGGGTGTTTAGGATCACCGAATGTAATGCTTTCACCTGGTTGTAATTGATTAATTTGACCTGTGCCAATAACTAAATCATCTTCGTTTGAGTTGATATCATCAGTGCCCTCTTCATCTTCTAATATACGGCTTTCTTTTTCAGTCGTAATGAATGCAGTGAAGAAAGAATTAACCAATGCAGCCATAAGTTCAGACTCGGTATATCTGCGCATTTGTAATAAAGGTTCGATAACTTGAGATAAAATCGGAACTCCACGAAGTTGACCCGCACGTTCATTTTTACAAATATGTAAAATATTTGGTGTGCCAGATAAATCACCGTAAGCAGGAACTCTAGTCCAGTTTGTTCCTTCTAAGAACTTTCCGCTTTCATAAGGATAACGATTACAGATGTGATATGCTGTTATCGCATTGTCTTCATCAACTTCAACCCCGTCATAAATTTTATTTTTATTGTCGGGATTTTGACCGTCAGTACAGATACTAGTTGTCATTGTTCCGCTTGGTGTTGAAATTAAATCAGCCTCTAACATATCAATTCTCAAAGTGAAAGGATTTGTTGCGTTGGCTGATTTTCGTTTAATCAATGCAAAGGCATCACCGTTCATCAAAGCCCCTAACAAGGTGATGTCTTGCATTTCATAAAAATTATTGACCTTACGTGCATCACAATTCAACTTTTTATTCGCCCATAAATCGAAATAGCGATTAATAAGTTTTTGAGTTTGTGCTGCAGACTCTTTTGAAATTCCTAAAAAATCATAATCAATTTTACTAGAAGGAACTAAGCCCAATCCTACAACATTTGTTCTGATTGTTTTAAGCGCAGATGTCGCAATAGGTTCAGACATATACAACATTCTAGAGCGTGGTCTTAAGTTCGATAGATTATATTGTATATCTTCGTTCGGGCTTGTTGAACGTGCTTTGAAACCTTTTAATGATTTCTTTTGCGTACTTGCGCCAGCACTACCGTAGCCTGTACCTGTCGAATAATTTATTTTTTTTATTTTTTGACATTTTAACTTACTTTCTAAAGGTCCGTAGGAACAAATGTGTATCGGCGGTTTGTAGCTTTACCGCTTTGCTCACGTTCTAATTGCTCAAGTTGAGCTTCTAGCGTTTTTATCATGGCTTGGATTTTTCCTAAATCGATATTGTAGCGTTGAACATTTCGTGAACCGATACCGTATGCTTGAACACCGTCAGCTAACATCTTTCGTTCTTGTTCATAATATGCATCTAAACGAGATTGTGTTAATTCTATACGTTCTTTAATAGTTTTAGTTGCCATTGTTATTTGTTCCTAATCAATAGTTGTAATATTCATCTTCTGGACTTCTAAATCTGCGTTTTTTCTTGTGCGCAGATTTTTCGACCTGAAGAGTTTTTTCTTCACCTCGAAGTCGAGCTTCAATTTTGTCGAAGTTCGGATTTTTAATTTCCAAACCGGCATTAGCGTAATTTCTAATATCTAGCGGTTCATTTCGTTTGTGTCCCGGAAGTTTTTTCCATACCCAACGAGAACCGTTCCAAAATGGAGCTTCTGATAACAAACCATTAAAGTATTGCTCATCATAGCCCCTATCAAGATTTAATGGGAAGTGCGAATAATGTGGCCCGATTTCTTGAACCTTCAAATCACTCATAATTTGTGCTTTACCGGAATCAACACCAATTACAAATAGATAAGAATCAACCGCTTTATTATCAACTTGAAGTTTTAATTTAGTTGGAAGTCCTGTGTATCTATAATCGCCACCTTTACCTTTTACGGCAAAGACATTTTTCAATCGGCGTTTATAACATTCCTCATAAACTTCGTGTGTGTAGTGTCCGCCACTATCAACCATTGTTATTGAAACTTTTAAGCCTCTTCCGTTTTTAAATTTATAAACACGGTCAATTACATCATCTAATTCTTCCCAAGTTTTTGGATTGTCGGGTTTGCCTAATATAAAGCTCTTTTTAATGCCCCAAGTTTCTTTATAACGACCATGTCCAACTATCTCATATTCTAAACGATCGTCTTGGGTATCTACTCCACAAGTTAAGCAGAGAACCCCTTCCGGAAGTTCTGCATCGTATTCCTCTCTTTGAAGAAGAAAATCATCTTCAGAGGCTAAATCGCCTCTATCCTCCCAAAGTTCACCAAGTACTGTGTTTACAAATACCTGCAACTCTTGAGGATTGTTCTTAACATTCAAATACCTTAAGCAAATTGCAGACCAATCTGCAAAAGCATTTGCAAAGCCTTTAAGCCAATATGAAGCGTGTCCGTCTTTTAATGCTTCAGGGTTTCTATGCAACCATTTTTGAGGTTGACGTTTCATTTCTTTTTCAGTAGAAACACAACCACAAGAAGGACAAGCCCAACCAATCAAATTAACTTTGTATGTTGGTTCTTTTTTGTTTTCTGACTCTGACTTTGTATAATCAAAGCGAATATCTTTGAACACAATTTCGTGCCATTCCCCACATACAGGACATTTATGTACCCATATCGCTTGAGAACCCTCTTCGTAAAGGCTAACAATTTGACTAGCACCTTTAACTGTTGGCGAAGAAACACCAAGTCGTTTAAAGTCCTTTTTGAAAGTAGTTTGACGTGTTATTGCTAACTGCCAAGGGTTACCTTCTTTTCCTGCTGATTTCGCCAAACGGTCTAACTCATCACCAATTAATATTTTTACCGGAGTTGATGCCAAATCGCCTGCAGAATTTGAACCAACCATAATAAGCATTCCGCCCGGAAATGATTTTTCATAAACGGTATCACCGGAACCAGCGTTAACTTTTTTACTTTTTGACTTGCCAATACGTTTCTTTAAACATTTCGTATCACGTATCAGCTGATTTACACGTAATTTAGAAAAACGCTTAACTTGTGTTAATGTCGGTTGTAATAGCAAGATTACGCATGGATCATTATCCATTGTGTAACCAATGCAGTTAAGTTCTAATTCTGATTTACCGGCTTGTGAACACGCAACTACGGTTATTGTGTTTATTCGATAATCAGTAAATGCATCCATTGGCTCTTTTAAATATGGAGTTTTTGAAGTCCTCCACGGTCCAGGTTCAGCATTGCCTGTTAAAATTCTATTTTCATCAGCCCATTGTGAACAGGTTATATTCTTTGGCGGAGCAAATAAAGAAACTGACTGTTTAATACATTTGTTTAGTCTTGAGATTGCAACATCATCAATATTCACATTTGTATTATTCGTCATCTTCGTCATAGTCTACATCTTTTTTGTTTCTTTCGTTTACTCGTTCCTTATAGGTTTTAGGGTCATATTGGTATAAACTCAATCGGTGAAGAATTGACACCACTTCATTTTTTATAATATGGTGAACCTCTTTACTATCCGAAATATCCGTTAAATCATCAGCTAAACGGCTTGGAATTGCTAACAACATTGAACGGATAGAGAGAACTAAATCATCAGTCATATATTTGACATCTTCAGAACGGTGCATTGATCCTTCAAGCTCCGCAAGTTTTAAACGCTCAGTCTGAATTTTTACTTGTTTTAGTTCGACATCTGCATCAAGTTTTGAACCCTCTTTTTTTAAATTTTCAAGTTTATTTTGCTTACCTACAACCATATCTTGCAGGTAGCGGATATAAGCTCTTACCGATTTTTCTAAATCAAAAGTATAAGGTTTGTTTGACAAAGGCTCAAAAATGAACTTATTTTCTTTTGTTTCATTTTCAAGCCCCGTCAACTGTTGAACTCGTCTTTCAGACAAATTACAAATGTCTGCAAGACGTTCGGTGTTTATAATGTTTGCAATAGTTTGATTAGTCTTTTTTACGACTTTTGTTTTTTTCTTTGAATCAGCTTGTGTCGTCATAATTTTTGATTAATACCTCTTTAAATTCTTTCTTAACGGGATTTTTACCGTTAATTCCGTTAGGTCTTGAAACGGGTATAATATCATAATCTTTGTATAATTGACGGACTTTTTCGCTATCATCATAAGATAACAAGAAACGCCCTTTTATCGAACCTAATATATCTCTAAGCTCTTCGTGCGCAAACTTTCTTGTGCTTGTCGTTTTATATCCAGCCCCATAAGTATATGGTGGATCACAATAAAAGAATGCCGAAGAATTATCATATTTTGGAATTAGTTCCTCAAATGATAAGTTTTCGATATAGACTTTATCAAGTCGCTTTGATATTGCATCAACACGCTCTAACAAGTTGTAACAAGATTTAGCAGAGCTTTCACCGTTTAAGCATGTTCCATAAGTTGTACCTTTACCGCCAAATGAGTGGTGTAAAAGATAAATGAACTTTGCAGCCTCTTGAATATCAGTTTTTGGAATAGAATTCAAAAACTCTCTGAACTGACCTCGAGAATTAAACGTGAATTTTAATTCATCAATCAAGGCTTGCGGGTGATATTTAACAATTCTGAATAGATTTGCTAAGCGTTCATCTAAATCATTATAGACTTCTAATTTTGCGTGTTTTTCTTTTGCAAAAAGCACCCAACCGCCACCGCCAAACGGCTCAATATATGACTTAATATCAGTCGGGATTAGTTTGCATATAACTTTGCGCAGGTTTCGTTTTCCACCAACCCAAGTTATTAAATGGTCTTTGTTTATATTCATAAATCCTCCGAATAAATCATGACAGTAACACCTCAAGCGTAGGATAATAATCACTACGCAGGTGTTCATAATCGTCTAGGAATTATGAATAATCATCTTAGCCAAAGCCACTTGGTTAAGAAATCGAGGGTTTTTCAAATCCTCGCCTGTATTTTAAAGAACAGTGAGGTAAACCCTAACACTTGTTTACCTCAAAAAATAATGTCGTTCTCTATTTGTTCACTTTGCATAAAATCTTTATTAAATGAAACTTTGCAATCGTTTTCAACCGATTCTCTAACAGTTTCGTTAAAATCTCTTATTTGGTTGTCAGCTCCACATAAATACAACCAATACATATCTGAAAAACTTCCATTTTTTGGTGGCTTAAGCATATCTTCCCAAGCCTCTTTAGTCCATTTTTTTATAAACGCCTCAACACGTCCACGTTTAGAGCGCTTTTCAATTAGTTTGCCGTCTTTTATTCGTCGTTGCGATAATACGGCTTTTTGTTTTAAACATTTAGGGCAAGTGATAATTTCAATAAAGCGGTTTTCGTAAATTTCATTATCTTGAAGATGTAATTTCTTTTCCGCTGGGTGATAAAATCCGCAACAATAAATCGTCATTTAAATACACTTACCCCTTATTCAACTAGCGACTCCTTTGCATTATGGTGAATTTATCGACCGACCATTAATAATGGGACTACTCAGACAACTAATTGGTTCATTGAATTACTCAACTTTAACAGTATAACAAATTTAATTGTCCTATATATGCCAACTTTTTAAACAACCCACAACGATTGAATATTACCCAACATTCCCAATAGTTGACGGTCAGAATCGCAACAAAAACGTTTGCGCAATTTTTGCATAACTCGCAAAATCGTACGCTCTGAATAGCCAATATGTTCTGCAATCTCAATGTTGCTCATGCCGGACATGCATAATTCAATTACTGTTAGTTCAGTTTCTTTGAATTGCGAAATTATGCGCTTGTTCTCTCTATTGATTTTGTAATTCATATTTTATCCCCTTTACAAATCCAACTTGCAGTGTAATTCTTGTTTTTTTATTTCTGCGACTTCTAACAATTTGCGTTTTAAACGATCTACAAGGGAAGCGTCAAAACCACGTTCTTCAAACACCTGCTCGCACAATATGAGAACTGATAAAAGTTCTTCCGTTGATAAATTTTGATAGAACATTTTTGTCAAAAGCTGTTCTCGTTTTAAAACAAAATCAGTGATACATTGATTCATACGTTCTCTAACTTTGATATGTTCTGAAGTATTTTCAAGAGTTTCATAACTCAAATTTATTGTTGTTTCGCCCATTATTTGTTACCTCCTAAAATAATGATAGTTGGTTTATTACCGGTTTGTAACCGTCTTTAAAATTGTCGCCTCGTTGCGCATCCGCTTTCATTTGTTGGTGAAGTTGCTTTTGCTCTTCCCACGTTATGACATCAGGATATTCCTTGTATTTTGCCATATCTTCACCACACCAACTGCAATAATTAGCTACTGAAGAAAAGATTTTATCACATTTTGCACAATATTTTTTGCATGATTCTTCCTTTAACATAATCGCTTGATAACAAGAACAAAAGTCGTAGAGTTCTGATTGAAGAACACAACTACTGCAACTTTGTAACCTATACCCTTGTGCTAACAGCTCGTTGATTTCATTTTCGAATTCGTCTTTGTCACAGACATCAATAACTTTTATTGTTGACATAAGCATTCCTCGCTTTCTTGGTTTAGCCATTGTAGAGTGCCAGACTTACAATCGTCATTTAAGCAATCTGCTTGGTTTCTATATGCACATATAATACAAAGACTGTTATTGTCAAAAAACTTTGCCAATTCTTCATTTGTCATTTTTGCTAGCTTTTCTCTATTTGTTGTCATCTTTCACCTCAATCACCCATTCAAGAACTTTCACTTGTCCTCTAAGTTCTGCAATATCTTCGTCAATAGATACTGTCAAATTGCCCTCAAGGTTATATAAGGCATCTTTATAACCTTTTATGTACTCTAATCTTTCTCTTATTTCTTGTTCTGTTTTCATAATTCAATAACTTCCCTTTCTTGTTGACTATCTAAACATTCGCAATTATGACCAGTAACTTCGTATTCGTCTTGAGGTTGCCACGTCATAAATACATCTTGTTTTTTACATCTACCGTAATTTTTGTACACTCTGCTCTTTGCATAATATTTACAAAGGTGGTTTTGACAATAAACTTTACTCATTTTTCACCTCGTTTTCTTGCATTATTTACCGTCCTTTGCTTTATGTCATAAGGTATCATTTCTAAAATGTCATAAGCACCAGTATCAGAAATAAGTTTATCGCTTTTATCAAAATCGCAATTATCTCGTACGTAATCTTCAATCTCGATAAGTGCTTGTTTGTAGTTGTTTCGTTCGTGTTCTAAAATATTGTTGCCAAATTCAAGTTTATCTCTTTGGTTCATTAATTCTTGACACTCCTGCTCTTTGGTCTGGAGTTTGTCAATCTTATCAAATACATCTTTACGCTCAATAATTGCAGTATTTAAACCTAATTTAATTGCAATATCTGTTAAAAGTTTTGTCCTTATTGCAACTAATTCAAAGTTATTATTACAATTTTCTTTCCATTCGTCTACTTGAGCATTTAATTCTTCAAGTTCTTTAGATAATCTATCAGTAGTATCACTACCCAATTCTGCTTGGTGTTTCCACTTTTCAATCTCTTCCTTTGCTCTTGCAAGTTGCTTGAAGTAGCAATTTGGATTTTCTTCGCAAAAAACAGCAAAAGGTATTTTGTCTTCTCTTGTATCAAAATAGCAACAAATGTTGTGTTCTTTAATACCTTTAAAAAAAGATTTGCATTTGCCCACGTCTATTCCGTTTATTATTGTTTTGTTCGTCATTTTAAAAATCCCTTTCACTGATTTGTTGTTTGTCCTCGATAGGAAATACTTTTGGTGGACATTTTGTTCCAAAAGCTCCGACAATGTACACTCGTTCCCTGTTCTGCGGTACTCCGAAGTCTTTAGAATTAAGTACTTGCCATTGCACGCTATACCCAAGGTCGGTGAGAACTTTAAGTATTGTTTGGAAAGTTTGTCCGCCGTCATGACTAAGTAACCCTTTAACATTTTCGAGTATAAAATATCGTGGTCTTTTGTCTTTGAGAACCCTTGCGACTTCAAAAAACATTGTGCCTCTTGTGTCTTTAAAGCCTTGTCTTTTTCCAGCAATAGAAAAAGATTGACAAGGAAAGCCCGCACATAGGATATCGAAGTTTGGAAGCTCTTTTGTATTGATTTCTCTTGCATCATTATTGAATACCTCTTTTTTTGTGTCATAAGCCTGTGCGTAAAATTTTTGAGCATATTTGTCATTATCACAATAGCCAACAACTTTACAACCTAATTTCTCTAGTGCGATTCTGAAACCGCCAAGTCCTGAGAACATGTCATAAACTCTTAATTT
>ERZ1034917.612-NODE-612-length-30923-cov-7.203577_pt1 | contig 30923 bp, 26 predicted proteins | sample MGYA00520605_ERZ1034917 | MGnify/ENA primary metagenome ERZ1034917 (study PRJEB33766, sample SAMN09781784) | gut metagenome | biome: gut microbiome | host: Homo sapiens | place: Madagascar | study: EMG produced TPA metagenomics assembly of the PRJNA485056 data set... | reverse complement strand
AGCTCCTTGATGCAGGCATACTCGGGAGCGTTGGGATCGGTGGACTCGGAAACCAGAGCGTTCAGAGCGCAACCGCGGATGATGGGGGTGTCGTCGCCAGGGAAGCCATAGAAGTCCAGCAGCTCGCGGACTTCCATCTCCACCAGCTCCAGCAGCTCCTCGTCGTCGACCTGGTCGCACTTGTTCAGGAAGACCAGCACGGAGGGCACGTTCACCTGACGAGCCAGCAGCAGGTGCTCACGAGTCTGAGCCATGGGGCCGTCGGAAGCAGCGATGACCAGGATGGCGCCGTCCATCTGAGCAGCACCGGTGATCATGTTCTTGATATAGTCGGCGTGGCCCGGGCAGTCAACGTGCGCATAGTGGCGCTTAGCGGTCTCATACTCAACGTGAGCGGTGTTGATGGTGATACCACGCTCGCGCTCTTCGGGAGCCTTGTCGATGGAAGAATAGTCGGTGTACTCAGCGCCGCCCAGCATGTGCAGGTACTTGGTGATAGCAGCGGTCAGAGTGGTCTTGCCGTGGTCGATGTGACCGATGGTGCCGATGTTAACATGGGGCTTAGTTCTCTCAAATTTCTGCTTAGCCATTTGAAAAAATCCTCCTTAACAAATTTGTATTGATGTTGTTTTCAGCAATGCGTAACACTAACATTGCTATTTTACAGTATTTGCGGCGGAAAAGCAATCCTAAATTAGAATTAATCGTCCTTGCCGCCGTGCTTGCTCACCAGCTTCTCCTGCAGGCTCTTGGGCAGCTCCACATAGTGGCTTGGCTCCATGGTGTACTGGCCGCGCCCCTGAGTGCGGGAGCGCAGGTTGGTGGCATAGCCGAACATCTCGGACAGGGGCACGAAGGCGTCGATCTGCTGGGCGCCGGAGCGCATCTCGTAGCCCTGGATCTGGCCGCGGCGGGCGTTGAGGTCGCCGATGACGTCGCCCATGTACTCGTCGGGCACGATGACGCAGACCTTCATGATGGGCTCCAGCAGGACGGGATCCGCCTCGCGCATGGCCTCTTTGAAGGCCATGGAACCGGCGATCTTGAAGGCCATTTCGGAGGAGTCCACCTCGTGATAGGAGCCGTCGTACAGGGTGACCTTGACGTCCACCACGGGATAGCCCGCCAGCACGCCCGCCTGCATGGCGCCCTGAATACCGGCGTCCACAGCGGGAATGAACTCCTTGGGGATGGCGCCGCCAACAACGGCGTTGACGAACTCGTAGCCCTTGCCGGACTCGTTAGGCTCCAGGGTGATCTTCACATGACCGTACTGGCCGGAACCGCCGCTCTGGCGCTTGTACTTGGTCTCGTGGTTGACCTTCTTGCGTACCGTCTCCTTGTAGGCCACCTGGGGCGCGCCCACATTGGCCTCCACCTTGAACTCGCGCAGCAGGCGATCCACGATGATCTCCAGATGCAGCTCACCCATGCCGGCGATGATGGTCTGACCCGTCTCCTCGTCGGTGTAGGTGCGGAAGGTGGGATCCTCCTCGGCCAGCTTGGCCAGAGCAAGACCCATCTTCTCCTGACCGGCCTTGGTCTTGGGCTCGATGGCCACGCGGATCACAGGCTCGGGGAACTCCATGGACTCCAGAATGATGGGGTGCTTTTCGTCGCACAGGGTGTCGCCGGTGGTGGTGTTCTTCAGACCCACCACGGCGGCAATATCGCCGGAATAGACCGTTTCCAGATCCTCACGGTGGTTGGCGTGCATCTGCAGCAGGCGACCCACGCGCTCGCGCTTGCCCTTGGTGGCATTGAGCACGGCGGAGCCGGTGTTCAGCGTGCCGGAATAGACACGGAAGAAGCACAGACGGCCGACATAAGGATCGGTCATGATCTTGAAGGCCAGCGCGGAGAAAGGCTCATCGTCGGAAGGATGACGGTCTTCCTCTTCGTCGGTCTTGGGGTTAGTGCCTTTGATGGCGGGGATGTCGGTGGGGGCGGGCATATAGTCCACGATGGCATCCAGCAGCTTCTGGACGCCCTTGTTGCGGTAAGACGAGCCGCAGACCACAGGCACCATCTCCACGGCCACGGTGGCCTGACGGATGGCCTTGCGGATCTTGTCCGTGGGGATCTCCTGCCCCTCCAGATACATTTCCATGATCTCATCATCGAACATGGAAACGGCATCCAGCAGCTTCTCACGGTATTCCTTGGCCAGATCCATCATGTCCTCGGGGATAGGCTCCACCCGCATGTCCTTGCCCAGCTGATCGTAATACATATCAGCGTTCATCTCCACCAGGTCGATGATACCCTTGAAGGTATCCTCTTTGCCCACGGGGAGCTGAATGGGCACGGCGTTGCACTTGAGGCGGTCGTGCACCATGTCCAGCACATGATAGAAATCCGCGCCCGTGATGTCCATCTTGTTCACATAGATCATACGGGGGACATGGTAGTGATCCGCCTGACGCCACACCGTTTCGGACTGAGGCTCTACGCCGCCCTTGGCGCACATAACGGTAACAGATCCGTCCAGCACACGCAGAGAACGTTCCACCTCCACAGTGAAGTCCACATGTCCCGGGGTGTCGATGATGTTGATACGGGTCTGGGGGAACTGCTCCTTGGAGCCCTTCCAGTAGCAGGTGGTTGCGGCGGAGGTGATGGTGATACCACGCTCCTGCTCCTGCTCCATCCAGTCCATGGTGGCCGTACCCTCGTGGGTCTCGCCAATTTTATAATTGACGCCCGTATAGTACAAAATGCGCTCCGTCGTGGTGGTCTTTCCTGCATCAATGTGGGCCATGATGCCGATATTTCTTGTGTTTTCCAGTGTAACCTTTCTCGGCATACTGTTCTCCTTTTTTTACCGATTACGCTGCGATCACCAACGGAAATGGGCGAATGCCTTGTTGGATTCGGCCATCTTGTGGGTATCCTCGCGCTTCTTGACTGCGCTGCCGGTGTTGTTGGCAGCATCCATGATCTCGCCTGCCAGGCGCTCCGCCATGGTGCGCTCGCTGCGAGCGCGGGAATAGCTGGTCAGCCAGCGCAGACCCAGGGTCTGACGACGGGCGGGACGCACTTCCATGGGCACCTGATAGGTGGCGCCGCCGACGCGGCGGGCCTTGACTTCGAGGCTGGGCATGATGTTTTCCATAGCCTCGGTGAAAACTTCCAGAGGCTCCTTGTCGGTCTTCTCCTTGATGATGTCAAAGGCACCGTAGACGACCTTCTGAGCCACGCCCTTCTTACCGTCCAGCATGATGCTGTTGACGAGCTTCGTCACCAGCACGGAGCCGTACATAGGATCGGGCAAAATTTCTCTCTTGGGAACATTACCTCTTCTGGGCACTTTGCTTCCCTCCTTCATAAGAATATGATTTCATAGGTACTCAGCGGCGCTTTTCACCGCTGTACGGCCTGCCAAAGAGGTAATACATATATATAAACCTTTTCGGCAAAGCTCAATTCAGTTGCGCTTACTTGCTCTTGGGGCGCTTGGCACCGTACTTGGAGCGAGCCTGCATACGGCCGCTGACACCCTGGGTATCCAGAGTACCACGGATGATGTGGTAGCGGACGCCGGGCAGATCCTTGACACGGCCGCCGCGGATCATCACCACGGAGTGCTCCTGCAGGGAGTGACCCACGCCGGGAATGTAGGCGGTGACCTCGTAGCCGTTGGTCAGGCGCACACGGGCGATCTTACGCAGAGCGGAGTTAGGCTTCTTGGGAGTGGCAGTTCTCACGGCAGTGCAGACGCCACGCTTCTGAGGAGCGGAAAGGTTGGTTTCCTTGTTCTTCAGAGTGTTCAGACCCTTCTGCATGGCGGGAGAGTTGGACTTGTAAGTCGTCTGCTTTCTGCCCTGCTTGACCAGCTGATTAAAGGTAGGCATTCAAATTTTCTCCTTTCTATAGAATGGTTTCGGGAGATTGCTCCCTATATTTTCCACGGAATAAAGGAATTTTATTCCGGATGGAACTCATTAAAGAGGCTTCAGCTCCGCGGCGGCGGCGCAGCCCACCTTGATGCGGCAGGCCTGTCCCAGACGGGACATGGTGAGCTTCTGCTCCACGGGGACGCCCGCCGAGCGGCACAGGCGCAGCAGCGGCTCCGTGAGCGCGGGGTCGGCGTCGCAGGCCAGATAGACACGGGCTGCCAGCCCCTTCGCCACCGCCTTTTGCGTTTGGCGCAGGCCGGTGACGCCCTGCCAGCCGCCGTGTGTGTCCTCCACGCAGCTCCCTCCTGTTTGTGCATAACAAAATCCGCAGGATGCTACCCACGCAAGTTAGAATTATAGCATAGCCGCGAAAATGCGTCAAGAGCGTATGCGGAAAAATTTTGTATATTTCACTGAAATTTCTGCCCCGATTCCGGCGAAATAGGCAAAAGCCAGAGAGCCGCCGAAGCCCGCTGAGACAGGAAGACTCTGCCTGCCCGAAAAATGCTCTATGCATTTATATCAAAAATGCCATTTCAAGGAGCACTGCGGCGGAATGGATCCGTTTCCCGCCGGCAAACCTTTTTCCCGCGCATAGAGCCGCCGCTTTTTGCGCATCCTGCCCTCGGAGGCGATGAAAAAATGAGCGAAAAACGCAAGCTGCCCCACGACGCCACCCCCGATGTCCACGAGTTCCACGCGCCGCCGGAAACCATTCACGACATCATCAACGGCTGGGGCACCTATAACATTCAGGCCACCTCCCAGACGGAGAACATTTTTCCCCTCATCGGAGCGGGTCTGCCCAAAAAGTGGAAAAACAAGGAGCTTACCAAAGAGGACGTTGAAAAGCTGTCCTAAAAACAGAGCCGCACCGGTTTTTTCGGTGCGGCTCTGGCTTTATACATTATATAATATGGTAAATTGTGCTCGTCCGCAGCCGCTTACAGCTGATCCAGCGCCTGTTTCAAGTCGGCGATGATGTCCTCGGCGTTCTCCAGCCCCGCGCTCAGACGGATGAGGCCGGCGGCGATGCCGGAGGCGGCCAGCTCCTCCTCGGTGTAGGTGGAGTGAGTCATGGAGGCGGGGTGCTCGATGAGGGTCTCGGCGTCGCCCAGGGACACGGCCACCGTTACCAGATGCAGGGAGTTCACCAGCTTTGCGCCGGCCGCGCGGCCGCCCTTTACCTCAAAGGACATCATCCCGCCGAAATCGGCCATCTGTCTGGCAGCAATGTCGTGCCCCTCGTGGCTCTTCAGCCCGGGGTAGTAGACCTTCTCCACCATGGGGTGGCCGTCCAGGAATTCGGCGATGGCCTTGGCGTTGGCGCAGTGCTTCTGCATCCGGATCTCCAGCGTCTTCAGCCCCCGCAGGATCAAAAACGAGCAGAAGGGATCCATCACGGCGCCGGTCATGTCCTTCAGGCCGAACATCCGCACCTCGCTGCAGAATTCGGCGGAGCCTACCACGAAGCCTGCGATCACGTCCCCGTGGCCGTTGAGGTATTTCGTGGCGGAATGCACCACCACGTCGGCGCCCAGCCGCAGAGGATTCTGCAGAGCGGGAGAGGCGAAGGTGTTGTCGCAGACCACCTTGATGTCCTTGTTATAAGCGTGCGCCACCTCGGCCACGGCGGCAATGTCCGTGATCTTAAGGTTGGGGTTGGCGGGGGTCTCCAGATACACGGCGCAGGTGTTGGGCTTCAGATGCGCCCGCACGGCCTCCAGATCCGAGGTGTCGATGAAGTCCACCTCCACGCCGTAGCGGGTCATGCCGTGGTTCAGCAGGGCAAAAGTGCAGCCGTAGAGGGTGGCGTCGGCCAGAATATGCTTGCCCGCGGCGGCGATGGTCCACAGGCAGGAGGAGATGGCGCCCATGCCGGAGGCGGTGGCCACGCAGGCTTCGCCGCCCTCCAGAGCAGCCACCTTGGCCTCCAGCACGGAAGTGGTGGGGTTGCCCAGACGGGTGTAGATGTAGCCCGCTTCCTCGCCGGCAAAGCGGCGCCCGCCCTGCTCGCAGCTGTCAAATACAAAGGTGGAGGTCTGGAAAATAGGCGTGGTCAGCGCGCCGTATTGCGCGTCCTTCACGTTGCCGGCGTGGATGGCTTTGGTGCCGAAACCGCAGTTTTCATTCAGCATGGGATCGTCCTCCTTATTATATATGGTGATCTCTGTTCCGCCGAGGAACAGAGCCTCTGTCTATAATTTAACATGCCCTCCGCGCCATGTGGTAGGTCAATATTTTGCACATTGGTTATATAAAAAACAGATAACAAATCAATGCACGTCATCCGACACCGTGCAGGCAGCCCGTGCTTTCACTTCCTCCAGTGCAGCCGAGCTTATATGCCTGCCAGCACCTGTCTGATCTGCTCAAGATCGCCGACAAAATAAATGCCCTGCTGCCGCTCACGAGAAGACAACCCCATTTCGCTCATGTGCTCCAGCAGCGCCTTCAGGCTGTCATAATAGCCGTTTAAGTTGTAGAGAATACAGGGGACACTCAGCTGCTTCAGAGAGACCTTTGATATGACCTCTGTGATCTCCTCCAGTGTCCCCGTGCCGCCCGGAAAGGCGATAAAGGCATCCCCCAACTCGATCATTTTTGCCTTGCGCTCCGCCATGTCCTCCGTGACGATCAACTCGGTCAGCCCGTCATACTGAAAGCCTTCGTCCATGAAAAACTGCGGCTCCACGCCTGTCACCCGTCCGCCGTTCTCCAAAACGCTCCTGGCCAGAGCACCCATCAGCCCTGTTTTTGATCCGCCGTAGACCAGTGCGTTCCCGCTTTCGCCGATCCATATACCAAGCTCCTCAACTGCTCTGCGCAGGGTCGGGTCATTTCCTTCATTTGCGCCGAGGTAAACCGTGATATTCATGTACCTAAACCTCCGTGTAAAATTCTGGGCGGTACAAAAAAGGCAGTCAGACTATTTAGCCTAACTGCCGGTAGGTACTCACCCATAAATATTGTACGCAATGGAGACGGTGGTGTCAAGCTGCATCGAACAAACACCTCATCCTGTTATCACCGGCGTGTGCCGCCAGTCCGAGCCGCAGCCGCCCTGTGCCGCCGGATACGCCAGCGCAAACACGTCCGTCCGCTGCGCCTCCCGCGCAAAGAGCCGCTGCGCCTCCTCCCCCAGCGCCGCCACGTCCGCCGGCTTTGTCAGCACAGGGACGCCCTCGCTTTGCAGCTGCCGCAGAAGCCTGCGCCCCTCCGCCGTGGCCGCCAGCACCCGCACATAGGGCACTTCGCCCGCCGGTTTCTCCAGCCCCAAAAACGCCGCCCACAGCATCCGCCGCACCCGCGCGGTGGGGTAGCGTTTGGTGGTGGCCAGAGTCAGAATTTCTGCCGCCGAGCCGCCCGACTGCACCGCCCGATACACCCGTCGGTAAAGCCCCTCGCCGCCGCCGTCGTAGGGAGCAAAGTCGTCTTCGTCCAGCAGCCGCAGCCGCGCCAGCATAGCCCGCTCCAGCCCGTCGGGGCAAACAGGGGCGCGCCCGCATTCCATCTCCCGCCGCAAAATCTCCGCCGCCGCAGCGGGCATCAAGGCGAAAGCATCTGCCGCCTGTCCCGCCGCCAAAAGCGTCCGGATCTGCGAGGCAGAGGCATCGCCGAAGTGCCCCCCGTCCTGCCGCCGCACCGTGCCCGCCTCCATGGGGAGCCTCCGGCGCAGAACGGCCTTGAGATACTCCGCTCCCAGCGTGTTGTTGGGCTGGGAGAGAAGCGCGGCGCCGCTTCCCATGCGCTCCTCCAGCACCGTCTGCCGTGCCGCCGCGTAGGGCAGCCCGCCCTGCATCTTCTGCCGGATGGCCTGCGGCAGCGTCTCCTCCAGCAGCGCCTCCGCCACGGCCTGCAGCGCGCCGATGTCCCCGCATTCGCTGCCGAAATAGAGCTTTGTCACGCCGCATTTTGCCAGCAGTACCACGCCGCCGTCTGCGAATTTTTCCGCCGTGGCCATGGCCCAGGGCGTGGGCAGCTCCGCCACCAGATCGGCGCCGCATCGCACGGCCATTTCCGCTCGGGCAAATTTGCTCAGGCAGGCCGTGCCGCCCCGCTGGGTGTAGTTTCCGCTCATGGCGCACACCACCGGCAGCCCCGTTTCTGCCTTCGCCGCCCGCAGCAGCACCTCATGCCCCTTGTGCAGGGGGTCAAATTCGCACACAATGCCCGCCGCTTCCATGGCCGCACCTCCTTTTTTATTTTACATTGTAATCTATTTTCCCGCCGCAGGCAACGGCCTGTTGCAATCTGTTATAAAAAAAGGTACAATACAGGGTGATTTAAACCGAAAGGGGAATTCTCCATGAAAATCGGCATGATGTACGCCATGGACGGCGAGATCGAAAGCCTGCTGAAAAACGAAAACGCCCACCTGTTGGAAAAAGTGGCCGGTGCGTCTTTTTATCAAATCCGCGAGGACGTGGTGGCCTGCGCCGGCGGCGTGGGCAAGGTGAACGCCGCCATGTCCACCCAGCTGCTCATAAGCCGCTATCAGCCCGACGTGGTGCTGAATGTGGGCGTGGCCGGCTGCTTTGAAAATGTGCCCATCGGCACGCTGGTGCTGGCCTCCGGCTTCGTGCAGCACGACTCCGACACCTCCGCTCTGGGCGACCCCGTGGGGCTTGTGTCCACGGTGAACATGGTGGAGTTCCCCACCGCGTGGCCGGAAAAGGCCAAGGCCGCGCTGGACAAGGCCGGCCTGCCCTACCGCACGGGGCTGGTGGCCACCGGCGACTGGTTTGCCACCGACACCCCCCGCAGCCACTGGATAAGCGACACCTTCCACCCCCTGCTGTGCGAGATGGAGGGGGGCGCCGTGGCGCAGGTGTGCTGCCGCAACGGCGTGCCGTTCCTGTCTTTGAAGTCCGTCAGCGACTGCGTGCTGGAGCACCACGACTTCTTTTTCAATTTTCCCGAGGCCATACGGGAACTCAACGCCGTGGCTATGAAATTTATTGATAATCTGGAGGCATGAATATGGAGCGCATAGCCAGTTTCACCGTGGATCACACCGTGCTGACCCCCGGGCTGTACCTCTCCCGTCGGGACGGAAATGTGGTCACCTTTGACCTGCGGTTCAAAAAGCCTAACACCGGCGACCTGCTTTCAAACAGCGAGATGCACTCCGTAGAGCATGTCATCGCCACCCTCCTGCGCAACTCCGAACATAAAGATGCCGTGGTCTATTTCGGCCCTATGGGCTGTCAGACGGGTTTTTATTTTCTTTTTGATGGAAATCAGCTTACAAATTCCCAGGCCATAGCCCTATTGCAGGACGTTTTTTCCCATGGCGCAGCCTATAACGAGCCTATGCCCGGCTGCAGCGCCATCGAGTGCGGCAACTATAAAAACCTCAGTCTGCCGGAGGCCAAAGCCTGCTGCGCATGGTACAGCGGTCTCATCGCCTCGTGGACGGAAGAAAAGCTGGTTTATCCCGCAAAATAATGCCGAAAAAGTTCCCGAAACCGGTTGACAGGCTTTCTAAAGTCTGCTAAACTATATAAGCCGCTTTGAATGGGTCACAAGCGTCTGCCGACCGGCAGGCCGCCCCCGACAGCGAGTCCGTAATAAAGGAAAGGTAGGTGCAACAAGCAATGCAGGCAATCATCGTGACCGGTGGTAAGCAGTACAACGTTTCTGAGGGTGACACTCTGTTCATCGAGAAGCTGGACGTCAACGCCGGCGATTCCGTGGTTTTCGATCAGGTTCTGGCCATCGTGGACGGGGAGAACACCAAGTTCGGCACTCCCGTGGTGGAGGGCGCCAAGGTGGACGCCACCGTGGTGAAGAACGGCAAGGGCAAGAAGATCCGTATCTTCAAGTACACCCCCAAAAAGGGCTATCGCAAACGCCAGGGTCATCGTCAGCCTTACACCAAGGTTGAGATCGGCAAGATCACGTTCTAAGAGCGTATGACCACTGTTTCGTTCCTTGTGGAGCAAGCCCGCATCGTCGGGTTTGATGTGCAGGGGCACAGCGGCTGGGGCGAGGAAGGTTCGGACATCGTCTGCGCCGCCGTCACCAGCGCCATTCGTCTGGTGGAGAGCACCGTGAACGACGTGATGGGGCTGTGCGCCTCGGTAAAAGTTCGGGAGAAGGACGCGAAGATCTCTTTCCGTCTGCCCGGCGGCCTGTCCGCTCCGGCGGAGAGCACCTGTCAGAATCTGCTGACGGGGCTGATGGTCTATCTCGCCCAGCTCCACGACGAATACCCCGAAAACATCGAAGTGATGGAGGAATGACCTCCTGTTCCCCGCAATCATCTTATCAGAAAGGATGGTACTGAATTATGCTGTATATCGGTCTGCAATTCTTCGCCCATAAAAAAGGTATGGGCTCCACCAAGAACGGCCGTGACTCCGAGTCCAAGCGCCTTGGCCCCAAGCGTGCTGACGGTCAGTTCGTTCTGGCCGGCAACATTCTGGTGCGTCAGCGCGGCACGCACATTCACCCCGGCAAGAACGTGGGCATCGGCACCGACGATACCCTCTTTGCCAAGGCTGACGGTGTTGTCCGTTTCGAGCGTCTGGGCAAGGATCGTAAGCAGGTTTCTGTTTACCCTGCCGAGTAATCTGTTTTTGAAAAATTCCTCCGACATCTGTCGGAGGAATTTTTTATTTCCGAAGCTGCCGGCGCCGTGCGGCTCCTCTGCGCAGCGGGCGGCCGCAAGGGTCTCCCCTATGGGTGCGTGGGAATGCCGGCATTGGCAACATACTGATCCTTGATGGCAATGGCGCGGTTGCCATGTGTGGTGTTGCTCTTGCCATCAATGGTGCAATTATCCAGCGTGACATTGGAGCCTGCCTGGATCCAGAGCATATAAGTCTCCGCCTTGGCGTTCTTGTCGGAGATCGTGCAGTTCTTGAAGGAGGCATTGCCATTGATGGCAACGGCTCTCTCAAATGTGACGTTTTCAAATGCAACGTCACCCTTAAACAAGATGTCGTGCGCGTCCCAGCTGGGGCTTGTGGCTCTATCTGTGCCGACGGCCACCGTCGCGTTCTTGATAACCAGCTTCGCCCCGTTGCAGTTGATCTGACTCAAGTTCAGATTCAGCTTGTTGAAGATCACCTTGTTGCCGTTGCCGATAATGGTGATGGTCTTGGTGTTTTCACCGCCGAGGGGCAGCGTATATCCATCCAGATCATAGACGGCATCGCCGGTCAGGACGATCTCAATGTTCTCCTTGTCAGCGGTCAACGCTTCCTCAAAGCTGTTTTTGCTGCCGGTATCGCCGCTGCCCGCCGCAGCAGTGCCGGAGGTCTTAGAGTCGATCATCACGGGATACTCGGCATTTTCGTCATAAAGATTGTTCCTGCTGTCGTTCTCCACGGTGTCCTGGGCGGCATACACGGTGATGCCGATGCCCTCGAGGGTCATGCCCTGATAATGGTTGGAGGCTTCCTTGTCCATGTAGCCCTGAATATAGAGCGCATCGCTCAGGGGAGCGGCCGGCGTAAGGTGCCCCTCAAAGGAATCGAGGCCAACTTCCGTGCCGTCGGCCTTGACGACGGAGAACTTGATGACATCCAGAAGCTCATTGTCGCCGGTCACACCGTTGAGCGCCAGCTTGTACTTCAGCGCGAGGTTTCCTGCGTTCTTGATCCTAAAGGCAGGGGTCTTAAAGGTCGCGCCCGGCTCCCAGAGAATGTTGGCGCTGTTGTCCTTGTTCACGAAGGACATTTCTCCGCCTTTCAGGGAGGTGTCGGTGTTGCCGGCATCCACGATGTCCACTTTCAGCCGGCCGGCCTCGATCTTGTCGACGGAGGTGGAGGCACTGTCGGTGAACCACGCGAGGGTGGTGCCGACGAGCATGGTCACGCACATGACCAGCGCCAGAATGCTGGCCAGCAGAGACCGCTTGGTCGTGTTTTTTTCATCATAAACACATTCCTCTTTTTATTTTTTATTTTTAGATGCGGACAAGATGCAGGGATATTTCCTTGCTTTTTGCTCCGCAAAAAGCAAGATTCACCAGTGAATCTTGCTTGATCTATTAGCAGACTTATTTTGGCACTTTGTGCAAAGAATCGTAAGGGGTTTTGATTTTTTGCGTTTTACATAATTTTAGCTTAATTTTTTGTGCGAAAAAACGAAAGCAGGACTGCGCAGGCGGTGGGGTGCACCGGTCTGGCAGTCCTGCTTTTTGCGGCATTTATGGCCGCTTATTCAGCTTATTATCCCGATGGTCGGGCAGCCGGCGGAGAATTACTCCTCCGTGTGGGCGGCGGCCACGGCGTTGGAGATGATCTGCACCTCGCGCACAGGCTCCTCCTTGTCGGGTACAAGCTCCTCGGCAAAGTGGCGATAGGCGGTGAGGCCTGCGCCGGCGGGGATGAGCTTGCCGATGATGACGTTCTCCTTCAGACCCACCAGGTGGTCGACCTTACCCTTGATGGCGGCCTCGGTGAGGACCTTGGTGGTCTCCTGGAAGGAGGCGGCGGAGAGGAAGGAATCCGTGGCCAAGGAGGCCTTGGTGATACCCATAAGGAGCTGGGTGTAGGTGGCCTCACGCAGAGGCTCGCCGGTTTCGGCGTTCACTTCGCCGGCGGCGATGCGGTCGCGCACCTTGGCGTTCTCCAGCTCCACCTCCAGCACGTCGGCCATGGCGCCGGAGAGCAGGTTGGTGTCCCCCGCTTCCTCCACGCGCACCTTACGCATCATCTGGCGGACGATGACCTCGATGTGCTTATCGTTGATGTCCACGCCCTGCTGACGGTACACTTTCAGAACTTCCTGAATGAGGTAGTTGTGCACAGCGCTGGCGCCGCGGATACGCAGGACATCGTGGGGGTTCAGCGCGCCATCCTGCAGCTGCTTGCCCTTTTCGATGACGTCGCCGTCCTTCACCTGCAGACCCGTGTGGGGCATGGAGTAGGTGCGCATGTCGCCGTCATCGGCGGTGACGATGATGTTCAGGAGGCTGCCCTTGGCGGCATCCTCAAAGCGGACCTTGCCGGCGATCTCGGAAAGAGTGGCCATCTTCTTGGGCTTGCGCGCCTCGAACAGCTCCTCCACACGGGGAAGACCCTGGGTGATGTCGCCGCCGGCCACGCCGCCGGTGTGGAAGGTACGCATGGTCAGCTGGGTGCCCGGCTCACCGATGGACTGGGCGGCAATGATGCCCACGGCCTCGCCGGGGCCGACGGGCTTGGAGGTGGCCAGGTTCATGCCGTAGCACTTGGCGCAGATGCCGCTGTGCGCTTTGCAGGTGAGCACGGTGCGGATCTCGGCGGAGTGGATGTCGAACTTCTCCAGCAGAGCGGCGTCGCTCTCGGTCATCATGTGATCCTTGGAGATGAGCACCTCGCCGGTCTTGGGGTCAAGAATATCCTTCACGGGGAAACGACCCTTCAGGCGCTCGGAGAACTTCTCGATAACCTGACCGTTTTCCTCGATCTCGGAAACAACGATGCCCTTGTCCACGCCGCAGTCGTCCTCGCGGATGATGACATCCTGACACACATCCACCATGCGGCGGGTGAGGTAGCCGGAGTCGGCGGTACGCAGAGCGGTGTCGGCCAGACCCTTACGGGCGCCGCGGGAGGAGGTGAAGTAGTCCAGCACGGACATGCCCTCGCGGAAGTTGGCCTTGATGGGGATCTCGATGGTCTTACCGGCGGTGTTGGCCATCAGGCCGCGCATACCGGTGAGCTGACGGATCTGCTTCATGCTGCCGCGGGCGCCGGAATCGGCCATCATGAAGATGGGGTTATACTTATCGAGGCTGGCGGTGAGGGCGTCGGTGACGTCGGCGGTGGTCTTTTCCCACTCGCGGACCACCAGCTTGTAGCGCTCCTCATCGGTGATGAAGCCCATGTTGTACTGCTCCTCGATGTCCACCACGCGCTGCTCGGTCTCGGCGATTAGCTCGTACTTCTTCTCGGGCACGGTCATGTCGGCGATGGAGATGGTGATGGAGGCACGGGTGGAGTACTTATAACCGGTGGCCTTGATGTTGTCCAGCACCTCGGCGGCCACGGTGAAGCCGTACTGCTTGATGGTGCGGTCAACGATCTTGCCCAGCAGCTTCTTGCCGCAGATCTCGGTGATCTCGTAATCGAAGAACTGATCGGTGGGGGTGCCGTCCTCATTCAGCCGCTTCACGAAGCCCAGATCCTGGGGGATGTTGCGGTTGAAGATGATGCGGCCGGCGGTGCCGCGCACGACATGGTGCAGCTTTTCGCCGTTCAGCTCCTTCTCCACCCGCACCCAGATGGGCTGGTGAATGCCGATGACGTGCTCGTTATAGGCCATGAGCACCTCGTCCTCGTCGCGGTAGATGTTGAGGGGGTTATTGGCCTTTTCCTCGTCGGTAAGCTCGTCGTAGTTCTTGCCGGCCAGAGCGAAATCGACACCGGCAGGCCAGTACTCGTCGTTATCCAGCTGGCACATGCCGTTTTCAAAACGCTCGATGGTGAGGTAGTAGGAACCCAGCACCATGTCCTGCGTAGGCACGGTGACGGGGCCGCCGTCCTGCGGGCGCAGTAGGTTATTGGCCGACAGCATCAGCAGGCGCGCCTCGGCCTGCGCCTCGGCAGACAGGGGGACGTGGATGGCCATCTGGTCGCCGTCGAAGTCGGCGTTGAAGGCGGTGCAGTTCAGGGGGTGCAGCTTCAGAGCGCGGCCGTCCACCAGCACCGGCTCGAAAGCCTGAATGCCCAGACGGTGCAGCGTGGGGGCGCGGTTGAGCATGACGGGGTGATCCTTGATGATAACGTCCAGCGCATCCCACACCTCGGTGACGCCCTTATCCACCATCTTCTTGGCGGACTTGATATTGTTGGCCACGCCGTCCTCCACCAGCTTCTTCATGATGAAGGGGCGGAACAGCTCCACGGCCATCTCCTTGGGCACGCCGCACTGGTAGATCTTCAGCTCGGGGCCAACCACGATAACGGAGCGGCCGGAGTAGTCCACGCGCTTGCCCAGCAGGTTCTGGCGGAAGCGACCCTGCTTGCCCTTGAGCATGTCGCTGAGGGACTTGAGGGCGCGGTTATTGGCGCCGGTGACGGGGCGGCCGCGGCGGCCGTTGTCGATGAGGGCGTCCACGGCTTCCTGCAGCATACGCTTTTCATTGCGGACAATGATGTCCGGCGCCTTCAGCTCCATGAGGCGCTTGAGGCGGTTGTTGCGGTTGATGACGCGGCGGTAGAGGTCGTTGAGGTCGGAGGTGGCGAAGCGGCCGCCGTCCAGCTGCACCATGGGGCGCAGCTCCGGCGGGATCACGGGCAGCACGTCGATGACCATCCACTCGGGCTTGTTGCCGGAGAGGCGGAAGGCGTCCACCACTTCCAGACGCTTGACAACTCTGGCCTTCTTCTGGCCGGACACCGTCTTCAGCTCGGCGTGAAGCTCCTGACTCAGAGCCTCCAGATCCACCTGCTGCAGCAGCTTCTTCACGGCCTCGGCGCCCATGCCGGCGTCAAAGTCGTTTTCATACTTCTCGCGCATGTCCCGATACTCTTTTTCCGAGAGGATCTGGTTGCGCACCAGCGGCGTTTCGCCGGGGTCGGTGACGATATAGGCGGCAAAATACAGGACTTTCTCCAGAATGCGGGGGCTGATGTCCAGCAGCAGACCCATGCGGGAGGGGATGCCCTTGAAGTACCAGATGTGGCTGACGGGGGTGGCCAAGTCGATGTGACCCATGCGCTCACGGCGCACCTTGGCACGGGTGACCTCCACGCCGCAGCGGTCGCAGATCTTGCCTTTGAAGCGGATCTTCTTGTACTTGCCGCAGTGGCACTCCCAGTCCTTGGTAGGCCCGAAGATCTTTTCGCAGAACAGGCCGTCACGCTCGGGCTTGAGGGTGCGGTAGTTGATGGTCTCGGGCTTTTTGACCTCGCCGAAGGACCACTCACGGATCATTTCCGGAGAAGCGATACCGATTTTAATAGCATCAAATGTTGCGTAACTCATTGTAAAAGCTCCTCCCTTCCTTAATACTCGTCGTCTTCGTCGACGTCGTTATAGGAAGCGTCCACTTCCTCGTCGTCGACCTGTTCATAGCCGGCGTCGGCCAGCTCGTCCTCGTCGGCATAGCGCATCTGGCGGTCGTCGTCGGCATCCATGCGAGCCAGGTTGAAGGTGTCCAGAGCGTCCTCGTCCTCCTTCAGCTCGATCTCGTTGCCGTTTTCATCCAGCACCTGAATATCCAGACACAGGGACTGCAATTCTTTCACCAGCACCTTGAAGGACTCCGGCACGCCGGGGGTGGGCACGTTGTGACCCTTGACGATGGCCTCATAGGTGCGCACACGGCCGGTGACGTCGTCGGATTTCACGGTCAAAATTTCTTGCAGGGTGTAGCTGGCACCATAAGCCTCCAGCGCCCAAACTTCCATTTCGCCGAAGCGCTGGCCGCCGAACTGCGCCTTGCCGCCCAGAGGCTGCTGGGTGACCAGGGAGTAGGGGCCGGTGGAGCGGGCGTGGATCTTGTCGTCCACCAGATGGTGCAGCTTCAGGAAGTAGACATAGCCGACGGTGACTTTATTGTCAAAGCGCTCGCCGGTGCGGCCGTCGTAGAGCCAGCTCTTGCCCTCGGGATCGAGGCCGGCCTGCTCCAGAGCGGCGGCAATGTCCTTATCGGTGGCGCCGTCGAAAATGGGGGTGGCCACCTTCCAGCCGAGAGTCTTGGCGGCGTAGCCCAGATGGACTTCCAGCACCTGACCGATATTCATACGGGAGGGAACGCCCAAGGGGTTCAGCACGATGTCCAAGGGCGTGCCGTCGGGCAGGAAAGGCATATCCTCCTGGGGCAGCACGCGGGACACGACGCCCTTGTTGCCGTGGCGGCCGGCCATCTTGTCGCCCACCTGGATCTTGCGGCGCTGGGCGATATACACGCGGACTACTTCGTTGACGCCGGGGCCAAGCTCATCGCCGTTTTCACGGGTGAAGACCTTGGCGTCCACGATGATGCCGCTCTCGCCGTGGGGCACCTTCAGAGAGGTGTCGCGGACTTCTCTGGCCTTTTCGCCGAAGATGGCGCGCAGCAGGCGCTCCTCGGCGGTGAGGTCGGTCTCGCCCTTGGGGGTGACCTTGCCCACCAGAATGTCGCCGGCGTGGACTTCGGCGCCCACACGGATGATGCCGCGCTCGTCCAGATCCTTCAAGGCGTCCTCGCCCACGTTGGGGATGTCACGGGTGATCTCCTCAGGCCCCAGCTTGGTGTCGCGGGCGTCGATCTCGTATTCTTCGATATGGATGGAGGTATAGAGATCCTCCTTCACCAGCCGCTCGTTGAGCAGCACGGCGTCCTCGTAGTTGTAACCTTCCCAGGTCATGAAGCCCACGAGAATGTTCTGACCCAGAGCGATCTCGCCCTGCTCGGTGGCGGGGCCGTCGGCCAGCACCGTGGGGTCGTCGCCGCCGTGGACGCGCTCGCCTACGGAGACGATGGGGGTCTGGTTGATGCAGGTGCCGTGGTTGGAGCGGAGGAACTTGATGAGCTTATACTCCTTGCTCTCGCCGCTGTCATAGCGCACGGTGATGGCGCGGGCGTCCACCTTGGTGACAACGCCGTCGCCCTCGGCCAGCACGGCCACCTCGGAGTCCAGACAGATCTTGTGCTCCATGCCGGTGCCCACGATGGGGGCGTGGGGCTTCAGCAGAGGCACGGCCTGACGCTGCATGTTGGCGCCCATGAGGGCACGGTTGGCGTCGTCATTGGGGAGGAAGGGGATCATGGCGGTGGCGATGGACACCATCATACGGGGGGAGATGTCCATGTAGTCCACATACTGAGGTTCCACCTGAATAATTTCGTCGCGGTGGCGGCAGGTGATGCGCTTGCCGGTGAGGCGGCCTTCCTCGTCCATAGGCTCGGCGGCCTGGCAGACCACATACTGATCCTCCACGTCGGCGGTCATATAGTGAATTTCATCGGTGACCTTGCCGGTCTCGTGATCCACCATGCGGAAAGGCGCCTCGATGAAGCCGTACTCATTGACCCGAGCATAGGTGGCCAGATAGGAGATCAGACCGATGTTGGGACCTTCAGGGGTTTCAATGGGGCACATGCGGCCATAGTGGGAGTAGTGCACGTCGCGCACTTCCATGTTGGCGCGCTCGCGGCTGAGGCCGCCGGGGCCAAGGGCGGACAGACGGCGCTTGTGGGTCAGCTCGGCCAGGGGGTTGGTCTGATCCATGAACTGGCTCAGGGGGCTGGAGCCAAAGAACTCCTTGATGGCGGCGGTGACAGGCCGGATGTTGATGAGGCTCTGGGGGGTGACCACGTCCAGATCCTGAATGGTCATGCGCTCGCGGATGACGCGCTCCATGCGGCTGAAGCCGATGCGGAACTGGTTCTGCAGCAGCTCGCCCACGCAGCGCAGGCGGCGGTTGCCCAGATGGTCGATGTCGTCCTTGGTGACGAGGTTGTGCGCCAAGGCGTTCATATAATTAATGGAGGCGAGGATGTCGTCCACGATGATGTGCTTGGGCACCAGCTCGTCGGCGCGGAGGCGGCACTGGTCGATAAGCTCCTGCCCCTCATACTGGCTCAGCAGCTCCTGCAGCACGTCGAAGCGCACGCGCTCCTTGATGCCGCACTCGGCCTTGGGGTCGAAGTCCACATAGCGGCTCATGTCGCACATGCGGTTGGTGAAGATGCGGACGGTGGCGCCGTCGTCGGCCAGCACGGACACTTCCGCCACGCCGATGGCGTCCAGCTCGCGGCACTCCTTGCCGGTGAGGACGTGACCCTCGTCAAAGAGGATCTCGCCGGTGGCGGGGTCGGCCACGGGCAGCGCCAGCTTGCGGTCGCAGGCGATGCTCCAGAGGGTGAGCTTCTTGTTGAACTTATAGCGGCCGACGATGCTCAGATCGTAGCGGCGGGGATCGAAGAACAGATTGCTCAGCAGGGTCTCGGCGGAATCCAGCGTGGGAGGCTCGCCGGGGCGGAGCTTGCGGTAGATCTCCAGCATGGCCTCCTCGTAGGACTTGCAGCCGTCCTTTTCCATGGTGGCCACGATGCGCTGATCGTCGCCGAAGCGGTCGAGGATCTCGCTGTCGGTCTTCAGACCCAGCGCGCGGATGAGGCAGGTGATGGGGAGCTTGCGGTTTTTGTCGATGCGGACCCAGAACACCTCGCTGGCGTCGGTCTCATACTCCAGCCATGCACCGCGGTAGGGGATGACGGTGGCCGTGAGCAGAGGCAGGTCGGTCTTCAGATCCGTTTCCTTGCCGTAATAGATGCCGGGGGAGCGGACGATCTGGCTCACCACCACGCGCTCGGCGCCGTTGATGACGAAGGTGCCGGAGTGGGTCATCAGGGGGAAATCGCCCATGAAAATCTCCTGCTCCTTGATCTCGCCGGTCTCCTTGTTGTGCAGCCGCACGTTCACCTTCATGGGGGCGGCATAGGTGGCGTCTCTCGCCTTGCACTCCTCCACGTCATACTTGGGCTGCTCGTTCATGCTGAAGTCGATGAAGCTCAGCTCCAGATTGCCTGCATAGTCGCTGATGGAGGCCACGTCCGTGAACACCTCGTGCAGGCCGGTCTCCAGAAACCACCGGTAGCTCTTCTTCTGGATCTCCAGCAGGTTGGGCATCGCCATGACCTCTTCGTGTCTGGCAAAATTCTTGCGCAGGGTTTTGCCGTAGTACTTGTCCTTGGCCATCTTCAATACTCACGCCTTTCTTGCTTTTATCTCAACTGATTTGCTTAACAGATTCAGGGGGTCGCCGTTTGGATCGCCTGCCGCCCATTCGTGACACGCACGGGTTTGTTGCTGCATTTTCCGCCGGAGCACTTGTAATCCGCTGCGGGAAATGGTATCCTATGGGCAGATAGTAAAAGGGGATATGCCCCCACTATCCAAACATAATCGCTTAATTATAGCAGCAAGGCTTTGCATTTGTCAATAGGCTTTAGAAGATTTTCGGGCGTCAGCCCGTATTTTTTTGCAAAAAAACGCCCGCAGGCGTTATCTATCCCCGTTTTATTGCATGGATAGATATCGCTTGCGGCGTTTTTTCTTTTCACTGGCAAAACGTGCCTTAATCGCTTCAATTTCGCCAGGCGCTGCACGAACGGCAGGCGGTTGGCCACGCCACCCGAGAGGGGGTGAGGCTCATGCGGATCACTTTACATATCGGGCGGTTCACCGTTACGATCATTGCGAAAAGCAGAAACCGCCACTCGGCAAAGTGACGGTTTCAAGGTTTTGCTTTGAAATTCTATCTAACCCGGGCTAACCACTTGTCGCAGCGCCTTTCTATGTTTATTATAGCAAAAATACTCGCCTTGTCAAGAGGCCGCAGAACGGCGCAGGCCAAGCCCTTTATACAGTACATCAAAAGAACTCGAACCGAGGATGCTCCCTGTCCACGAAGCCCGTTTCGATGGTCACGCCCTCGCCGAAGAACCGGCGCAGCAGCGTCACGAACTCCGCCGCGGCGGTCTTCACTTCCGCCTCGTTCACGTCAGTGAAGCCGTCGATGGGGTACAGGATGGCCGTGGTTTTCTCCGTGATCTTGCCCCGCTCGCTCTGCCGCCACGTCCAGCGGCGGGTACGCACCTGGCTGCCGGAGGCGTAGACGATCTCCCCCTCGTCGGGGGTCTCCTCCTCCGTTTCGCCGAAGGCCACAAAGGTGTCCCCCGCGCGGGCAGGCCGCACCTCCAGCCCGCCCTCCAGCGAGTCGATGTCGTGGGCGCCGATGGGAAGGCGGTGGCCGATGGAGATGGCGTTGCCCAGATCCACCGCCGCATTGATGCACGGAAAGCCCTTGCCCTTGGCGATGCGGGTGAGCAGCGCCTCAATGGAGCAGAGGAACTTGTTGGGGTTGATGCCCAGGGTGCGGAACGCCTCCCGATAGGGCAGGATGTCCGGCGTTTCCTTGGGCTTCTTGTCCGCAAAATACGCCTCGCACGCCTTGATGTTCTCCTGCAGAAGCTGCTCCAGCTCCTCAATGCGGCGGGTGTTGTCCAGTCCGCGCACGGCCACGGCGCCGAAGCAGGCCGCGGGCAGCTTTTCAAACACCTCCGGCGCTACCTGATAGTACATCTCGCATCCTCCTTTTTCAGCTTTTCTTACCTGTATTATAGCTTTTCTGCGGAAAAAGTCTACAGGAAATCCGGAAATGCGGGTATACTTTTTTTCTATCAAAAAAAGACGCCGCGGCCTATACCGCAGCGTCTTTTGTATGGTCGATGATGTTACTCCCCGTAATTCACAGCCTTGTCGAACAGCGCCTCCACGGCCTCGTCGGGCTTCTTGCTCAGCAGGGACGCCACGATGGCGGCGATCATGCTGGCGGCGAAGGCGGGAATGATCTCGTAGATCCCCGTGCCGGACAGGAAGGCCAGCCACAGGCCGTCCACGGCGGTGCCCACGACGATGCCGGCCACGGCGCCGGCGAAGGTGAACCGCTTCCAGAACAGGCTCAGCATGATGGTGGGGCCGAAGGCCGCGCCGAACACGCCCCACGCATTGGACACCAGAGACATGATGGTGCCGGAGTTGGGGTTGGAGGCGATGAGCAGCGCCACTACGGAGATGATGAGCACCACGATGCGGCCGGCCCACATCATCTCCTTGTCGCTGGCCTTATCCTTGCGGAAAACAGGCTTATACACGTCGCTGGCGAAGGCGCTGGCGGCCATGAGGAGCTGGGAATCAGCCGTGGACATGGACGCAGCCAGCACGGCGGAGAGCAGCAGACCGGAGATGACGCCGGGGAAGATCTTGCGCACCATGGTGATGAACACCAGAGAGTGGCCGTTGATGGACTCGTCATAGCCCAAAAACAGGCGGCCGATGATGCCCACAGCGGCGGCGAAGATGACGATGAGTACCGTCCAGCTGATGCCGATCTTGGCGGACTTTTTCAGGCTCTTCTGAGACTCAAGAGACATAAACCGGATGATGATATGGGGCATGCCGAAGTAGCCCAGACCCCAGCCGAGGCCGGAAACGATGTCCTTCCAGCTGCCGAAAGCGTTGAAATAGTTGGGGGTGTCCACCGCATGCACGCCGGCACCCTTGAGCATGAACAGGGCGAAAATGGGGGCGATGAGCAGGGCGCCCAGCATCAGCATACCCTGGAAGAAGTCCGTCCAGCACACGGCGGAGAATCCGCCCAGGAAGGTGTAGGCAATGATGATGAGAGAGGCCAGATACATGGCCGCCGTTTCGTCCATGCCGATGACGGTGTTGAACAGGGTGCCGCAGGCCTTCACGCTGGAGGCCGCGTACACGGTGTAGGCCACCAGGAAGATCACGGCGCAGATGATCTGCAGCGCCTTGGACTTGGACAGGAAGCGATTGGTGAGGTACTGGGGGATGGTGATGGAGTCGTTGGCCACGATGGAGAACCGACGCAGGCGGGGCGCCTGCACGATCCAGCTGATGGTGTAGCCGATGGCCAGACCCACAGAGATCCACACCTGTCCCAGACCCAGTGCATAGATGGACGTAGGCAGACCCATGAGCACCCACGCGCTCATGTCGGAGGCGCCGGCGGACAGAGCCGTGACCCAAGGGCCCATCTGGCGGCCGCCCAGGAAATAGGTCTTCTCGCCGCCGTCGCGGTTCTTGAAGAAGAAGTACACGCCGATGGCCAGCATGAACACCAAATAAATGACAAATACGATCACTTCGCTGATTTTCATTGTTTTTCCCTCCTACAGGATAAATTGCATCAACAGAGTGGAGTATAGCACAAAGCAAAATAGAACGAAATACAGAACGCTGTATAGAATGAATTCTATACAGCGCGCTTATTTTTTGCAGATTTTATTATGTATATCAATAATTTTTTAGCAGAATATATGCAGTAATATTTCCTGCTCGTTAAAAATTTTTTCAAATAATCACTGTGCCGGCCGGAACCCCTGCAAAAACATGGGCATCATCTGCGCGCTGTAGCGGTTCAAGGCGTACTCGCCGCCGCAGAGGCACCAATCGTACATCAGCCCCCGCTCAAACATGGCGTAGGCCTTGGCGATCTCGTTGGCGGTCATGTCCGTGCGGAGCTGGCCGCGGCTCTGGCCGTCCCGAATGATCTGGTAGAGAAGCTTGAAGTAGGTGCGGCTGCGGTCGAGAAGGTGCTTTTCGCCGCGGGTCACCAGCTGTGAGGAGAAAAGCCGCGCCAGCAGTTCCAGGGAGACGCTGTTGTCAATCATGGCGAACAGCTCCTGGTTCAGAAACACCAGCGTGTCCACGGCGTCCGCCTGCGGATCCAGCTGGGGGCGCAGCTCCTCGTACTTCTCGTCAAACAGCACCGACAGGGAGCCAAGCAGGGCGTCCTTGCCGTCAAAATAGTGATAAAACGACCCCTTGGAGGTCTCCGACTCAAACACAATGTCCTCCACCGTGGTGTCCTCGTAACCCTGCTCATAAAACAGCTTCCATGCCGCCGACACAATGCGTGCCTTGGTGTTCCGCCCTGTCTTCTTTGCCATGGTGTGCCCTCCTTATATTATATAGGTGTAATATTTACATATAGGTCTCCGCAGGATGGATGATGCGCCGCACCGCCGGCAAGGTGTGGTCGCCCTGCCCTACAGGGGGTTCGCCGCTTTCCGCTTTCAGCTTTCCACTTGCCCCTCCTGCCCCTCATTGGGCTGCTGCACCTCCGTGGTGCCCTCCTCGCCGAAGTCCAGCTGGATCACCGCCTGCCGCACATTCACGGCGCAGCGGACGCCCAGCCCCTTCTTCTCGGCCTCCTCGGCGGCTCTTTGCACAAGCTCCTGCAGGATCTCCCGATTCAGTCCGCCGCCCCGCCAGTGGAACACGAAGCTCTTCTGCTTTTTTCGCAGCGCCTGCCGCACACGGCTCGCCACGTCTTCGGGCTTCGTCAGAGAAACAGAGCGGTAAAAGTACCCCTTGTCCTCCGTGCAGGCCGGCACCGGCAGCACCAGCTTCTCGTGGTCGAGAAAAATGTGCCTGTCGTCCAGATTGTAGTAGTCATAGCGACGCACGCCCCGCTGGAGGGAGTTGTCAAAAGTGGCATCCATGTGGTATCGCTTTCCGTCTATTGTCAGTACATTCCAGGTGTGGCGGTAGCGCACGCCCTGCTCGGGGTTTGCCTCGCTGAGGGCGATGATGCACTCCAAGCCCACGGCGTCGCACAGCGCTTTCACGGTTTTAGCGATACCCTCGCACACGCCCACTCCCTGGGTCAGGGGGCCGATGACCTCGTGGGAGTAGGACTTCTTCAGCTTGTCATAGCGGACGTTATCCAGAATGAAGTCGTGGATATACAACTCCTTTTCCGCCTGACTTTTCCCCTGCAACGGCCGGATGAGCCGCTGGATGCGGGCGGAAACGGCCTGCTGATGGGTGCGGATCTTGCTTTTTTCAAAGAGGTACTCCGGAATAAGCTCCACATGATCCGACGCGGGGTAGAACCGGTAGCTGTACCCCGTCACATAAAACAGCAGCGGCTCGTCCAGCTTCAGCCGCAGGTACACCTCCGCAAGCCTTTTCTGCTCCAGCCGCACCACCCGCACCGTGGCCGCCAGCGTCTCAAAGCCGGCTTTCATCTGCTCGTAGGCCGCCTTTTCCTCGCGGGGCAGGCCGTTATAGTAGAATCCGTTCATGCTTCGTTCTCCCCATCGTTCTGTCTTTATTTTAATCAAAACCGTCCGCCTGTCAAGCCCTTCCCTGCCGCCGTGGGCGCAGAAAAGCCGCCCCCCCAGTGGGGGCGGCCGATCCTTGCAGAACCTTGCGTCTTCACAGCGCCAGCTGGGCGCCGTAGTTTCCGAACAGCTTCTTCAGTTTTTCCTTCTGCGCCGCCGTCATGCGTCCGCCATACTGCTGCGCCAGCGCCGCCGCCTCGGCAGTCTTGCCGCCTTTGAGGTAGTTGCCCATGGCGCGCTGGAGGCTGTCCATGGCCGTGGAGCTGAGGGTCGCCTTTTTCTCCGCTGCCACCGTGAGCGCGCCGGAGTTCGCCCGCGCACCGTCGGAGGCCTTCTGCTCGGCGCCGGCCATGCCGGTGTAGTGCTGAAGCATGAGCTTGTAGTTGGCGTACTCTCGCTCCCACAGGGCGTCCGCCTCCTTGCCGGCGCGGTCATAGCTGTCCTGCCACGCCGCCTGCTCCTGCTGGTAGCGCTTGTATGCCTCCTGCTCCTGACTGCTCACCTGCTCATACTGCTGCATCAGCCAGTCCCGCTGGCTCTCGTCCCGCTGACGGGCGTTCTTCTCCAGCTCCGGCATCAGCTCCGCCAGATCCCGCATGTAGCGGTCATACGCCTGCTGGGACGCCGTCTGGGCATAGCTGGAAGCGTAGCCGCCGGTGAGCGCCGCCGCCTGCCCCATGGTGTCCGCCATGGCCTCCCGCCCCTTCTGGGTGTAGAGATAGGCGTAGTTTTTTGCCTGCGCATCCGTCTGCGGGTCGTAGGAAAAGGCCTTACGGCCGGTGATCTGGTCGTACAGCTGCGCCAACTCCCCCTCGAAAGAAGACTGATACTCTTTCGGCTGCAGCGCCTCCATGCTCTTTTGTGCCTCCCGCGCCGCTGTCAGCTCGTCCGAGGGCGTGAAGCCCTGCTCCAGCCGCTTCAGGGCGTCGTAGGTCTCGTCGGACACGCCCCGCATGACCTCCTTGCCGGTGGTGGGGTGATCCGCCGACGTGGTGCGGTTGAGGCTGCCCCATGTCTCGTCGCCCACCACGCCGTCCACGGCCAGTTTGTTCTTGCGCTGATAGTCCAGCACCGCATTATAGGTGTTGCTGCCGAACACGCCGTCCTCGGCCAGTTTGTAGCCGTTTGCATTGAGCTTCTGCTGCAGGTCGCGCACGGAATCGCCCCGGCTGCCCCGCCAAAGTTTTGCTGCCATATTTTTCCTCCTTTACGCAGTCCGTTTCCAAGTGTAAACCGCCAGATAGGGCGGCATGTTGTTGTGGGGATTTCCTCCGCCTTTTAGTGTTCCTGCCGGATACATTTCCCCTCCGTTCCAATCTTTCCACCCTCTATTAATATTGCCCGTTGATACAAAAGCGGTCTTAGGTAAATACGACGTATTGCTGCGGTAACTGCTATCATTTGATGCGTTCTCAGCCAGTTCTTCGTACATTCTTCCTTGCATCAAGTGATTTCCGTGGCTTGGCATCTCCCCTACTGTAAGCGTATGCGCTTCCTCGCCGCCGGTGCTGCCCGCCGGATGCTTCGCGCCCGCCGCCAGTAAAAACACGTCCTCCAGCCGCGCCCATGTGCCGCCGAACAGCGTCTGCGGGTCGGTTCCGCTTACGGACAGGTAAATGCTCCCCACGGGATACACCATGTCCAGCAGGGTCTTGCCGCCCACCTGCAGCGCGCCGTCCACCTGCACATCCTCGCGAAAGCGCGCGTCCCACGCCACATCAAGCAGCTCGTCCTGCTCCGCCGCCTTGCCGAAGGCCGCCCCTCGGCCGCCCTCCTTCAGATGAAAAGCCACCTGCTCCGTGGGAATATTTTCCTCGAACTCCGCGGAGTTGCCCAAGCTGTCCGTCACCACGATCTTAGCCGTGTAGCTCCTGTCGGCGGCGATCTCCACGTCGCCGGTGACAAGCCCCACCGCGCCGGAGGGCAGCGTCACGCCTTCGCCGTAGCTGCCGCCTACGCTTTTCCAGTAGCCCATGATGGCGGCTGTGTTCCGCCCGCCGATGGACGAAAATTTTGCCGTGGCCAGGCCGGCGATGTGGGTGCCGCTGTCCGCCGCAGTGCCCTCGCCGTCCGAACGGTAGAGGGACGCCCCCACCAGCATCGGCGGGGCGTAGCTCTCCAGCGTCACCGTCACGTCCTCCCAAGCCGTAAGCCCGCGGCTGTCCGTCACCGCGCAGCGCACCGTGGCGGAGGTGGCGGAAATGGTGTCCGTTCGGTAGGGGCTTTCCTCCGTGGTCTTTCCCAGATACGTCATGGCGTATTTCGCAATGCTCGCCCCCTGCTTGCAGGCGATCTTCGTGCTGTCAAACACAGCCTTGGCCTTGGAGTAGCCCTGCACCCACGCCGCGATGGCGCCGGCCTTGGTGCCGCTGTTGTCATAGGTCACCGCCGCCCAGCCCTCCGTCAAAGCGGGCTTCATGCCGGCAGGCACCGAGGCGGTAAATGTCACAGTCTTCGTCCCGATGAGAGTGCCGCCGTTATAGGTCTTGCACGTCAGCGTGCCCGTGCCGCCGGGGCTGTCGGGGATCTCCGCCGCCAGACTCTCCGGCACCGTCCACTGCACCTCTGTGCCCGCCCCCTCGGCGATGACCCCCGATGCCGCGCCGAAAACATAGCTCAGAGTGTGGGTAAAGGCCGAGGATGCCCGGGGCAGACTGATGCGCACCGTCTCCCCCATCGTCGCCGCCCCCATGACGGGTTCGGTAGCACGGGGGATGGCGGTCAGCTGAAAGCTCTGCGCCGCCGCCGTGGCCGTCAGGTAGCCGGTGTCCTTCCACACCTGTCCGCTGAAGGCCGCCACCGTGAGGGTCTTGCTGCCGTCCGATTCATGGCTGACCTCCAGCGTGCCGGAGGCGAGGGTGTGCTCCTTGTAGTCAGTGATATTGGAGTATGTCCCGCCGGCGTACACCGTCACTCCGCCGATGGAAACGGCGGACATTTTCACGGCGTTGGAATAGAACTTATGTCCCGGCGTGGTGCCGCAGGACCAGTTGATGGTAGTTTTGTTGGCGGAAACGTCCTGCCCGCCGCTCTCCCATTTCACCCAGAAATACGAGTCGTAGACCACGCCTGTTTTTATGGTCGTCGCTGCCATTTTCTCATCCTCCCATCCACTTGAATTTCACACCTGCAGTGAAGCTCACGTCCCACTTCCCCGCGCCGGTGATGCGGTCGGCGGCGATCTGCGCCACGGTGAGCTTGCCGTTGGAAAAATACGCCGTCTCCTGCCCTCCGATGTAGAACGACAGCTTCTCCGTGGTCCACACGGACATATTGCTGCTCTTGTCGATCTCGTCAAAGACGCCCTGCTCCGTTTCCACCCCTGTGCGGGTGGTCTGGATGTTCCGGCCGATGGCGATGCCGAGGATGGGCGTCGTGCCGTCATAGTCCACGATGCCCTGCCGGATGTAGCCCTCCATGTCGGTCTTGTAGGCGGAAAAGTCCGTCCCCACCCGCTCCACGTCCGCCTGAATATCCGAGGCGAACTTGAAGTAGCGGCTCAGCCCCGTGGGGTCGGACTCGATCTCCTGGCTGATCTTCTCCAAATACGTCCCGAACTCCGACGATGCCACATAGCTGCCCTTCAGCTCCGTTTCCAGCCGATCCATCTCCTTGCGCACGGCGTCCGCCGACTTCACGATGAGGCTTTTCAGCTCCGCCGCCGTCTGCGCCTGCGCCGCCTGCACGGTCTTCTGCACCGTCTGCGTCTGCGGCTGCTGCTCCGCCTGCTCTGCGGCTCGGTTCAGCATCTGCGCCAGCTGAAAGAGATAGGCGTACTGCTTCTGCATCTGCTGGCTCAGCGTCCCCGTAGGCGCCGGAGGCATAGTCATCACGTTCACAGCCCGTCACCGCCTCTTTCATACAGCGCCGTCAGGGTGAACAGCACGCACTGTCCGCTGCCCTCCAGCTTCAGCCGCAGATACCGGCACTGTCTGGGGCGCACGGCCACCGCCTGTCCCCGCAGGCTGCCGTTTCCCGTCAGCTGTCCCTGCTTCTGCCAGCTGGCGCCTCGGTCGTAGCTCACCCAGACCGTCACGGTCTTGCCCTGCTCCGGCCGCATTTGCAGCAGCAGCTTTGTCAGCCGCTTGCGCTGTGGAGTCTGCAAGCCCAGCTCCCCGCTTTCGGCCATCCACGAAAAGCTCTCCTCCGCTTCGCCGCTCTCGCCGTGGAGGTTCCAGAGCTTTCCGTCGGTACCGAGGCAGTAAAGCTCCGAGCCTTTGCAAGCAAAGCCCACGGCCCGCAGCCCGTCCTCTCGGTGCCACTGGCTCCTTTCGCTGTCATACACCAACAGGGTGGGCGTGCCGTCCTCCTCCAGCGCCGAGAGGTAGTATTTCCCCCGCCATGCGCCGGCCACGCCGCCGTGGAGCCGTTTTTCCCCCAGCGCCTGCGACACCGTCACCGGCAGGCTGCCATCAAAGGCCTGCACCCCCTCGTCCGAGAGGTACAGCAGCACGCCGCCCACCACCTGCAGGCTCTTGGCGCTGCCCTGCTGCACGCCGCTGCACTCCGTGGTCACGATCTGGTGCGCGCCCTGGCTGGCGGCATACACCCGCTCCATGCAGTGCTCCTTGAAGAAAATGGGGTTGCCCAGATAGCTCACCGCGCCGGTGAAGGCTCCGTCGCAGCCGCGCGCCGCCGCATAGCTGTCCGTGGCGAGTCCCTCAAAGCACCGCCAGTTTTTGAAATCTCCCAGCTTGCTGGCGTAGATCTCGTTCACGGCCTTGCCATCCGCCATACCGTACTTGCAGCCCCAGAGCCGGTTGCCGCTCTGCACCACATAGTCCATCTCCGGCACGGTGCGGCTGACGGTCACGGCCGTCTTCAGCGCAGTGCTGCCGGCCACGGCGCCGGAAAAGGCCACCCAGTCCTCCCCCACCGCACGCAGCACCGTTTTGCCGTTGAGCCGCTCCACGCTGCAGCCAGAAATCGTCACGCCGTCGCCGGCGGCGAAGCCCTCGCCCAGTCCGGTGGCCTGCACCTTCACGCACACGCCCTCCACCGCCGTCCAGCTCTCTTGGCTGAACTGCCGCAGCACCGGCACTGTGCCGGACACATCCAGCCACAGCGCGCCCTCCTCCGGCTCCTCCGGTGCACCGGCGCTCTCCACCACACCGCTGTAGGCTTCGCCCCCTGCGTCGCACAGGCTCACGGACGACCCTGCCGCCGCCGTCCGGCTGCACTCCAGGCTGCCCCAGTCCGTGAGATCCTTGGTGTTCAAATACACCTTGTCGGGAAAAACAATGAGGTAAGCGCCCATGCTCACCAGCTGCTTCTCCCCCTCCGTCAGCTCCGGCTCCGCCGCCAGACCGTTCACATAGATCCGCCGTCCGTCCACCCAGAGCAGGGCGTCCTTGGCGATAAGCCCCTCGGGCTTTTCCACCGTGGCCGAAAGGCCTCGGGCGGGCCGTGTCCGCAGGGCGGGATACCCCTCCGAGCACAGATTTTTCATCTCCCGAAAGCCCCCCATGCGCACGCTTTCCCGCCTGTCAAGCCCCGGGAACTCCGTCACCGTCACCTTTTCCATATCAGTTTTTTTCAGCGTCGGAAAGAACATCCCTCCGCCTCCTTTCAGCAAAAACGCAGGCATTTGGCCGCCTGCGCCCCACCTTTTTCCCGCAGCGCCGCCGCCTGCATCTCCGCCACGCCCTCGTTCCAGAGGCTCAACGCGTTGCTGCAGCGCACCATGTCGCCGTCGGCATAGTGGATCTGCGCCTGCACATACAGACCGTAGAGTCTGTCATAGGGTGCCTTGGCCGCAAGCGCGGTGCCGTCCTCCAGCACCTCGGGCACGCTCAGCTCCTCCCGCAGCGCCGGCTGCAGCACCTCCCGCACCAGCGTGCACTCCGCCTGCAGCAGCCACCGCAGCTTCTCCTCTCGGGTGTAGGCGTTGGGCAGCAGGCCGTCCACCTGCGCCAGCACCTGTCCCGCCGTCGTTCCGCCCATAGCTTCCTCCCTTTCAGTTGGCCATGGTGTCCATGTAGCGCCGTGCGGTGTCGGCCATCATGCGGCCGTTCTCCAGCACCTCCGCCACGCATTCGGGCACCTCCACCTCCACGCCCTTCATGATCTTGTAGTTGCGCCCGTTCACGGACACGATCACGAAGTTCTCCTCATTTTTTCTGCCTCTGGGCAGAAAGACCTTGCTCATTTTCTCCATGGTATCTCATCCTTTCCTTTTTGCGCCTGTCGTCTTCTCCCCGCAGGGATCCCTCGCCGACAAATGCGCCGTCATATGCGCAGCCATAAATCCCGCAAAACTCTGTCATTGCGAGGAGCGCAGCGACGTGGCAATCCGTGCCCTCCTCGCGCCGCACTCTCATGCTCTCCGTAGGGGTCGGCGTCCTCGACGACCCTCCGATGCGCACCGCCCCCCGTCACGCTTCCGTAGGGCGGGGTGCCCCCACCCCGCCCTACGGAAGCGTGACGGG
>ERZ1034917.606-NODE-606-length-31108-cov-11.594983_pt1 | contig 31108 bp, 28 predicted proteins | sample MGYA00520605_ERZ1034917 | MGnify/ENA primary metagenome ERZ1034917 (study PRJEB33766, sample SAMN09781784) | gut metagenome | biome: gut microbiome | host: Homo sapiens | place: Madagascar | study: EMG produced TPA metagenomics assembly of the PRJNA485056 data... | reverse complement strand
TAGCACGAAATCCCCCGCCGGAGCGGTCCAATCCGCTCAGTGGCGAGAACTTGATCTATCAAGTTCGAGAGCTCCGGCGAAATTCCCTGTGGTGATGCGTTGTCCCGTCGGCTCTCGGAACTTCGTTCCTCGTCCGTTAGCGGTTGGAACCATCGACGGGGGAAAGAACATGAGGGCTCCGCGCCCTCATACTCTGCGGCAGGTGAGAATCACCTGCACCCCGGCAAACAAGTTTGCCGTATTTATAAAAACAGTATGGTGCAGGTGCTCTGCATCTGCCGCAGTCCAGCGGAATAAACTGCTTGTGCTCTCCCTGCCGGACAGGCAGGGAAAGGTGGGACGAGGGCATCTTTGAAGTTTTATCCAATATTTTTTTGTATTTTTATAAAAATCCCTATTGACAAAAACTGATTTTCAGATATAATATATTGTATATACTATACAAGGAAACAGCATAATGGAATCAATGCACAACCGGATCTTGAGAACGATGAAGGCTAGAATCTCCGGACTTGAGGAGGGCGCCAGACTTGCCAGCGAAATGGAGCTGTGCAGAGAATTCGGGGTATCCCGCATGACGATCAACAAAGTGATCGGAGAGCTGGCGAAAGAGGGATATGTGAGCCGTCTCCGCCGCTGGGGGACATTCGTCTGCCGGAGACAGTCCCCGGCACGCCTGATCACGTTTCTCCTGCCGTGCCCGGACAGTATGCTGCTGAATGATTACGCATCCGCCGTCAGACGGCATCTCCTTTCCGGTATTCTGCGGGCTGTCCGTGAGACCGGGATGCGTCTGGAGACGATTGCCGTTTCCCCGACCAATGACCCGCGCGAGATTGATCTATCCTGTCTGCGGCATCTGGATGAGAACAGCCTTGTGATTGTATCCGGCATCTGGTATGTCAAGGCATTTGAAACTTTACAGCGTTCCGGGGCCCGTGTGCTGCTGATCGACGAACAGGTTGCCCATACCTGGCGGAATGAATGGAAATATACAAAGGACTGGCTGCTCAGCGAAATGGACAATACGACTGCGACCTGTGAACTGGTTCACCGGCTTTATGAAAAAGGCTGCCGCCGGATTGCCGTCATTTCCCCTTATCTGTCCAAGGGACAGCCATGGCTGACCGGTTATCTCCGCGCGATTCAGGAACTGGGACTGCCGGAGCTGACTCGTAATCTGTCTGCTCCGGAGGCGGGACTTTCCGACTCGGACCGCGCTTTTCTGATCGACAGGCATTGCGACGGCGTTTTGCTGTTCATGAAACATTTCCGTCTGGTCGGCGATACGGTCAATGCCGTTCTGAGGCTTCCCGATTTCATCCGGGTCGGCGGAATGTTCTACGATGCGGGATACAATTTTATCCGTGAGCCGTTTCCTGTCTTCCATTTTCAGCATGAATATCTGGGATATGATGCCGTAATGCGGCTCCTGAACGAGTCCGAACCGCTTTTGAAAGAGTATCAGCCGAGTTATGATTTTGAAGATGGAGAGGACAGGTTGAAGGATCGTATGGCATTGATTGCACAATGAAGATCAGAGTAACCGGAACAATTAAAAAATATTTTCAAAACGGAGGTTTCAATGGAAGGGATGAAGTGCACGCAAATTAAATTATTCATCATGAAAGCTTGGGGAAATATGATTTCCGTTCAGTTTTACAGAAAGAGCGGGGAGAATTCAAATTTATCCTGCAGATTTCCCCATTCCCGCATCCATGGATGTGAACAATTCACATTGATAGAGTTATTAATCGTAATTGCGATCATCGCGATTCTTGCGGCGATGCTTCTGCCGGCGCTGAACAAGGCGAAAGAGCGTGCTGTGGGCGCTTTATGCACCAATTCACTGAAACAGAATCTGCTGGTTCTGCATAATTATGCCAATGACTACAACTGCTATGCCGGTGCGTGTCCACCCTCTCCCTACAGCGGTTACGGGCGCGTCCTTGCGGCAAGCGGGCATATTCCAGCCAAACCGACTTCATATCTTCCTTATTTCACATGGTTTCCCGGAAACTGGGGCTGTCCTGCGGTGTTCCGGAAATATCCGGCACTTACCAGCGATGGACGCTGGATTCAATATGAAAGGCTTTACGGGATGCCTACCCATGCGCTTGCTCTTGATGATGATCATCATCAGGAGCTGGGCTGGGGATTCAAAGTGACGGGCAGATACAACTACAGGCAGCCCAGCCAGTTCATTTATCTTGCAGACTCCGCATATACGGGAACCGGAGCACCTTACGCCTATTGGGATTCCCGTCCGACGCCGCAGATTCAATACGGGCTTTCTCTCAATCATTATAAAAATGCCGGGCTGGGGTTTCTGGACGGGCATGCAAGCATGATGAACAGAGCGGATATCCACAGCAAATACCGGCATAACCGTTTTTCCGTTATGCCATAACTGATTAAAGAAAAGGTTTTCATCATGAACTGCAACATCCGTGATTTCGGAGCCGTCGGCGACGGTGAACACAATGATACGGCGGCGATTCAAAGGGCGATTGACGCTGCGGCGCAGGAGGGGGGAGGGAGAGTTGTCCTGCCGCCCGGCGTTTACTGCTCCGGTACGATCTTTCTGCGGGACAACGTGGAATTGCATTTGCAGGGCGGCGCCGAACTGCTCGGAAGTCCGAGAAAGGAGGATTACACGAATCGCTGGAATGCACCTTATGACTGCGGCTGTATTTCGGAATACGCTTCTGAAATGCACCTGATCTATTCATGGCGGCAGAAGAATATTGCCATTACGGGGCAGGGGACCGTCAACGGCAACGGAACCGCGTTCTTCGATCTGAATGCTGAGATTCATCCGCGCCGCCCGAACTGGGGATATGCAAACCGCTGGCGTCCCGGCCAGATGGTGGCTCTGCTGGAGTGTGAGAACGTCCGCATCGGCGGCGTAACGCTCTGCAATTCCACTTACTGGACGGTCTGGCCGTATGCCTGCCGCGATGTGGCAATTACCGATATCCGCATCCGCAATGATTACCGCACTCCGAACGGAGACGGCATTGATCCGGACTGCTGCACCAATATCAGGATTGAAAACTGTGACATTCAGGCGGGGGATGACTGCATTGCCCTGCGCGCCAACCGGGGAAAAACGGGGCTGATGCTTGATCTTGAGAATGTCGTGATCGCGAACTGCATTCTTGATACGCCGCTGGGGGGAGTGCGGTTCGGGCCTTCCGGCGAGCAATCCGTCCTGCGCAATATCACCGTTTCCAACTGCGTGATCCGTCATGCGGGGAAGGGGCTGCTTTTCTCTCTCTGGCACGGCAGCGTCTGGAAGAAAGGGTGTCTGATTGAAAATGTCCGCATATCCAATCTGGTGATTCACGCGGATGCGCCGCTGCGGATGTATATCATGGATGGGTGCGGCGGCACGGAATGTGGTTTCCGCAGGATTCATATTTCCGGTATTACCGCTTTCGGAAACGATACCTGCACACTGCTCGGAGGCGGGGACGGAGTGTTTGAGGATGTTTGCATCAGCGACTTCGATCTGACTCTGACGGGATTGGAACCGTGTCTGGGAGCGAAGATGGTGCAGGAGGCTGCCGGCAGCGCGTTTGCGGTACGCGAGGCGAAGAATATTCAATTCAGGAATGTGCGGATCAAATCGGAGAAAGCCATGTTGAAGCATGTGATTGACGCCGAGGAGGTCGATGGTTTGAAAATCGCTGACTGCGAACTGCGGACCGGAGTTTTGTCCGGCGACTCTCTTCGCTGTGTCAATGTGCGCGGTCTTCAGATTGAAAATACTGTTTTTCCGGAAAGACGGAATGACCGGGAGCAGATACGGAACGAAAAACATAATGAGACAAGGAGAATCCGGATATGAAGTTACGTCTTTTTACAGCAGGAATCCTGCTTCCGGGAATGATTTTTGCGGGAAGCGCGGAAGATACGGATCTTTCCGGCTATACCGGAGCGGAGACAGAGGCATCACTGGAAAGCATCGTCGCCAACGGAGGTTTTGAGCGGGGCGCCGACGGCTGGATCTTGAAAAAAGATTGCCGGATCGAGAAGAACGGCGGGCGCAATGGAACTGCGGCTTTGCGCTATGAACGGCGCAACCCGAAAGAGTATCAGCTTGTCGGCACACCGGTGAAGTTGGAGCCGGGAAAATTTTACCGTTTCGGCGCATGGATCAAAACGGAACAGGTGACGAATCCGAATGGCAGAGGCGGAGCTGCTGTCGCACTGGAATTTTCCAAAGACGGGGGGAACGGCAGAAAAGCTTTTTTAAGCGGGCGTTATCCCCGCGGCGTTACCGGTACGGCGGACTGGACATGGATTTCAGACGTCATAAGAGTGCCGAAGAATGCAATCGGTGCACATATTACGCTGTATCTGCACCCCAAAGCAACCGGTACTGCATGGTTCGATGATATTTCCGTTCAGGAACAGGGCAGTAATTTATGGTTTCTGACCCCCATTGCGCCTTTCGGGATTCTTTCCGGAAAAAGTGTCCCGGTCCGCCTTTCCCATGACGGAAAAGAGATTCCTGCCGGTTCTTATGCCGTGCAGATGAATCTCCCTTCCGCGAAGTTCTCACAGCGGCTGAAAGCAGGGGCGCAGATGGAATTCAGCATCCCGGAGTCGGTGCAGGGGAACTGCGATATCGAATTCATGATTCTGGATACGGCAAAGAAAAAGATTCTCTTTTCCCGTGTGTTTCCGCTGAACGTCCGGCGGGGGAACGGTTCAAAAGTCACGCTGGATGCTTCGGGGCGGATGCTGGTTGACGGGCGTCCGTTCATGCCGCTCGGGATTTTCGGCAGTTCGCTGATTCCTGCACAGCTTGAGATGTTGCGCGAGGCAGGTTTCAACTGCATCCTGCCGTATGGCAGCATGAGTTTGAGAGCCGACCCGCAGGCGCCTCCATCCAGGGAGCAGATCGTAAAAGCAATGGACATTGCCGCCGCAAAGGGAATGAAAGTGATCTTCAGCATCAAAGACGTCGGTTCTTCGCAAAACTACGGTTTCGATCGCTGGATGGGGATTGACGGATACAAAAACATTACCGCCGATATTGTCAATCTGTTGAAAGATCATCCTGCTCTGCTTGCATGGTTCAGCGCCGATGAGGCGCCTGTCAGCCAGGTGCCGCGCCTGACGGAGATTCGCCGCATCTGCAATCGGCTGGACCCGGAACACCCGGTCTACGGAGTGTTTTACCAATATGAGGAACTGCCTTTTTACGGGCGGGCTTTCGATGTGATTGGAATTGACCCCTACCCATTGAGCGGCAACACCCTGCGGAGTGCTGTCTTTGCGATGGATCAGGCCCGGCGCACCGGGCTGCCTGTCTGGAGCGTTCCCCAGATATTCAACTGGGCGGAGTATAAGAAAGAGGAAAAGGGACGCCCGAATCCGTCCGGGGAAAAAATGCGTTCCCTGATCCTTCTGGAAGCGGCGATGGGAGCCAGAGGTTTCATTCTTTACAGTTTCTACGATCTGCGCCCGCCGAGAATGCCGGAGGGGAATTTTGAGAAGGAGTGGCCGAAAATCAAACGCATCGTCGCTCTGATGAAACGTCTGGAGCCCTATATCATGTCCGGAGAAGAACCGGTGATTCTACGGAAAAATGAGATTGTAGCGGCGGAACTGCGCAACTCCGAAGGACGGAAAGCGATTCTGATCTGTTCCGTCGGTCCGGGAAAATGCCGGGCGGAATTGAAGCTGAAAGGAAAGTTCCGTTCCGAATACGGCAGGACAAAGCAGGACGGGGACGTCTTGATTTTTGAGGGAGAAGACATCAGTTCCGACGTTCTCTGGCAGGAATGACCGGACAGAACCGGCAGGAGCCCTCAGGACAGGAAAGACTGAATTCCGGCCTGCGGGCTCCTGTCGTTTTCCTGCGCCGCATATGTTGTATTTCTCCGCATTTTTACGCATTTCCCCCGGTTCGCAGAAATATCCTTTTTGGTGAAAATATTTATTGAAAAAAATGCCATGCGGGTGTATACTACCTGATAATAGTGCAGTCTGATTTCCGATTCTTCTGCAAGAGATGAGAGACAGGTATATTTTTGAAATAAAAATGAATGGAGTGTATGATGGCAGAAAATGAAATTCCCGCCGAAGAGACACCGCAGGTGCAGCCTTCGACCAATTATACCGCAGGCAATATCACTGTTCTGGAAGGCTTGGAGGCCGTCAGAAAACGTCCCAGCATGTATATCGGCGATACGGGGCAGCGCGGACTGCATCACCTTGTGTATGAAGTCGTTGACAACAGTATTGACGAAACGCTTGCAGGCTATGCCAGTAAAATTGTCGTCACGATTCACCCCGACAACAGCATTACGGTGGTTGACGACGGACGCGGCATTCCCGTGGACATGCACCCGGAGGAGCATAAACCGGCGGTGGAGGTCGTGCTGACTGTTCTCCATGCCGGCGGCAAATTCGACCACAGCAACTACAAGGTTTCAGGCGGACTTCACGGCGTCGGCGTTTCCTGCGTGAATGCGCTTTCCGACTGGATGCTGGTCGAAGTGCGCCGCGACGGTTTCGCCTACCGCATCAAGTTCAACCGCGGAAATACCGTCGAGCCGCTTGCCAAGCTGAACCCGACCAGCGAGCGCGGAACCTCCGTCACATTCAAGCCGGACGGCACGATCTTTTCCACGACGGAGTATGTGTGGGACATTCTGGCGAACCGTATGCGCGAGCTTGCGTTTCTCAATAAAGGCGTCCATATCACGCTCGTGGACGAACGGACGGAACCGGTCAGAAGCGAAACGTTCCATTATGAGGGCGGTCTGGTCGAATATGTGAAGTATCTGAATGCGCACAAGATCGTGATTCACGAGCCGATCTATATGCACAAGGAAAAAGACGGCATCGATGTGGAAGTCGCGATGCAGTACAACGACGGCTTCACGGAGAATATTTACAGCTATACCAATAATATCAACACCATCGAGGGTGGAACGCATCTTTCCGGTTTTCAGGGAGCATTGACTCGTTCCATCAATGCGTATGCAAAGGGCGCGAACCTGCTCCGGGGCGACAAGGCGAACGTGAGCGGCGCGGATACCCGCGAAGGACTCTCCGCCGTGATCAGCGTGAAAGTGCCGGAGCCGCAGTTTGAAGGTCAGACCAAGACGAAGCTCGGAAACGGCGAAGTGCGCGGCATCGTGGACTCCGTCGTGAATGACTGTCTCGGCTCATTCCTTGAGGAAAATCCCGCGATAGCCCGTCAGATCGTGGACAAGGCGATGGTTGCTTCCCGTGCCCGCGAAGCCGCGAAAAAGGCGAGGGAACTTGTCCAGCGCAAAGGAGCCCTGGACGGTCTTTCCCCGTTCCTCGGAAAACTTGCCGACTGCTCGGAAAAGGACCCCGCGAAAAGCGAACTTTACATCGTCGAGGGCGACTCGGCAGGCGGTTCCGCGAAGCAGGGGCGCAACAGCAGTTTTCAGGCGATCATCCCGATCCGGGGTAAACTCCTCAATGTGGAGAAGGCGCGGATCGACCAGGTTCTCAACAACAATGAAATCAAGTCCCTGATCTCCGCGATCGGATGCGGATACGGCAAAGAGGATTTCGATATTTCCGGACTGCGCTACCACCGCATCGTGATCATGACCGATGCCGATGTGGACGGTTCGCATATCAGAACGCTTCTTCTCACGTTCTTCTTCCGTGAACTGAAGCCGCTGGTGGAAACAGGGCACATCTACATTGCGAAGCCGCCGCTTTACAAGGTTCGCCGCAAGAAACGCGAAAGTTACATCGACACGGACGAACAGCTTGACAGGTTCCTGACCGAAAACGGCTGCGAGGACATTGTCGTGGAAAATATTGCGACGGGCGCTTCGATTTCCGCAGAGGAGATCAGAAAGATCGCGGCTTATGTCACGGAATCCCATCAGATCATCCAGGGGCTTCAGCGTCACGGCATTGAAGTGGATGAATACCTGGATGCGGTTCAGGACGGCAGATATCCGACCGCGCAGATTTTTGTCCGCAATCCGGACGGAACGGTTACGAAGAAGTTCGTTTACTCCGCGGCGGAGCAGTCCGCTTTCATTGAGGAGGTCGAAAAGACGCTCCCGCGAATCGTGGACGACACCACGCCGGAGAACGACGGAAACGGCGAGCCGAAACCGCACGGACTTCATCCCTCCATTGACATTACGACGATCTTCGAGGCTGAATCCTGCCTTGAGCTCGGCAACAGAATCCGCGAAGGCGGTTACGATCCGTCGATCCTGTTCCGCGGGCAGACTCCGGTCTTCCGCATCAAGGAGGGGGATGACGAGATTCAGGTCAACTCTCTGACGGAGCTTTTTGAGGAGATCAAGAAGAACGGCAGGCAGGGACTTCAGATTCAGCGTTACAAAGGTCTGGGCGAAATGGACCCCCATCAGCTTTGGGAGACCACGATGGACCCCGAACGCCGCAAGATGATTCAGGTTACGATGGAAGACGCGGTCGAAGCCGAGCGCATGTTCACGCTTCTGATGGGTGACGATGTTGAGCCGCGCCGTGAATATATCGAGAAACATGCGGCGGGCGTCAAGGATCTCGACATTTAAACCATATCATGAATTTCAACTTTTAAGGAGCAGATAATGGCAGCAGACAAGGACACGAAGGCGGCAAAAGGCGCCGTGACTCCGGCAAGCGCAGCGGAAGCGCGCGCGAAGAATCTCGGAATCGCTCTCGGCCAGATTGAAAAGGAATACGGAAAAGGCACGATCATGCGCCTCGGCGATAATTCAACCGTGGATGTGCCGGTGATCAGCACCGGAGCGCTTTCGCTTGATATTGCGCTCGGCATCATGGGGCTTCCGCGCGGAAGAATTATTGAAATCTTCGGTCCGGAATCTTCCGGTAAGACGACGCTTTGCATGCACGTCATCGCCAACGCGCAGAAAGCGGGCGGCGTGGCGGCGATCATTGATGCGGAACATGCGGTCGATCCGCAGTATGCCCGCAAGATCGGCGTGAACATCGACAATCTCCTGATCTCCCAGCCGGACTGCGGAGAGGATGCTTTGAATATCGCGGATACTCTGATCCGCAGCAATTCGGTGGACGTTGTCGTGATCGACTCCGTCGCCGCGCTGGTTCCGAAAGCGGAGTTTGACGGTCAGGTCGGCGATTCTTTCATGGGGCTTCAGGCACGTATGATGTCTCAGGCGCTCCGCAAGATCACCGGCGCCGTGAATCGCAGCCGCACGTGTGTGATCTTCACCAACCAGATTCGTGAGAAGATCGGCGTGATGTTCGGAAATCCGGAGACGACCACCGGCGGCAACGCAATGAAGTTTTACAGTTCGATCCGTCTTGACATCCGCCGTATCGGGACAATCAAGGATACCTCAGGCGAACCCACCGGAGCGCGCACGAAAGTCAAAGTCGTCAAAAACAAACTGGCGCCGCCGTTCAAGGTGGCGGAGTTCGACATCAACTGGAACGAGGGGATTTCCCGCGTCGGCTCCATCATTGATGTCGGCAGCGATCTCGGATTGATCGAAAAGCGCGGTTCGTGGTTTGCATTCGACGGAGAACAGCTTGCGCAGGGACGTGAAGCCGTGAAAGCGCTTCTTCAGGAAAATCATGAGCTGGAGGAGAAGATTCTTGCAAAGATCAAGGCGGTTCTTGCCGAGCGCAAAGCGGCGGCACAGGGAACGGGCAAGCCCGATGTCATTGCACAGGAGACCGTCACGGCGGCTGCTCCCGCCCCTGCTGCGGAACCTGAAGCGTAATTTGTTTGTCTCTGGTCGATATCCGGTATCCCGTCTCACGGACGGGATATCCGTTTTTTTGGTAAAAGAGGATTTTTCGTGAGATATTCCGCAGGGAAAAATTGGTTCATCTTTGCATCCGCCGCGCTGGGAGTCTTCGGAGCGGCGCTGCCGCTGTCCGCACAGTTGAATCTCGGAGCGGATGTGGTTACGGCTGTCATGGAAAGCGAGTCGCGGGACAAGAAAGCCGGCGACCGTGCTTTTGCCGCGAAAGATTATGCCGTTGCCGCAAGTTTTTACGGCAAATATCTGGAAGACGCCAGAAAAGCAGGCAGTCTGGAGAATACGCGGGATGCCTATGAGCGTCTGCTGGATGCATTGGTTCTCGGGCGGATGCCGGACCTTGCGGAGAAGACTTTGCAGGATTACGAGACTGCATTTCCCGGCGCCAATCCGCTTTCCCTCTCCATGTGGCGCGGCGATATCCTTTCCCAGCGGGGACGCTATGCCGAAGCGCAGAAGATTTATGAACGGATTCTGCCCGCGCTGGCTTCGAAAGACCCGCGCCGTATGCGGACTCTGTTTTCCTACGGCTTTGTGCTGGAGCGTCTGAAAGCCTATAAATCCGCTGCGAAAGTCTACAATATTCTTTATCAGCAGATCGGAGCGTCGGCATTGGGGAAGCTGGCGTTTGAGCGCTGTGTGCTATGCACCGCTGCCGCCGGGGAACCACGGCAGGCGCTGGATCTTCTGCTCTCCTATCCGCCGAATTCGGACTCGAAAGATTTTGCGGCATATCGTCTGCTGAATGCCTATATTCTGTTGAAAGCGGAAGGCGTGGACGCCGCCTCCGGCGCCTGGCAGGCGCTTCTGCGCGATCTGAAAGGAGAGCGCGAACCGCTGACTTACCTGATTGCATCTTCTTACGGCGATGCATTCGCCGTCACGAAAAATTATGCGCTGGCTCTGGATTCCTACCGTGCCGCATTCAATGCCGCCGCCGGCAAACAGGAGGCATTCGATACGCTGGAACGGATCATTCAGGTATTTTCACGGATCGGCGACAGACAGAAAGCGGCGGCGCTTGCCGTGAAACAACTGGAGCTGTTTAAGAATTCACTGGTCAGCGCCGATACAAAACTCAATACGGCGCGTCTGCTGGAGGAGTCCGGCAATACGGAAGGTGCGCTTCAACTTTACGAATCCGTCTATTCCAATATCAATTCTTCGCCGGAAAAGAAACGGGAGGCTCTGCGCCGCTATGGTATGCTGCAAGGCGCCGGCAACCGTTTCCGGGAGGCGGAGAAGCTGATCCGGTCTTATTACAGAGGCGCGGCGGAGGCGGATGGAGAATTTCTGATCGGCGAGGTGCTGGTCGCACACGGAAAAGTGGATCGGTATATTGCCGTTTATCGTGAAATCGCAAAGAAATGGCCCGCATTGGCTCCGAGGGCGCTTTACCTTGCCGCGTCCGCCGCGCTCGATGCGAAGGAGGCGGACAAAACCCTTGCGCTGGTGAACGAACTGAAAAAATTGAATCTGCCGGAACCGGAGAAGGACAATATCCTTTTCATGGAGGCTTCCGCCGATGAAAGCAAGGGGCTGCTGAAAGAGGCGCGTGAACTGTATAAGAAGTTCCTGGCGGCTGCAAAGAAGGGGAATGGTCTTGTGCCGCAGGCTCTTTACAGCGCGGCGTCTCTGGCTTTTTCGTCGAAAGAACCGGCGGAGGCTGTCACGATGTATTCGCGGATTGTCCGCGAGTATCCGAAAGACCCGCTGGCGCCGCGTGCCGCGTTCTGGCTGATTCATGTGTATTACAGTATGGGGGATGAAATTGCGGCGGAACGCGAAACATGGCTTCTTGCGGAGCGTCATCCCGATTCCGAATACGCTGTCAATGCGATTTTCCGTCTGGCGTCTCATTATGCGGACGCCGGTTCGTCATCGCGTGCCGAAGCGGCTCTTGACAAGCTGATGAAAAATGAGAAGTTCCCTCAGATTCAGGCACGCGCCATTTTCGAGAAGGCGCTTCAGAATTATAAGAATAAAGAATCCAATGCGGCGCTCAAGCTGCTGAATGAGCTTTATGAACGTTTTCCCGAAACGAATTGTATCGGGGACGCCTATTACCTGCATGGCGATATTCTGCGCGGAGACGGCAATTTTTCTGCGGCGATTCCTTATTATGCGAAAGCGGCGGAAACCCTGCCCGGTTCCATCATCGAATGCGCTGCCCTGGGGTCGATCGGAGACTGCATGTTTGCACTCGCCACCTCCGAAAGCAGCCGTTCCAGGGAGGACCTTGAAACTGCCGTGTCGTATTACCGGAAACTTCTTCAGCAGGAGAATTGCCCCCCTCAGCTTCAGATGATGGCTGTCTATAAAATCGGGCGTTGCATCGGAATGCTTGGGAACGATGAATCTGCGGCGGATTATTACAAACAGCTGCTTTACAAGCTTCCCGCCGCCGAAGTGGATCTCAGACCGGTGGAAACGGTATGGTGCGTAAAGGCTGCGGAGGCGCTGTTCGATATTGCACTTCATAATCCTTTGCGCCCGACGATTGAAGATGCGAAATTCGCTCTGCACTGGCTTCTGGACGCCAGACTGATTGACCGCAGGACGGCGGAAGAGCGTTTTGAAAAACTGAAACAACAGAAATTCAATCCATAACTGGAGGTATTGAAATGCTATATTGGAACATGATCGTATCCGGCGGGCCTGTAATGTGGCTGATCGTGCTGTGCAGTCTGCTGGCGCTTTATATTTTCATTGGAAAATGGTTTCAGTTCCACCGTGCGCAGGTGAATGTCCAGGAGCTGATCAGCGGACTTGTCAATGTCCTGCGCCGTGACGGTATGATCGAGGCGATCACCCTCTGCGACAATACCCCCGGACCGGTTGCCCGGATTCTGACCGCGGCGATTCAGGCGTATCAGAATGACGATGATATCCGCCAGGCGATTGACGATGCGGCTCTGGTGGAACTGCCGCGTCTGGAAAGCAGGATGAATATTCTTGCCACGATTTCCAAAGTCGCGCCGATGCTCGGACTGCTTGGAACCGTGGTCGGCATGGCGGAAACCTTTATCGCCATGCAGATGAAACAGGGGATATCCCTGACGCTGGGCGATCTTTCCGGCGGAATCAGCATTGCATTGACGACGACCGCCGCAGGACTGTGCGTCGCGATCCCCTGCCTGATTGCCTACAACTACCTTGTCAGCCGCGTCGAGGCTTTCTGCGTCGATATGGAAAAGGCGTCTTCCGAGATCATCTACTTCTTCAAACATCACAGAGAGGGCAGGGACTCCGATGAAAATTAATATTGCACCGCGAATCCGTCCGCGCGTCAGGATCATCAGCGGATTTCCGGAACTTCTTCCGTTTGTAAGCGTGTTTTTCCTGATGATTATTTTCTTCATGATGGGCAGTTCCTTTGTCCCTGTATCGGGCATTCCGGTAAATCTGCCGACAGCGAAAGTCGTAGGAACATACAGCGTCAAGAAATATATCGTGACGGTTGACAGGGAAGGCAATATTTACTTCAACGACCTGATTGTGGAGAATCTGAATCAACTGAAAAGCAGGCTGTTGAGCGATGTCGCGGGGCAGGGGGAAAACGGCGCAATCGTAATCCGGGCGGATATGGATACGCAGTACGGGACCGTTGCCCGGATCATGTCTCTTGCCGATGAATTGAAGATCAATGTTTTTCTGCTTGCCCGCCCGTCGAATTCCGGCAGGCAGACCAACTTTCTGGATAACTGAACATGGACCGTCCTCCCGCATTGCAGATGAAACAGAAAAGGAATCTGCCTTTCAGTGCGCTCCTTCTGATTGCGTTTGCCGCGGTGGGGCTGCATGTGCTTCTGATATTTCTTTTCAAGCCGATTCAGACGGATTCCCATGCTCTGCGCACCGGTTCGCATTATACCGTGATCTGCAAGCCGGAGGACCTGGCGGGAAAAGATATTCATCAGTTGAACTACTGGCTGAAATATATGGAACCGGAAACCTTTGTCAAACCGAATGACGAACATGGGTTCAGTATGGTCCGTGAAATGCGTTATTACGATTTTCTCCAGCCGGTGAAAGCGGCGCCGGAGCTGTTCCGGCGCGCATCGGGAACTTACGGCGCGGACAGACGGTCTGTCTCTGTCAGGGAGCTTGCCGATTTGAATTCAAGCCCGCAAATTCCTGTTGCAGTTCCCCATGTGAAAAAAGCGGAAACTGTTCCCGCTCAATATCCGGTCTGGTCGGATTTGAAGGGAAATCTGATTTATGGACTTCTGTTCAAGGATGAGGCGTCACTGAAAATTCTCCGGAAAAATGAGGCGGAAACCTCGACAATTTTAAGTATTGTCCCCCCCCCTGAAAAAGATTTGCCGCCGGAAATACGGATTCTGCGGTCCTCCGGCAACCGCACGCTGGATGTTCTTGCAGAGCGTCAGCTTGCAATTTATGCGGCGACTGCCGGATTGAAAAAGGAAAATCTTTTTCTTGTGACATGGAATCGCCCGGTGATCAAAAAGGAGGCAGAAAAATGATTCCGATTTCAGAACTTCATATTTTTTACGTTTACATTTTCTTCTGGCTGATTGCTCTCGCGGTTCTGTGGGTCCGGCAGGAGATGCGTCAGCGCAAGGCCTACGACTGGTCCGTGGTGAAGGAACGTCTCTATTTCTGCGACAGTTGCCATCTTTCTTTTCTTGCCCAGCACGACAGTGAGAACGTGACCCGCTGCCCTCGCTGCAATGAACTCTGTTTTATCCGCAAACGGAAACGTTTCTGAGACTTGTTTCAACGGAATGTCAGAACAGGTCCGGTGTGTGCGGCACGTGCTCCGCACCGGCAGAGTGTTCCCGGATCCATGACATCAGAGTGAAAATAATATGATTGATCTGATCCTGTGTCAACGGTCTTCCCGCCGCGATATGGTGCCATTTCTGAAGACAGCCTCGGCAGCAGCATCCCGTGGCATGTTGCGCGATAAAGCAGGGGTGTCCGCGCATGGGAGTCTGTCTGCCGTCATTGGAGGGGTCGGCGGGCGCCAGGCGTTTCAGGATGAAGCTGCGGCACTGATGTTCCACGGCAGCCATTCCCTTTTCTGCGATGATCCGCAGTTCCGCATCCCGGAGCCTGAAACGGGAACGGAATTTCGATTCCGCCAGACGCTTCTTCAAATCCTGCCATTCAGCTTCTCTGTCCATGATCTTTTTACCGTGACGCATTGCAATTTCGTTTCTGTTGTAATATAACTTCCGGATGCGGAATTGCAAAGAACCGGGACTCCGGTTATATTATCTGCTTGTGAAAACGGAGATGCTGTCATGTCATTGAAAATTACATTGCTGGTGATTGCCGCTGGAAGCGTCGGGACTCTTCTGCGCTACCTGGTCGTCAGGTCTTTTCCCCTGTCCATGCTTCCCTGGAGTACTTTCACCGTCAATGTGACCGGAAGTTTCCTTGCCGGACTGCTGTTTGTCCTGATGAAACAGCGTTTTCCCGCTTTTGAACCTTATGCACCGATTTTTCTGATCGGTTTTCTCGGCGCGTTCACGACTTTCTCCACACTCGTGCTGGAAAGTACCAACATGCTGCTTGCCGGAGAATACGGCCGCGCCGCACTGAATCTGCTGATCCAGAATGTGTCCGGTGTCGCCGCTGTTTTCTGCGGAATCTGCGCCGGGCGCCTGATCTGAATGAAATGATCATACAGGACTGTCCTGCGTATTGAAGCTGATTACGAATGAGGCGTCATTGCTTGCAGGGCACAGGGCGACCTTTGCCGTTTCCTCCGGCTTCCTGATCCATATCCGCTCTTTTTTCCTCTTTATGGCGCCTCAATGTCATGACTGCTGTAATCAGCGCCAGCAAATAGAATATCCATGACGCATGCATGGCGTATCCTACGCCGAAGCGTGCGCCGAATTGACCGATTCCGAGGAAAAATACTCCGGCAAAGCCCCAGGTGCCTCCGACAATCAGAGCCATCCTGGAGCTGAGTCCGGGACCATTCGGCGCATTTCGTGAAAGAGCGACCAGCAGCGGATAACCGGAGCTTGCCAATAATCCGGAAAGCAGAATTAAAAGACATGCTGCGACATTTTTAAGTGTCAAAAAGTAAATGGCGACAGCAGGCACCCCTAAAAATAGACCTGTGAAGATGAACCACTGCGGCTTGTATTTCTTCACGAGAAAGCCGATGGCGATGGACCCGGAAGCGGAACCGATCCCGAACATCATGGCGCTGAATCCTCCGAAAGACAGCGGAAAATTCAGTTCGTTCAATACGGTCGACAGAAGCATCTGAATGGTGACGGTTCCCGTATTCATGAAAAAGGCAATCACAAGCAGACTGCGGAAGCTCCACGGTGCGGAGAGGTCTTCCGCGCTTTTCGCATCCTTGCTTGCTGGATGGTCCAACGCGAGCCTGACATGTGAGACCCTCAATGCAATCAGCAGAAAAACGATAAGTGGAATCAGCCAGAACAGCCCTTTCAAGCCATACCCCCCGACAAGAGTCGCGCTGAGCCACGGACCGATACAGGAACCGAGGAAGCCGCCCGTCATGAATGTCGGCGTGCTGACCGTCGGAGCGATTCTGCCGATGTTCTGGACCCCGCGTAATCCTGCCGGATGCACGATTGCGACACCTGCGCCGACAGTCAACATGATCAGGCAGAGAATCGGGACCGGTGTTGAGGAGGGCAGGGTGCCGAGCAGCAGAATCAATCCCGCCATCAGCAGCCCGATGCTGATCAGGCGCGGATTGCGCGTGCTCCTGTCGAGAAGCGCCACTGGAATCTGCATCATATTGCATCCGATGCTCATGCTGGTCAGGATAAAGACCCCCATTCCGAGGTCAAGATGGAAATATTTGAGCGCCACAGGCAGGAAGCCCGGCAGAAGCCCGCCCATCATGTCCGCCATGAAGTGCGCCGAGGCAAGCGCTGTCATCTGAGCTCCGGAGGAGTATAAAATACTTGGTATTGGTGTCTGTTTTTTCATGGTGCATATAAGATACAGCGGAAAACTTTTTTTGCAATGCCGGAAAACTCTTTTCTTGAAGTGTTGCCGCCGGAGCAGCCTGATACAAAAAAAGCGGATCTTCCGGATGTTTTCCGTGTTTCTGAAAAAATAATTGAATCTGAATTGAAAAAATATTTTTCTCAGGTAAGTTATTCCAGAAAGGGGATATTCTTATGAAATACATCGGAGCACATGTTTCCATCGCGGGCGGAGTGGAAAACGCCCCGCTGAATGCCGCCGCAATCGGGGCGAAGGCGTTTGCCATGTTTACGAAAAATCAGCGTCAGTGGGCGAGTCCGCCGCTGACGCAGGAATCGATCGAGGCATTCAAAGCCAACTGTAAGGCGCACGGTTTTTCCGCAGAACATATTCTGCCGCATGACGGTTATCTGATCAATCTGGGAAATCCTGATCCGGCAAAGCGTGCACAATCCCTGAAGGCTTTTACAGATGAGATGTCCCGCTGTATGCAGTTGGGGTTGGATCGCCTGAATTTTCATCCCGGCAGCCATTTGCGTGAGATCCCGGAAGATGATTGCCTGAAACTGATTGCAGAGTCCGTGAACGCGGCATTGTCTGAAACGGAGGGTGTAACCGCTGTGATTGAAAACACTGCGGGGCAGGGGAGCAATCTCGGTTATTCCTTTGAACAGATTGCCCGTATCATGGAGTTGATTGAGGATCAGTCCCGTGTCGGGGTCTGCATTGACACCTGCCATTCCTTTGCTGCCGGATATGACCTGAAAAGTGAGGATGGGTATGAACAGACGATGAACGCGTTTGAGCGTATTATCGGTTTCCGCTTCCTGCGCGGAGTTCACCTGAACGATTCCAAGAGCGTCCTGGGCGGACACCTTGACCGTCATAACAGTATCGGCAAAGGAGAATTGGGATTGGAACCTTTCAGGCGTCTGATGAATGACAGACGTTTTGACAATATTCCAATGGTGCTTGAGACAATCGATGAGACCTTGTGGCCGGAGGAGATCAAGCTTCTCTATTCTTTTGCGGGTGAGTGATTTGATTCAGGAAATATTTCCATAGAAGCGTCATATTATCATATGACACAACCTCCTCGGAAAAATGGATGCAGTATTTTTGCGATATCTGCCTCCATTTTTTCTTTTTGAAAAAAAGTCTGATTTTCTATTGAATTTGATTTGCTTTTTCGGATTTTGATCATATAGTAAAGCCCTATCAAAGAATGGGGCTGTAGCTCAGTTGGCTAGAGCGATACGTTCGCATCGTATAGGTCATGGGTTCGACTCCCACCAGCTCCACCATTTTTAAGCTCAAAAACGGGGATTTTTCCCCGTTTCTTCCCCATAAAGTTCGCATGTCGGGCTTTTGTGTGCTATATTGCGCCATAATCTGTCAGAACAGGTTATCAGAATGAACGCAGGAAGCAGGATCAAAAACCGGATGCAGAAACTCCACGGAACACTCAGAAGAAAAAACAACCGGGGGCCTTTCTATTACCGCCTCACGGTGGCCAACGGGGTGCGGAAAGAATTTGCGTTGAAAACAACCGATGAACTCGAAGCACTTCAACGCGCAGAAGAGCTGGATTCCATCTGGGTTGCACAAACAATGGATGTGGCTGTCGCTCAAATCAACGCCATAAAAGGTTTCTCCCGACAAGCTCAAATGTTGCCGCTTTCAGAAGGATGGGCCAAATATGAAATTCATCCGGAACGTGCAACTCCGCATACCGTCAGCGAACAACTCTCTTACAAGACAACGTATGAAGATTTTGTTGCATTTGTTACAACTCCAGGAAAGCATCATACAGTCATTACCTCTGTAGCAGAATTGAACAGCAAAGTCGCAGAGGAATACGCGAGCTTCCTGAAATCCCAAGCACAAGCTGTTGATACCCATAATCGCAAAATCAAACGTTTGCGGAAGATATTCGACTGCCTCAAAGACTATTACTCCGGAGAAAATCCGTTTCGATCTAAAACATTGTTACGTAATGCCAGAGAGGAACAGGACACCATTGTAAGGCGACAGGCGTTCAGCAAGGAACAGGAGCAGCAGCTCCGCGAGGTTCTTGCCGATGACAAATACCATGTCATGAACAAACCGGAAATCCGTGTCATTTACTACATCGGCATGTTCACCGGGCAACGTCTGAAAGACTGTGTGCTGCTGCAATGGCAGAACGTCGATATGGAACGCAGGCGAATCTGGGTAAAGCAGTTCAAGACCGGTAAGGAGGTGACCATTCCGATGGCCGCCGAACTCCATGCTGTACTCGAGGAAGCGCAGGCTTGGAAAGAGGATCAATATGTCTGTCCGAAATCCGCTGCACGGTATAATAAGGTGGATCGAAACGGAAAGAGCGTAGGAGTCAATCTGATCAATATCGACGTTTTACGTGTGATCCGCTGGATCGGCTTGGAACCGTCGGTTGCAGTTCCCGGACGTAGTAAAAAGATGACGGTATATGGGTTTCATTCACTCCGTCACGCATTTGCGAGTTTCTGTGCCGAAGCTGGCGTTCCCAAAGCGGTTCTGCTTTCCATTCTCGGGACCGACTCTGAAATCGCTGACAAATATTACACCCACGTCGGTGATGCCGCCCAACAGCAGGCGATTGATGCGGTCAGCGGAACCATGAACGGAAAGAGCGACCGTGATAAAATCAATGAGGTTTTAACCCTGCTCAATGATAATCCAGAGCCCACCCGCGAGCTGTTGCTACAGATTCGAACACTATTACGTGGCTAAAGACTTTTCCTATATTCCTCGTCTGACAGAGATTTGACGTTTTGTTCTGCCTCGGTTAGTAACGAATTCAATTTCTCGCGTATCACTGGAGGCAGCGCTTCGCGGTCACCATCTTTGAGTTTATCAATTAAATCATACAGGGCATGGATAGCATATTGTCTCTCAGACAAATGTATAGTAGTATTTATTTCATTATAGCAATCAAGTTTTAGTCCAGAGGTAAATACAAGCTCAATGTTACCAATTATCTTTCCGATTTTCATTATCTCGTCAAAATCATGTGGTGATGGGTTCTCAATCTCACATTTTTCGCTTGTTTGGTCGCGTTTATTACGTGCATCAGAGTATGGTGATAAAGACAACTTGCGCTTGGCCAATTTGCTTTTAAGCCATTCTTCGGAATGGGGATTGACATTAAAAGAAATTTTTCTTACAATCGTTTTAGCAGGAATTACTTTCGAGCCTCCTATCCACTCCATGTTACGGGTTCGGATAGTATTAAAATGATGATATGGCTCAAGTTGCGGTAGATTCCAATATTTTCCCTCCCATTGACGCCCTTCTCCGTATTTATTCGGCATTAACATTGCGGCCCGTAAAGTGAGTTCATCGGAATTTCTTTCTCTTTCAAGCAAACATTGAATTGCATGAATATTGTTACGTGTTGCGAGCCTTCTCAGTTCCGCTTCTTTCTCTTCATTGGTAAGCTTAGATGCCTTCTTGATTTTTTCTACACGCTTAGCTTCATCATCACGGTTTGGTATACATTGTAGACCCAAAGCAAGTTTCAATATCAGATTGATTTTAGGAACCGTATTGGGACTTTTCAACAAAAAGAATTCTTTCCTTCCCGATTGATCATGTACAACATAATGCACACTAACGGCGGCCACGAAACGAAAAAACTCCTTGGAAGGCCAGTTTTTTTTACGAAGAATCGGACTGGGATTTTTCTTACACCAACGGTTATATCCTTTCCTAAAAGCATCGTATTTTTGAATAATTTTACCTTCTTTCTGTAACTGCTCCCATTCAGTATACAAGTTGATTTTTTGTTTTTTAGACAAACTTTTCTCAAATACATCACGATAAATGTGATCATTTTTCCCTTCTTTTATCGCAACCCCCTTAATCAATTCTTTTGTCAGGTTTTCTACTTGTTGCAGGTGTTCATCAATTTCGTATCTCAGCCACCAGTCCAGTAAAGGTTTACAAAATTCCTCCAAGTATGCCGGGGCCTCCCGAAATCGATAGCAAAGTAAAAGTCGTTCATCCTTTGCTATGGGAAGGTGAAACTTGTCCAAAATTTTTTCAACCGCTACGAGATCAAAATCCGGACGAGCAACTTCAAGAAAATCGTAACATTTATGTGTTTGTAGTTTTGCTCTGCCAGTTTTGAGCAAATAATCCACAATCCCTGTTGCCATCACAACCTCTCTGTTTATCAAAAATAAAATGAACCAAATTCAAAAAGATTGGTATTTTCCTGTTAGTAACTCTTTTTCTTATGCATCTGATCTCCCTGGTAAGATTTTTTACCCTCATGTTAGCTTTTCGTAATATACGACACCATGTTACTTAGTGCAAGTACCACGCAGTCTGATCTGTCAAACTGTGACATTTATAAGACACTATTTTGTCCCAGAAATAAGTATAAAAAATATAGATTCTTTTATTTTTAAGAAAAAATTTTTCCTTTGATCAGTGATCGTATATATTGGATTTTCAAAGCACGAAAAACTGACAGGAGATAGGTGATGACAGGCCTGGACCAACAAAAACGATTACGACCGCAGACGGCACGCTTAGTGTGCCGTCTGGCGAGCGTACTGCTTGATTCAGGAACGATCACGGGGGAAGAATACAATATTATTTCAAGAAATCTCCACGCTCTTGCGAAGACAGGAGAGTTGGCTCCTGCTATTACACCTAGGCTACTTACTCCGCAAGAAGCGGCAGAAATACTTGCCATAAGCTATTCCCAATTTCGAAATCTTGAGCGTGAGGGTGTATTCCCTTTTCACAGAAAATGTGTAGGGAATAAGACCGTACGTTACCGCAATATTGACATCTTTGATTACATAAATTACTCGGATACAACAGAAAAACAAACAGAAGGAGAACAGTAATCATGCAAGAGTATCAAGCCATCATCGAGAAATTTGGAGAACCATTCCCCACGGAGGGACGGAGAAATCCCCGCGTCAATCCTATTTTCTTCGCAGCAGCCTTCCAGCAAGACACTCAGGTAAAATATTTCCATGATGTTGGCTGGTTAAAAATGGAAAATGGTCGATGGCATAGTACATCTTCGGCCGCCATCAAGATTGCGATTCGCGATCTAATTCTACGGCTGATGCGATCAACCTCTAAATCATGTTTTTCACAGATAACGCCTGGCTTGCTGCATGAAATTATGCAGATGGTTCAACTTGAGAATGGGGCCGAGAGATTCCCGCCACTTGATCCAGATATCATCCCAGCTACAAACGGGATCCTTTACTGGGAACCTGTAAGCCAAGAGTTGAAATTTCGAGATTATAATCAAGATGACATAATTCTTGATTCCTTAACCGTTCCCTATATTCCGAACGCTCCGGCTCCATTATTTGAGGAAAAAATCCGGGAGATTATTCCGGATGCGGATGACCGGCGAGTTGTTCAGGATTACTTGGGGGCCTCACTCTTTCCTGCCAACCGGACCAGAAAATTTCTCCTGTTTCAAGGCGAAGGCGGTTGCGGGAAAAGTTTACTGGTTCTACTGATATCGAAAATACTTGGCCCTAAACGGGTATTCGATCTAAATTTCAGAACTATTTCCAGCCCTTTTGGTTTTTCAGACTTGACAACTCAAACCCTGTTGACGGCCTCGGAAGCCATCAGCGGAGGCTTGTGCTCTTCTGGAGGTGAATTTGTAAAGAAGGTGGTCGGAAATGATTTCTTTCAGTCGTCAAGGAAATTTGAGAATATTAGGCAGAAACATTTTGGGACATTTTCCCTGATCATTGTAACCAACAACAAAATGCAAGTAAAATTTGAAGGTAAGGGGCAAGAATGGAAAGACCGGATGCTGCCGATTTTGTTCCACCATCATATTCCTGAAGAAAAACAGGATCGAACTCTTGTCGATCGTCTGCTGGCGGAAGAAGGCAGCGGTATTCTAAACTGGATTCTTGATGGAGCAAGGCATGTGCGGAGCAGCAATTGGCGGATTGAGCTGACTGCAACGCAGAAGGTTCGTCGCGACAAGCTGGTGGACGAGATTCGGTCGATGGACATGTTTGTCTGCAACTATATCAGACGCTCTGCCGGTAATGAATTCTCATCAAGGTCGGCTTATGCCACCTATATCAGACACCAGAGAGACCTAGGACTTGAATTCCTTGAAGAAGCGGCTTTTTACAAACGTCTTGCAAAGTCCATGGGAACGGAATATAATGCCGTCGGCTGTAATTCCATCCATGGACAGAGAATTCGTGGCTACAAGGGCTTCGAGTTGCTTGACTGAAAAAAAGGTACATATACGCGCGTATATAAAAATTGCAAAAACGTGTATTTTCCGTCGTTGCCGTCGTTTTTCGATGGCAACGGCGGATAAACTCAAACAAAATGGAGGAAACCATGCTAACAGAAACAGAAGAAAAATTCTTCACAGATCGTTTTGAAAAAATGAGTTTTGCCCGAACAGGCAATGATCCAAAAGAGGAAATTATTGAACCGGAGATTGTCGATGCCGTTCCTATACCATCTGCAAGTTCTTCTGAGCAGAAAAGCGACTCTCTCATCTTAAGCTTTCAGCAACGATTCCATGTTTCGCCATTTCCGTTGACTGCGGAAAAACTTGAAATCATCGTCAGGGCCATCGACTGGGAAGGACCGCAACACCTGGGTTTCTTTTATCCGGTTGAATTACGTAAAGAATGTGGAATACTGATTCCATACCCGATCCTGCATTTTGCCGATGTCGGATTTCAAAGGATGCTTGCCACGTGGAATTGCAATTTCTGTTTTTTCAAATGCCAGGCAATCGGGACCGTTTTGAACTTCTATTATTATCTGCAATCCAATGAGGAGAAATAAAATGTGGATCACCAAACAGACTGAAAATGCAGAACTGGTCAAGCTGATAGATGCAGCTTCAAGAGTTTTCATTTGGACGATCAATCATGCTGATTCGTCGGAAATCTCAAGAATAGGAAATTTAACCTATATTCCCTCCTTACAGGGTTTTTCCAATTCTTACGGTTCAATTCTTGTAAGTACAAACTCTTTAGGAATGACTCTTGTCAGACGGTCAGCAGCCTTGAGTTGTAACTATCCCATACTACAACCGACATTTCCCATGTTTCCGGGGCTGTTGTTGCGCAACATCCAACCCAGGGAACTTGAACCCATTCTGAATGAAACGCTCGGCAAACCTGATTACATTGCTTTGGCACAGAAGCTCGGTCTCAATCAAATTGATATGGATACCATTTCAGGCAAACTAATCCGTTCTCATGCAGAATCATCCACCCTACAGACATGGATTGTGGCGGAAACTCCATTACCCCTCTATAATGCAAATGGAAATCTCAAAGCTCTATACTGTCACGCAGGGAACGGGGTTTTTGAAGTAAAATGCTTCAAATACAATGACCTTCCTGGCGAATATCCATTTTTGTTCAAACCACGCCAATCCGGTGTCTGGTTTTCCAAATACTGCAACTTCTCCTCCCATCCATGGCAATTTTCCACATCGATTTACATCGCACAAGCCAATCCTGGTATGGGGTGGTTTTGTACTGCGGATGGAGCCGATAAATTGGATTGGGAAATACTTCGCCACATGCATTCTGAAATCATTTTTCCACACTATCAATCAGACCCCCTTTTTAATCGAACTGCTTTTTCTGAAATATTGCCAATTCTTACCGAAGCAAAGCGGCATAACATAAAAATGCGAGTACGCCAAGTCAAAGTTCGAGAAATGAATCCTATGAATTTTTACATGGTTGAATGGGTGGATGATAATGAGACCACCATTCTTGAAGAATCAGAGCTGAAAAAACGTGCATGGGAACAGGGGATCAAGCTTGATCCGATCTGGTTTCCGAAGCCTTACGAAGTTACCTTGAAGCAAAAAAAATATAACGGAAATCTTCCGTATTTCTGGCCGGCTGGTTCTATCGCATTGTTTGAGTCGAATAGAGCTGATCTTTTCATGAGAGAATTGTTAAAATATCTTTCAGAAAAAACAAAAGAGAATCGGAATATTGTTGTTGTAATTCCCCATGGTCAAGATGGATATATTCAGAAGTTTCTCCGTTGTCTGGAAAAAAATACGGCGATCACGATTGTCAATACAGAAATTTTGAAGGATGACTTGGAGTTCGAGATGAAGCTGCGTGAAAAAAATGCGGATGTCGTTTTTTTCTACGCAGTCAATGATGACTTCAACAAAGAGTTTGAGCGCGGGATTGGCTTGGCAATACAAACCGAGCTTCCGATAGCGATTTTCTCGTTTTCGAAAGAAGGCAATAGCCCTCTGTGTGAAGTGGCAGATCACACCTATAGTGTGGTAGGCAATAACCCTGCAACAGGATTTCGTGTGGAGAATATGGAAACGGGCGAAATCAAAAAATATCTTTTTGTGCCTAATGGCGATGTGCGCATAGAACCCGGAACAGAAGAAGATATGGTTGAATAAAATTTCTGTCGAAATATCGTTCCATCCCCGGTTACGTATGGTAGCCGGGGATAATTTATATCATTTGAGAAGCTCCGTAGCTCCGCTGATGTGGTATCCGTTCATTCCGGAGCTGGGATTCGGTCAGACTCAGAATCCATTGATCCAGATGTTCCATCATTTCTGTTGAATTGTTTATTGTAATATGGATATTATTCATCCGCTCGACAGGTGATTTGGAGTGGGATGTCCAGAGACGTTTGATTGTGGGATAAAGCTCGCCTAAATCATAACGGCCGCATCCATCGCAGATAAAGAGAAAGAGGATGTAGCGTTTTCCATATGGATCATAATACCAGCAGTAAGTCGGAATGAATGCTTTTCTGCTCAAGGTGATCTTGAGAGAGTTCAGGTATTTGGAGAACTCACCTCCGGCTATCGCATGAAACCAATAGATTCCAACAGATACGGATTCGTACCTGGCAAGATAACGTTCGATGATATTGTGAACAATGTCTGATAATGGGTGGGATTCAATCATGGCATTTCTCCTTGATCGTGGTTGGTTGAGCTCAAAAACACGGTGTCAGAGTTATTCTCTGCATAGGATTGCCACATCCGAATCTTCTATGAAAAGGGTGTGAATTGTTCGTTGATTCCCTGCGTCAACAAATGTATTTCACGAGTTGACTGTCACTCTTTCCCTTCTGTAAACTTGCTGTTTTTCCTTGTCTGCTCCTCCAGTTCCAGAAGGAATTTGTCATAGTCGGAAAGAAATTGACGATCTTGAATGATGCGGTATTTTTCGAATTCGGTTTCAGCATGAAGTTTGGCGATTTCCGCTGTAACCTTTCCGGCATCTTTCAGAAGACCGTATTCAAACATCTCAATAAATGCGTTCAGACGTTGTTCCCAATCGGCCATGGTAAGCGGAATCTTACGGATCGCCATGTTTTCAGCGAAATCCAGATAAGCGGTTACCATCCGGTTCAGTTGAGCCAGTTCCTGTTCGGTGAGATAGTTTTTGGCGATTACGACATCCGACTTCCGTATCTTGCCGTCCGGAGCATCCTGCCATGTTGTCAAGCCCATATGAGTCTTGTCGGCATTGGCGCGTGAAACAATCAATTCCGCTGCGGTATGACCGTGAACAGCAAAGTGCATTTTATTCTGAACGGTTGCATAGAAGCGTTTCGTTGCAAGCGCGGTGCGGTCGTAATCAATGGCAGTTGCATAAAGATCGGTGATTTTCTGATAGAATTTACGCTCGCTGGCACGGATTTCACGAATCCGTTCCAACTGTTCATCAAAATACTTGTCAGTCAGAAAAGTCCCTCTTTTGAGGCGTTCGTCATCCATGACCCAACCTTTGATCGTGTAAGTCGAGGCAATTCCATTAACCCATTTTCTGAATTGAACCGCACGCTCAGAATTGACTTTGAAACCGATGGCAATAATCATTTGAAGGCTATAGTGCTTGACTTCCCGTTCAATGGTTCTTATACCTTCAGACTGAACTATTCGAAATTTTCGAATAGTTGCTTCTTCCTGGAGTTCGCTGTCTTCAAAGATTTTCTTGATGTGGTAATTGATGGTATTCGTTTCCACATCGTAGAGGAGAGCCATCATACGCTGTGTGAGCCAGATATTTTCATCCTCATATCGAATTTCAATATTCTGCGGTTCATTTCCAACAGAAGCGATATACGTCAAATATTCCGCTGCCGCACTTCTTACTGTCGGCGGCTGAGTTTGTTTCTTACAATTTTTCATTACGTTGTCTCACACGAAGATTCAAGCTAATTACTTGAAACGGAACCGTTTCATGATAAAATATATCACTCAAGACAACGTTTACAAATCCACCCCCGACTTTCCTTATGAAAAGCGTGTATGATGAAGACAGAGAAATCGTGTATTTCATTCCAGTTTCACGTATATATAACCACGTGACAGCAGGCTGAAGAGATCGGTCTGAACCTTATCAACGGCCCTTCCGGTCTTTCGGGATCGGAGGGGCTTGTTATTTTCAACATCACGGAGGTTGTGTATGAAGATTGAAGTGAACAAAAATGAATTGGAAAGAGCGTTGATCGCGCTCGGAAAACTGATCAGCCGGATGTCTCCGATTCCGGAGCATAAATCCCTGCTGGTTGAATGCAAGGATGGCAAGGTCTGTTTCAGCACCCGTTCTCCAGCTGAACAGATGACGTTCCGAACGGCGTGTGCAGGTGAAGTCGAGTTTCGCTGTATCGTGGGATTCGATGAGTTCCGGGATGCGGTTCGCGGATACCGGAACAAGGTGCTGGAGATCGAGGACAACGAAGGAATTCTGCGAATCGGGGAAAGAACTCTGTTTCCGAAGTCCGGTGTGGAATGGCGGGTTCCCGATGAGGATGAACACTGCTCCATCAGTGAACTGCCGAAGGACTTTGTCGCTCTGTTTGCTGCGGCATCTCCGCTTGTGGACCGAAACAACCCTCGCAAGGTCTTGCAGGGGATCAATCTCTGCCGGGAGGGGATCACTACGACTAACGGCAAGGAGCTGCTGAACATCTACGTTCCGCTGAATGTGGATGACTTCACGATACCGCTTCCACTGGCTCTGATGCAGACTAAAACAGCGGAATCCGGTACGCTCTGCACGTGGACGGACAGAACCGGGAAGAGGTGCCGCATCGAAACGGAGCATTGGGTCTGGTATGCGGAAGGTTTGGAGGGAAGCTATCCGAACTGGAAACAGGTCATTCCCTCGCAGAAGGCGTTGGTCCGTTCGGTATCGTTTCTTCCGGAGCGTGGGCAACAGCTTGAAATCTTCCTCAAGAATGTTCCCGACCAGCCTCCGCATAATCCTGTGGAGTTGTATCAGAGCGATGATCCGGGGTATCTGAACATTCTCGCTGGCGAGATGCACACCAGCATAGCTGCGGAGTTCATCGGCAACTGGAACGATGTTTCGATCAAACTCAATAAGCACGCGCTTCTTCGGCTGCTGTCGGAGGGGCATACGAAGATTGAAGCAGGTGATGGACATTTCCCGATCCTTGCAACCGGAGGTACGGGACGTTATATCACGATACCGTTATATCAGCCTCAAAAACAGAACCAGGAACCCAAACCCATTCAAACTCAAACGGAGGAACCCAAGATGGAAAACAATGAAATGAGAGTCGTGTCTGCCCCTGTACAGACGGTCGTTCGTAACCCGGAACCTGTTCCCGAAACGGTTGATCCGATGGAGGAACTGAACCACGGCATCGACGAACTGCGCGGCAGGCTCAAGCTGCTGCTCGATGAAACCGGTGTCCTGACCCGCAAAGTCAAGGAGGCTGTGCTCAAACAGAAGCAGAAAGAGCGGGATTTCATCCTCGCCAAACGCGCTATTGAACGGATCAAGATGGCGATTTGACCGCATCCCAACACACAACCGAAGGGACGGAGGCCTGACCGCTTCCGTCCCTTCTCATTTATGGAGGTGAAACTATGTTGAAACTCAATGCGTCGTATTCCAAGAAGGTTCCCGCCGGAGAAGAGTATTCGAGCCAGAGCTATCATGCGTCGGTCGAGGTCGAACTTCCAGACGGGTTGTCCGGAGAAGCTCTCCAAGCTCGAATTCATGAAACCTTTGATCTCGTGCGTAACTCGGTAGAAGCGGAACTGCACGGAAACGATCCCCGTAATTACGGCACTTATCCGGCTTCAAATGGGCCGAAAAACGCTCCTCAAGGCAGGAGAGCAGGAGACCGTCAGAACGACGGTCCGGCGAGTCCGAAACAGCTCTCGTATCTGCTTGATCTGGCTCGTCAGCGTGGCGTGACACCGCAGCAGATCGCGGCACGGTTTCAGGTTCCGGATGTGCGTCAGTTGTCCCGTCAGCAGTGCTCCAATCAGATCAACGAATGGAGGGCTGCGTGATGGCGACCATCGACGAACTGCGGCAGGAACCGCACTGGTCATATTCGGCGTTGAATACGTATCTCAACATCTGTCAGGCGCAATTCATGTACCGGTACGTGGAACAGGCCGAGGTCGAACGGGCTTCGGTCTGCTTCCCGTTCGGCAAAGCCTTTCATGCAGCCTTGACCGCTCAGGCGTGGGAATGTATGATGGGAAACTCTCTGCGGCAGGATGAGCTTGTGGAGCGTTTCGCAGAGGCGTTCAAGATCGAAGCCGAAGCTACCCCGAACCTGAGCTATAAGGAGGGCGAGAACTTCGATTCGATGATCGCTCTTGCGACCAAGATGCTGGATGCGGCGTTGGCGAACTGGACGGACTACTACACGGTCAAGGGTGTGGCGCAGGCGTTCAAGATTGATGTTCCCGGTCTGGACAAGCCCCTGATCGGCGAGTTCGATCTCATCGTTCAGGATGGACGGGATGCCTGTATCGTGGACTGGAAAACCTCGGCGAGTCGCTGGCCCGCAGGCAAGGCCGACCGTGATTTACAGGCGACTGTATTCAGTTACGCTTATGAGAAGCAGAACGGCACGGCTCCGCTCTTTCGGTTCGATGTGATCACCAAGACCAAGAATCCGGGTTGTGAATCGCACTACACCAGTCGCGGTTTTCACGACTTCCGGCGTTTCGAGATACTGGCGAACCGGGCGCAGGATGCGATCAACAAAGGCGTGTTCCTGCCCAATGAAACATCGTTTGCCTGTGGCGAGTGTCCGTATTGGAATCGTTGCAGACAGTGGCATCTGAAGAAATGGAGGTGAGATGATGGGACTGACGATGTGTGAAGGCAAGTTCGTCGGACGCGATGAGATCGCAATGGTTCCGACTCCAACCGCTACCGCGAGCTGGAAGCCTGTTCCCCACAGCGAGGTGATCGACGCTGTAACCGATGTGGTCAAAGCGCACCGCTGGACGATCCTTGAAGAACAGTACGGTCTGGCCCGTGACGGACAGCGGATGTTCGGCATGATCCGGATCAACAAAAGTTCGAGCATGGAGTGGAGCCGCTGCATCGGTATCCGCAACAGTCATGACCGCACGATTGCGGTTGGGCTGTCCGCTGGAATCAGTGTCCACGTGTGCAGTAACTTGTGCTTCGGAGGAAGTACGGTTCTGAAGCGTCGGCATACCTCCCGGATCGAACTGAACGGTCTGGTTCTGGAAGCCGTGAACGCTCTGGAACTGGAGTTTCTGACTTTGGAAAATGTAGCAGAGGAGTTGAAGATCGATGAACTCAATGATGATGAAGTTCGTGCTTCGCTGGTGGTGGCGGCGGAACGTCAGGCGATTCCGTCGTGCGATATTCTGACCGTCTGGAAGGAGTTCAAGCATCCCCGGCATGAGGAGTTCGCTGAACCGACCCGGTGGAGTCTGTTGAACGCCTTCACCGAAACCGCCAAGAAGTACAGTCCCGCCCGTGCCGACCAGTGCTACCGCAGTCTGACCAGACTGTTCGGACTGGACGGCAAACCGGCGGAGCTGTGGAAGTAGTCCACGGGTATTCACCCTTGGCACACCACCTCTGTCGGAAGTGGTGCAAACGACAGAGTACCTCGCACCCCGGCGGCTTCGGTCGCCGGTTTTATCAACTGAAAGAAGGAGTCGTTACTATGGCGAAAGTCTTTTGTCCGAATTGTGCCTCAATTGCCAACCCGCTTCATCGCGCCAGTACGGTTGGAACCGCAACCGGAATTACCGCTGGAGGGGCCGTTGTGATTGTCGGCATGGTTCGCGGTGCCCGTGCCGGAAGCGCGTTGGGAGTTGTCGGTACGACCATCGGAGCTGTCGCGGGAGGTATCTTGAATCTCCTCTGGGGTGTCACCTCCGGAGGTCTGCTCGGTGCTCAGGCTGGCAAGCTGATCGATGAAAACGTGATCGGATTGTACCACTGTCCCAAGTGTCATCTGCGGTTCAAAGCGTAAAGAAGCTTTCAGTTTTATCTTGATCAATCGTATTGGGCTTCATCAGCCGTGTCACTTTTTCATCAGTGACACGGCTG
>ERZ1034917.605-NODE-605-length-31114-cov-6.827554_pt1 | contig 31114 bp, 27 predicted proteins | sample MGYA00520605_ERZ1034917 | MGnify/ENA primary metagenome ERZ1034917 (study PRJEB33766, sample SAMN09781784) | gut metagenome | biome: gut microbiome | host: Homo sapiens | place: Madagascar | study: EMG produced TPA metagenomics assembly of the PRJNA485056 data set... | reverse complement strand
GAGGTTGGCGTGAACCTGAAGGACGGCTACAACGGCGACCTGACCTCTCGTGAGGCCGGCAGCGTGGGTGGCCAGATGGTCAAGAAGATGATCGAGTCCTACGAGAAGAACCTGTAATTCCGCTTCTCTCGCAGGAACGCAGAAATGATGGGATCCCCCCGAAGGCAGCTTTTGCCTCGGGGGGATCCCATCCGTTTTGGGTTTTGCGGCTGAGGCGCCCAGCGCGCCGTCATTTCCCTTTTATTTTTCCCTTTTACATCTTAATATTACCCATCAGCACGGCGCCGCTTTCCACGCTGATGCCCTTGGTCTCCACATTGCCTTCCATATGTGCGGTGGGGCGGAAGGTGCGCCGCTCTTTTTGCGCATACTCTGCCGTGCGCACCCTTTTTATGAACCTGCTGCTCACTCCCCACCTGTGCAGAACCGGTCAGGCCGTTTGGGGATCGGGCAGAGCGCCCTCGGCATCTTTTTATGTCCCCTCATCTTCCATGGTCAGTATACATCGAACATTGATGTTCATTGCAAGCCTTTATTAGAAAAAACGTATGTTTGCCGAAATTTTTCTTCTTCTGGAATTACTGTTTCGCTCCAATCGTCTTCAATCGGCTTCGCTCTGCGTGTTTTATCATTATTTATGGAACAAAAAAAGGAACCGGCGGCGCCGGCTCCTCGCTGTGCAGTTGTTTTTTGACCGTCGTCAGAACAGGATGGGCTTGGTCTGGTAGTTCAGCGGCGCAAAGGTAAAGCCTTTATCCCGAATGCCGGTAATGATCTGGCGCACCGCCTGCGCAGTGTTCTCCTTGGAGGACGAGTCGTGCATGAGCACGATGATGCGGCTCTTGCTGCCGATGCCGTTCAGCACATGCCCTGTCAACTGCTCCGGCGTGTACTTGGTGGTGCTGGCATCGCCGCTGGACACGTTCCAGTCGTAGGGCACGAAGCCGCGGCGTATCATTTCCGCCTTAATGTCCTTATATACGGCTTTATTATAGCTATTGATGCTGCCGCCGGGAAAACGGAAGCAGGTGGGCGTGACGCCGGTGGTGTCCTTGATGAGGTTGAACACCTGATACATATCCTTCAGGAAGGCCTCCACAGAGGCATAGATCTTTTTATAGGAGTGGCTATAGCTGTGCATGCCGATGGTGTGCCCCTCCTGCACGATGCGGCGCATCCGCGCCAGATTGTTTGCGTCGGTGGTGCCCACCACGAAAAAGGTGGCTTTGACGTTTTCTTCCTGCAGGGTCTGCAAAATGACGTCGGTGTTGCCGGAGGGGCCGTCGTCAAAGGTGAGGTAGGCCGTTTTGCTCGGGGCAGAGTTGGCGCTGTAGGCCTGCGGCGCATAGAAATCCGGATACAGGGAGCTATACCCGCCGGAGGAAGTCGTGGCCGTGGTGTTCGTGGTGGCGGCCGCAGCGGCACGCACCTGCGCCTCCAGCGCCGCCAGACGCTCCGACTGCTGCTGCGTCAGCTGCTCCAGCTCTCCTTTCTGCCGGCGCAGCTCCTCCAGCTCCTGCATCTGCTCCTCCAGCTGCTTTGTCTGCCGCTCGATCGTTTCCGCCCGCTCCGCATTCTGCGCCGACTGGCTCTCATGTCCCTGCTTGATCTTATGTATCTGCACTCCCTGCACCACGACGGTCGCCGCGAGGGCGGCAATGGCCAGCCCCATGACCACCGGGATCACCCATTTGCCGGCCGAAATACTTTTTTCTCTTTTTGTTACCGTAGGCATACTACCTCCACTTGATCCTCACCCGAAAGGAAAAGCAGGAGCGGGAAGCGCCCCTGCTTTGTGTTGTTTTATTTCTTTCTGCCCAGGAAAAAGCTGACCGCCGCCAACGCCGTCAGCGCGGCAGACACGCCGGCTGCCACGATCAGCAGCACCTGACGGTTGTCCTTGACGAACTGCTTGACCTTGCTCCAGGTGCAGCCCGCCGCCTTGCAGGTGCCGTCCTTCACAAAGCCCGCCACGGCGCAGCTTACGGACTTAACCACGCCCGTCACAAAGCCGGCCACAGCCTTTCCCGTTTCACACAGCGCTGCCAGCACACGGCTGCCCGCATTGCGCATGGTATCCATGACCTGTTCCATGTATGCACACCTCCTGTAGTTTCATTGAGTATTGTAAACCTTATTATATAAATCTATCCGCCGGCCGTCAAGAAAATTTCGGTTACAATTTCTCCCGACTGCCGCCGGACAAGGCCGCATATTCCCCGCCGGCGGCGCATAAGCTTGTCTATCCCGATCCGCAGAGGAGGGCTGATCTTGAAAAAATTTTTGCGCCGCAGCGGCGCCGCGCTGCTGGCCGCCTGCACGGTGTGGGTGGTGGCCGCCACGGTGGAGAGCCGCTCCCTGCCGGCAGCGGCAGAGGCCATGCGCGAATCGTTTCAGCTGCCCAAGGCGCTGGTGCAGCTGGAGCTGGGGGACGTGCTGGGCGACAGGGGCATGAGCCTGTCCACCCTGCTGTCCTTGCAGCAGTCGCCCCTGCTGTGGGCGGCTTACGGCACTCTGCCGGCGCAGGAGGAGCCGACGCCCGAGCCGCAGCCGGAGACCCCCGAACCGCAGCCGCAGCCCGAGGACAACACGCCCCAGCCGGAAAACAGCCTCACGGCGGGGCTGACCTTTGCCGACAACGGCTCGCCCAGCCAGACGGTGATCCCCACGGCGTCCAAGAGCTATATCGTGGCCGGCAGCGTTTTCATCAAAAACAGCGTCGGCCGCAGCATAGACACCGCCCTGCTGGACGGCACCTTCCCCGCCAAGCTGGGGGACAGCACCCAGCCCCAGGTGCTCATCATCCACACCCACGGCAGCGAAGCCTACACCATGCCCGCCGGAGAGGAGTATACCCCCAGCGGCAGCTACCGCACGGCGGACACCGAGAAAAACATGATCCGCGTCGGCGACGAGATCGCCGCGGTGCTCTCGCAATACGGCATCTCCGTTCTCCACGACCGGCAGATCCACGACTCGGATTACAACAGCGCCTACGGCAAAAGCCGCAGCAGCGCCGTCGCCTATCTGGAAAAGTATCCCTCCCTGTCCTTTGTGCTGGACATCCATCGGGACGCCATTTCGGACGCAGAGGGCAGGCAGTACAAGGTGGTGAGCAAGGAGGATCCGCGCGCCGCCCAGCTCAGCATCGTCATGGGCAGCAACTACGGGGCGTGGATGGACAATCTCCGGCTGGCGGCGGCGGTGCAGGCGAATCTGCTGAAGGAGCACCCCACGCTGATGCGCCCCATTATCCTGCGCTCCTACGGATATAATCAGGGGCTGTGCAACGGCTCGCTGCTGGTGGAGGTGGGCTCCGCCGGAAACTCGCTGGACGAGGCCATTTATTCCGCCCGCCTGTTCGCCGTGGGCTTTGCCGAGACGCTGGGCGCCGAGAAAAGCTGACCGGCCGCGCTTTTCCCGTTGCAAGCTGCCGCTGCGTGTGATAAAATGCCGAAAAAGGAAGCAATTTGTCCCCTCGGGCTTGCGCTCCACCGAAGGAGGTTTTTTCACATGGCAGAGCAATATCCCTTTGAACAGCCGACGCCGCAGGATGCCGACGTGGTGTTCTTTTCTCCGGAGCTTCTGAAGCTGGCCGACGCCCACCGCCGGCGCCAACATCTGGAGGAGTGCCGTCAGGCTGCCGACAACGGCGACTGCGCCGCTGCCGTGCAGATGGGCGTTAACTATCTCTACGGCACCGGCGGCGTTGAGAAGGACGGGCAGCAGGCGTTTTACTGGTTTTCGCAGGCGGCGGCGGATGACCCCGTGGCGCTTTACTGGAAGGGCGTGTGCTACGACAGCGGCGTGGGCGTGGCGCAGGATCCGCAGCAGGCCTTTGCCCTGTTCAAAGAGAGCGCCGACATGGACTATGCCCCCGCCATATGCGATCTGGGCGTGTGCTACGAAAACGGGCAGGGCACGGAGCGGGACTTGGACACCGCCGTGGCGCTCTATCAGAAGGCGGCGGACATGGAGTATCCCCAGGGGCAGTGCAATCTGGGGGCGCTGTACTACGTGGGCATAGGCGTGGAGAGGGACTACGCCAAGGCAGCAGAGCTTTTCACGCTGGCTGCCGAGCAGCGTCTGCCTCGGGCGCAATACTTTCTGGGGCTGTGCTACGAGTTTGGCAACGGCGTGGAGCAGAACATAAAAAAGGCCGCCCTGCTTTATGAGGAGGCTGCCCGCGGCCGCAGCGGCGACGGACTGTGCGCGCTGGGCGTGCTGTATCATCTGGGCAAGGGCGTGGAGCAGGACGACGCGCGGGCTGCCGAGCTGTTTTTGCAGGCCGGCAAGGAAGGGCTGGCACGGGGCTGGTTCTTTTTAGGGCTGAGCTATGACGACGGCCAGGGCGTGGAGGAATCGGCGGAGAAAGCCGCCATGTGCTTCCGCCGAGCCGCCCAGCAGAACTATCCCGACGGGCTTTACCGCCTGGGGCTGTGCTACACCTACGGCCACGGCCTCGAGAGGAATGACCAGCGCGCCGCCGACTGCTTCCGGCGGGCAGCGGAGGCGGGGCACGCCCGCTCCATTTGCCAGCTGGGGCTGTGCTACGAGGCCGGACGGGGCGTGGAGCGGGACATCCAAAAGGCAGCGGAGCTTTATGAGGAATCCGCCCGACTGGGCAGTCCCGAAGCCCAGTGCAATCTGGGCGTGCTGTGCCGCTACGGCTACGGCGTTCCCAAGGACAGGGGCAGGGCGGCGGAGCTGTTCGCTCAGGCCGCGGCGCAGGACTTTGCCCGCGCGCAGTTCTTTTTGGGGCTGCACTATGAGGCGGGCGATGGCGTGGAAAAGGATCTTGCCCACGCCGCAGCGCTGTATAAAAGATCCGCCGAGCAGGGCTATGCCGACGGCATGCGGGCTTTGGCCGTGTGCTATGAAAACGGCACGGGTGTGGAAAAGGATCCTCAGAAGGCTGTGGAGCTTTACCGGCGCGCCATAGAATTGGGCGACGAAGCCGCCGCCTACTGCCTCGGCAACATGCTCTTTTCCGGCCGAGACATTCCGCAGGACTACCCCCAGGCTCTTGCCCTATATGAAAAGGCTGCCGCCGAGGGGCACCCCGGCGCCCAGTGTCAGGCGGGCTTCTGCTATGAGCGGGGGCTGGGCTGTGAGCGGGATCCGGACAAGGCTTTTTCCTATTACACCAAGAGCGCCGAAAACGACGACGAGACCGCCGCCAACAATCTGGGCTATCTCTACGAGCACGGCATCGGCTGCACGGCGGACGCCGCACGGGCGGCGGAGCTGTTTGAAAAGGCCGGCCGGCTGGGGCAGCCGCTGGGATGGAAGAATCTGGGGCTTTTATATGAAAAAGGGCTGGGCGTGCCCAAGGATCCGGAGCTGGCCAAAAAATACATGACCATGGCCGCCCAGCAGAACGTATCCGGCGCCGCCGAGGCACTGGAGCGGCTCAACGCCGAGAAAAAACGGCTTCCGGCCACGGGTCTGCGCATTGCAAGCTGCGCTCTGCTGGCGATAGCCGCGTTTCTGGGCATCGGCCTGTGGGACGGCGCGCCCTCCGATCGCCTTTTCAGCGGGGTGTTCACCCTGTTCTTCGTGGCCAGCGCAGGGTTTATTCTGTATAAGGTCAACCGGCTTCAGCCCCAGCTGCCCAAGGCGCTGCGGATCCTGTATGTGATAGGCGGCACCCTTTTGCTCTTACTGGGCATTCTGATCCTCCTGTCCCCGACGGGGGAAAATGGGCCTCTCACCGGGGAGGACTACTGGCTCATCGGCTGCTGCCTGCTGGGCGGCGACGTTCTTGTGTACCACGGTCTGCGCCGCAAAAAATAATATACATATAAAATAAAGGAGCACGGAATAAACCGTGCTCCTTTGCTTGTGGCTGTTATTTTCTGCCGAAGAAGTAGTCGTACAGGTCGCCCCAGCTGCTGCCTCCCTGCTGGTTCTGCTGATTTTGCTGATCCTGCTGGGTCTGCTCCGTTTCCTCGGTCTTGGCGTCGAAGGTCAGCTGCGTGGTGTGGCTCTCGCCGCCGCGGTAATAGGTCACCGTCACGGTGTCGCCGGCGCGGTGGTTCTTCTTCATCGCGGTGAGATCCTCCATGGAGGAGATGTCGGTGCCGTCCACCTTGGTGATGACATCGCCCATCTGCAGTCCGGCCTTTTCGCCGGCGCCGCCCTTATTGACGGAGTAGACGAAGACGCCGCTGGTCTGGTCGATCTGGTACTGGGCGGCCATCTGCTGGGTCATGGTGCCGGCGGTGATGCCGAAGGAGGGCTTATCGGTGATCTGGCCGTTTTCCATAATATCTTTAATAATGGCCTGCACATCGCCGATGGGAATGGCAAAGCCCAGACCCTCCACGGCGGTGTTGGAATAGCTGGAATACTTGGCGGACACGATGCCCACCACCTCGCCGTACAGGTTCATCAGCGGGCCGCCGGAGTTGCCGGGGTTGATGGAAGCGTCCACCTGGATCATGTTGAAGGGCGTGCCGTCCACGTTGATGGCGCGGTCGCAGCAGGACACGATGCCCTGGCTCATGGAGAAGGTCAGCTCGCCCAGGGGGTTGCCGATGGCCAGCACCGTGTCGCCCACGTTCACGTCCTCGCTGCTGCCCAGCGTCACGGGCTGCAGACCCGTGGCGTTGATCTTCAGCACGGCCACGTCATAGTCGCTGTCGCTGCCCACCACCGTGGCGGGATACTCCGAGCCGTCGTACATGGTCACCGTCACGGAAGTGGCCGAGGCGATGACGTGGTGGTTGGTGACGATATAGCCGTCCTGCGTGACCACGAAGCCGCTGCCGGAGGAAGCCGACTCCACCCGCTGGCCGAAAATATTGGTGGACACGGAGGAGCTGTTGATGCTGACCACGCTGTTTACCGTGGAGGCGTACACCTCGGCGGGGGACATGAGGGTCTGGCCGGTGACCTTTTTCACCGTGACCTCCTGCGCCGTGCGGCCGCTCTGCTGGAGGGTGGTGCTGCTGTCAGCGGCGCCTACGCTCCTGGCCAGAGCCGCGCCGCCGAAGCCTGCGCCGCCGCCCACCACCGCGCAGGCCAGCACCAGAGCCGTCACCTTCACGCCGGTCTTTTTCCAGAAGGAATTCTTCTTTTTGGACACCACCGGCGCCTCCGTCCGGCCCTGCTCGTTCGGCGCGCTGTGCTGCTCTCTGTAATTATAGTGGTAAAGATTATTGGGATCGCTGAAGCCCTGCTCCTCGGAGCGGAAATCATTGTTTTCGTTCATATTGCTGCCTCCTGTCTTCTATCTTTCCCGCATTTTCCGCAGGGGAATGCTTGTTCCCGAGGGAAAAATGTTGTATACTGTGGTTTGACTTTATTTATTATACTATCCATTTATCTTAAGTAAAGCTTTAAAAATTATGAATTTTTTTAAGGGGGGAGCATTTTGCTGAAGCTGGAACAGGTGAAGCTGCGGCCGGAGCAGCCGGAATCGGAGCTTTTCGGCAAGGCGGTGCAGCTGCTGCGCATCCCGCCGGAGGAGCTGCTCTCCCTGTCTGTGCTGCGCAGGGCTGTGGACGCCCGCGCCCCTTTGCAGCTGGTCTATACACTGGCGGTCAGCGTTAAAAACGAAAAGGCCGCGCTGCGCCGCTGCCGCAGCAAAAACGTGTCCCTCTATGCGCCGGAAAGCTACACGCCCCCCGCCGCAGTCACGCCGCCCCAGACACCGCCGGTGGTGATCGGCGCAGGCCCTGCGGGACTATTTGCCGCCTTTCTTCTGGCAAACGCCGGTCTGCGCCCCATTCTGCTGGAGCGGGGGCAGCCCGTGGAGCAGCGGCAGCGGGACGTGGAGCGCTTCTGGCAGGGCGGCGAGCTGCTGCCGGAGTCCAATGTGCAGTTCGGTGAGGGCGGCGCCGGCGCTTTTTCCGACGGAAAGCTGAACACCGGCACCAAGGATCTGCGCCACCGCTGGATCCTGCGGCAGTTGGTCGCCTGCGGCGCACCGGAGAGCATCCTCACCGACGCCAAGCCCCACGTGGGCACCGACATGCTGCACACCACACTGAAAAATCTGCGCAAAAAACTTCTCGCCATGGGAGCGGACATCCGCTTCGGCCACCGGCTGGAGGCTATTCACGCGGAAAACGGCGCCCTGCAGGCTATCACCGTGGCCGCTCCGGAGGGCAGCTACACTCTCCCCGTCCGACAGCTCATTTTGGCCTTGGGCCACAGCGCACGGGACACGGTTGAGCGGCTGTATGCCCAGGGGCTGCACATGGAGGCCAAGCCCTTTGCCGTGGGCGTGCGCATTGAGCATCTGCAAAGCCGCATGGACGCCGCGCAATATAAGGAGTACGCGGGGCACCCCGCCCTGCCCGCCAGCAGCTACAAGCTCTCCTGCCATCTGCCAAACGGGCGCAGCGTTTTCTCTTTTTGTGTATGCCCCGGCGGGCAAGTGGTAGCGGCCGCCTCAGAAAAAGAGCGCACCGTGACCAACGGCATGAGCGAATACGCCCGCAGCGGGCGGAACATCAACGGCGGCCTGCTGGTGAACGTGACCCCCGCGGACTTCGGGAGCAGCCATGCTCTGGCGGGCATCGCCTTTCAGCGCAGGCTGGAGGAAGCGGCGTTCCGGCTGGGCGGCGGCTACACGGCGCCGTGCCAGCGGGTGGAGGATTTTCTGCTGCACAGACCCAGCACCGGCTGCGGCAGCGTGCAGCCCAGCTATCGGCCGGAGGTGCGCTACGCAGACCTGCACGAATGTCTGCCGGCATTCATCACCGACGCTTTGGAGCAGGCGCTGCCTCTGCTGGAGGATAAGTTATCAGGCTTTGCCGACGGCGATGCCCTGCTGACGGCGGTGGAGAGCCGTTCCTCCGCGCCGGTGCGGATCCCGCGGGATGAAAACTATGAAAGCAATATAAAAGGCGTGTTCCCCTGCGGCGAGGGCGCCGGTTATGCCGGCGGCATTCTCTCGGCGGCGGCAGACGGGATGCGCTGTGCGGAAAAAATATGGGAGGCGTATACAAAATGAAAAAAATCGCAGCGGTGGAATGCTTCTTTTCTCCAGAGCATCGGGCGACCCTTGAGAAAACGGCAGCGGAATGCGGCTTTGCCGTTGATTACTACCCCGAAGGGCACCTGCCGGCGGACAAGGCGGCGGAGTACGAGGTCATTTACGGTCTGTGCCCGCCCAGCGAGCTGAAAGCGGCGGCCAATCTCAAGTGGTTCTGCTGCAGCTTTGCCGGCGTGGACGCCTACATGAACGAGGACATTTATCCCAGCAAAGACGTTATGCTCTCCAACTCCTCCGGCGCCTACGGCATCACCATTTCCGAGCACATCCTCATGGTGACGCTGATGATGCTGCGGCAGATGCCGAAGTTTGAGGAGATCGTGCGGGCGCGCGAGTGGGAAAAGGGGCTGAGCATGCGCTCCATCTGCGGAAGCAGCATCACCGTGCTGGGCACCGGCGACATCGGCACCAACTTTGCCCGCCGCGCCAAGGCGCTGGGCGCCAAGGTGGTGCGGGGCGTGCGGCGCACCAAAAAGGCCGGCGACCCCGCCTACGACGAGATGTACACGCTGGAAGAGCTGGACAGCATCCTGCCGGAAACGGAGATCCTCGTCATGGCGCTGCCGGGCACCCGTGACACGGCGCACATCCTCTCCCGCCGGCGCATCGGTCTGCTGCCGCAGGACGCCTATGTGGTGAACGTGGGGCGGGGCAGCGCCATTGACCAGGAGGCGCTGATGGAGGCGCTGAACGACGGCCGGCTGGCCGGCGCCGCTCTGGACGTGTGCGTGCCGGAGCCGCTGCCCAAGGAGCACCCCCTGTGGAGCACCAAAAACCTGCTGCTAACTCCCCACATCAGCGGCAATATGTCTTTGGGCATCACGAGAGATCTGGACGTGGCGCTGTTCTGCGAGGATCTGCGCAACTACGCCGCCGGCCGAAAGCTCCAGCGGCTGGTGGATCGGACGCTGGGGTACTAAAATCAAACACGATAATAGTTTAAGAGAGCCGCCTATGAGGGCGGCTCTCTTAATTCGCCCGCCCTCGGCGGACAATTTTCACATTTGCAGCCGGTCATAGCGGAATCGGCGGCTTCATCGGCGGTGAAAAGAGCTTCCCCGTCTTCCGATGGGAATGCTCTTTTTCTCAGCCGTTTCCTTCTTTTCCGGTGATCTCCTCCACGGTCAGACGCGCCACACACGTCCTCGCGCCGGCGTTCTTCATGCAGTCCATGAACTTTTCTCCGGCGGCGGGGTCGAACCGGCGGCACAGCACCTCCATGGCGTGCATCCGCTCCTCCTCCGACGTGACCACCTCCAAGCGGCCGCGGACGACAGCAGAGGCATAGGCCACGGTGTATTTATTCGGGACGACCTCGGCGCGGGACACGGCGCTCATGGCCGCCGCGCAGCCGTTCTTGAACAGCTCATACTTTTTTCCGGCCAGCGCGCAATGGAAGTAGATGCAGCCGCCCTGCTCCCACGCCCCCTGCGAAACCGGCACGGCGTAGGGCTTGCCGGACTCGTCCACCAGTGAAAGCGTGGCATAGGGCGCAGCCGTCATCACCTGCCAGGCGAAGGCGGCGTCCCGTTCCCGATCTTTTCTGCGCATGGAATCGCACCTCCTTTTTTCTTTATTTTGCCTGCGGCATCATGTTTTGTCAAGGGGCGCATATACTGACAGCGAGATTTTTTCGGAAAGGATGCGCTGCCCATGACCTTCCCCTACACACTCCCCCGCCTGCCCTATCCCACCGCCGCGCTGGAGCCGAACCTGAACCGAGCCACCATTATGACCCACCACGACCAGATCCTTGCCGGCCACGTGAAAAAACTGAATGACACGCTGCAGCCCTATCCGGCGCTGCACCACAGGCCGCTGACGCAGCTGCTGCTCCACCCAGACCGGCTGCCCTGCGCCATTCGGGAGGATGTGCTGGAGCACGGCGGGGCGGTGTATAACCACACGCTGTATTTCCCGTCGCTGGCGCCTGCGCGCTCCACGAAGCCGGCCGCCGCCCTCACGGGAGCCATTGACCGGTGCTTCGGCTCCATGGAGGACTTTTTGCGGAGTCTGCGGAGAATCAGCCTCGCCGACAAGCGGGAGGGGTACACATGGCTCCTGTCGGACAAATGCGGCAGACTGCGGCTTCTTTTCACGCTGGGGCAGGCCACGGCGCTGCCGCTGACGCCGGTGCTCTGCCTTGACCTGTACCGCCACGCCTACGAGCTTACCTACGGCGACGACCGAGCGGCCTATGTGGAGGCGGTGATGCCGCTCATAAACTGGGACGCTCTTTCCCGCCGCTACGGAGCCGTGTTTGCCGGCCAGCCGCCGTTTCCGAATCCGTGAAAAAAAGTGAGGGTGCAGCGCCCTTGCCCCGTCACCATTCTCTCATCCAAAAACAGGGAAGAAACCTCATGGGTTTCTTCCCTGTTTTTCTTCCGTTATTTTCCAAATATTCTAAGTAGTTCAACAAGAACAACCGAAAAAACAGTCGCAAAAAGAAGGATCGCTAACACAATACTTCCGATTTTCCGAGACTTTTTTTCGCCGCTTTCCTGCCTATGGAACACCTGCGGTGCGGAAGATTGCGGCCTCTGAGTTTGGGCAGCTCGCCGCCTGCCCATTTCCTTTTCATACAGCGCCAGCGGATCGGTCTGGATCAGAATGCGCTCATAAAATTGATTTATCCATGCTGCATCTCCGACCTCACACATGGTTTCCTCCGTGCAGTCCGGCTCATGCACAATCTGGTTTCTGACCCAGCGATAATGCTTGAGCCGGCGCAGGTCGCTCTCCCATCCAAATACATAGTAAGCGCCCCTCGGAGTCGCTTTCATTGCGTCAATATACGCCGTTACCGGCCTATCGCACTGCATCACATCGCCGCACAGCTTTTCAAGCCTCTTATATGAATCTATGAATCCCATACTCTCTCCAGCCAAAACGTTTTTTATTTATACAGCGGATGCCGCTCTGTCAGGTCGGCCACGGCGGAGAGGATGTACTCCCTGTCCGACGCTTCGCCACGACAGGCGCGGGCGATGCAATGGGCGATGGTCTGCATATCCGCCGCATCAAAGCCGCGGCTGGTGACGCAGGGGGTGCCGATGCGCACGCCGCTGGTGACCATGGGCTTTTCCGGATCGTTGGGAATGGCGTTTTTGTTCACGGTGATGTGCAGCTCGTCCAGCCGCTCCTGCAGCGCGCGGCCGGTGACGCCGTGGCTGCGCAGATCCACCAGCATGAGGTGGTTGTCCGTGCCGCCGGAGACCAGCCGGAAGCCCTCACCCGTCATGGCCTCCGCCAAAGCGGCGGCATTCTCCACAACCCGGCGGGCGTACTCCTTAAATTCCGCCGTCATGGCCTCCCGAAAGCACACGGCCTTGCCGGCGATGACGTGCAGCAGCGGCCCGCCCTGCATGCCGGGGAAAACGGCGCTGTCGATCTTCTTCGCCCACTCCTCACGGCACAGGATCACGCCGCCCCGAGGGCCGCGCAGGGTCTTGTGGGTGGTGGTGGTGACCACGTCGGCATAGGGCACGGGGCTTTCATGCTGCCCGCCGGCCACAAGGCCGGCGATATGCGCCATGTCCACCAGCAGCAGAGCGCCGTGGCGGTGGGCAATATCGGCAAAAGCCTTGAAATCCAAGGCTCTGGGATAGGCGGAGGCACCCGCCACCAGCAGCTTGGGGCGGTTCTTTTTTACGATGTCCTCCACCTGATCGTAGTCGATGCGGCCGGTTTGGGGGTCTACACCGTAGCTGACGGCGTGGTAGAGCTTGCCGGACTGGTTCACGGAGGAACCGTGGGTGAGGTGGCCGCCGCCGGAGAGATCCATGCCCACCAGCGTGTCCCCCGCCTGCAAAAGGGCGGCATAGGCCGCCAGATTGGCCTGCGCGCCGGAGTGGGGCTGCACATTGGCGTGCTCCGCCCCGAAAAGCTGCCGCGCCCTGTCGACGGCCAGCCGCTCGATTTCGTCCACATACTCGCAGCCGCCGTAATACCGGCGCCCGGGGTAGCCCTCGGCGTACTTATTGGTCAGGCAGCTGCCCACGGCGGCCATCACCGCCGGAGAGGTGATATTCTCTGAGGCGATAAGCTCGATGTTCTCCTGCTGGCGGCGATACTCCCGCGCCAGCCAGACGCCCACCTGCCCGTCCTCGTGAGCCAGATAGTTCATGCTTTCCTTCAAAAAATCTTCCAAGCTGTTTTCTCCATTTTCCAAATGTTCTGTTGATAAAAAGCCTTGCGGAGCTTGCCTCCGCGGGAATTTTCGGCAGCGTTTATTCCATGTGCGGGCGCTCATCGCCCAGGAAGAACACGGCTACCGTGCCCTTGCCCGCGTGGGAGCCGATGATGGTGCCGATGTCGCAGAGGAGGAGCTTGCCACGGAGGTGAGGAAACTTTTCCTCGATGGCGGCCATCAGCAGCTCGGCGTCCTCCCGACAGTTGGAATGGCACACATAGCAGCGGCCGGCATAGTCGGCGCCGTTCTGCGCGTGCTGCAGCATGTTCTCCACCGTCACGGCCACGGCCTTTTTCTTGCCGCGCACCTTGTCATAGGCGATGATGCGCCCCTCATCGTTCAGGCGCATAATGGGGCAGATGTTCAGCACTGTGGCCACCATGGCCGCTGCGCCGGACACACGCCCTGTGCGCCGGAACTGGGTCATGTCGGAGGAGAAAAACTGATGGTGCACCCGGTTACGGTTTGCCAGCACCCACTGGGCTACCTCCTCCAGGGACTTGCCCTCATCCCGCAGGTCGGCGGCTTCGTCCACCAGCAGGCCGTAGCCCGAGGAGGAGCACAGGGAGTCGATGACCTGAATCTTGCGCTGCGGATACTTCTCCCGCAGCATATCCGCCGCGATGTAGGCGTTATTCACCGAGCCGGACTGACCGGAGGTAAAGGCGATATGCAGCAGGTCGCCCTTTTGCAGCTGCTGCTCAAAGAACTCGGCATAAGCGGCCACATTGATCTGAGAGGTCTGGGGCAGCTTTCCCTGCTGCAAAAAAGCATAGAATTGCGGTAACGCCGTCGGGTCACGACCCATGTCGTCCACATACTCGCGGCCGTCCACCACATAGGTGTAAAAAAGCACGGGAATATTTCGCTGCACAAGGTGCTCATAGGGAAGATCCACCGTGGAGCAGCAGGAAAGCACAAACTGATCGCTCATTGCAGTCTTTCTCCTTTTCCGTTTCTTACGAAGGCGATATGGCATATTATGTGTATTATACCATGATTTCACATCTTGTCAACCGAAAGCCGCCGCCTCTCAGGGCGGCGGCTTTCGCACTCATCTGTGCAGCGGCAATGCTGCATTTTTCCCGGTTTCAGGCTTAATGCGGTAGCCGGCTATGCGCTCACTTTGCCTCAAAAATGGCCTTGCAGCCCTTGTAGGTCATGTAGCAGTCCAGCTTGGACACGGTTTCAAAGGGGGCGTGCATGCTCAGCACCGGCACGCCGGCGTCCAAGGTGGTGATGTTGCGGTTGGCCATATACATGGCCACGGTGCCGCCGCCGCCGGCATCCACCTTGCCAAGCTCGGAAATGTGCCACAGTACGTCCGCCTCGTCCAGCACGCGGCGCACATAGGCCACCGTTTCCGCCGAAGCGTCGGAGGCGCCGGACTTGCCGCGGGCGCCGGTGTACTTGCACAGGCCGATGCCGTAGTTCACATAGGCGGCGTTGCGCTTTTCAAAGACCTCGGGGAAGTTGGGATCGTAGGCCGCCGTCACGTCGCAGGAGAGGCAGAAGGAGTTTTCATAGCAGACCCGCAGGGGGACATTCTGCCCGTCGCAGAGGTCGTGCAGGAAGGTATCGAAGGCGGCAGACTGCATACCCGTGACACCCATGGAGCCGATCTCCTCCTTGTCCGCCAGCATGCACACGGCGGTCTTTTCCGGCGCGGAAAGCTCCAGAATGGCCTGCAGCGCCGCATAGCCGCACACGCGGTCATCGTGGCCGTAGGCGCCGATGAGGCTGGCGTCCAGGCCGATGTCCGTGGGCTGGGCGGCGGGGACGGCCTCCAGCTCGGCGGAGGTGAAATCGTCCTCGGTGATGCCGTACTTCTCATAGAGCTTTTCCAGCACATGGAGCTTCACGCGGTCTTTCTCGTCCTCCTCGCCGCAGGGGCAGGAACCCAGCAGGATGTTCAGGCTCTCGCCGGGGACGGCCTCGTTCAAGGGCTTTTTGCCCTGCTCGCCGCCCAGATGGGGCAGGAGATCCGTGATGACGAACTTTGGCTCGTCCCCCTCGCCCAGCTTCACGGGCACCACGGTGCCGTCCTTCAGCGCCACCACGCCGTGCAGCTCCAGGGGAATGGTCACCCACTGGTACTTGCGGATTCCGCCGTAATAATGGGTCTTGAAAAAGGCCATTTCGCTGTCTTCATACAGGGGGTTGGGCTTGAGATCCAGACGGGGAGAGTCGATGTGGGCGGCCACGATCTGGGCGCCGCTTGCAAGGCTCTGCCGGCCGATGACCGCCAGCATGACGCTCTTGTCCCGATTCACCCGATAGACCTTGTCGCCGCCGCTGAGCACCATGCCCCGCTCGTAGGGGCGGAAGCCCGCCTGCTGCGCCAGCTCCACGGTCTTGCGGGCGCACTCCCGCTCGGTCTTGCCCTGCTGCAAAAAGGTCTTATACAGGCCGCAGTAGCGCTCCATGGCCGGCAGCTCCTCCGCCTTGATGCGGTCATAGCCGTTCTTCCGCTGGGAGAGCAGCTTCTCCCGCAGGGCTTTTCTTTCTTCACTCATGGTCAAATACCTCCTGTATCAATTCTCTGAAAAAGATCTCTGCCTGCGCCGAAAATTCCGCCGCCGTGTCATGGCGATTCTCCAAAACGCGGCTGCAGCGCAGGCGATAGTATTCATCCGGCTGCTGGGCGCCGATGCGGAGCTTGGCGTAGGCCTCCGAAATGCCGTCCCGCTGCATGATGCGCTTCACCCGCTGCTCCGCGGGCGCCAGCACCGCCACCGTTTCCCGACAATGGGCGGCCAGGCCGCTCTCGAACAGGTTGATGGCGTCCAGCCCCACAATGAGGTGCCCCTCCGCCTCCCGACGGATAATGGGCAGAAGATGGAAATTCACGATGTCATTGAGCCGTCCCAGCGCGTCCGGGTCGGAAAAAACCACCTGCCCCAGCTTCTGCCGATCCAGCTTTTTATTGCAGAATACGTCTCCGAAGGCGCGGGTAATGTCCCGCCGCAGAGCGGCATTGGCCGCCAGCTCCCGATGGTACACGGCGTCGCAGTCGATGATATGGCCGCCCAGCCTTTCAAGGGCGCAGAGGGCGCTGGTCTTGCCGCTGCCGGTGCCGCCGGTGAGGCCGATGACCAGATCCGGCAGCGCGTCGGCGTTTATCACATGGAAACCCGCTGCTTTTTTCAAGCGGTTGCCCACCGCAAGGCCGAGACCCGCGTCATCGGGGCACTGGGCATAGATATGGGTGACATCCGTGCTGTCGAACCGCCGCAGCGCGTCAAACACACGGTGCGCCTGCTGGGCGGTGTCCTCCGCCGAGCCGAGGGATTGCAGGGTGTGCGGCTCAAATTTTTCCCGAAACTCCTCAAAGCAGATGACGCCCTCCTCCGGCTGCACCACCGCCTGAATATAGGCGGCGCTGCGCTCCGGCTGTCCGGTGACCACCGTCACCGGCGCGTGAGGGGCATAGTGGCGGTACTTCATGCCCGGCGCTCGGGGGGGCGCATCGGGAGAGGCATTTCCCGTCACCGCTTTGTCAACGGAGACCTCGCCTATGACCTGCCGCAGCGCCTCCAGCGGCAGTCCGCCGGGGCGCAGGAGCTGAGGCGGCGTGACCGTGAGGTCAAGGATGGTGGACTCCACCCCCACCCGACACGCGCCGCCGTCCACGATGCCGTCTATCTTCCCGTCCATGTCCTCCAGCATGTCCGCCGCGCTGGTGGGGCTGGGACGGCCGGAGGTGTTGCCGCTGGGGGCAGCCACCGGCACGCCGGCCTGCCGGATGATCTCCCGTGTCACGGGGTGATCCGGACAGCGCACGCCCACGGTGGAAAGGCCGCCGGTGGTGCGTCTGGGCACGATGTCCCTGCCCCGCAGGATCATGGTGAGAGGCCCCGGCCAGAACTTTTCCGCCAGAAGATAGGCTGCCTCCGGCACCTCCTCGCAGTACCGCTCCAGCCAGCTTTCGTCCGGCACATGGAGGATGAGGGGGTTGTCCTGGGGGCGGCCTTTGGCCTGAAAGATGCGCAGCACCGCCGTTTCGTCCAGGGCATTCGCGCCCAGACCGTACACCGTTTCCGTGGGGATGCCCAAAAGGCCGCCGTCGCGGATGATCTGCGCGGCTTCTTTGATTTCATTTTCCCCGTTTTCGGGGTGAAATACCCTTGTTTTCAAATTCGTTCCTTCTTTATTCTATATCGCTATATTTGTCACAGCCCCAGATCTTCCCCAACGAGCACCACCTTGATGCGGCCGGCGGGGCGGCACAGGCGGGTGTGGACAAAGTGGCAGCAGCAGCTGTCGGGACTCTTGCAGTCGGCGCACAGGCCGTTCACGTTGCAGGGCGTCTTGGCCGACGGGAAGCGCTGCACCACGCCGGGTGCGGTGTAATGGCGCACGCGGCTGTAGGCGGCGTCCATGTCGGGCACCACCTTGTTCATGCCCGCCACCACGATGACCTGCCTGGGGCCGTAGCAGAAGGCCGCCACACGGTTGCCGTTGCCGTCGATGTTAAAGAGCTGGCCGTCCTCGGTGACGGCATTGGAGGAGGTGAGGAAGGTGTCCGCCAGCAGCCCCTGCCGCATAAGCTCCACGCGCTCCTCGTTGGTCTGGGCAGCGTCGCGGTCGATGAGCTTCTGGCCGCGGCTGCGCAGGGCGTCCTTGATGCCCAGCTCGTCCACCGTGAGGGTGCCGCCCCAGGAGACCGTATCGTCTGCGGAGATCAATTCCAGGACTTTCTCCACCGCAGCAGCACGGTCAGGGCAATAATAGGCTTCAAAATAGCGTTTGTTCAAAGCCTCGGCCACCTTGGGGCCGGCCTTGTCATACTGCATTTTTCTCGGTGCCAACATAATCGGTTCCTCCTTATTAATATATTTCATATATTCACATATTTGCTTGCTGTAATAATTCTTCGGCCTGCCGGCGGGTGGTGAGGGCGTCAATGATGCCGTCCAGATCCCCGTTCAGCACAGCGCCGAGAGGAAAGCTCTTTTCGTCGCCCGTGAGCCGGTGATCCACCACGATCTTCTCGTGGAACCGGTAGGTGCGGATCCGCTCGGAGCGCTCCGCCCCGCCGATCTGGCTCCTGCGGCGGGCAGCCTGCGCAGCGTCGCTCTCCGCCTGCTGCCGTGCATAGAGCCGCGAGCGCAGGATCTTCATGGCTCTGTCCTTATTCTTATATTGGCTGCGCTCATCCTGACACTCCACCACCGTGCCTGTGGGCAGATGGGTGATGCGGATGGCGGACTCGGTCTTATTCACATGCTGGCCGCCGGCGCCGCCGGAGCGGAAGGTGTCGATGCGCAGCTCCTCCGGCGCGATATAAAGCTCCGTCTCCTCTGCCTCAGGCAGCACGGCCACGGTGGCCGTGGAGGTATGGATGCGGCCGGCGCTCTCCGTTTCCGGCACGCGCTTGACGCAGTGGGTGCCGCCCTCGAACTTGAGGCGGGCATAAACGCCGGCACCTTCCACGGTGAGAACGGCCTCCTTGACGCCGCCCAGCTCCGTGTCGCTGCGGGACACCACGTCCGTCTGCCAGCCGCATTTGTCGGCATAGAGCAGGTACATCCGCAGCAGATCCGCGGCAAAAAGCGCTCCTTCCTCGCCGCCCACGCCGGCGCGAAGCTCCAGCACCACGCTGCGGTCATCGTCCGGATCTCTGGGCAAAAGCAGCAGCTTCAGCGCCTGCAAAAGCGCCTCCTGCCGCTCCTTGGCCTGCCGCAGCTCCTCCCGCGCCAGCTCCCGCAGCTCCGGATCGGAGAGCATCAGCTCCGCCTCGCTTTGCATAGCCCGCGCCGCCTCCAGCTCCCCGAAGGCCGACACCACCGGCGTCAGCTCCTTCTGCTCTCGGGTGAGGGCGCGCAGACGGGCGGGATCGGCATACACCTCCGGCTGCGCCAGCAGCAGCTCCACCTCCTGCAGCCGCAGGGCGGCCTGTTTCAGCTTTTCCTCCATCGGCTCACAGCCCCAGAGCGTTCTTGGTGTCCTGAATGAATTTGTCCCGCCAGAACTCATAGCCGGCATCGTCCGGCCGCAGGGACACATCCGTCAGGCGCATGCGTTTGAGAAACGTCCCCATGTGCGCCAGCACATCGTCGCAGCGGTCGGAACCGGCGCGGGTGAGCACGCAGGACACCAGAGGCAGGCTCTCGGCGTTCTGCGCCAGAAAGCTCTTGACGGGGCTGGAGCAGCGGCCTGCCCAGACCGGGGTGCCGATGATGACCAGCCGGTACTCCTGCAGCGGCCGCTCCGTCTGCAGCGGCTGGATGGGGCACAGCTTCTTGCTCATGGCCTCCAGACCGGAGCGCCAGTAGCCCCGCAGCCTGCTGCGATCCTGCCCGTCCTCGATCTTCACCAGCTCGGCGTCCAGCGCCTGGGCGATCTCCGTCATGGCCTTTTCCGTTTTTCCGGTGCGGGAATAATATACGCATAAAATGTCGCTCATTGCTTCGCGCTCCTTTCTCATTCCTCCAGCTGCAGGCTCAGCTCCTCCCAGCGGGTCATCTGCTCCTGCAGCGCAGCTTCCGTTTCCTGTTTTTTCTCGTAGACCTGCGCCAGCTTCTCCGCGTCGCAGCCCACCTGCTGCATCTCCTCGTCCAGGGCGGTGATCTCCGATTCCAGCTTGGCAATGGCGCTTTCGCAGATGGTGAGCTGACGTCGGGCGGCCTGCTGGCTGCGTCCGCCGCGGGGCGGACGGGTGTCGCCCTTTTTCTCCCGCACGGCCGGCGCGCTCTCCCGCCGTTCCTGCGCCTTCACGCTCTGATACTGGGCAAAGCCCATGGGATAGTCCGTGATGGTGCCGTCCGCCAGCTCCCAGATGCGGGTGGCAAAGCGGTTGATGAAGTAGCGGTCATGGCTGACGAAGAGCAGCGTGCCGTCAAAGGCCTCCACCGCCTCCTCGATCCACTCTCGGGCGGCAATGTCCAGATGGTTCGTAGGCTCGTCCAAAATGAGAAAGCTGGTCTGCTCGTCCATGAGCATGCACATCCGCAGACGGCTCAGCTCGCCTCCGGAGAGGGAGGAAACGCTCTTGAACACGTCCTCCCCCTGAAACTGGTACTGCGCCAGCCGGTTGCGGGCGCTCTGGGCGGTCATCCCCTTTTTCTCATAGAGCATGGTGTCCAGCAGGCTCCGCTCCGGATGGTCGAAGCGGATGATCTGCTGCAGATAGGCCGCCACCACGGCGGGGCCTTGGCGGATGCTGCCGGCGTCCGGCCGCTCGGAACCCGTTATCATGTTCAGCAGGGTGGTCTTCCCCGTGCCGTTTTCCCCGAGGAGGGCAATGCGCTCGCCCGGCTCCACCCGCAGATAAATATCCGAAAAAAGTGTTCTGTCCCCGAAGGACTTTGTGATGCCCCGCAGCTGCAGCACCTCGTCTCCCCGAAACTCGCGGCTGGCGAACTGGGCGTTCATCTTTTTGGCCTTGGTGGGTCTTTCCGTGGTGCGCATGCGCTGGATGCGCTTTTCCATGGAGAAAGCCCGCTTATGGAGGGCGTCGTTTCCCATGAAGGCCCACAGGTGCATCTGCTCGGCGGCCTTTTCCAGCTGCCGGATCTTGGCCTGCTCCTTCATGTACTGCTTCATGCGCTCCTGATAGCGCCGCTCCTTTTCCACGGCGTAGAAGCTGTAATTCCCGCTGTAAAACTCCGCCTTGCCGTCCAAGATCTCTATGATGCGGGTGACGGTGCGGTCGAGAAAGTAGCGGTCATGGGAGATGGTGACGACGGTGCCGCGAAATTTGGCGATGTACTCCTCCAGCCACACGGTGGCCTGCAGATCCAGATGGTTCGTAGGCTCGTCCAGCAGGAGGATGTCCGTGTCCTCCAGAATGAGGCGGCCAAGGTTCACCCGCGTCTTCTCCCCGCCGGAAAGCTCCGCAAACAGCCGCCGGCGCATGTCTTCGTCAATGGAGAGGCCGCTGGCCACCTTGCTCACCGCCGTGTCCGTGTCCCAGCCGCCCAGCCCCTCGAAGCGGGCGTTCAGGTCGCCGTAGCGCCTGAGGGTGGCGGCGCTGCCGTCCCCTGCGGCCATTTTCTCCGCCAGCGCGTCCATCTCCTCCTTCATGGCCTGCATTCTGGCAAAGGCGGTGCGCAGCACCTCCTCCACGGTGTACTCCGGCGGATAGACGGGGATCTGGGAGATAAGCCCCAGCCGCTTGCCGGAGGCGATGGTCACCTCGCCGGAGTCGTAGTCCAGCTCTCCGGTGAGGATCTTGAACAGGGTGGTCTTTCCGGCGCCGTTGCGGCCCAGAAGCCCCACCCGCTCGCCGGAGTCGATCTGAAAGGTCAGGCCGTCCAGTATTTTCTTTTCCAGGTCAAAGGACTTTACCAGTCCCGACACGCCGATGTCGATCATGCTTTTTCCAGTTCCTCAACGATTTTTTCAAAATGCATGGCGTGGGAGGCTTTCACCAGCGCCACGGTGCCGGAGGTGAACTCCCGCCGGAGGGTGCTATAGGCCTGCTCCGCGGTGTCGAAATGGTAGATGTTTCCCTCCGCCGCCTGCGCCAGATACGCCATCCAGCGGCCGATGGCCACCACGCAGTCCAGCTTCAGTTCGTTCAAAAGCCGCCCTATGCCGGCATGAGCCTCGGCGGACAGCTCCCCCAGCTCCCCCATGTCCCCCAGCACCGCCATGCGGCGGGGACGATCCGTTCCGGCCAGCAGCCGCAGCGCGGCCGCCATGGCCTGGGGGTTGGCGTTGTAGCAGTCGTCAATAATGAGGCGGTTGTCGGGTCTCGGCAGGAGCCGCATGCGGGAGCCGGTGGGGGTGTAGGCCGCCACGCCGTCTATGATCTCCTGCCTGCTAAGCCCCAGCTGCTCCCCGATGGCCACGCCCATAGACGCGGAATAGATCATAAACCGCCCCGGAGAGGGGATGGACAGGGCGTAGCTGCCCTTCTCCGTGGTCACGGTGCAGCTGACCCCCTCGATGCCGTGCTCCACTACATCCGTGACGCGGACGTTGCAGCCCGCCCCCTCGCCGCAGCGCAGGGTCTTAAAGGGCAGAGCCAGCGTGTTCAGCAGCGGGTCGTCTCCGTTGAGCACCGCCAGCCCGTCGGGCGTCAGATGCGCAAAAATTTCGCTCTTGGCGCGGAGAACGCCCTGCCGCGTGCCGTCCAGATTGCCGATGTGGGCGTCTCCCACGTTGGTGATGACCGCCACCGTGGGCTGCACCATCTCCCCCATGCGGGCGATCTGGCCGAAATGATCCATGCCGGTCTCGATGACCGCCGCCTCGTGCCCCTGTTCCAAGCGGAAAAGAGTCTGGGGCGTGCCGATGAAATTATTGTAATTGGCCAGCGTTTTCAAGGTGTTGAAGTGCTGTCCCAGCACCGCCGCCAGCATTTCTTTGGTGGTGGTTTTTCCGGCGGAGCCTGTGATCTGCACCACGGGGATGGCAAACTTCCGCCTATACCAGCCGGCTAAGTCCCCCAGCGCCCGCTCCGTGTCCTCCACGGCGATATAAAACTTTTCGGGCAGCAGCGTCTCCGGCGCGGCGGCGCACAGGCAGCCCGCAGCGCCCTTGGAAAGCGCCATGTCCAGATAGGCGTGGCCATCGAACCGCTCGCCCACCAGCGGGACAAACAGATCTCCCGTCTGAATATCGCGGCTGTCGGTACTGACGCGGGTGATGCTCCCGCCGTCCTGCAGCAGCCGCCCGCCTACGGCGGCGGCTATTTCCCGCGCGGTACAGGGGATCATCATAGCCGCTCCGCCTTTCTCACCCGCAGAGACTCCTCCGCGATGGTTTCGCACAGGGTGTCATAGTCCATGCCCACGGCCGCCGCCTCCTGGGGCACAAGGCTGGTGGGGGTCATGCCGGGGAGGGTGTTCACCTCCAGGCACCACGCCTTGCCGTCTTCATCCAGGATGAAATCCGTGCGGGAATAGACGGAAAGCCCCAGCGCCTTATGCAGCTTCAGAGCCATTTCGCCCACCTGCCGCCACTCGGCCTCGGTGATGGGGGCGGGGCAAATTTCCACGGCGCCGCCCTTCTGATATTTGGATTCATAGTCAAAATAGGCGTTTTTGGGGATGATCTCCACGGCGGGAAGGTATGTATCGCCCAGCACGGCCACCTGGATCTCCCGCCCCTTGATCTTCCTTTCCACCACCACATGGTCGCCGTACCGGAGCATCCGGCGCAGGGTGTCCGCCAGCTCCTCCTTGGTGTCGGGCAGCTCCACGCCGATGGAGCTGCCGCCGTTGACGATCTTCACGGCGCAGGGCGTTTCCAGTTTCGAAACCAGAGCGGGAATGTCCGCCTCGGTGTAGCGCACGTCGTGCCACGGGGCGGTGCGGATGCCCTCGGCATCCATGAATCGCTTGGTGATGGCCTTGTCCATGGCCATGCCGCTGGAGATATAGTTGCTGCCGGTGTAGGGCACGCCCAGCAGGTCGAGGGTGGCCTGCATGCGGCCGTCCTCGCCGCAGGAGCCGTGGAGCGCCAGAAACACCAGATCCGCCATGGCGCACACCTGCAAGACCCCCTGCCCCAGCAGGGAGGGGCTTTGATCCTTTCGGGAGCGGCGCACCGCCTCCAGATCCGGCGCGGCGGCGGACACGCTGTGGTCGGCGCACAGGCCGTCGGGCGCGTCAAAAATGTCCTCCAAAGCGCCGGAATAGTTCTCCAGCCCCATGAACATATCCACCAGCACCGCCTTGTGCCCCCGGCGGCGCAGCGCGCGACAAATACCCGTGCCGCTGGTGAGCGCCACATTGCGCTCGGTGCTTAAGCCCCCTGCCAAAACTACGATCTTCATAAACCGAACCCCCGATCCTGCGATATACTTATAGATAGTATAGTATAGCACACTCCCCTTTGGATTACAACCGATTTCACCGCCGCCGCAGGCAAAAAAAGCGCAGCCCCGCGGACTGCGCCTGAAAGCAATATTTATTTACCGCAGCCACTCGGGTCTTGTCCGCTTCTGGATGCCGGACACCATGCCCATGGCGGCAAAAAGGGTCACGATGGAGCTGCCGCCGTAGCTGATGAAGGGAAGGGTCAGACCGATGACGGGCATGACGAACAGGCACATGCCGATGTTGGAGATGGTCTGGAAGATCAGCATGGCCGCCACGCCCACGCAGATATACATGTCCGTTTTCGTCTGGGCATGTCGGGCGATGAGCACGCAGCGGAAGATGATGGCCGCCAGCAGCAATATGGTCAGCAGGCACCCCAGCAGCCCCAGCTCCTCGCCGATGACGGAGAAGATAAAGTCTGTGTGCCGCGCCGGCAGGCTCCAGGCGCTGGCAGACTGCGTCTGGGTGCCGTTAAAAAGCCCCTGCCCCGTCAGCTTGCCGCCGCCCAGCGCCAGAAGGCTGCGGGTCTGCTGCCAGCCGATGCCCAGCGGATCCATATTGTGGTCAAACAGGGTCAGGAAGCGGTCTTTCATGTAGGGGTTTATCTTGTCCGTTTCCCACAGGACATAGAAAGCGAAGCCGCCGCCCAGCAGCCCCAGCACGAACCAGCGCTTGGCTACCCCCGCCACGAAGCACATGCAGGCAAAGATGAAAATGAGCACCAGGGCGCTGCCCATGTCGCCGGAGATGGCGGCATACAGACCCACCACAAGCACCAGATGCCCCGCCAGCATACCCACCGACGGAATGGACTTGAGATCCCGCTGCTCCTGCAGATATTGCAGCTGCCGCGCCAGCACGATGATGAAGGTGATCTTCACGATCTCCACCGGCTGCAGGTTCACGGGGAAATTCTTGAGACCCAGCCACGCGCGGTTGCCCGTGCCGCCGTCCATGCCCAGGGGCGTTTTCAGCAGCAGGATCAGCACAAGGCTGCCGCCCAGCAGCCACTTCCAGTGCTTGCCGATCTCGTTCAGATCCAGCATACTCATGAGGATGTAGGCCACGATGCCCAGCCCCAGCGCCGCGATCTGCACGATGACGTTTTTATAGGAGCCGGTGTAGCGGGTGGCGCTGGCGATCATCAGGCAGCCGAAGAGGGTCGTGCCGGTGCAGAGCGCCAGCAGCACCAGATCCACCTGCTGGATCCAGCCTGTGAAAAAATCCAGTATCTTTCGCATCCGTGCGACCCTCCTTTCCGAAAAATGGCTGTTTTTGCGTCCTCGCCGGACACCATACCAAGATATAGTTTACCACAAGAAGTTTTTTCTGTAAACGCTCCTTTCGCCCTTTTCTTTTGTTTTTTTCCGTGCTATAATAAAGCGATTTAAGCGGAGGAGGGTGAGAGGATGGTTTTCCGGACGGAAAGCGCGGAGCAGACCGAGGCTCTGGGGCAGAAGCTGGGCGCCTCCCTGCCCGCCGGCAGCGTGGTGGCCTTTCGGGGCGGACTGGGCATGGGCAAAACGGCCTTCACCCGCGGTCTTGCCCGCGGCCTCGGCTGCACGGGTCGGGTCACAAGCCCCACCTTCACCATCGTCAACGAGTACAGGGGCAGTATACCCCTGTTTCACTTTGATATGTACCGGCTGGAAAGCTCCGACGCCCTGTTTGACATCGGCTGGGAGGACTATCTGGAGCGGGGCGGCGTGTGCGCCGTGGAATGGAGCGAGAACGTGGCGGACGCCATGCCGGAGGGCACGGTGTATGTGACCATCGAGCGCGCTCCCGAGGGCGAAAACGCCCGCATCATCACCATCACGGGAGGGGATGCACTGTGAAAACTCTTTCGCTGGAGACCTCGGCCAAGAGCGTGTCCGTGGCCGTAACGGAGGATGGAAAGGTGCTGGCCGCCTCCTATCAGAACATCGGCCTGACCCACAGCGTGACCCTCATGCCGCTGCTGGACGGGATGCTGCAAAACGCGGGGCTTTCCCTGCCGGATATAGACCTTTTGGCCGTGGCGGCAGGCCCCGGCAGCTTCACGGGGCTGCGCATCGGCGTGTCGGCGCTGAAGGGGCTGGCTTGGGCGAAGGAAAAGCCCTGCTGCGGTGTGTCCACCCTGCTGGCCATGGCGCAAAACGCCCGCGCCTTCGAGGGGACGGTCATCTGCGCCATGGACGCCCGCCGGAGCCAGGTGTATAACGCCCTGTTCCGCTGCGAAAGCGGCGTTTTGACGCGGCTGTGCCCCGACCGAGCCATCGGTCTTGCGGAGCTGGCCGAGGACCTGTCGGGCGACCCCGCTCCCAAGCTGGCGGTGGGCGACGGGGCGCAGCTCTGCTGCGACTACCTGACCGCCCACGGCATCCCCTGCCGCCTTGCGCCGGAAAATATCCGCTATCAGTCCGCCGTGGGCGTGGCTCTGGCGGCGGAGGACATGGCGCGTCGGGGCGAGAGCGTTAGCGGGCGGGACTTGGTGCCCACCTATCTGCGTCTGTCGCAGGCGGAGCGGGAAAGGCTTGCCAAGGGACTGAAGATCACGCTGGAGTGACGGAGCCAAAGGGGAACGGATTGCCACGGGCGCGTTGCGCCCTCGCAATGACATGATTTCTGGTATGGAGCGGTGCAAGGCCGGTGGGCGGACAGAGGCGTCCGCCTTGTGTGGGAATTCGTAATATTTCCGCCTCATCCCCCCATCATTTTGTTATAAATTTTTTATATATACGGAGGATACTTTTATGAGCGCCAAATTCCCCACTTTGCACATTGTGGATCACCCTCTGGTGCAGCACAAGCTGACGGTGATGCGCGACAAGAACACCAGCGTCAAAGATTTCCGCGCACTGGTGGGCGAGATCGCCATGCTGCTGACCTATGAGGCCACCCGCGACCTGCCCATGACCACCAAGACCATCGAAACTCCCCTCTGCACCTGCGAGGCGCCGGTGCTGGCGGGCAAGAAGATGGCCATCGTGCCCATTCTGCGTGCAGGTCTGGGCTTTGAAGACGGTATCCTCACTCTCGTTCCCTCCGCCCGCGTGGCGCACATCGGCATGTACCGCGACGAAGAAACTCTGGAGCCTCACTTCTATTTCCTCAAGTACCCCAAGGACATTGCCGAGCGGGACGTGCTCATCGTTGACCCCATGCTGGCCACCGGCGGCAGCGCCGACATGGCCATCACCAAGATGAAGGAGCTGGGCTGCAAGAGCATCAAGCTCATGATCCTCGTGGCCGCTCCCGAGGGCGTGCAGTTCATCTATGACCGCCACCCCGACGTGGAGATCTACTGCGCCGCGCTGGACGACCATCTGAACGAGAACGGCTACATCGTCCCCGGTCTGGGCGACGCCGGCGACCGCATCTTCGGCACGAAATAAAACAAAATAATGCGCAAGGGCGGGGTTCTACCCCGCCCTTACTGTCATTCCGAGGGAGCAATGCGACCGCGGGAATCCATCCTCCCCCAAAAGGAAGCGGATTGCCACAGCCAGTGTGCGCACTGGCTTCGCAATGACAGGGTTACAGGAAGTGCGGTGGTGCGGGACGATGTGGGGAGCGAACTGAGCGCCGCCAGTGGCAGAGGAAGCGAAGTGAGCGAGTGGCTGCGGTCAAAATTTCAAGCGTCCGCCGTAGGGCAGCGCAGAAATTTCGGGCACCGCAACAGGGACATCGTCCCCTACGGAATGGTCTGTAGGGGCGGACAGGGGCGTCCGTCCCTACAAGGTATATTTGTAGGGCGGGGTGACTACATCCCGCCGCTTTGGTGCGTGGTAAGGGGTGCAGTGAGGGCGTCCTGCGTGAATCATGGGGCGTCTGCGGATATTTTTTGGTATTTATAGATAAATTCGCAGAATTTCCTGTTGCGTTTTGGGGCGTTTTCGTGTAAAATAAGGATACAATCAAGATTGGTAGCTGTAAGGAAGTGCTTTGCGCACGGGCTGCAACTATCACTCGGCGCTGTGCTTGAGTGTTTCAGATCCTCTCCGGAGGGTTTGGAACATTTTTCATTATCAGCGGCGATATAGGGAGAAAGGTCTTGACGTAAAACAGCAACAGCAAGAAAACAGCAAGGAGGAAAAAGTATGTATTTAGTCACCAACGGCAGACTCATCACCCGTGACCCCGACGGCAAGGGCTACTACGAGCACGGCGCCGTGGCCTACGAGGGCAGCAAGATCGTGGAAGTGGGCGAGGAGAGCGCCCTGCGCGCCAAGTACGCAGACGCGGAGATCATCGACGCCAAGGGCGGCGTCATCATGCCCGCCCTCATCAACGCCCACACCCACATCTACTCCGCTCTGGCTCGCGGCCTGAGCATCGTGGGCAACAACCCCACCAACTTCTACGAGGTGCTGGACGGCACCTGGTGGGCCATCGACCGCAAGCTGATGATGGACGGCACCCGTGCCAGCGCCACCGCCCTCTACATGGACTCCATCAAGCAGGGCGTCACCACCATCTTCGACCACCACGCCTCCTACGGCGAGATCCCCGGCACCCTGCACACCATTGCCGAGGAGAGTAAGCGTCTAGGTCTGCGCTCCTGCCTGTGCTACGAGGTCTCCGACCGCGACGGCGAGGAGAAGTGCCTGCAGGCCATTCAGGAGAACGCCGACTTCATCACCGAGTGCGAGAAGAACAAGGATCCCATGCTGGCCGCCATGTTCGGCGGACACGCCCTGTTCACCATCTCCGACAAGACCTTTGACCGCATGGTGGCCGCCAACAACGGCCGCACCGGCTACCACATCCATGTCTCCGAGGGCATGAACGATGTGTATGACTCCCTGCAGAATTACGGCCGCCGCCCCGTGCAGCGCCTGCAGGATCACGGCATTCTGGGCGAGAAGACCATCCTCGGCCACTGCATCCATGTGAACACCGCCGAGATGGAGATCATCAAGGAGACCGGCACCATGGTGGTGAATAACCCCGAGAGCAACATGGGCAACGCCATCGGCATCTGCCCCGTGATCCAGCTCTATAAGCGCGGCATCCTCCTGGGCATGGGCACCGACGCCTACACCAACGACATGCTGGAGTCCATCAAGGTGGCTCTGTGCTCCCAGCGCAGCCAGAACTGCCTGCCCAACGTGGGCTGGTGCGAGGTCACGGACATGCTCTTTAAGAACAACGCCAAGATCGGTGAGAAGTACTTCCCCGCCACTCTGGGCGTGCTGAAGGCCGGCGCCGCCGCCGACATCATCGTCATGGACTACAAGCCCTTCACCCCCTTCTCCGACGAGAACATTGACGGCCACATGATCTTCGGCATGACCGGCCGCCAGTGCCAGACCACCATCGCAAACGGCAAGCTGCTCATGCAGGATCGCGTGCTGGTGGGCATCGACGAAGAGGCCGAGAACGCCCATATCCTCGAAGCCGCCAAGAAGCTCTGGGGCGACCTGAATCATCGGGTGTATTGATCCCTTGGAGGAGCTGCCGAAGCGGAAGAGCCTGCGATTGCCCAAATATGATTATAGTTCCTGCGGTCTTTATTTTGTGACATTGTGCACACATGGCCGCAAGCCTACATTAGGAAGTATCCGTAGGGGCGACCCTTGCGGTCGCCCGCGGTGGACCCCCACGGTATTGGGGCAAATCGCAGCGAAAGATTTGGCATTTATTCAAAACACCTTTGCCATAACGATCGACAAATTTGTTATCATGCCAAATCACATCCATTTATTGGTCTTTATCCCCGAACGGCGGGCGACCGCAAGGGTCGCCCTTACGCAAACACAAGATAGTAAGTCTTCGTATAGCCTCGGGAAAGTTATTGGCGGATATAAATCAAGGGTTTCCCATGATTACCTGCAATTTTGTAAAAAACGCGGTACGCTTATGGGGGAACTCTGGCAGCGGGGCTACTACGACCACATCATCCGCAATGAGCCGGACTATCTGCGCATTTGGCAATATATGGAGGAAAACCCCGCCCGCTGGACGGAGGACGAGTATTACGAAGAATAAGTATAGGAGGATTCCCTATGTCTGAAAAAATGTATCCCATTCCTTTTAAGTCTCTTATGAACTGGGTGGTCACCGAGTACGCCATGAGCGGCGAAATCTTCGGCGTCCACAAGGCCTACAAGGCCACCGGCAAGAGCCTGCCCATTTTCGGCGAGCGCATCGAGACCCCCTTCGGCCCCGCCGCCGGCCCCAACAGCCAGCTGGCGCAGAACATCATCGCCGCCTACTTCGCCGGCGCCCGCTTCTTCGAGGTGAAGACCGTGCAGAAGATGGACGGCGCCGACCTGGCCGCCTGCGTGCCCCGTCCCTGCATCCTCGCCAACGACGAGGGCTACAACCAGGAGTGGTCCACGGAGCTGACCGTGCCCCAGGCCATGGACGAGTACATCAAGGCCTGGTGCGCTCTGAAGGTTCTCAGCAAGGTCTACGGTCTGGGCGACCCCAACGGGTTCGTGTTCAACATGTCCGTGGGCTATGACTTGGAGGGCATCAAGGGCGAGAAGGTGGACACCTACCTCAACGGCATGATGGACGCCACAAAGACCGCCATTTTCGGCGAGTGCAAGGCCGTGCTCAAGGAGCTGTTCCCCCAGGAGAGCGCCTACATCGACGCCATCTCCCCCTGCGTGTCCCGCAGCGTCACCGTGTCCACCCTCCACGGCTGCCCGCCGGATGAGATCGAGCGCATCGCCTCCTACCTCATCTCCGAGAAGCACCTGCACACCTTCGTCAAGTGCAACCCCACCATCCTCGGCTACGAGACCGCCCGGACCATTCTGGACGGCATGGGCTATGACTACATCGTCTTCGACGACCACCATTTCCGCGAGGATCTGCAGTGGGCGGACGCCGTGCCCATGTTCGAGCGCCTGCAGGCTCTGGCCGGCAAAAATGGTCTGGAGTTCGGTCTGAAGCTCTCCAACACCTTCCCCGTGGACACCACCCGGGGCGAGCTGCCCAACGACGAGATGTATATGTCCGGCCGCTCCCTCTTCCCCCTGACCATCGAGATGTGCCACCGCATTTCCCGCCAGTTCAAGGGTAAGATGCGCATTTCCTTCGCAGGCGGCGCTGAATACTTCAACTGCGACAAGCTCTTTGCCGCCGGCATCTGGCCCATCACCGTGGCCACCACCATCCTCAAGCCCGGCGGATACAACCGCCTGC
>ERZ1034917.604-NODE-604-length-31155-cov-23.256463_pt1 | contig 31155 bp, 61 predicted proteins | sample MGYA00520605_ERZ1034917 | MGnify/ENA primary metagenome ERZ1034917 (study PRJEB33766, sample SAMN09781784) | gut metagenome | biome: gut microbiome | host: Homo sapiens | place: Madagascar | study: EMG produced TPA metagenomics assembly of the PRJNA485056 data... | reverse complement strand
AATATACTGCCTTATTTATAATATATATTTTTAATATTACAAGAGAGAATATACTCTTTCTCTAGCTCTAGTGTCTATATCTACGTTGCAAAAATGTTGCAATTTGTTGCAGAGGTGTTGCAAGTATGTTGCAATGCAACAAAACTAATACTATTCTATCATTTTACATTGTCCGTAATAAAATTATCATTCTTGGAATTTTGTGAAATTCTTTGTAAGATTTTCTACGTTTTGCACAAAAAAGACGGCTGTATTTCAAGCCGCCTAAATCTTATTATTCAACTTCAAATCCTACAAGTTGCCACTGATCCGGTTCTCCGTCCTCGTCGTATGAAGTCGGTTCCTGAACCTCTTTTACTCTAAAACTTGGTGTATTTTTATCCAGTGCCGTGCCTGTGCTGTCACACTTCCATGCTTCCATTGTCTCGCCGTTACTGGTATCGTGATCTACTGCTATCAGTCCTAAATCTTCAACTTCATAAATTTCTACCGCAAAATGTCCTTCCATTGTTCCATTCTCTTTTAAAATTTTCAACATAGCTTTTTCCTCTTTTCTTTCTTCTCTGGATGTGCTATATGAATATAGCACACATTTCACTTGGTATGGTTTTTGTGTGTCGGGCTGGATTTTCTCCAGCCCTTTCTTTTAATTGTCCTCAATACCCTTTTGAGTATCATCAATCAGCTGATCGACCATCTTTTCCGCTTTTTCATAATCCTTAGATTTTAAAACTTCCTTTAAATCTTTCAGATCCTGCAAAAGTCTTCTTAAGTAACTTTTAAATACACTCATATCTTCGCTCATTTTTCTCCTTTCCGGCTTTCGTCTATTGCCTTTCGACAAGATTATAATACACCGTTTGTAATGCAATGTCAATATATTTTTGCATTATTTTTAAAGTATTTATTTTTCTGCATTTTCCACATATTTTATAATGTTGCCAGGCTGCATGTCCAGTAAAGCGCAGATTTTTTCTAATGCAATTATTCCTACCATCTCTCCGCGTCTTAATGACTGAATCGCATTTTCCCCAAGAAGCTTTTCTTTTCTCAAGCGTGTTGTATTATAACCGCTTTCTTTTAATGTCTCCAACACATCTATTTTATAAGTAAGCACAGTTTAACACCTCTCTTTCACATAAAATAGTATACATTATTTTAAAATCGCTTTCAAGTATGTTTACATTATAAATAATGCACAAAAATCATTCTCTATTTATACATTATTTTTGGTGCATTTATATATTGCAATTACACCGTTTATAATGTATTATAATCTCAACAGGAAAACAAAGAACGGAGGACATGAACATGAGTAAAATAATTAATTTCCCAGTAAAAAAACAGAACTCAAACGGCTATTACAATCTCGTAGCACTTTTCAAGATCTGTGATAACGTTGAAAGCTGTAATTTCTATCTGGATGCCGCAGAACATCTTTTTGAAAATGACCACATTACAGAAAAAGAGCTTTTCACTCTCCGCCGGATCGGCAGAAGAAAAAGAATTGAACTTGCGACACCAGTACAGGGAACACCGGCGGCAGTTGAACCGGGCACTTACCTTTACACCCCAGAAATGGGACAGCAAAAACCTTCCGGATGTGAAATAACCGCAGGACGTTGTTATTACGGTGGTCACTACTGGTTAAAAACTCACCTGGAATTAAAAGGGCGCGGGATCGTTAAAAATGAAACCTCACCAGACGGATTTATAAATTACACCGTCACAGATCGGGCGTTTGAGAAATTAAAAAAAGAATACCGCATTTCGTATGAATGCAATTTGGATTAGGGAATGGAGGAATTGAATATGAAAAAATACAAAATTACTTTACTGGTAGAATTTGAAAGCGGTGTTTTTAATGTCTTGGTTAATGCAAAATCAAAGAAAGAAGCTGAAATCATAGCAAAAAATAAATTAATTCACTCATATCCTGTTTTTAAAAATGAGAAAATAATGATTTATGATGCGGTTGCACTTTAAGCAAGGTCGGCTTTGCCGGGGTTCGATTCCCCGGCTTGCTTTTACCCAAAAAGGATTTTTATTATTAAGGAGGATATATAAAAAATGACTTATTCAAATGGAGCACAGACAGTTTTTCAAATCACATGCATGGGAAGTGTTTATAGCGTTGAAGATGGATTTTTCAGAAATGACGGCAAAGGAACGGACTTTAAAACGTTCGACGATGCTTGGGAAGTTTTCAAAACGCTTCCAGAATGGGAACAAAATGCTGCGGAAATAGAGGAATTTTAAGCCGGAATCATCCCGGCTTTTTCCAGTGCCCGGATATATTACAGCTTGACAAGATACACGCCCGGTCATATAATGCGCTTAAGTGAACGCGTATAAGCCATTTTAAGGATTGTGCAAGGCAATGCAGTACTTTTATATATACACAGCACGAAACGCCTGTAAATCGCTTTTACGACGTCGCGAACCTGTAAATGCTGCGTTTATCTTGTCCGGGCACGCTCCACCAGCAGACATCCGGGGCGCGTCTGGAGACATCACCGGCAGACCGCCAGGGTGTGAAAATTCTGATTTCTGATTTCAAATTCGAGCCGTTTTCCAAGAAGAAAAAAAATTCAAAAGTCGAAAATGAGATTCCAACTGTGAAAAGACAATATGCACAGTAAATTATTATGCGTCATTTCGCAACTTGTGAAATTTGACTAATTCGCTCTCTTCTCTTTCTCTGGCTCTCGGTCTGTTTCTGTTTTTTCTGTGATTTTGTTGTTCTTGTTCCCATTCGAAAATTCCTCATTTACTTTCTGGTTGCGTGATTTGTAATTTACAATCTTTACATCTGTGTTCAATTCATCCGGTATCTTCCCGACGATCAACACTGTATGCGGTTGTAGCCTGTCTGTCATTACTTTGAATCCCTCGCAAAACTCAATCCGAGCTGCCTTTGCCCGAACTCTTCCATTTGTGCATACAGCGATCACGCCACCCTTACTGTACCCGCCAAAACAAAGATCATAATTATCTTTGTCCGGGATGCCTACGGACGGTATAACACGGATCCCGTTCAGAAACATGTAATGTGCAAGCGCATGATTCCGGTACACGTTATATAGATTCAAAGCAAACGGCATACCACAATCGCCTGTAGCAATACTAAAATCCGGCATACAGACCGAATGGAAACACTTCAAGTGTTCCATGTATTTATCCGGGTTATTCCACAGTCTTTGAAACTTTGAATCGTCAATATAAAAATTCACATTTAATTTTCTATGCCCTTTTATCTTTTGTGAAAAGCTCTCTCCAAAATCTATGGAGTCCTCCGGCAAATAATCCAAGCTGCATGCCGGGACAATCGGGATCTGATATTTTTCATCAAGCTCCGCTCCATAGATCATATATTCTTTCATAACATCAAAAGATGTATGACATCCATTGTACAATACTATCACCCCAAAAACATTTTACTATTTTTCTCCTTGACAAACAACTTCTTTTGTGAAAAGCAAAGAACGTGCGGCGTAATCACTTCTGCTTAGTTCATTTATCAGCTTTTCCCTTGTCATTTCCGGGTTTGTTCTGTGAATATACCGCAGCAATTCATCTATTTTGTCCACTATGCTGCCCTCCAATCAATGTTTGACATCAGATCATCCAAAAGATAGATCAAATCAGTACCGTACAGGCTGATCCAGTCCGCAAGATACTCTTCCTGCTCAATCGGCATATGAATGTTATAGGAAAAGCAAAAACAATGACAAAGTTCATGAGCCAGTATTTTGCGCAAATAGCCATTTTGGGGTTTATCCGAAACATATATTATCCTATCATTCCAATCAGTCACAGCAAGGCTAATAGAGCCATCAGAGCGCATTAATTTATGACTTGCGCCGTGAACAAATTCTATTTTCCATTCAATACCATTTATAAAAAACATTTTCCCTCCAAACAAACAGGGGCATTTCTGCCCCTGCCATTACATTTTGGAAACAAGCGTTGAAAGCTTGCTCTTTGTCATCGTGCGCTCTTCCGGTGTCATGTCAGAGATAAGCTCCGCCATATCCTCCGAAAGCTCTTTCATGTATCTTTCAAGGTCATGCATCTTTGCATCCTTGTCTTCTGGCGTATTGCCTTTGTGAAGCTCTTTGCTTTCCATGTAGCTTCTGCGGCTCATTCCGCTTTTGCCCTCTCTGCGATCACGCATTCCACCTTCTGATGACATTTTAGGCTCGGTGTAATACATTCTACCAGAATGACGATCCATATCACGGTCATGCTCCATATCGTGATACATTTCCGGTGTCATGTGCCAGTAAGGCGGCTCGTCATATCCTCTCCGCGTTCCTCTTCCCTTTGGAGCAAATCTGCCGTCTGCATACCGGTAACGGTCATAATACCGTCTGCCGTCACCGAATCGATCAAACATTTCCATTGTTTCATCTGCACTGGATTCTTCCATTGCTTTCATCAATGTACGATAATACATTGCTTCTGCAAGGTCTTTCATCATATCTGTAACCTGTCCCATTTCGCATGGGTCTATATTTTCAATTCCTTTGTCAATTTCGCATTTAGCACATTCAGACAGTTTTTCAATCATGTCGTGCATTCTCATAATATCCATAAAACCGCCCTCCTTACGCTTCCCGGACTGCAATTAAATTGCTGTTCTGAACTTCGATTGCCTGCGCAGACGTATTCTGTACCGCTACCGTAACACAGCAACCGCGAGGAACGTCCACATATGCCTGCGCCGAAACGTTAAAGAAGTTTTCAACTGCCGCCGGTGTAACAATCATTTGAGTTGACTGCAACGGTTCTCCGTCAATTGCAATAGCCAGTGAAATAGCTTCAACTGTGCCACCTGTAGGAATTTGAATGTTTCCAGAATAAGATACCAAAAATCTTGCCCGGCACTGATTTGTAAGTCCTCTTAATTTAACAATTCCACTTCCCTGTCTATGAACAATGCATTTTGTTGCGCATACCGGAGTTTCTGTAAATGCCACATCTTCTCCCTGCGCGACAGTTTGAATTGCAATTCCTGTAAATTCTGCCATAATTATTTACCTCTCTTTCAAAAAATAAGGGCAAACATTATAGTCTGCCCTTTGTGTTTATAAGCAATACTGCACAGCAGACATAATCGAGTTAAACTCAATTAAGATACTCAATTATTCAATTTTGTGTAGCAGCTACTTTTAGCAGCTACTTTTAGCAGCTACATCCTGTGTTACATCCACAACCATACGCATAAGCGTTAGGATTTGGCACAACATATGCCGGGATTGCAGCCGGATTTACAGCGTTGATAATCTGCTGTGTCTGCGCTGACATTGCTGTTGTAAGCAATGCAGACTGTTTGTCCTGAGAAGCTGCTCTTCTTAAGTCGCTATTTTCTGCCTGTAAGGAAGAAATCTTTTCCTGGCACAGGTAATCAAGGATTGCCCTTGTTCCTGCCTGCTGGCTCTCGATGATATCTCTTGTGTTGCTGTTCATGGTGTTTTGCAGTGCACAGGTGTTCTGCGCCATATTGTAGTTCACACCCTGGATAGCTTCTCTGGTCTCACAGCAGCAATTAGCAAGCTGTGCCTGCAATGCGTTTGTGTTCTGCATGGATGCCACCGTATCAGCGTTAATAGCCTGCTGGATGCCAAATCCGGTCTGCATGACATTCGTGTTAATGCCGTTAAATCCGGTCAACATTGAGTTGTTTACAGCATAGAAACCATCACAGAGACCATTTGTGATACCATCTAACTTTCCGATGATAGCCTGCGTGTCAAATCCACGCTGAATTGCGGAATCGGTGTATGCAGATGCTGTCGCTCCTATACCTCCGTTTCCTCCCCAGCCATTGCCGCCAAAGCCGCCCCAGCCAAAGATCATTGCGAAGATAATGATAGCCCACCAGCCATCGCCGCCCCACATGCCATCATTGTTTCTTCCGTTTCCTGTCACTGCTGCAATATCAGCAAGACTAGGAGATGCGTTTCCATTAAACATTTTGTTTACCTCCATCTGATTTATTTACAAATGGGATAACCGGTTATTGTGCGCGCAACCCAAAATGTACTAATGATTAAACATACTCATAACCTTTTGTTTTGCTTCATCTACTGTAATTCCTCTTTCTTTGCAGAGATTCTCTGCCATTGTCTTAAGTCCACCTGTATCTCCGCTTTGATACATTTGCATGGCATTTTTTGCCATAGGATTGTTTTGAACCTGCGGAGAATTCATCATCTGATTTAACAATAATTGTGCCGGATTCATTCTGGATCACTCTCCTTTTTTACCTGTGAAGTTTTTCTTTGACTGCTTGGAATTTTATCTAATCGGTTTTCTATCTGTTCAATCTTCCCAAAAAGTTCATCAAACTTCTGCATAAATGCACCTGTGCACTCGTCTGATAGGTCAAATTTCAATTTTTCAGTATCATGCGATAAATTGCTAACAGTATCATGCGAAACTGGCTTAAAAACGATTGTGCGAATTGTGCCATCTGCGTTCCAACTTTTAGCGTATATTTCTGTCATATCCTGTTTTGGGAAAAATGCAACGCTGCCATCCATTGGCACATCATTGGCAGTGATGTTTTCTACCGCCGGAACTACTTTTCCATTTATGCCAAAAGTTTGAACCGGGATCTGCTGCTGAATTTGCTGCGGTGCCTGCATATAATTTTGTGTATTATCAATGCGTGGCTGATTCATATACGGATTGTATGCGTACTGCTGCCCGTATTGCTGCATCTGCTGATTATAAATCGGATTCTGGTATGCTCCGCTCATATTCATCCTGTTTGACCTCCTCTAAAACATCTTCTATTGCGTGTATGATAGACGACTGCGTTGACAAGTCCAAGGACTGTAACTCTTTTCTGGCAAAAATTTTTTCAAGAACTTCATCTGAAAACACCACCATCCCTCCCTTTGATTATATTTTTGCATAAAAAAAGGCGGCAAAACCGTCACGATTCCGACAGTTTGCCGTCAAAAAATACAACAAAAAAAGAACGCATTAAGCGTCCATACATCCGTTCGTGTTACCTTTAGTGTTACCTTTGATTTTGACCTTTAGAAAAGACACCATTCAAAAACTCCTTTCTTTCAGTAAAATCAAGGCTTCACAAGGTTTTCTTAAACAAAAATAAAGTAGCGGAAGGGAGATTCGAACTCGGTATCAATTCTCTCAAACCCGCATAAATACTGAATTTCTTTATCTCCAAAGGTGTTACCTCGTGTTACCTTTTACATTGATAATGCTTTTGCAATATATTCCTGCATTTCACTCTCTGTCTTGTTATTAAAATAGTAATGATCGAGAGTTGTTCTGATATCTGTATGCCCCATTTGTGTTTTTATTACCGATTCTGGAACATTTCCATCTATCAACTTTGTTGCATATGTCTTTCTTGCCTTGTGAATTGAACGTTCACCAATTCCTATTCTATCACATATCACATATAGCCGCCTTGTAAATGCCTGACCTTTTATTCGTTTACCGTTTTTCATAAAAATATATTGCCCAAATGGATTGAGCATTTTTATTTTTCTCATAAGTTCTTTGGTATCTGCGGTAATTATAACATCTCTAAACCCGGCATCACTTTTAGGAAAATTTTGAACATCAAATACATATTTGCCATTATCATCTCTATATCTTATTTCTGTCTTTGATATATGTATCTTATTTTCTCCGACATCAGACCATGAGAGGGTAGATATTTCCCCAACTCTCAATCCTGTTTTAAATGCCAAAATAATGCCAAGTTCTATCAATGTAGGCTCATCTTCCATTACAAATCGTTCAATTAAAAGTTCCTCATCCTTAGAAAATACCAATTCGCAGTCTGACTTATGGTTCTTTTTAAATGACTTTTCCGAAATTTCCAAATCACCCATAAAACTGGTTATGCTCAGGCTGGTATAATGTTTTTTCTTTGCATATTTGAAAATTCCGTTAATCAATATCCGCATATCAGAATAAGCTTTTTGCGTAAGTTCCAGTTTTGAAATAGCTGTTTTTATGAATGATTCCAATATTTCTTCATCAATGTACCGGATTTTTCTATTTGCAATCGGCAAATACTTATTTTCAAAAAATCTTTTAAAATTTGTCTCGTACTTGTCCTTTGTCTGTCTTGTTATTTCACCATATTCAAGTTTTTCAGAAATCCAATTAGAATATACCTGAATAACTGTAGGTTCATCCTCCTTAGCTTTATAGAACTTTACTATTTCATCTTCAATTGCTTTTTCAGATGTTCTCTTTACAAGTCTCTTTCCTCTCTTATTATCTTCATCTGGCAAATATGTGTAAAACTTTCCATCTTTTCCTTGCCAAATGCTGTAAGTGTGTTTTTCAATAAATTTTTTCCTTTCGTTCATCTCAATTTTTTTCTGAATGGTGTCTATGTCGATAATACCATTTTCGATGGCAATATTCAACAACTCACTATTTGAAAGATTTCCCGTTTAACTCACCTTCTAACTTTTTTACTTTCTGTTTAATATCAAAAATTCTTCTTTCCACTGTTCTTGTTGATACGCATAGTTTCATGGCTATTTCTTTTGAAATAAGTCCACGGGCAAGAAGATAAAATATTTCTTCTTCCTGCTCCGTGAAATTGGCGTTTTCAATAATTGTTTCAAGCTCTGGCTTAGTCAGTTTTGAAAACTTCATAAGCCACTATCCTCCAATATTTTATTCTTCTCCCTGCCAGATCTTCGGTGTACCATCAGCATTGAGCATTACTGTAAAAGTTCCTCCGTCTCCGGGTCCTTTTATGTACATAACATTGGTGTCTTTGTCTACATAAATGGCATATCTCCATTCATCTTCTACCTTTTCCATCATCCTATCCTGTCCCTCGTTGACATTTGCTGTATCACTGCATCCGGCAATCAGGAGTGCTGCGGTTATGATGGCTGTTATAAGTTTCTTTTTCATTTTGCACTCCTTTCAACTTTGTCCACATACAGGTGCAATATTGTTTTAGTTGAGCCGTTGTATCCCTTTACTACATCAAATAATCTTTTTGTTACCACATAGTTTTTACTAACCGAACTAAACTTACCACCACACTTCTTTATTTCATCGTTATATTGACCAATATTTATAACATCGCCAACAACAGGCACACAATCTCTCAAATCACAAGAGCTTCCATAATCTCTTTCCAATAATTCCTCTCCGTCACACGTGATTGATATTTTCATAATCTACCTCCATCAAGATTTCTTTTTTTATCTTCCATTGCTACATATTTCCCATAACTCATTCCGGCTTCACGCGCCTTTTCCAAAACTTCACTGATGCTATTGTTATTGCACGTTTTAATACTTCTCTTTTCTCTATATTTTCTTCTGTGGTACTCATTCCGGCACTGCTTCCCACAGGTAAGTGCTCTGACTGATATTGATTTGTATTCTTTCCCACAGATCACACACTTTTTTGTATATACCTTGCTATTGAGCATCTTTTTCCTCTCTTTCTGCATTATATTTCTTCCACGCAACAATTTTGCTTCTATAAAAATACTCTGGATCTCCACTAAAGCACTTATCTCTTCTAACAGAATGTCCCTTGCGTGTAAGAGTGCCAACAAATTCACGCTGTGGCAAAAGTAGGTTGTCGTTTGCTGACAATAAGAAAACCTTTGTATCTAACGGACAACTGTCCATGTCATAATTCCAATCCATCTGTGCCCCTCTCTTTCCGTATCATCTCCCACCTCCGCAGCATATACTATTACGGGAGGTGGAATGATGATCGCTTGGTTTTGTTATCTGGTTCTAAAATAAACTCATCTGGTTCTCATCGTACTGATAAGTGTGTCCGGTTGTGGTCCTCCCTAACTGACGCAATCTCTCCACCCGTGGTTTCTGCCTAAAATTTGCCATATAATTATTGTCCACTTCCGGCGGTATGGATAAATAATATTCCTCCGGTAATGGCAACTGATTTTCTGTGCAGGCCTCGCGGATCTGACGCTGATATGAAATGATGTGATTTCTTGTCAGATTCATGTTGCATCCATCGGACCAGAACGGATCACTGCACCCGTTCTGATTGATAGCTTTCCAGTGCTCTATTTCTCGGTGGATGCTCTGGCAACACTCTTTCACTTTATCTTCTGCTGTCTGGATCATGGCAGCGCCTCCAACATATCAAAAATATTCCGTTGTCCTGTCACGCTATCCTCTGCTCGCATAGAAACTTCTCCATAATTTTCTACCAACATTTCATTTTTTGCCCGCTCGTAGAAATTCCGGTCAATTTCAAAGCCATAACTCGGTCTGCCAAGTTCCATTGCCGCCCGAAGTGTGCTGCCGCTACCGCAACATGGGTCAATTACCACGTCTCCTTCATCCGTAAAAATCTTAATCAGTTTTTTCAGCAGACATACTGGCTTCTGTGTAGGGTGGATGCTTGGATATTTACCTTTTGGGTCCTTTTCCCATTTCATCCAATCAAAAATCATCTTTCCGTCATTGTTAAACTTTGGCAGCTTGTCCCGATAAAATATAAGTCCATGTTCTGTACCAAGCCATATTGCCTTGTCCGCTTCTGGCAATCCTTTATGTAACGCAAGTGCATGTTCTGTGGCACCGACCACCCTCATGTTTGCTTTAAGCACCTGTGCAGAGTAATTTTTGATAAATGTAAGATGTATACTGTTCCTGAATCCGTGTTTTTTTGCCGCTTCGAGCATGGTCGGTATCTGCTGAAACGAACAGAACACGATCATGCATGGTGCTTTGCCTTTTTCCTTTGGCTCTTTCTTAAGCATCTTGCTGCAAAAGTGAAAATACTCATACAGATTGAAATTGTAATCTGAATTGAATGCAGCCTTTCCGGCAAGTTTGCTCTCTCCGTTTTTGTTATCACCTCCGACATACCACATAGGGTTACTGCCGTACATGTTATTACCAAGGTTATATGGCACATCCGCAATTACAAGCTGTGCCCTTGGGATTCCATACTTTTTGTAGTTCTGCATAGAATCTCTGTAAATCTCACACTTTACTTTCATTTTCCTCAAAAGGAACCCGATATATCGTTACCCCGGCCGGAGGTTCGGCTCCTTTCTTGCATTTTTGAATACTTTGTTTTACTATATCCTTGTCTTTATGATAGGCAGGCGGGTAAAACCGTTTGGGGGAAGGGAATTCGGTTGGCAGTCATAAAATTCATTGCAACTTTAATAATTGCTCTTTGTACTTTTAGTACGGAAATGGAGAATGCTATGACAAAACAAATTCCAACCACACAAACAAGTAACACTTTGGTCAGCACAACTGCCGACCGCCCTTCTACCTATCCTAAAGACTTTTATTCTATAAAGTCTTTTAAGCTCATCTGCCCCTCTACATTGGCAGCAGCTTCTTTTTCCTGTGCCATCCGCATCTGCTTGTACTCGTTATATTGCTTTCTGTATTCATAGCTTTTCCCAAAAATATTCCACGCAGCCTTTACTACATTCGGTTCATATGGGCGAATCAGTTCCAGATCGTCAACAGCCTTATAAGAGATTGGACACCCACAGCACCCCGTTCGTGTCAGTCCGTATACCTCATAGGCATCTGAATATCGTATGCCATAATAGTTTTTGTACCACTCTTTATCCTTGTCGCTCACATAATAAAGTGGTCTTAATCGATACTGCCCGCTTGAAGTTTCCGCAAAACATAACGCGGTGTTATCTTTCCTCGGAACCGATCTCATTCCACCCTCGTCCCTACGCTCACCGGTAATAACCATCTCATAGTCCTTTTGTATCTTATGTGCGACATTTTTCTTGCAATGTACGCAACAATCGGCGCTTATTTGGAAGTCCGGCGGATACTCCTCTATAAAGTCACGCATATATTTTGACGAATTGATGACCAACTGGATATTTGGTCTTGGTTCCCCGGCGGAGTTGCAGCAACAAAGAAAATTGATCGTACCCTCGCAATTTGGGTATCTTTCTTTCAGTTCCGCCCGCTTCGCCTGCTTGTCCTCCGCTCGATCATATTCCTGCGCGATTGATAATGGTACGTTTTTCTTTTGCCATCCAGACAATCCAGCAGACATAATTTTTGATACAAACGGCACCCCATATTTTCTTGTAGCCTGAACGATGTTTGTCTTTGGTCGAAATTCCTCAATTTCTACACCATACTTTTCCGCCACTTCCATGACATGGTTCTTTGTGGCTTGCATTTCAAGTCCAGTATTGAAAAATGCATACTTGACCGGCGGCAGGTTAAAAAGTTTTCGTGTCCGCTCAATAAGATCGATCATAATATCACTGTCTGATCCGCCCGAATATGAACCTATGGCATTCGGATGTTCTCTCAATCTCTTTGCAATAATACTCTGTATCGCAGTAAATTTTGCTGGTGCATCAAAGTCTGCATAATCCGGTCTATCTGTATACACCCGGCTTCTAAATTCTTCTTTCATTTCGATTTAGGAGTAAAGAGCTCTTTCACGCTGGCCAGCAAACCTCTCACTCCTTTCAATTTAGTTTAAAATCTCATCTAAGCAGGCATTCCAACCCACCCGACGTATTGATGTGCTGAGATCTTCATAACCAGATTTCAACTCTGGTATCTTCTCCGGCAGTTCCCGGAGCGGACATTTTTCATGCCGTTTCTCTGTGAATGTGCTTTGTGATAATTTCGAAGCACCATGATTTAGTACATTCATAAGCTGGCATTTTTTAATTCCTTGAAATTCGTACATGAATTTACACTTACTGCACGATTCCGGCATATCCACTATCAAAAAACCTTTCACGCTATAAAACCCTCCTATCAATTTCTATCCACCTTTTCCCTTTATGAGTTTTTAACTTCCTTGTCTTATTTAATATATGAATGATTGTAGATGGCTGATATCCGTCTTCTCTTACGTCATTTATCGAATTGTATACTTTTTCAATTTTCCCACTTTCTGAAACTCTGGCTATAATTCTTGCTTGACTGTAATCTACGTTTTGCTTAAAATCAATCCATTCCAAATTTTCCACATGGTTATTAGATTTATTTTCGTCGATATGATTCACGTATTTGCAATTAAATGGATTGTCAATAAATACCATAGCAACCAAACGATGCACAAAAAATATTTTTCGTTTTCCATCTTTGTGTAGCGAAACTGATATGTAACCGGTCTTTCCAATTCTTTTTTTGACTAATTTTCCACCTACCATCCTTGTAACGCAGGCTTTTCTTTTTCTGTCAAAATATACATTTTTTCTAGGAACAGAACAGATATTTCCGAATGTAGAAATCATATACATTCCCTCATATCCTGGAACATCCCTCCAAATCTCATCATTATCGTTTGACATATTTCACACTCCTTCCGGCTTTTCACATCGCTCAAATTCGATCACGAAAACGTAAGGATTTGCGTCCCATCCGTAGCGGTCAAGGTCGGATTTCTTGATGGTGCTGTTCCAAATCTCAGTAAAATGCTCTCTGGCTGTATATATGCGATCATATTCATTCTCCGGGCTGTGAATAAACCCTCTGTTATCTATCGCTCCTTCTGCCTTTGCTCCATCCTCGGTGATCTCCTGTAACCGTTCCACTCTTACATCCGTAACCTTAAGCCAGATACGTGCCGCTTCTTTTGGCATGCGGATGGATGGGTGCCAAGGTTCTTCCGCATCTTCGGAATTTGCAACGCTTGCTTTGTATCCGCAAAATTCTGCCAAGCGGCATGATTCGCCTTTTCCTATGCGTTTGGTGTATTTATGCCATGTTTCTCGGACATACAGGATATCGCCCGGCTCGCAAGGCAACTTAAAAAATTTCTCTCCATACCCATCTGCAAATGTACCTCTACACGATATGTACCCTTTAGGTGTAAAAGCGGTATATCCCCATACTGCATCATCAGGAATAAAGCCTTTTACAATTCTTCTCGTTGCATCTTTTCTCCCATCCAGAATCGCACGAACCATTTCTGTATTGAATAAAATCGGCTTAATTGCCATCTACTCCACCGCCTCCCTTTAATTGCTCAACTTCCTCGTTCAATTTTTCTATCTTCTGTACTGCTTCTCTCAAGACCTCTGCATTATGATTTATCGCCATTGCGAGTTCTCTGACGCTTGAGCTTAACGAACCGCCAGACATCTCTACTACTGTTTTATTTTTCCACTTCATCTACACCGCCACCTTTCACAATGTCGATTGCTTCATTGGTAATCATTTCTTCCGGTTTCCCGTGAAGCCTAACGCCAGAATTATATTCTTTGCTTCGCCGCTTTAATTTTTCCACAACCTTATCCACATCGTAGGCGGTTGGAACACTCTTTACTTCCTTACATAAATTGTGTATCAACAAATCAGTATTTTCCTTGCTGTCATCAAAATGATGATTGGCAAGCAATGATATTACATCATCTGCATTAATCAATCTTCCCATCGTTCGCCCTCCTGTTCCAATCTGTAGTTGCTTTTGTTCGCTCGTCTTTTCCTGTTCTGATTCCACCGTCCTGATCCATATACATCTCACATTCATAGCTTTTTGGAAATTCTGTTCCGCATTTCATACATTTGATTTTGAACATTACCCCAACAGCCGAATGTGATGACTTATTTGTAATGGTTAAGAACATTGCGTTTCCACCGCAGAACGGACATGGCTTAAGGCTTTTACTCATTCTTCATCACTCCAATCCAACTTCTGCCCACAATCAGGGCAAAACTTCGCTGTCCATTCACCATCAGCGACTATTGCACAACAATTAGGACATATAAGATAATCTTTTCCATCAATATCCCTTCCACCGTCAGGTCGTTTGGCTTTCTGTTTCTCCACCGCCGCCCGGCATTCTTCCAAAGTCCCAATCTTGCGATATTGGCGCCAATCACTTAATGCTTCAAAATAATTGCTTTTCATATCCTGCAATTCTTCAGCAGTACCGATTGCACGGTACTGCTGAACCTCTTCCAGGGCCTTAATAATTGAGTTTCCAATATCTGACCCCGGAAGAATTCCCAACATGTTACTTTTTCTTTTTGAGCTTTTCAGCCATTCAAGTGCTTCATTCTCCGTCATTCTTACACCTCCAACAGTTCCGGATTGTCAAATCTGTTACCGACAACCTCATAATCAAAACCACTCATAGAAATATCATCTGTGCACTCATCAAGTGTCATTGGGAAATTGCAGCCCAGAGCTCTCACATCGAATCTTGCCTTGCACTCATTCCACAGAACCAAACATCTGTAAAAAGCCACTCCACGCTTAATACTGCCATTTACAATATCATTCTCCCAAATCAGCTTGCCGTTCTTGTCCTCAAGTCCGGTGCACCGGCAGATGGTTTTAGGTATAACCTCTACAATCTTATTTCCATGACTATTTTTCCCGCTATCAACGTCATAAAACTTTTCCGGCTCATTTACGATAATTACCGTCTTTTCTCCAAGGACTGCATAAAATCCAGTTACCCACTGTTTTCTAGTCCCTATTGGTCTTGCTTTACATAGATGTCTATCTTCCATCCTTTTTCTCCATTTCTGCCCGAAGCCATTGTTCCACCTCTGTAACAGAACACATTGCTACGCCGCCCTCAATGGTCTTTACACTACCCTGCTCATATGTTTCGATTGAGCAAAGGAAATCTAAAAGTTCCTCATCCGTCATGCTCCTGATCCGGTCTGCATTGGTCTGCGGTCTGCATTCTTTCACAATCTCAAAGCACTCATCCTTCCAAGCTAAAACATTTTCTAGCTTATAGGAACTGTAGCCAACATGATAATAGTCCTCTCCGATTTTCTTGTACTTGATTTCGTAATATGGCTTTTTTCCTATCATTGTTACGATAATATCTAAGCAGGAAACTTTAATGCGTTCCGTTTTACTATCCCGTGCCGCAGTTCTTATACACTCAATCATGACTTTCCTCGCTTTCCCTGTACGGCTCCGGCAGCGGCATCCAGGCTGTGACATTTACACTATCAATATCATCACCGAGGACAAACCGTCCTCTCAAATATTGTACAAAGCAACAACGGTTTCGATATGTATCCCATCCAATTACACTATTAAGAGATTCTTCCGGCAGTCTCTCACTTACTGGAATCCATCCGCTTTCCTGCTCCAAAATCCTGTTGATTTCTTCCTCCGAAACCACTTTTGTTAGTGGAGAATACCCGCAGGCTTCTGTTGCTGCCTCAGATATCCGGTTTTTAATCCTGCTTATCGACATTCTGATCCTCGCTTTCTGCCAGCTTTGCCATTTTCCAACCGTTTATATTGCTACTACTGTATGCGCTCCAAGATGTTGCTCCGCATTCCCATGCGTACACTATTCCGTTCTCGTATTTTGCAAAATATCTTCTTTGCCACGCTTTTTTTTCGTAATCTCTGACCAAAATCGGTGTATCAATCGGAATCTTACTCCAATCAACTGGTGGTTCGACATATTCACTGTTCGCCCATTCTCTCGTCTTTCTTTCACAATCTCTTATTGTGCCACCATTAAAATTACACTCGTTGCACTGTGTTTTTCTGCAATTTTCCAGCTTTCCATTAACAACAGCAATGTTTCCCCCATTGCACGCGATTTCAATAATCTCTTTTGCATACTTCTCTTTATTCAGCATCTTTCTTCTCCTTCCCATACCGCAACTGATACGGTACTTCCTTAAAATCTCTCAATGCATCCGGGTTTGGATGCTTTGGTATTCTCGTCTGACGGTTTTCCATCTCTGCTATGATTCTGCGTCTCTCTTTGCTTTCTCTGTGCAATTTATACCTCCGTCATTTTCCAAGATTGTTTACAAGCTGTTCTGACCTTGTATAAGCCTTATCTAACAGTTTTAAATATTCATTAAAGGAAATGTGCGCTTTTTCAGATAATTCCCTCGGATAACGCTCTAACAAAGCCTTAATGCACTGTTTCATGTCTCCAAAATATCCGATTGTTCGAACACTCTCTTTTTCATTGCCGTCCTTATCCTGTCCGGCATATCTCTGTCTCAGGGTGTGATTCAGAGGATCAATCTCCACAAAATATCCATCCTGCAGTTCCACAGTTAACTTGTCCATCAACCATTCCTCCTATATTTCATATGTCTTTCCGATAAAACGCTTGTCAATGTACTTACACTCCCATTCCAATACACTTGCGATCCCCGTCATGGTTTCATATCCGGTAGCAAGGCAGTTAATTAAATATCTGATTCTCTCATAAACCTGTCTGATCTGATTTCCCGAAAATTTAAACTGTGTTTTAAGGCAGACACCCAACATAGCAAAATAATTAAATACCTGTGCCAGTAAAAACTTATTTGCCTGTATCATGCAGTTCGGTGCAATCTTTCTCTCTACCAGATAAAAGCTCTCACGATACGGAATCTTATTTGTTTCCTTTCGCACGTCAATCTTGCATTTATCTTTCAGATAAAAACCAAGTTCCTCGCCTGTCGTTCCATCCTTTGCATTCTCCACATATGCATCAATGGTCTGCTCAACCTTTATGATTCTTTTGTGTCCGAATCCGAACTTATCATGCAGTGCCTGATATGCCATCATACGGACGTTATAATAGGATTCCTCTATCAGATAATCCGCATTGCTTTGCGCCTTGGCGTGCCTCTGTATTCCGATCAGCTCACTCTTGGAATATCCAAGTGGCTGCATCCGCTTTTTCTTTCTTGCCAGTGCATTACTCATTTGCTCTTCCATCTCCTCTCTACATCCTCAAAATGGCTAAATACAAGACTTTGAACATATTTTGATATATTTGTCCGTGCATATTTTTTAATTAGCATTTCCCCTGCTTCCATCATTCCTTGGAACCACTCATCTTCGTTATCAGCTTCATAAAACTGCTGCCGGAATTTATAATAATCATTAAAAAACTGCCATTCTTCGGAACCTTTTTCAAATTTCTTACTTGCCATAATCATTCACCTTTTAATCAAATGGTGTGCTGCCACATACTTCTCGGAAACCGTCTTTCTGTCGCATCCGTGCTTGAATCTGTTCAATAGTTTCGGTTCGCTCGATAAATTCCATACGATCACCTTCAAACTGAACAACTTCTCTAAACGGTGTACCCTGTCGATTCTTTTCAACTTTCAAGCCTTTAAATTTTCTGTCTTCATCCAAATTCCACATAAGAATAATATTGGAAGCATCCTGCTCAATATCTCCGGATTCTCTTAATTCGGACATTGTAGGCTCTTTCGTTACATTCATTTCCGATACTCGGTTAAGCTGTGACAATAAGATGATCGGAACGTGAAGCTCTCTCGCAAGTGCTTTGAATTGCTTCGAAACTTCCCCGACTTCGGATGCACGGTTATTGAACTTCCGGTTACACCGTACCAATTGCAGATAGTCAACTACGATCACGTCATATCTTTGATGCCTGCATTGCGTTCTTATTTCCTCAATAACATTTGTCTGATCGTCAATTGTGATCGGATATTTTTCAAGTTCATCATTTGCCTTGTCAAATGCTTCTTTCTCTCCACCAAGAAAAGCCTTTGCCCTGCGAACTCTTGTCAGACCAATCTTTGACATTCTTGAAACAAACCTTTCATAAATCTGACTGTTGTTCATCTCCATGTTGTAGTAACAAGTGTTATAGCCTTTTCTTGCCATATTCTCGATTATTTGTGCCACAATAGCAGACTTACCAACTCCCGGTCTCGCGGCAACAACTGTAATGTCTCCGCCTTCAAGACCGCCAAGGCAATCGTCAAGATGGTAAAATCCTGTCTTTACCCTGTCCTCTCCAACATCATCATTGAAGTATTTATCTTTGTTCTCTGATACGATTTGCTTCATCAACTTGGATTTCTTCAACTGATTAACTTGGATTTCTTCAAGCCTTGTAAGAACTTCCGCAATCGAATTATCAATATCACATGGTCTAAGACTCACTCTCTGGAAAAGGCTTTTTGTTTCCCTTGCCCGCCAATCCTTAATGACTGCATCCGCATAACTTTTTATTGCCGTTGAGACTGGGGTAACAGATATGCATTCTTTCAATTCGCTTGCAATTATTTCCAGCTCCCATTTGTGGTTTTCAAGTGTCTGAGACAGTGAAACGACATTAATGTTTTCTCCACGATCATACATGGCAAGCATTTCAGCAAAAGCATCTTGGCAAAATTCCGTACTAAACATTTCCGGCTTTAATTTGTTATAAACCTTGTACATGGAATCATTGTCAATCAATACACATCCGATCACTCCAATTTCTGCTTCCGTCAACTGTTCTCACCTCGCTTTCGTTTCTCAACTTGACGAATCCAGTAATCACAATCCTCTTTCAGCCAGTCTCCGTATTTTGGTATGTAACGATAGTTCGTATCATCTGGATTCTTCTCTATATAGTCAGTAACAAATGCCACTGTAGCCTCATATATCAGCTTTGCAACGGCTTTTCTGTTCGGTTCGATAACTTCTAAAAGCTTGTCCATCCATGCTACCTTGGCAGACGTTAACGACGTTTTCTTTGGATATGCATTGATCGTGTATTCCCATCCCCATTCCGCGTCAAAGTCCAAATCGGATGCAGGCACGCTTTCTTTTGTATTTTCTTTCTCTATCTCTATATCTGTATCTATATCTTTCTCTATATCTATCTCTACATTGCAATTTTGTTGCAAATTGTTGCACACTGTTGCTCCACTGTTGCATTGCAACGCTTTTTGTGCATTTTCCCTAGATTTTCGACTTCTACGAGTGCTTGCCGTCTCACTTCCTAGGTTATCTTGCACAAATGGCAACTTGTACTCAATGGAATCTGATGTTTCAAGCAATCCGCAGGAAAGAAGATACTGAATCGTTACTTGAACATTGATTTCGTCCTCGTCAATATCAAGGGCGATCTCTTTGTAAAATTCATCTTCCAAGCCGGAATACTCTAAGTAGCCGCCCTTTTTCAACGACAACAACTGCATCTTGAGGTATATGATCGTGTATGTATCGCCGCCTGCCATCTTTCGGAGTTTTTTGATTCGCTTGCTGTCAAAGAAATCATCCATCAGTTTAAGCCAGTAATACCGCTTATTCTCCGCCATTTTCACTACCTCCAAGCAATTCAATAACCTTTGCCCCAGCATCTTCCGGGCGACAAAATACGAACTCAACGCCATACTTAAGTTGCATTGTCAACATAGCTTTTGCCAATACCTTGCCAGATGTCGGCTTTGTTTTCGGTAGCGGTACATTCAGCAATTTTCCAAGTGTGTGCATATATGCAATATTGTTATACCGGTCCACTCGAGGATTATGCCATGTAAATACATCATTGACGGAATACACCTTGTCTGTATTTTCAATAAGCACATATAACTTAATTCCGTTGTTCTGCGCCAAAATACACTCGTCACGGAATCTCGGATGTGCTTTTCCACAGATATTCCCAGCAATTTCCTGCATATCCTTTTTCGTGTCAACGGAAACATCATATGTGCCAAGAAAATCCATCTTTTTAAGTTCCATTTTTCTAGCTGATTTTCTATGGATAACATCCGCTACCTTGTCTGTGGCAATTATGTAATCTCCAACCGGCAATGGTGCACGCAAGACTTCCATATCGTGGCTTTTGAAATATCTATTCTTAAGGATATGTAATCCCTCTTTCTGTCCTTTATCCTCAATTATTAACACGTATTCTCCTTTCTGACGGTCACTTTTAGCAACCGCCAAAGGTATCTCATGGCTTTCAATTTAGTTTTTGTGATATATTAAATTCCTTGCCAAAATTTCAGATACCGCATGAATTGGTTTCTTTTAGGCAAATGCCAAGGTGTTGCAACCTATTTCAGTTTTTCAAGATGCGCAATGTTTTCCTGTGCACGGTCGAGATTTCTTTTTGCAGAATCCGCACGTCTCTTTTCTCTTGAAATGAACGCTTCAATCGCCGCATTCCTGCTTTCTTCCAAGAATACGATTGTATTAGAATGTTCAATAAGATTGCCAATGCTCTCTTTATTAATTCTCATACCCTTATATATACAACCGGTTCCACGTTCTAAGGCGGTATATGTCTTAGAGCATTCCTTTGCTTCAAATGCTTTTTCTTCCAGCTTTTCACCGCAGAAAAAATAACTGTATAATTTCATTTTTTCTCCTTTCAGAACGGGCAAAGGTTCATATCAACTTCCAAACCTTTTTCTGCAATATAAACATCTGCTCCGTATTTAATTGTTTCTTCCGTCTTTTGTTTGAAAAGTGCGGGATCTCCGCTTTTATCTGATAAGTGTATTAGAACGACATTTCTTAATGCCGGGTTATCGTTAGTAGAAATAAATTTAAGTGCCGTATCAAGGCTCATATGACCTCGTAGGCGGTGTTCATAGTTCGGCTCGTTCCGATTGACAAATTGCATATCATAGTTTGCTTCACAAAGAATGTGATTTACCATCTGGTTTGAAAAATCGTATTTACAATATTCCAAGTCGGTCAAGAATAACAACTTACCCATTTCCTCATGCTTGATTAAATAGCCATAGCACTCAATTTCTGTGTCATGCGGCACATTGAACGGTACCACTGTAAAACTGCCGATTTGACACGATTTGTTAGGTGAGATGGCTGTCGTACGCTCTCCGGTAATGACTTCAAGTGCGTTCTGCGTTTCAAACGCTGTATAAACCGGGATGCCAGATTGCATAAAGTCTTTTGTGTAGCGTGCATGGTCTCCGTGTTCGTGGCTCACAATACATCCGGCAACATCAGATATACGCCAATCAATCATCTTCTTAAAGTCCATGAATTTACATCCGGCTTCGATTGCAAGGATTTCTCCATTGTCTGCAATTAAAGCATAAGAGTTACCGGAAGAACCAGAGCCCAAGACTTTAAGTTTCATCACTGTTACCGCCTTTTGATTCTGTTATGTATTTCACTCGCAGGTCATATACTGTTTGGCAAAGTACATTGCAAATCTCATTGGCAATATCTTCTTCTCCTGCCAAATGCCGGACATAACTTTTACCACATATATAACAAGTCAACTTTCTGATAAGTTCCCACATCGCCCATGAAGTAATGCTGTCTATAACGGTTCTCATCAAACCGTCCTGTCTCTTCCCATCAACCGTACGTTTCACGAACCAATATTCTCTTGGTTCTTTAAGGAGTGTAGAAACATCTTCTCTGATAACTTTTCCTTTAAGTGATTTCTGTACTTCCTCTAATATTTCAGCTTTTAATTCTTCCTTTTCTTCAACGGTCATAGAACTCACTCCTTACATCAACAATCTGTCTCGTCTGCCCCAACAATGCCCGATTATGCTTTGCCCTCTGCTCATTGTCACAGATAAACTGCTTGCAGATTTCCGGTCGAACCGGATAGATTCTGCATTTCTCGCAACTCTTGTCCGTGTCAAGAAAAGGGCAGGTCATATCATATGGTCTATTCGCAGTAGGAAGCAGGTGCTTGCATTCTTTGATATGGTTCTTACGGATATATCTGTGAATGGCATCCACTTCTTTTCTGCTCATAGGTAAAAGGTTGGAACAGCAGTTACCGCATTGGCTACATTTTCCATCTTTGCAGAAATTGTAAATGTTATCTTTCATGCCTTTCTGCACGGATTCTAAGACTGATATAACTTCCATAGGCTACTCCAATTCTTCCTCTGCTGGGAACTGAAAGACACCTCCAATAACAGCTTTAGTCATTTTATCATTCGGAATATCATTGGCTTTTTCTTTGTCAAGCAACACCGTATTATGGCACGCATACGCATATTGTAGTTCTTCCATAGCTTTCCGCGCTTTTTCTTTCGCGGAATAGACCGCAAGTTTCACAAATAAAGAATTTTTTTGATCACTTAGAAGTCCGTCAATGCAATACCCTGTTTTGCTTACGTTGCCACTGAGAGTAATTATTAACCTTTCATAAGGTGCATCCAATGTGCCATCTTGTGATATAACTCTCATACGACCACCTCTAATCTTTCATGAAATCTGGCAAATTCTCGTCATCCTCTGCCGGTTCAACAACTTCCGCTTCGACTGCTGCACTCTCGACTTCCTTTGCTTCCGCATCTACAACAAAATCCTCTGAATTGGCGTTCTCGGCAATTTCTTCCTGCGTCTGCTGATATGTTTCATCCATCTGCATAAGAGACTGTTTTGCAATAGCATTGAGGTCTTTTGGATGCTTTTTGATTGCATTATTACGCATCTTGCGGACAATCATGGATTCCGATGTATCAAGCCATGCAGCACTCATGTATGGTCTTGCGACTTCACAGGCAAGCATATCTTCAATAGTCTCACAGTCTAAAAGTGCTTTCAGAACTTCATTTTTCTTTTCTGCGATAGCTTTCTTTTCTTCATCCGTAGCATCATATCTCGTTCTAGGTACAACCTTTCCACTCTTATCTTTTTTTGTTCCAAGTAAACCGAAAGTCTCATTCATCAGATTATTACGAACATGAGCGAAAAGATTTCCTTTTACGCTTTCACGCTCTGCGATCATGTACTCGATTTTTCCATCATTCATTTCAACAGGATAAACAACACGGATTACTTTCTGTGATAATCCTTTTTCTTCCCACTCCGGCGGTGTAACTTCAACACCTCTGTGCTTCGGATATGTAAATTCATCCCCTTCTTTCACAAGCCATACTGGATATACCTTTTTAACATCAACACCAAAGTTACGGAGAAGTGCATCGTTTCCGTCTCCTTCGATTCCCATTTCTACTTCCTTGTACCAGTTTCCGTTTACATCCTGTTTACTTCTCAACTGGAAATAGCACTCTCTTGGTACAGCATTGGCATTAAGCTGAAGGCTTGATACCTGTCCAATAACCTGTCTCAAATTAGAACCATTCAAGTTGCTCATAGCGGCTTTGTTAGATGTAACAAGGTTGTAAATTGCACTCATAGATGCCATAGCACACTGCTTGGAATAATCATCAAACACAAGTCCATGTTCCGCAAAGTCACGCTCCATAAGTCCTGTGTACTGGTTCGCATAATAAGAAAGCTGTGTATTCATTTCCTGTTTTCCCTGTGCCGCTACTTCCTGTTTCTTTGCTTCTGCCATAATTATTTTTCCTCACTTTCCATGATAATTTTTAATTTGTTTTCTGCTATTTCAAACTTTTCTTTTGCTGATTTAAGTTCCTTTTCTGCGGCTTTTCTAAACTTTTCCTTTGCATAATCGAAATTCGGCTTTGTAAGGAAAATATTTTCATAACAGCCAGTAATTCTCCCTTCGTCCTCTTTTTTAACAAAGCTCATCCAATTTGGAAAACCTATTTTCTTATCAACTGGATAATATGTCTTTGGTTTTTCAATCACTTCCACTTCTGTGACGGAGATTCCGTCCGAATTAAGTTCATAAAAATAAAGTTTCACTGCTTTTCCTCGCTTTCCTCACATTTCTTCACAACTGCCACCTTATCAACACCATAGGTCTCCACCCACTTCATATCCACCGATTCATCCGTAACTGTCAGTTTTGCACCTTTGGCATTTACAACCGTGTCACCGGCTTTCACAGAATCCTCGGTGCGGTATGTATAACTTCTGGTGCTGTTTGGAAACCTTGCTTTGATATAATTCATTCTGATACCTCCAAAAATTAGTCTTCCGGTTGCTCGAAGGAAACATTTATTGGCATATTCCAAGAGGATTCTGCAATATCAGAAAGCGATTTCAAAAATGATGCTGCAATGCTTTCTTTAAAATTTGTACTCTGCAACTGTTTTCTGATTTCTTTTGCAAATTCTTCTCTGTTTTCATTGATATACTTAATTTCTTCTTTTACTGTTTTTTCAATAGTATTTTTTGCAAGCCAATCAAAGTATGGCATCGCACGCCAAGAATCCTTTTTCACAAACTCGCCCGTGCTGTCCACATACTTATTTGTCATCTCCTGAATAGCATCACGAACTACAATTTCCGGATTTCCCAATGCTTTTACAATTCCCGCATTTACTTCTTCTCTAACTGCCGCTTTAATAACTTCATCGCTAACGTTCAAACTCATCATATTAGCCATTTATCTGTAACCTCTCTTTCCTTTATTCCTCGCGTCTTTTTCGCAATACGGAAGAGAACAATGTCCGGATTCTGCAAAACCCATGAACCCTTTCTTGCTTGCACTCTTCCAACGCTTGCACGACATACACCGTGCATCCGGCTGTGTGACGTTGTTCCCGATTCCTACTCTCGACATTTACGCTCCCTCGACTTTCAACTGCTTGTCCTCTGAAACGCTCAAAAGAATTAACTGTGCATCCATAACCGGCACATTGAACTCATTCAGCGATTCGGCGTTATCTACGAAAATCGGCACGCTCACGCCGTACAATTCGCTTAACGAACGGATAATATCAAGTCCGGCTACTATTCTGTGACCGCTGTTTAAAGTCGAATACGGAACACCATTCACAGTACACTCGCAACAGTCTTTCATGCCGCCATTTAACTGCATTTCAAAGAGTTTGAAATTAACTGTCTTGAAATGGCTGTTGATAGATTCAGAAACCTTATTCAGCTTGAAGCGGATGAACTCTTCCAGTAAGTAAAGCATCTGTTCCTGGTCGGCAACTTTCTGCCCGATTTCTTTCTGCTCTGCCTGCAACTGTGCGATTCTCTCGTCAATTTCAACGTTCATAGAAGCTTTGGCAATGATTTTATTTACCTCGTCAAGCTGGCTCTGCAAATCTGACTTTTCAGCTTTTAAATCGTTAGCAATCTGGTCTGCTCCGTCTGATTCAAGCTTTTCAATCTCTGCCAGTACTTCATCATGTCTTGCTTTCAACTTCACATATTCCTCATTCTGCGAATAATCAGCTTCTGTTGGAATTTCAGATAACAGTTTGCAAAGTTCCTCTTTATTCGTAAAAGTCCCCTGCTCCTGTTTCTTTAAGGAATCTATTTCCATTTGCAGATCAGCATTTTTCTTTGTCAGTTCCTCGATAAGATTTTTCTTCGCAAACCCATCTGCCTTGATTTCTTCCAAGTTGGATTCTTTCCGGGTAATAAAGTCACTTTTTGAATCATTTAGTTTCCGCTTTGCATCTGCCTTGGCTTTTGTCTTTCTTTCTTCAAAATCAGTCTTTAACTGCTCAATCTTATCAACTGGCAACTTCTGACCGCATAAGGAACAAACCGTTGTAGATTCATCGAATATCCACTTGGATTCATCAAAGAGATACGGAGTTTCATCAAACGCCTTGGCTTTCTCAGAATTATACTGTTCGCCCAGTTTCTTCCGTTCTGCATCCGCATCAGTGATAGTTTTTTCGTTATCAGAAATCTGTTTCTCTTTCAAAGAAATCGTAACCGCAAAATGTTCTAACTCATTTTTACAATCACGCAATTCAGCATCCATGATGCTTCTTTTGTTTGATAACTCGCGATTCATCGTCTGTTCCATGCCGGACATGTCAAACTGTAACTGCATTTCCTTACTTCTTAAATCGCCCAACGCGCTACCTGCATTCTCCATTTTCTTGTCACATTCAGCGATTCTTCTTACCAGATCTACCTTTGCAAGTTCCTGCTCTGCCACATCCACATCAATCTTGGATTTTTCTGCTTCATCAATACGCACCGGGATCTCTGACTGTTTCTTCTTCCACCCGGATAACGCTTTGGAAAACTTAGCACGGATATCATCTGTGGATGGTGCTTTCTCCAACTCGCCGAGTAATGGGACATACTTAGCATCTGTCTGCGCCAGTTCAACATCCGATACATCCGTTGCAAGGCGCATCAGAATATCGCGCTGATCTTTCCATTTCAGTGAAGAAAAATACTGTGGATTGGTCAGCATCTTAAACATATCCTCGCTCTGTGCCAGACCGGAAACATAAGTCTTGAAATCAGCTTCACTTTTTGGATAACCGTCAATTTCGAATGAATTGACATTTCCCTGCAATGCAACAGTATCAGTGCCACGTTTCTTAACCCAATTCTGCTTCTGCACTTTGGAAAGCTCTACTTCCTTGCCGTCCACATCCAGAACCGCTACAACCTTAATTTCTACGTTATCAATGCGCTTGCCGTCCTTATCTAACGGTCGAACATTGAACTTTTCCTCTCCGGCACTGTTCTTATTAAAAAGCAACCATGTGAACGCATCAAAGATAGTTGTCTTTCCCGCGGCGTTCTGTCCTTTAATACTTGTCTTATTAGAGAACTTCACATCAAGGCTCTTAATTCCCTTGAAATTCTCCATATGTAACGATCTAATTTTCAGTTTCATTTTCTTTCTCCCTCCGCTCTTTATATTTTTTAAGTGCATCTTCAAAGCATGCTTCATCGTCAACATATCCAAGAGCTGACTCTATAATTTTTGAATTAATAGTTGTTCCTTTTTTTCCCATCAGCTCAATGTCTCTTTGGTGCTCATTTGCAATAATGGCACATGCTGTATGAACTTTTGTCCTGCATGCAACCAGATCTGCATATTCTTCGACGGAAATTGTAACGGTATTTTCTGCCATCTTAATTTTCCTCCTCTAATACATTAATTTTGCTTACAGACACCTCATATGCTGTTCTCTGCTCTTCCATCCCGTCTTCGTACATCTTTATATACCCACGGCTCTGAATGCGTCCGGTAAGTTTCAAATGCGTTCCAACCGGAAGTCCAGATGTATACACCGCATTTCTACCCCAAACAACACATGGGATATAATCTGATTTTCCGTAGGAACGATTGACTGCGATTAATAAATCTGCAATTTCTCTTCCAAGCGGAGTTTTCCTGTAAATCGGTTCTTTGCATACATATCCGTCAAGCTGGATTTTGTTCAAATCTGTATGCTCTCCCGGATTTACTTTTTCGATTTCACGGACGAATACATCTAGTAACAGACAATTTCTCTTTTCCTCGTGTTTGTTATAAGAACGATACACACCGGAAACATTAACGGCAGTGCCCGTGTATTTATCGTTCAGATTAATTAATCTCTCTGAAATAATTAATGGGATAATATCAGCCGTCCCACTTAATCTATCCACTTTGAGGTACATATTATAAAATCCCTCTCCAAACACCTCATGGTTAAATTCCGGCTCTGTGATAATCGTTCCTGTAAGTTTCACTTTATTGTTTTCTGCTCTCATATTTGAATTTCTCCTTTTCTTATGCTAAAATAGGCGCAAATAGCTTATGCTATTGCTTTGATTGGGAATCATTCAGCTTTGGTCGGTTCGGATGATTCCTTTTCTTTGCTGTAATCAGTGTCAAATGTGATATAGGTAATACCGTCATCGTCATCAGACTCACTTCTGTAATCGTAATCTACAATCTCTTCTGTATACTCCTGCCACTCCCCATCTATTTTTGTTCCTATATAAATAAGAAGCAATCCAATCAATACAGGTATGGCAGTAACCGGATACTCCGTTACATCAATGCAGATGCAAAACAGAAAAGCAACGGTGCCTATCATTTCAATTACTTTTGCTAATTTCTTCATAGGTATTTCCTCATGTAACAGAAAAAAGCTTTTTCATCCGATTCTTAGGACTTTTAATTTCGAACTTTTCTCCTGTTTCATCGTCGATCATGTAATTGCCGTCGGAATGCATCGTATGTGGCTTTACTCCCTGTTCTTCCATGAACTCAAGCAAGATATCTTTGCCACCTTGTAAAATATTCATCTGACTTACAACTTCCATCCAATAAACCATAAAATGTGTAATGTCCCAGTTCTGATATTCCATAAGAAATTCCGGTGCTTTATCCCCTATCAGTTTGTCCATACCGAACTTCTCAATGTAATTCCTTGTATAGAAGTAATCTTTCCACTGGTATTTTTCTCCATCGAATGTCTTTTCGATAGGAAACATATTCATAAATTCTCTTGGTGTCAAAGTCCCCACCATAGCACATATCACTTCAATAATATAAAATTCTTTTGTCACAAAGTCCGACTCTCCACGCTTTAACGACTTGCAATCAGATTTCCCTTTTAGTTTTATCAGCAAGTACAGATTCTTCTTGAAATCATCAGGATAAGCACTTTTAGACTCCTGTATTGTCATATTTTCCCAAAGACCTGCCATTTTACATTTTCTGTCAAATGCTCGTGCATAATTAATCCACTTAGGTTTAAAGTCGATCAGCTTTTTGCCGTCCATGACGTAAAAATTAAGCATCTTCATCATCCTTTCTCTCAATTAACGGTAAAACCCCATTCTTTTTAAGCTCTTCATACAGGAACAATCTTCCTTTTTGTGTCCATTCCGTCTGCATAACCACATCAGACCGCCCATTCGACCTTGTAATATCAATAGTCTTACTGTGAACATATCCAAGCCCTTGATATTGCCTGTATAAAATCCACTGTTTTCCTACTTTGCGCTGAACTCCTAACTCTTTCAGCATCTTATTAAACGCTTTAGCAGATATTCCATAATCCTGTGCGATCTGTGTTACCAGTACTGTTGATTTACTGTTCAAAATCAAATCCACGTAGTTGACTTTTGGTTGCATTTCTAAAATGATGTTATTCATTTCAACAACTTCGGTTTCAAGTTCCTGTATCTGCTTGTCTTTCTGCTCAAGCATCTTGTGCGCTTCAATAACTGCAAGTGCCATAAGTTCTTCGCCGGTTGGAAAAACTGTTTGTGTCTGTTTGTAATAATTTTCTTCCAGTGCATCAAACTGTTCCCATGCCTTATCAGTCCCAAGCATTTTGCAATGACGGCTTGCTCCGCGGCGCGTCCAGAGATAAAGTTGGTTCGCATTTTTTCCGACAAGGGGAAAATCAGTTACCCTGTTCTTAAACTCCTTAAGATCTGCTCCTTTTAATAAGAAGAAATGTTCTCCCTCTTTAAAATGTGTTTTGTTGCTCTGAAAGTTCTTTTTTACGTTATCTGTTTCTGTTTCGTACACATCAGCCAACTGTGCGGTAGTGATAACTCTTTGTCCTTTCCACTCAATGACCGGCAATTCTTTTGTTCCAATATGTACTAATTCGTTCATTTGTCTCCTTTCCGGATTTTTTGCAATAAAAAATCCAACTACCGCTTGATAGTTGGAAAATACTGGTTGTCTCTATTCTGCTTTGTTGATACAATTAATGTACGGCGGCGGCCATCATGAAAGGAACTGTTATCATGAAAATCGTTAGTATACTTATCTCATTATTGGCATGGCGTGTTACCGGTTACGACTTCTTCATAATTCTAACCATAACATCCATGACAATCGACCTATACAAAGGAATTAAAAAAGTACAAAAGAGATTAAATAAAATACTAAAGACGATACGGAAAACCGTGAAATAATGTAACTCATTTCCTGCCGCCGTCGCATATTAATTGTATCAACTGATTTCCTGTGTTACAAACACATTTAATCTGCAAATTCCGACAAATTTCTCAACTATCAATATCTTGTTTTCTATTCTTCTGTTTTTGAGTTCCCAGTCTCTTCTACTGGCTGATTTTTTGAAACGCTTGCTGAACCCTCAACCATGCCAAGAACGTAGCCTTTCTGAAAGTCGTTCATTTTTGGAATGGCTTCTTTGAGTTTTTCAACAACTTTCTTTTCCTGTTCGCTCACCGTATCACTCCTTTCTGCCGAACTTTTAATGTTGTTTTTGTTCGGTATGCGTATAATATATCACGCTTTCAGAACTATGTCAACATGTTTTTGTTCCGTTTGCGAACTTTTTCTATTTACAATTCTGTTTGCGTATGGTATAGTTCTATGTAGAAAGAGAGGTGAGATTATGAATGAGCGAATGAAAGAACTTCGCAAGGCTATGGGAAAAAGCCAAGAAGAATTTGGAAAGATTCTCGGAATAACCAAGTCTGGTGTCTCTGATATTGAATCAGGACGCAGAAACGTAACAGAACAACATATAATCATGTTACGAAATGAAAATGTCAATGAAGATTGGTTACGAACTGGAAACGGCGAAATGTTTATCCCAGAAACCAAAGACGAGCAGATTTCAAAGATGCTCGCAGACGTACTTAAATGTGAAGATTCAGATTTTAAAAAACGTTTGATCGTGGCGTTATCGAAAATGGATGATACCGGATGGAATGCATTGGAAAAATTCATTGATTCAATCACAAGTCAGAAGTAAAGAAAAGCCAAGGGCAATGCGCAAACCCTTGAGACCGTTTCAAGTTTTGTGTAAACGTTTAAAACTGATATAAGATTTGTGAATAGTTACAAATGGGCAGAGCCGATTTTCCGGA